>WNGR01003597.1_pt1 | contig 16912 bp, 12 predicted proteins | sample 5407581 | NCBI WGS metagenome assembly WNGR01 (sample SAMN13153383, study PRJNA577476) | soil metagenome | isolation source: 80 cm soil or saprolite under Garry oak tree replicate 2 | place: USA:California | collected 2016-06-15 | reverse complement strand
GCGTGATTCGCCTGCAGCAGCGGAATGGAGTAGTGCAGAAAACGATCTTCTTTGTGCCCAGCATGTCGGAAGCACCGACGTTCCCCAACTACCTGACCTCGACCAGCATCTCTGGATCGGGCAGCAACGTCACCTATGCGGATTCAAATCTGAAGACGCCATACACCGAACAGGCAGACTTCACGGTGGAACAGCGGATTGGCAACAAGACAACCGCGGCCGTCTCCTATTTGTGGAATGACGGTGTGGACTTCCTGACCCGCAAAGACGACAACCTGGTTCCACCGACTAGCACGTATACCTGGCAGATAGTGAATGCCAGCGGTTCTCCAGTCGGGTCGTATACGACGCCCCTCTATACAGCCAAATACGATTCGGCGCACGGTGTGCTCAACCATATCAATAACGGCGGACGCCTTTACTACGATGGTTTGGTGGCGACAGTGACACGCCAGCAATCGCGCTGGGTTCAGGGATCGCTTGCGTACACGTGGTCGCACGCGATCGATCTTGGGCTAGGCGCCGGTGCTGACAATATCTACTACACCGACCCGCCCGTCACCGTTTACAACGGGAACCAGCGTTTCGAGAAGGGACGTTCACCGCTCGACCAACGCCAGCGCCTTGTGGCAGGCGGGCTTATCGCTCCACCGACGGGGGACTTTGGATCGAGTCTCGCTAACTCGGTACTCAATGGATGGCAGTTGTCGATGATTGAGACCTACGCGACCCCGCAAGGAGTCGATCCGTATGTCAGCATCAGCGCACTACCCGCCGCGCTCTCGAACGATATTTATTCGACGACCATTAGCGGGGACGGAATTGGATTCGCGTCCTATCAGAGAGTTCCGTTCTATCCGCGAAGCAGCCTGAATCTGGGCACGACCCTGAAGACGGATCTGCGCCTAACTAAGGAAATAAAGATCCTTCACGAGCAGAATGTGTCGCTGAACTTCGAGGTCTTCAACGCGTTCAACTACAACACGACAACCTCCGTGAATCAGGTGGCGATCGTTGCGAATACAGACGCCAACGGAAACGGAATCCTTACGCCTGTTACCGGGGCCGGCAAGGGAACTGCTTCGGCAGGTTTTCCTGACGGAACCAACGCACGGCGCGAACAGGTCTCCGTTCGCTACACCTTCTGATTGACGCGATCTACGATTCAGCAAGAGGCGGCGCATCAGCGAATGCATCGCCTCTTATCTTTCTACGTTAGAAATACAAGGAAGATACTTCATGGTGTTCGACCGCTTGCGAAAGATGAGCCGCGCGATTCTCGGCGGCTCTCTTTTTCTTCTCGTCTCATCGGCCGCTCCTGCTCAACCAAGCGAACCGCGGTACGTGATTGCCGACCAGGATGTCTCGGGTTCAGCCGATATGGCGTTGAGCTTGTTGCTGGTCTCGCCCGAGGTCCGTGTTCTCGGCATTACCGTTGTTACTGGCGACTCCTGGCGCGACCAGGAGGTGATGCATGCGCTTCGCCTGGTCGAAGGACTCGGCCGCACCGATGTCCCAGTGATTGCAGGCGCGGCCTTTCCGCTGGTTCGCACAGCGCAGGAGACACGCCTCTACAATCGCCTCTACGGCAAGCCGTTTTATCTGGGCGCCTACACTTCCTCAGAGGCCCCCGCGGACTGGGACCGGATCGACAAGACCGACTTGCGTGAGGGCCTGCCCCGGATCAAGCTGTCCAATGAAGATGCTGCGCATTTCATGGTGCGGATGGTGCATGAGCATCCGCACCAGGTGACAATCTACGCTGCCGGCCCGCTTACCAACGTCGCTCTGGCCTGCCGCATCGATCCGTACTTCGCTGCGCTGGCTCAGGAACTGGTGCTGATGGGAGGCAGCATACTGCCAGCCACTGATGCGCCGGAGTGGGTGAATCGCCCCCGCCACGAGTTCAATTTCTGGTTCGATCCCGAAGCCTCAAGCATCGTTCTTCGGGAGCATTGGGCAAAGGTCACCACCACCACCATCGACGTTTCGCTTAAGACACGCGCCGAACCTGAAGTCCTCGACGGTCTGGCCAGGGCACACAGCCCGGCCGCCGAGTGGGTCACGCGCTATACTCCGCGACCGCTCCATCCGAATTATCTTTGGGACGAGATGGCTGCCGCCGTCTGGATCGATCCAGCGCTGATACGCAGCGAACGCTACGTCTATATTGATGTTTCAACCGATCATGGACCGACGTACGGCGATACACTGGTCTCGACCGACGCGGACAAGCCGGAGCTGGCAGGCAGCCGCGTGCACGCGATCATGGACGTCGATCTCCTGCGGCTCCAGCAGATGCTGGTCGAGCGGCTCGGGAAACAGTGAAAGCAGACATCGACAATCAAACGCCCGCAATTTCGTTCGACGGGCATCAATGAGGAAAAGAAGGAGCCATGAGCAAGAACTATCAGAGCACCGACGTATGGAGCCGCACTACAACGATCCGCGGATTTGCCGTTGACGAGTTGCGTTCGGTTCTGCAGAAATCTATTCGCCGCGGCAGGGTGGAAGAAGCCGCTCTGGCCGCCTTCGAACTCTTCTCGAACGGTGCGGAAACAGAAGAGGTCCTCTGGCGCCGGCTTGAGATTATCGCCACCGAGGATGTGGGGTTGGGGATGCCGGCCGCACCCGCCATCATTGACGCTCTCTATTGCCAGGCGAGCCGCATGGCCGATCAGGGCGATCGCTGGATCTACTGCGCACATGCCGTCCGTCTGCTGGCCACGTCGAAGAAGGACAATATGTCAATGGAGCTTGCCGGATGGACTCGTGGCGTGACCGAGCGCTGTGAACGGGGGCCAGTGGTTGAGGACTTCATGCTCGATCTGCATACCTCGCGTGGCACCGCCCTGGGCCGCGATGCTGCACACTGGTGGAACGACGGCGCTAAGCTGGAGAATCGCATCGAGGGCTACGACCCCAAGTGGGGCGACTACCTGCGCAAGCTTGCCGGGGCAAAGATAAGCGAGGACACTGGCACGGAATAACGCCGGGACTACAACAGACCTGGCACCGCGGGGCTAACCCCGAAAGTGACGATGCACGCGCAATTCCACCGCGCAGCCCAGTTCATAAAGAAGCACTGAAAGAGCCATCGCAACCAAGCTCGCACCGAGCGCGCGAGGCATGTCGAACTTTTGCATGGTGACGGCGAATAGCGTTCCCAGTCCGCCAACCTGTATCAGGTACTCGGTGACCAGCGCTACCAGCACGCTTATGCTCGCACCCAGCCGCAATGCTGAAGAGATTGCAGGCATTGCGGCCGGCAGAGAAAGTAGGCGTAGCCGTACCATGCGCGATGCTGCCAGGGAACGGAAGACCTCGTCCGAGAGCCGCGGCCACTCGCGCAGTCCGCGGCTTCCGTACAAGTAGCAGGGAAAGAAGGTCATCACTGCGACCGTAGCCAGTTCGCTGCGGCTGTCGTGTCCGAACAGCCGCGCCAACAGCGGGATCAGGCACACCACCGGCGTCGAACTCAGGATCGCCGCGAACGGCCACGTCATGCCTGCCAGCAGTTCCGAAAGGTTCGCACACACAGCCAGCGTCACTCCCGCAAATATCCCCAGCGTGAGGCCGGCCAGCGCATAGACCAGCGTGTGGAGTGTAGGTTCAAGATAGGTGCCGGGTGTATTCGCGAGATCGCGCAAAACAGCTGCCGGCGTTACCAAGACAATGCGATTGAATCCCGCATGGCTGGCCCAGAGTTGCCATGCCGTCAGCAGCAGCACAACCGGCCATGTTTCGCGCGTTAGCCGCCGTATCAACGCATTCTCCTCTCTAAGGCGCGCTCAAGGGCGCTGAGCAGGAAAAAACTGACCAGCGAAATCGCGGCGATCAACAGCACCGCCGCCCACATCAGCGGGATTTGAAAATTCTGCATCGCATTAATCACTACTACGCCCAGCCCGCGCGGTGCTCCGAACCATTCGCCGACGATGGCCCCAATCATTGCGCTGCCTACTGAGGTTTTGAGTCCGGTCACCAGGTCGGGGATCGATGAAGGGAGCTCCAGCCGCAACAGCCGCTGCAGACGGCTCGCACCCAGCGTGCGCAGATATTGTCCAAGACGCGCGTCTGTGGCGTGGAGAAGCCCCATCGAAACGGCCATGTAGATCAAAAAGAAAACAGGCACTGCCGCCAGCACGGCAGGAGTAGCGCGGCGTCCAGCGCAAAGAATCAGAATGGGGGCTAGAGCGATCACCGGCATCGCATTCACCAGCACTGCAAGCCGGTTTATTCCTGAGCGCAGAGCAGGAATAAGATGGGCAACCATGGCGACAAGGATACCCAGAGACGTACCGCAGCCCAGGCCAATCGCTGCCGCACCTGCCGTTGCACGAGCCGAACGAATCAGCAACGCAAAACGGAACCCCTGCCGATAAACCGCCAGCACCTCGCTTGGCGCCGGCAGTGTCTTTCCAAGCAGATGTGTGCTTCCGGCAAACTGCCACGCCGCCAGCAGTAGCACGGGCCCCGTTGCTGAGACGAGAGCCTTGGGCACCTTCATACTGGCTCCAGTGCCGCCGTCAACTCATCGGCCAGCGCGTGAAACTCCGCGGTGCGGGTCAGTTCCACAGAACGAGGGCGATCAAAGTTAATGCGGCGATCGAGACGAATGCGCCCGGGACGGTCGGTGAGAACCACGACACGGCTTGCCAGAAGCAGGGCCTCTTCTACGTTATGTGTCACTAGGACAGTCGTTGGCCGGCTCTGCATCCATATGCGCTCCAGCTCGAAATTCATGCGATGCCGCGTCACCGCGTCGAGTGCACCGAAGGGCTCGTCGAGCAACAGCAGTCTGGGCTCGAGCGCCAGCGCCCGGACGATCGCCACGCGCTGCCTCATGCCGCCGGAGAGAGCGCGCGACCGCGCATGCTCAAACCCCTGCAAACCGGCGAGCGCGATCAGTTCCGCGATGCGTGTGTGATCAACCGGGCGCGCGGCGATATGAAAGGGCAGCCGCAGGTTTTCCTCTACTGAGCGCCAAGGGAGCAAGGCATGCTCCTGAAAGGCGATGCCCAGTTCGTGCCGCTGCTGCAGCGCCTCGGGCCTCTGCCGGTCGATTTGAACTGTTCCGGTGCTTGGCTCGTCGAGTGCCGCCAGCAGATGCAGCACTGTGCTCTTGCCGCAGCCGGAGGGTCCCAGGAGCGCCACAAATTCGCCCTCCCCGACATGCAAATCGATTGGCCCCAGTGCATTGATCCGAGACGGAACGCTTCGTCCAGCCCGCCGCCATGCCATCCGACCGGCTGTCAGGGCGGGAAAGCTGCGGGTTACCTCTGTCAATTCAATCGTCGCCATCGCTACGGAATCACCTCATCGTAGCGGAGCATCAGGTCCTTATAGCGTCCGAGAACATATTCCCGCGTCGTTTCCAGGTTCACTTGGGTCAGCCGACCTTCGCGCAACACAATTTTCCCGTCCACCAGCACCGTATGCACATCGCGTCCCACCGTGCTCTCCGCCAATGTGATCGTCGCATCGACTACCGGGAACTGGTCGGGATCGCAGGTCGACACCAGCACGATATCCGCGCGCTTGCCCACTTCGAGGGAACCAATCGCGTGGCTGAGCCCTGCCGCATCCGCGCCTCCTCTTATTGCCTGACGCAACATCTGCTCGTGCGTAACGGGCAAGTCGTGGTGGTGCGGCGTGCCATTGATCGCCTGCTGCCCAAGCACGGCGCCGTGAATTACCTGGAACATGTCCAGGCTGGTGCGCGTGGCGGCGCCGTCCGTACCTAGTCCCATGCGGATGCCGCGATCCATCATGTCCACCACGCGCGGGGCGCCGATCCGGTAGTTGTTCAACGAGCAGTGGCAGGCCGAGACGTCACGCCACTGGTAAAGATCGAGATCCCGGTTGCTCATCAACACCGAGTGCGCAGCGTGAACATAGTGGTCCAGGCAGCCGATACTCTCCAGGTATTCGGTCGGGCGTACGCCGTACGTGGCGATCGTATAGTCCACTTCGTAGGTGCCCTCGTTGAGGTGTGTGTGAATGGGCGTATCCAGAGCATGCGAAAGCTCCCGCATACCAAGGCGCAGCGCCTCCGTATTCACCAGCAGTTGCCGAAGGGCAAGCCAGGCGTTCACTCGCGGATGGCTGCGCCAGCGCTCCACCAATTGCTCGCTCCGCTTCAGGGCTTCTTCTGTAGAGCAGCGCATATTGGCCGGCAGGTTCTCCTCGGTGTCCATCGTCGACTGCGCGATGCGCCCGCGAATGCCGATTTCATCCGCTGCCCGGCCCATCTCATCGGGATGCGGCGCACCGGCCTCCAGAAAGCACGTTGTCCCGGAGCGCAGCATTGCCCCATAACAGGCGAGGCCGCTGGCATAGACGTCCTCCGGTCTTAAACAGCTTTCGAAGCTCACGAGATATATCTGCCACATCGGCTGGCGTAACTCGCCACGCCGCTGGATTGACTGAAGCTTCCCATGCAGGAACTGCTGTGCCGTATGCACATGGCAATCGATGAGCCCCGGCATTGCGATCATGCCTGTCGCGCGCAGAGTCTCCTTCGCTGTCAATTGATTCTTCGCATCGGTCGCACTGCCGATCCATGCGATGTCCGTACCCCGGACACCGATCGCTCCATCGTCGATCGAGCGGTTTTCCTCATCGAAGCAGACAACATGCGCTCCGGTAATGAGAAGGTCTACAGAAATCGGTTCTAGCGGATCGGTCATTGGTAGGTAGACTCAGGCAAAGAATGAAAAGCTTCTTCCAGTAAACTCATGTCGCGTAACTGGCCAGGAAGCGGAAGATGGGCGCGACCCGAGGCCCGAGCTACTTGATACATCGGCCCGGCAAATAGCCCTTCCGAAATCCAAAAGGGAATGCGCGCGCCCTCGGCGGTCTCAAGCGGAATCTGCAGCCGATTCAGAGTCGTTTGCTGTTCCAGATCAAGTCCCAGGTCGGCTCCGTAACGCTCAACGGCCAGCCGCGATCCCGCAACCGGATCGCGCTGATTGGCGTAATGGCCGCGCAGCAGTGCGCGCAAAAAACGCACCAGTTGCGGCCGCCGGCGCTGGAGCGTCTCGCGGCTCACCGTGAGCAGGGAGGTCGATACCTTGTAGCCGAGATCGTACAGCCGCGTAACGTAAAATTCGCTGCCTTGCTTCATCCCCATCTTCGCCAGCGTTTGCGGCTGGTTCGTGATGAAGCAGAAGTACGCGTCGCCAGCGCCTTCCAGCAGCGGCTCAGGTGAGAATCCGACCGGTACTGCACGATAGTCTTCCTTGAGCCCGTTGATGCGGAACAGCGCATCCAACATCGCTCGTTCCGTTGGTCCCTGCACCAGGAAGCGTTTGCCGCTTAGATCTTCGGGCTTCCGCACCGGAGCCTGGGGCAACGAAATCAGTCCCACCGGCAATATGGGAAACAGCGAAGCGATCACGACAAAATCATTCCCTTGTTCGATCGCATCCAAAAGCGGCAGCCAGTCCGAGTCGCCCATGGTGGCTTCGCCCGCGGAAATAACGGTCACGGGCGAAGGCGTATTCGGGCCGCCGGGCAGATAGTCGAAATCCAGTCGCTCCGCCGCGATGAAACCGCGGTCCAGCGCCATCCAAAGGTCGGCGTACTCCACATCCGGCACCCAACCCAGCGTCATTGTCAAAGCTTCAGGCCGCGCGCGCTTGCAGGCAAACTCAACCAGTGTACTGGCAGTAACGCAACCGGCGGCACACAGAAAATGACGGCGCTGTATGGACGACTCCGAACGATAGAGGCACAAGGAACCGATCCAACTAGATCAATGCACGCAAATTGCTAACGAGCCCTTTGCTAGGGAATGCGCTCGCTATATTCATCCCACCCATCGAGCAGTTTGTGAACGACAATCTGCCCGGTCTGGTACGCAACTTCGAGCGCGGGAATATAGCCCGAGGACGTGACCAGCCCGTCAAAGAGGCTGTGGTCGGCCGTCACTCCGCGTGCTTGCAGGGTAAAATTGCTTGCAGTTCGCAAAATCAAGAGGCGGTGAGGATCCACGCGACTTAGTTGTCCGAGCCTGTCCACAGCCAGCACCACGCCCTGATCTTCGCAATCTGAGATGGCAAGTTCGCCTTCACCATGGGTGTAGGCGCTCACCCAGTCTTCCGCCCAGCGCGTCATGATCGCCCCATGCCAAAAGTGGTCCGTACCCAGCGAATCACCTTCGATTACCATCGGAGCCGTTAACGCGGCGGGATACGCCGAGAATCGTGCGCGGTCTTTCCTCATGGCCTCGCTGTCGCCGAGCTTCAGGCCGCGAGTAAGCTCGTAGGCCCAGTCCACGAGCGAGCGATTGAGCGTGAAAACAATCCTGCCCGCGCCGCCCGAAGTCTCTTCGCTTACACCCGCAGCGAATGACGCGGACGTGTCAGCCGGCACTTTGCCTGGCTCGATCGCCCCCAAGGCGATTGTGCCATAGGGCCATGCCTGCGGCGTTTCGCGGCTGTCGATTTCGTATGCTGGATCACCGTCGACCACGCGGCGCACCCACACCGCACCGCCCAAGGTTGTCGCCTTGGGATCAGCACCGCCGATACCGCACAGCAGGATGTATGTGTGTGTCAGGTCGAAGCGCGGATCCATCGCCAGCGACATGAGTGACAGTGCGGATCGCGACGTTACGCCGCTAACCATCGCGTACAGTCCCTTGCCATTGGTTAGCAGTGGGTGCTCAATCCCCAGCACAGGAATCGCTTCGGTCAACTTCTCGTGCTCGGCCCAGTACTGCAGTTCGCCCGGCGTGTCGCCGGTGTCTTTGCCGGTCTCGTAGGTGGCCACAACCAGAACGCGAGGAGCAATCTTTGCACTGGTTTCTGCGCGCGCGCACAAGCCGCCGCAGAGCACGGCCCCGGCGCACACGATGGGGAAAACGCCGAAAAGCAGCTTCATTGTTCATTTATACAGGAACCTATGCGCGTGTCCAGAGCGGTCTTCCCTTGCATTTACCGGTGAACGAGTATCTGTTCAACTCGATGACAACGATGCATGATTGGGCTGCTAGACTGGCGAAAATTCAGCGTGGGGTTTCTTCATGATTCGGTTCTCACTGGTTGTCGCTGCCGCGCTCTGCGCCTCTGCGTCTGTTCCCGCTCAGCAATCCGCATCAATCTTGCCTCGTCCCAGCGACCTTCCGGCTCCGCAAACAGCAATCGTTTTTGGCCAGCACATGGTCTACTACGAAGCCGGAGAAGGTCCCGCGCTCGTCCTTGTTCATGGCTTTGGCAGCCAGGCGCTGTTCGACTGGGGTCGCGTGATCAAGCCGCTTGCGCAAAACCATCGCGTGATCGCAGTCGACCAGATAGGTTTCGGCCACTCCGACAAGCCGTTCATCGATTACCGAATCCAAACCTTTGTTGATTTCCTGGGCGAGTTTCTTCGCATCAAAGGCATCAAACGCTTTGCGCTCGCAGGCGAGTCATTAGGGGGTTGGATCGTCGCGAACTATGGGATCGAAGCACTGTCTCCAGCCAACAAAGGCGCGTTCGCACTCCCTGTTCCCGATCGACTTATTCTCGAAGACGCCGCGGGTCATGCAACCATCCCGCACACAATGGCCGTCACCGCCTCCGTCCAGGACTCCGCCGGCGTCGCCATCGTGTTTCACGACAAATCCCTCGTCAATGAAGATTTCATCCGCCGCAACTGGGAACTGAAGATGCAAGCCAACGACGGCGAGACACAGCGCCTCCTCGCCAATAACCCAGCGCTTGCTTCGGAGCTGGTCACGGGAAAGCTCGGCGCCATCGATATTCCCACTTTGGTTGTGTGGGGCGGTGATGACGAGGTAGTGCCACTCACCGACGGCCGCGACTACGCCGCAAAGATTCCGCACTCCAAACTCGTCATCGTCCAGGACTGCGGCCACGCTCCTTCACTCGAGAAGCCACGTGAATTCGTTGCTGCCGTGGAAGCGTTTCTCCGCTGAGTTCAGAGGCGGCCTTCGTTTCATTCTGTGGTGGCTCAGGAACGGGCGTGAACAACACTGAGCGGCGCCGATCGAGTGCGGCACCACGGTTGGTGTCGGCGAAAAGGTGGATACCATTGAGATCAGTTTCCAAATTGGCACAAGTGGTTATCCATTTAACTCAGCTACCAACAACCTACAGGATTTGCCGATTGCGGCTCGGTCTTTCGCTTCCAAAACTGGTGCCACGGCGCTTTGCATGATGTCCAAACGCGATGTCAGAGCATGCCGTCATGACCTATCCCGGTCCCGTGCGAAGAATTGCGCGCAGAAGACAACAACGGCAGCAACACTCAACGACTACTATGCAATAGTGTCACGCTCATTCCGGCCGGGGATTCAGATCGATGGCACATTGACGGTTCGATATCGGCTCAGCACGTTTACATCGATCGGGCGCAGTTGGGCTGTTAAACCGAGGAACTCGAAGTGAGCAACACCCTCCAGTTGATTCCACGAACCGCAAGCACGGAAGAGATTGGAAGCCGGTGGATCACTGTCGTTGCGCATGCTCGCAAACAAGAGATTCCTGCGAATCAGATGTTTGGGAACAGGTGACAAGCCTTCTTTCTCTTCATATTCTCAAGACTCATTCGACTACGCGCTCCGCGTCGCTGGTGGAAGACTGAACGAGGGTACTTTTGCCCGTCTGCCGGGCGCCGTTGACGAGAACAGCCGGCGTGTCGGCCAGCGCTTCTCGGACTTGGTCAGTGATGTGCAGGTGAATCATCGTTCATATAACCGACTATTGATTGGATGATAATTAACCAGATAATGGACGATATGCGTTGTGGATCGCTCAGAGACAGCGGGGTCGCATGTCCGTGAACCGCCACCAACATGACCCGTACATTTGACCGGTTCTTCTTCCTGTTATTCAGCGCCACATTGCTCCTCAACGTTGAGGCGTTTGCAAACGGCGGTCTCAAGACCATTCGCGGGCCAGGTTGTCCCGCGGACAAGTCCTGCATCGCGTCCGTATTTATCGTGGAGACCGCCAATCCGACATGACCAGGAAACGGGGAAAGGACTCTAACCCAACTTCGTGTCCAAAATCTACTCAAAATAATTTTTACAAGCCCCAGCTGCGGAAGTTGGGCTAACTGGACATGCGTTCCCGCACACCGGGGTGGCAGCTGCCCATTGAAGGTGGCTAAGAGTTTCCTCCACTCGACGAGTATGGGTTGGTCCAGGCTGATTCCAGAGTTCTCATTTTCGTTCGAGAACCACGAAGCGCCTAACTGAAATAGCGTCTGCGATTTAAGGAGGTCGCGACTAGAGAACTATACGTAAATTATTGATAACAAAATACTTACTTGCCGATGCAGAATGTAGAGAAGATCAAATTCAAAATGTCGTCTGACGTCGTCTGCCCTGTGAGGGAATCGAGTGCCCAAAGACCGCGGTACAGGTCGAGCAAAATCATCTCGTGAGGAATAGCCGTTGCGTTGGCGCGAGCCGCATCGGCCAGAGCCGCGAGCGCCGTCGTCACGGTTTGATGATGGCGCAGGCTGGTCAGCATTCCTGGTTCATCCGCGGCGCCGCCGGTTGCCAGGCCAACAATGCGCTCACGCAGTTCTTCAATTCCGTCGCCGGTCAGGGCCGACGTAACCACGGCCGGTATGTCGAAATACTCATGATTGGCCGATGCACCTCTTGCCGAAGCCGCGGTTGTCAGATCGCTTTTGTTGACGGCGACAAGTGCGGCACGCTCGCGCAAATCTGCCAGCAGCCTGCGCTCTTCTTCATTCAGCGGCTGGGTCGCATCGAGCACCACGAGCACGAGCGCGGCATCAGCCAGCGCCTCGCGGCTGCGAGCGACACCCAACTGCTCCACCTCTTCAAGCGTCTCGCGCAACCCTGCGGTATCCACCAGCTCCAGCGGTATGCCGCCGAGCGAGATGCGCTCTGTCACCAGGTCGCGTGTAGTACCTGGTGTAGCGGTCACAATGGCCCGGTCGCGTTCCACCAGCCGATTGAAGAGCGAACTTTTCCCGGCGTTCGGACGGCCCACAATCGCCAGCGTCAAACCGTCGTGCACAATGCGGCCGCGCGCGAACGAAGCTTCGAGCTTCCTCAGCGGCGGCATCAGTTCGTCGATGCGGCGCGCGATTTCACTCGCCGGCGTTACATCGATATCATCTTCGCCGAAATCGATTCCTGCCTCGAGCAGCGCGATCAGTTCCACCAATGACTGTTTTACCGGGGCCACTCGATGGCTGAGTGCGCCGCCCATCTGGCTCGCGGCCAGACGAGCTTGAGTGAGAGTCTGGGCCTCGATCAGGTCGCGCACAGCTTCGGCCTGCGTCAAATCAAGTCGCCCTGAGAGAAACGCGCGCTGCGTGAATTCGCCTGGTTCGGCAAGCCTGGCGCCTGTATCGAGAGCGCGCCGCAAGAGCAACTGCAGCACCACCGGAGAACCATGCGCGGCAATCTCCACCAGGTCCTCTGCAGTGTAAGAGTTGGGAGCAGCGAAGAACGTTACCAACGCTTCATCGATGCGCTCAGCGCTGTCGTGCGCGCCTTCCAGCACATCGGCCAGGCGGGCCCGGGCATGTTCAAGAGGTTGGCGCACTCGCACAAGCTGCGCGGCGATCGACGCAGCCTCCGGTCCGCTCAGGCGCACAATGCCGATGCCGCCGCGTCCCGGTGGTGTCGAGATTGCTGCGATGGTGTCGGTTGCTGAATCAGATCGAGTCATACGCTTCAATAGTGTAGAGGGTAGGTTGCACGGCGCGCAGTATTCCGGGCTTTCCCGCAAACCTTCGACTCAGTGCCCTGCGGATATAATCCAGACGGCGCGAATTATGGAATTTTCTTTTATTCAGGAGTTTTCCTGAGCCCGCGTACGACGCAAAAAAGGTAGATCACGTGAAGGTTCAGTTGGCAATTAAGAGTGGGGCATCTCTCTCCAGGGTAGGTCGAATTGCGGGATTCTGGGTGATTGGGCTGGTCTCCTTGATGTTCCTGCGCACACACCTCGATGCGCAACAGACTGCGACGGCCGCATGGCAGGGAATCCTGCACAACGCATCTGGAGCGCCCATCTCCGGAGCCAAAATTCGTCTCACCGCCAATGGTGCCACATCCGAAACGATCACGGGAAACGACGGCCGGTTTCGCGTGAATGCTGTGCCTCCCGGTGCATACCGCCTCACGATTGAAGCGGAGGGCCGCAAGCATCAGTACGCTCAGCCGATTGATGTGGCGCAGGGTATCCCACAGGCATCGATCGAACTCTCCAGCCGCGGCGAGTTGAGGGTCGCCGTAGTCCAGGACCAAGCGGTCGGCACAGGCGGAGAGGCATTGTCGAGCCAGGCCGTGAGCGAGTTGCCGCTGAACAAGCGTGACTTTAGCCAACTGCTTCTGCTGGCCGCCGGCACCATGACCGACGCCAATGGCGCCACTAACTTCACTGCGCAGTTCGCCATCAATGGCCAGCGCGGCGTCGAAGCAACTTTCGCCATGGATGGCGCAGATATCAGCGATCCAGAAATGGGCGGTTCTACTTTTTCAAACTTCGACGTCGACGCTGTCGAAGCCATTCAATCCAGTTCGGGGTGGATGCCGGCAGAAATCGGTCGCGGCGCGGCAGGCTTTACCAACATCATCACGCGCTCCGGTTCCAGCGGCTTTCACGGCTCCGTATTCGAATTTGTGCGCAACTCCGCGTTCGACGCGCGTAACTACTTCGATCATGAAACACCCGCATATCCGGGTCGCATCCCCCCCTTCCGCCGCAATGAGTTCGGATTCACCAATGGCGGCCCCATCCTCATTCCGCACATCTATGACGGCCGCAAGAGAACGTTTTACTTCACGCAATATCAGGGCTTCCGGCAGGTGCTTGGAACTACCCAGGTGATGCCGGTTCCCACTGCCACGGAGCGCGCGGGAATAGACGTTGTTACCTATCCTGATGGCTCGACCGATACCCTCACGGTTCCGGTCGATCCCGCCATCGCAGCGATACTGGCGCGTTATCCAATGCCGAATAATCCGTCGGGAGCGTTTGGTGATCGCACGTACGCGACCGCTTCAAAGGTCGTCACCGATGCTAACCAGTTCTCTCTTCGGCTCGATCACAAATTCTCAGGCAAAGATCAATTCTTTGCGCGATTCAACCTCGATAACTTGACAGGTCCCACCACGAATCCCGATCAGACCGCCGTTGATCCCACATTCGCGGTGAAATATATCGACCGGCAGCGCAACGTCGTAGGCACATACACGCGGACGATCTCTCCTCGGCTTATCAGTGAGTCATCAGTCAGCATCACGCGCTCCACTCCCGGTTTTCCCACGTTTGACTACACTGACCCCGCAGTGAAGTTCGGCGACGGATTGTTTGAGCCTTTCAATTCCGCTGCCGGGTCCGTGATGCAGGCTTATGGCAATCTCTTTCAAGTCCGTCAAAACGTAAGCTTCACCACCGCCAACCATACTTTCAAGGCTGGCGCCGAGGTTCGCATCAATTGCGACACCACCTACTTTGGCACCAGCCCCAACGGCGAATACAACTTCGGCGGAGGCACGGCCTATGCAACCGAAGCCATCCCGTCCAGAAGCGGAATGCATGATATTCATGCCGGCGACGCGCTGCCCGATACGCTCTCGGGATTTCTATCCGGCAGTCCGTTTGTTTACAACGTGGGCCTCGCACCGGAAGGAGTTTCAAGCGGCGAACATATGGGCCCGGCAGCCATCAACCGCAACAATGTCAGCGCGTATGTGCAGGACACTTGGAAAGTAACTCCGCGGTTCACCCTTGACTACGGACTGCGCTGGGATCTTTACACACCTATTACTGAGCGTGCCCACCGCACATCCAGCTTCAGGGAAATTAACGGCAAGCAGCAGTTCGTGGTCAATCCGCAGCCCGGCTACCAGACCAATTGGCATGCCTTCGAGCCGCGGGTACAAGCTGGGTGGCAAGTTACAACCAAGTTACAAGCGCATGCCGGCGGCGCAGTTATGGTGATCCCACCTAACATCTGGCAAGATAACTTCCTCACCGGTTCCACGCCCTTCGCAGTATACCCGCGCTTGATCGCAGCCGCAGGAGCCCCAATCCGCTACGGATTCCAGATAACACCGGCACAATTGCCTCGCGCATATACACCTTCCGGGGCAGACATTCTCGGCTCCGGCAAAACGAAAAACATCGCGCCTAACACCATCATGGACGTGGATCGCTATGAGAAAGATGTAGCGGCACTGACTCCCAGCCACGTGGTGAGTGCGCTCAATCTCAGCGGAATCGATCTTCGCTTGGGCAATGCCACGCTGTACACCTGGACAGCTGGATTCGAACAGAAGATCGGTAACCTCACTGCCGATGCAAGTTATGTAGGCACAATGAGCGAAAAGCTTCCCCGCTACAGCTTCCCCAATGCGTATCCGGGCGCCTCTCCGGGCTTTGCGCCTCATACTGAATTCGACAGTGCTGGCAACGTCGTCGGCGGTTTCGGCGTGGAGAATGTTATTGTCTCCGACTCACACTCCACTTATCACGCTTTGCAAAGTTCGCTCTCAGGAACAGTAGGTCACGGGGGCCCTGGAATTCAGGCGAGTTATACCTGGGGTAAGTCAATCGATGACACCAGCCTGGTGCTTGGCGGGACTGGCGCCACGGGTGCCGTGGCATCGGGCTTCTCGCAAAACCCATATGACACGCATCCCGAAAAAGGGCCATCGTCTTTTGACGTGACTCACGGCTTTGGCCTGAGCATCGCACAAGACCTGCACATGGAGAGTCTCGACTATCTTCGCCCCATTTCGAGGAAAATGACCGATGGCTGGGAGCTGCTCAGTATCTCGAGCATCAGTTCCGGCTCGCCATTTACCGTTTTTTCTGGAATTCAGCAGACTGGCTACGGGTCCAACGGAGTCGATCGGCCCGATCAGATTGCAAGGCCGCACCTCTCCACCGCTCGCAAGGTGCGTCAGGATTATTTTGGCCACGGCGCCAACAACGCCACAGACTTTTTCTCCATTCCGATTCACACCCCCGGCGGCACAGGTCCCAACCAGGGCCACTTCGGCACTCTGGGCCGCAACAGCTTTCGCGGACCAGCCTTCTATAACTTCGACTTTGCTCTCATCAAGGACACACCCTTCGGCCGACGTAGAAGCGGTGCCGAACTCGTAGACCTGCAATTCAGGTCGGAGTTCTTTAACCTCTTCAACATCGTCACTATGGGTCTGCCTGCCAATATCGTCAACGGCTCCGGTTTCGGTGAGATCAGCAAGACCGCCGGTAACTCCCGCCAGATTCAGTTCTCTCTCAAGGTCATCTACTAAGTTCACGGCCACGCATTATCGCGTGGTCTCACGCCGCACTTGGTATAGATAGTGCCGTACTTCGCGGGAATGATCCGGCGCATGCGTCGCGGCAACCGCAACGTGCAATACCTCAGCCGCTCTGCCGTCTACTAGGCCCGCATCGGCCCTTCGAAGTGAATGCTGTTCGCCACTTACTTCAGCAGGTTCATTGCCATCACCGTCATTGCCGTTACCCCGGTCGTGATCGTGGGACCATACACCGGTGCGAACAGCGGAGAGTGGAGCCCAGGTAGCGGAATACCTGTTTCTTTCGCGTGCGCCAGCTCCTCCGCATCGACCGCGCCTAGCTGAATCATCACAGCGGGAATCTTGCCGTCGAGCGCAAAGTTCCCCACATCTTCCGACCCCATCACCGAAGCGGCGGGAAGCACGCGTTCCGCACCCAGTCCTGCTACCGCCGCGCTGCGCAAGCGTTCGGCCAGCCCGGGATCGTTGTATGTAACCGGCGTGAACTCGGTCTTGCTCACCGTCACGACTGGCATGCGATCTTGCGGCACGCCGTAGCCAACCGCAACGCCGTCGGCCATGCGCCTGATCGCAGCGACAATTTGATCGCGCACGTTTTCGGAGTAGGTGCGCAGTGTCAGTCCCATCGTTACTTCA
>WNGR01003593.1_pt1 | contig 16915 bp, 13 predicted proteins | sample 5407581 | NCBI WGS metagenome assembly WNGR01 (sample SAMN13153383, study PRJNA577476) | soil metagenome | isolation source: 80 cm soil or saprolite under Garry oak tree replicate 2 | place: USA:California | collected 2016-06-15 | reverse complement strand
CAACCGCACCGATATACACCAGGATCTGCGCGAACCCCGCGAACTGCGCATCGAGTTCCAGAAACAGCAGCGCCAGGCCCGCAAAGGCAACCGTAAGCGCCAGCGCGCAGTGCACCGTATTCTTCAGCAGCACCGCCGCCAGCCCGCCCAGCACCGTCACGGTCGCAAGCACAAAAAACACCACCGTCATGGGCGCTCCATCCTTCCCACCGCCATGGCTCTTAGGCCGATAGAAAAGATAACACTGTCATCCTGAGCGAAGCGGGTCGCGCTTTTTGCGACTCGCGCAGTCGAAGGACCTGCTTGTCCCATCGTCAACGGCACAAAGAGCCCCTCACTCCGCATAGCGATAACTCCTCGGCCCATAATTCTTCCGACTCATGCCCAGGCGGCCCGCCACCAGATAAGCAATGATCATCAGCGCCGAGCACACCACCCACCGCAGCCAGCCCTCGCCGATGAATCGCCACAGCGCCACATCCACCAGGTTCAGCAGCGTCATAGGCAGCACAAACTTCCACGCGAAGTTCATCAGCTGGTCCTGCCGCAAACGCGGCAACGTGCCGCGCACCCAGATGAGCACCACAATCGAAAGCATCACCTTCGAGAAGAACCAGATCCACGACGGAACCCACCACAAAAACGAAAACGGCGCCGACCATCCACCCAGAAACAGCGCGGTCCCCAATCCTGAAATTGAAAACATTCCCAAGTACTCACCCAAAAAGAAAAGCGCAAACTTGAATCCTGAATACTCCGTGAAGTACCCCGCCACCAGTTCCGACTCACCCTCGGGCAAATCGAATGGCGAACGATTCGTCTCCGCCGTCGCCGCAATCGCAAACATCACAAACCCCGCGAATCCCCACGGCGTAAAGATGTACCAGTGCGGCAGCCCATAGGTGTACTGGTTCTGCGCGTCTACAATTTTCACCAGCGAGAGCGATCCGCTGATCATCACCACCGCCACGCTCGACATCAGCAGCGGAACCTCATAGCTGATCATCTGCGCCACGGCGCGCATCGCCCCCAGCAGCGAATACTTATTGCGGCTCGACCACCCCGCCATGAACACCGACAGCTCCGTCGACGCGCCGATCGCGAAGAAGAACAGCAGGCTCGCGTCCATGTCCACCAGCACCATGTTGCGACCCATGGGCAGCACCGCGAACCCCAGGAAAACCGCCACCACCAGCACCAGCGGAGCCAGAAAGTGCACAGTCGCATCCGCGCTCAGCGGCACAATATCTTCCTTGGTCAGCGACTTGATGCCGTCGGCAATCGGCTGCAGAATTCCAAACGGTCCGGTGCGATTCGGCCCGATGCGATTCTGAATCCGACCCAGCCCCTTGCGCTCCAGCACCGTGGTCAACGCGAAAAGCGCCGGAAACGTCCCAATGATCGCCACCACGCTCAGCAGCACCCCTGCCGCCGGCTGCAACACCGCCGGCAGCAACCCCACCACCCAATGCTTGAGAAGAACAAAGATCTGGTCGAGCGTCGAAACCATCTAGTCCCCTTCTCCTTCTGCCTTGGGCGCGGGCTTGGCTGCCGGAGTTGGGGCCTTCGCATCGGTCGTTTCAGACGTTGCAGCAGACTGCGCGGGAGTTTTCACCGCATCGGTCTTAGGAGGCTTGGTCGCCGCTGACGTCGGCGTCCCCGTCGACTCCCCAGGCTTTGCAGCAACCGCAGGCGCAGCCGGAGTTGCCGCCCCTGCCGCAGCAGGCTTGGCAGCAGCAGGCGCAGCCGCTTTCGCCGCAGCAGCCGCCGCGGCAGCCCTTGCCTTCGCATCCAGCTTCGCCTTTTCCTCCGCCAGCCGCGCATCCACCTCGGCCGCTTCGGTGGGATGAATCTCGTGGTAGTACTCGTTCGACTTCGCCAGCCGCTCGCGATCGTAGAGCAGCCCGCCGAAGCGATTATCGGTGCTCAGCTCAAACTCGTTGTCCATCTTGATCGCTTCAAACGGGCACACCTCAACGCAGATCTGGCAGCTCATGCAAACCGAAACGTCAATATCAAACTTCGCAGGATAGATCTGCGGCTTTCCAAACGCGTCCGGCTTCTTGTCCTTGCTCTTCTCGATATAGATACACTTCGGCGGACACTCCTTCTCGCAAATCTGGCAGGCCACGCAGCGCAGCCCCTTCTCCCAGTCGCCGCCGTCATACACCAGAAAGGGGAAGTTGCGCGAAGCCTCCGGCAAAGCCACCCGCTCCTCCGGATACTCCACCGTTGTCAGCCGCTCCTTGGACACAAAGCTTCCGACAGCATTCCTCGCCGTCTCCGCCAGCCCCTTCAGTATTCCCTCACCCAGCAAATCTAAGCTCCTTAAAGCAGTGGACAGTGAACAGTGGACAGTGGACAGTTCAAAAACTCTTCATCATCAACTGAACTTTTAGCTTCATTCAATGAACCTGTCGCTCATCCCCGCCCACTGCACACTATCCATTGCACACTGTTCACTGCACACTGTTCACTGTTCACTGCCCACTGCTTTCACCGATCCACTTCTCCCAACACAATATCCACACTCCCAAAAATCAGCACCACATCGGCCACGTTATGCCCCAGGCACATATCCTCGAGCACCGTCAGGTTGATCAGGCTGGGCGGCCGCACGCGAAAACGATACGGACTGTTCCCGCCATCGCTGATCAGGTAAAAGCCCAGTTCGCCTTTCGGCCCTTCAATCCTTCCGTATGCCTCACCCGGCTTGGGCTTGAATCCACGAATCTTCGCCTTCGAATCCATCACCGGCCCGCCGGGAATCTCCTTCAGCGCCTGCTCCAATATTCCAATCGACTCGCGAATCTCCAGCACGCGCACCATGTAGCGGTCATAGATGTCGCCATGATCGCCCAGCGGCACGCGGAATTTGAACCGGTCATAAACCCCGTAATGATCCACCTTGCGAATGTCGTAGTTCACACCCGAGCCACGCAGCATCGGCCCCGTAATTCCCGCGTTGATCGCCAACTCCGGCCGCAGCACTCCCACGCCCTGGCACCGCGCCATCAGGATCTCGTTCGTCGTGAGCAGATTTTCAAATTCATAAGAGAACCGCGGCAGTTCCGCGACCACCTTGCGCGTCGCTTCCAGCCATGCCGCTGAAGGATCGACCCTGCACCCCCCAAAGCGCATGTAGTTGCACATCATGCGCGAGCCCGTCAGCGCCTCAAACAGGTCGAGAATCTTTTCGCGCTCGCGGAAGGCGTACATCAGCGGCGTGCCGCTGGCGCCCATCTCCTGGATAAGGAACCCTATCGCCGACGCGTGATTCACCACTCGCGTCAGCTCGGCCAGAATCACGCGTATGTACTCCGCGCGCTCCGGAACCGCCTGCCCTACCAGCTTCTCCACCGACAGCGCGTACGCCCAGTTGTTAGTCAGCGAACAGATATAGTCCAGACGGTCGGTATAGGGCATCATGCCCAGGTAGCTGGACGACTCCGCAATCTGCTCGTGATTGCGATGCAGGTAGCCAAACACCGGCTTCAATCGCACCACGCGCTCCCCGTCGAGCGCCAGGTCCATGCGAAACACGCCGTGCGTCGAGGGATGATGCGGCCCCATGGCCACTTCAAGCAGTTCACCCTCGCCGTCGGGCTCAATCACCGGGGGACGATTCCAGCCTTCCAGATTCGTATCTCTCAGCGAACCGCTCATTGCCCTGAGCCTGTTCCTTCCTGGCCGGCCACGGCAGCCTTTTGTTGCGCAGTCTGGTGTTCCTTCGCCCGCTCGAGCACCTTGTCGTGGGCCGTCGGCTCGTATTCGAAATCGTCCGGCTCCTTGTAATCGCGCCGCATCGGGTAGTCCTTGAACTCGGGCCACATCAGCAGCCGCCGCAGGTCAGGATGTCCCGTAAATACGATCCCGTACAGGTCGAAAACCTCGCGCTCCTGGAACTCCGCCGACCGCCACACCGGGGTAAATGAAGGCAGCTCCACCCGGTCAGTCCGGTTCACCGTCCGCATCCTCAGCACCACCGGCCCATGCTTCCTGGTCATCGAAAACAGGTGATACACCGCCTCGAGATACCCGGGCTCGACGTGCTTTCTCGTCTCTTCAACCACCTCGTCTACCGTCTGCTCAACCCCATCAATTTCTTTTGTCACCTGATGCGTTACCTTAACTTTCTCCGCTATCTCCTTGTCCAGGTAGTCCACACCGGTCACGTTCGACAAAAAGTCCAACGCCAGATCCTCGTCATCGCGCAGGAAGTACGCCACCGAAGTGGCATGACTCGGCGACAACCGCAGCGAGTGCTGCCCGCTGGGGCTGGGATTCGGCACAATCTGCACGCCCGCCCCCGGCACCGCCGCCTCAATCGCCGCTTTAATCTCTTCCACCGTCTTCAATCCCGAATCCCTCTGTTCACTGTTCACTGTCCACTGACCCCTGATCACTGTTCACTGTCCACTGATCACTGTTCACTGTCCACTGTCCACTGATCACTGTTTCACCGGCACCGGCCACACCAGCCGATTCGCAGGCGGCTCCAGGTCGTGCGCGCCCTGTTCGGGCACCGGAAACTCTCCCTGAGCTCCCGCATCCAGATGGCGCGGCCGTCCTTCGCCCGTAAGATTCTGTCCTTCGATCTTCTTCTGCAGCGTCATGAAAGCCTGCAGCAGCGCCTCGGGCCGCGGAGGGCAACCAGGAATATGAACATCCACCGGGATGTACCGATCGATCCCCTTCAGCACGTTGTAGCCCTGCTTGAACGGCCCCCCCGAAATGGCGCACGCCCCCATCGCAATCACATACTTCGGCTCAGCCATCTGGTTATAGAGCCGCACCACCTGCGGAGCCATCTTTTTGGTCACTGTGCCGGAGATGATCATCAAATCCGCCTGCCGCGGCGATGGTCGAAACACCTCCGCCCCGAATCGCGCCAGGTCATACCGCGCCATGGTGGTCGCAATCATCTCGATCGCGCAGCACGCCAGCCCAAACTGCATCGGCCACACCGAGCTTTTCCGCCCCCAGTTATAGAGCTCCTCAATGGTCGTAACGAAGACGCCCTGCTTTCCCAGTTCGATCTTCAATCCCTCTTCCATCGTCGCTCCGCTCCCAGTGCTCAATGATCAGTGTTCAGTTGTCAGTTCTAACTTATCTGCTTTCAGCAGTTGCTCAGTCTCATCTGCCTTTACGCTCGTTCGTCTCACCAAACATCCAGCAATTCAGTCACGGTCTGTTCAACCGATCTTCAACTGTCCACTGTCCACTGCGGTAATTGATCCCTGACCACTGTTTTTCACTGATCACTGTTCACTGTTCACTGACCACTGTCTTTCACACCCACGTCAACACACCCTTGGCCCACGCCCACGCCAGTCCTTCCACCAGCAGCAGCACAAACACCAGCATCGCGCCGCAAGCCGCCGCACCCAGTCCGGTAAACGACACTGCAAACGGCAGCAGGAACACCGCCTCCACGTCGAAGATCAAAAAAATGATCCCATAAAGGTAATAGGCTGAGCGAAACTGCATCCACGCATCGCCCCTCGATTCCAGCCCACACTCGTAGATGGCATTCTTGATGGCGTTCGGCTTGGCGGGCGAATACACCCTGCCCCACAGCCACGCCAGCGCCAGCGGTGCCAACCCAAACCCAAGAGCCGCAACGAACAGCACCGCGAGAGAAAAATAAGGACTTGTAGCCATCTTGCAACCGGAATCCTTCTCCTCCAACGTACCAGTTTCGGGCCTGCTTTGGCTAAGTTGGTACGATGCGCCAACAACCGCTCACCCTGATTTTCTCCCCTTTCATCCCACCCTGTGAACCATCCGCTGTGATGAGCCCGTTTGCATATAATTACCGCCTCATGGCGCACAATCATAGGTGAAGTGCCACAGAAGCCGGCACCGCTCAATTCCGGCCAAGGAACGGCCATGAAAAGTGTCGCAAAAAGCGCGTTCAGGACCATTTTTCCCGGCATTTGGACCATTTACTTTGTGCGTAAACCTTTCGGATTATTGAAGTTAACGAGGTTTTTTGCGTTTTTTTCCTCCCCTATGGGACAAATAGGGCATTCTCAGCCTGAAATCAATGCCATTTGTCGCTGCAGGCGAAATTTGGCAACCGACGTAATCTCACACCGGATACGCCGCATCGCCACCGCACCTCCACCCTTCGGTGGAGACCGCCGATGCTCCGTCCCTGTTAACGTTCATATGTCCCTTGCGGCAAGCGTTGCGCCTTCCTCCGCAGGGAATCAAAGCAGTTTCCGGGAGATCACCGCACCGTGTCTAAATCTGGGTCGAATCGAGCGCCGCGCTTTCTGCTCTCCATTGTGTTCGTCGCGCTAGCCATGACGGCCGCCTTTACGGTTCGCGCCGCTACCGACCCTGCAACAGACGGCGCACCGACCTCTCCCGACGCCGCCACCGCGGGCGCAGCCTACACCGCCGCCATCAAGGTCACCGGACCCACCACTTCGTTCCACGACTCGGTGTCCACCCGCTACAACTACGCCTTTGGCAAAGACTCGCCTTTCCTGCCCTCGAACGCTATGTCGGCCAACGGCCAGTTCCTCAGCCCCAAGAGCTTCTACACCGCCCAATACTGCGGCCACTGCCACCAGGAGGCCTATCACCAGTGGCGCCAATCGGTGCACTCCAACGCCTTCCGCGCCCCGTGGTACCTCAAAAACGTGAACGCGATGATCGACGAAAAAGGCGTACAGTTCTCACGCCATTGCGAAGGTTGCCACAATCCCGTCGCCCTGCTCTCTGGAGATCTCTCTCAGGGCATGCCCAAGAAGCGCCCCTTTGAAGACGAAGGCATCACCTGCTCCACCTGCCATTCCATCCAGTCCACCGACGCCACCGGAACCGGCAGCTACGTCATGGGCACCCCGGCCGTGCTCGTCGATGACAAGGGAGCGCCGGTCACCGGCCCCGTCTCCGACGCCGACATTCTCGCCCATCTCGATCGCCACTCCAAAGCCGTCATGCGCCCCCTCCACAAGACAGCGGAGTTCTGCGCCGCCTGCCACAAGGCCGCCATTCCCCGCGCGCTCGACGATTACAAGTGGCTGCGAGCCTTCAGCGTCTACGACGAATGGCAGGGCGCCAGCTTCACGAGGCAGTCCCCGCTGCCCTTCTATCGCAAAGACGCGGTTTCCACCTGCCAGACCTGCCACATGCCCGGCGAAACTCTCCCGGCCGGCTCAGCCGATCCCGGCGCCAAAGAGGGCAAGCTGGCATCGCACCGCTGGCTCGGCGGCAACACTCTCAACCCCGCCTACTACAAGTACGACGAACAATCCCAGAAGCTTGCCGCCTTCCTCAAAAACGGCCCCGACGGCAAGGGCGTACTCAACGTCGATATCTTCGCGCTCGAGAAAGAGAACGCCGCCACGACGTCAACGGACAAGGTCTTCGTCGCTCCGCTCGGCCTCACTCACTTCGCAGTTGCCGCCGGCGAAACCCTGGTCGCCGACGTCGTCATCCAGAACAAGGGCATCGCCCACTCCCTCGTCCCCGAGCAGCGCGATTTCTACGAATCGTGGGTCAACTTCACGGTCAAAGACGCTGCCGGCAAGGTGATCTCCGAGAGCGGATTCCTCAAGCCCGATGGCGAACTCGACCCTTCCGCCCACTCCTTCACTAACCGCCTCATCAACACCAAGGGCGAACTCAACGCGCTTCACGAGATCTGGCACAACCGCGTACAGGCCTACAACAACACCATCCAGTCGGGCCGCTCGCAGCTGGTGCGCTATCGCTTCCGCCTGCCCAAAGACAGCAAGGGCGAGTTCTCCCTCACCGCCACGGTCAAGTACCGCCGCTTCAATCAGCGCTTCGTCGATTACGCCTTCGCGCAAAAACAGTATCCGCAGACTGTGATCGACATGGCGAGCCAAACCCGCGCCATAAGCGTCGGCGACAATGCTCCCGCTGCTCCAGCCCCCGGCGAAAACCCTGACCAAAATCCCGAATGGATGCGCTGGAACAACTACGGCATCAGCCTGCTCGACGCCCTTCAGTATCCCGACGCAGTGAAAGCCTTTGAGCATGTGGCCACCCTGCGACCCGACTACGCCGACGCCTTCACCAACATGGCTATCGTTGAAATCTCATGGGAGCGCTACGACGACGCCAAGCCCAATCTCGCCAAGGCCCTCGCCCTGCTCCCCGGTGACCCGCGCGCTCTCTACTATCGCGCTCTCGTCGAACGCAACGCCGGCCAGGTCAAGGAAGCCATTGCCGATCTGCAAGCCGTGATCGAAAAGTATCCCCGCGCCAAAGATGCCATTCGCGAACTCGGCTTCAGCTATTACCAGCAGCACGACTATGCCGAGGCCCGCGACGCCTACGAGAAGCTCCGCGCCATCGATCCCGACGATCTCGCTGCCCACTACCAACTCGCGATCCTCTACCGCCGCCTGGGCGAAAAGCAGAAGGCCGCCATCGAGTCCGCGAAATTCGCCGACCAGAAAGACGACCCCACCGCCTCGACCTACGCGCTTGAGTTTTTAGGCAAGCATCCTGAAGTCGCCGCCGAAAGCGTCGTCTGGCACACCCACGACCTCACCGGCGATCCCATCAAGCGCCCCGACCACATCGACTACAAGTACATCCCCGGCGCAGGTTTCTAGTCGAACTCAACCGCTCATGCGATTTCCTGCAACAAGCATCAGCCGAAGCAAAGTAGTATCCGCACCGAGGACGCATGGCGTACAGGATCACGTCCCAGTTCGAGCGCATTGAAAAGCAGAAGCAAACATTCCTCCACTTTCTATCCTCATGGACGCCGCAGCAGCTTCGCTTCAAGCCCTCAGCCACTTCCTGGTCGGCGCTTGAAGTCATCGATCACGTCTTGAAGACCGAGAGCGGCATCTTCGCTGAGATGCAAAGCAATTTGCCCTTGTCACGCACGACGACTTTCCAAAACCGGTTCCGCGGATTCCTTCTCAACACGCTAATGAGTTCTCCCGTGCGATTAAAGGTTCCCGTCACACTTTCCGTCGTCTTGCCGGGCACTGCACGCGATTTGTCTGAATTGGCAGCAGCCTGGAGTCATGTGCGAACGCGACAGAAAGAATGGATCGCGAACCTCGGTCCAAGCCACGCGAGAATTGCGCTCTTTTATCACCCCGTCAGCGGCTGGATGATGCCATCGCAGACCTTTGGCTTTCTCTCCGCCCACCTGCATCATCACGGCTATCAGCTCGCGCGCATTCGCCACGACCCAGCCTGGGCGCGTTGCGCAGCTTAAGCAAGCTCGACGCCCGCTCCCCTATAGGTTTTCCAGAACTCGATGAATCCCTTCAGCCGCACCACGTGGAAGTAATCGCTCGCCGCAAAGTAAAGCACTGAAACCACCACCCACTCCAGGTGCAGCGCACCCGCACCCACTTCAGCACTGAAAGGAATCAGCACTGACGACAGCACCATGGCCACCACCAGCAACGCGATCTTGACGATGCCCATCACGAGGTTGATTTCGACAAGTTTGCTGGTGAAGGGCTTTCCAAGCTTCATGCTTTTGACGAGCGCCGCGGCGGGCGAAATGTCTTCAAGCAGCACCAGCAGCGGCGCGATCGACACTGCCCAGCTCACCACGGCCCAAAACGTAAAGAATCCCAGCGTAAGGAAAATCGCCCACATAGTGTACCCGACGAGGTCCGGATCTTCGCCCGATCCGATGTGTGTAGCCGCAGCCCAGTTGACACTCCGAAACCACGCCCAGCAGGTAAGGCCCAACAGCGCCAGCCATGCCGCCTGCAGCACGATCATTGCCCCCGGCCTGAACGGCACGCGCGGTTCCATGCGCTTCAATACGACGTTGCGTCCCAGTCCCGAGATGACCACCCAGACCACTGCGGCAACCGGCACAAGCCACCGCATCACGCTCGCCACATGCGGCTGGTACAGGTTCCATGCATCGGCAAGCCGCACCACTGAGACCCATGGATTTTGCGGATCGAGATTGTTGAGCCCCGCCGACTCCAGCGGAAGCGCGGCAAGAATCTGTTGCATCTGGATCCAGCAGACAAGCAGTAGCGGCGCACCGAACAGCCATCGCCACGCCACTTCGATCAATGTGAGTGAGGGCCGCGCGAAGACCCAGCCCATCTGCCCAACTGCGGACTGGGTCCCGCGCAATCGCTCCGTGGCCATGCTCACCGAACCACCAGGTTCACCAGCTTGCCCGGCACTACGATGATCTTTGCCACCGTCTTGCCCGCAGTGCGCGATTTCACCTTTTCCTCGGCCAGCGCCGCCGCTTGAATCGCGTCAGAGCCAGCATCGGTCGGTACGCGCACCACCGTGACCAGCTTGCCGTTTACCTGCACCGGAATCTCCAGTTCGTCTTCCTTCGCCAGGTCAGGATTGCTCTTGGGCCACGGCGCGCGCAACACCTCGCCTTCACCGCCCAGTTCTTCCCACAACTCCGCAGCCAGGTGCGGCGCAAACGGAGCCACCATCAGGACCAGCGAGCGCAGCAACTCGTGAATGACAGCAGCCGGAACCTCCCCCGAAGCAAGCTGCGCATCCGCCGCCTGCAATTCGTTCATCAGTTCCATGATCGCCGCAACGCAGGTGTTGAAATGCCACCGCCCTTCAAAGTCCAGTGTGATCTTGGCAATGGTCTGATGCAGCTTGCGCAGCAGCTTCAGCGCAACGCCTCTGGGCGCGCCAACCGGCTGACCCTGAGCCGTGCGCGCAATCGTCGCGTACTTCATGGTGAATCGATACACGCGGCCCAGGAAACGGCTGACCCCAGCCACGCCATCTTCCTGCCAATCGAGATCGCGATCGGGCGGCGCCGCAAACAGCGAATACATGCGCGCCGCGTCGGCCCCGTATCTCGCCACCATGTCATCCGGCGAAACCACATTGCCTTTGGACTTCGACATCTTCGCGCCGTCTTTAATCACCATGCCCTGCGTGAAGAGGCGTCGCGCCGGCTCGTCGTTGCTGATGAGTCCCAGGTCGCGCATCACCTTGGTCCAGAAGCGCGAGTAGATCAGGTGCAGAATCGCGTGCTCCACGCCGCCGATGTACTGGTCGATGGGAAACCAGTACTGCGCCACCGCAGGATCAAAGGGTCTGTCCGCATTTTTCGCATCCGTATAGCGATAGAAGTACCAGCTCGAATCGACAAACGTATCCATCGTGTCCGTTTCGCGCCGCGCCGGTCCACCGCACTTGGGACACGTCACGTTCACGAAATCAGGCACGCGCCCCAGCGGCGACCCACCCTGCTGCGTAATCTCGACCTGTTCCGGCAAAATCACCGGCAGCTGATCGTCAGGAACCGCAACCAGGCCGTCGGTCTCGCAATGAATCATGGGAATAGGCGTGCCCCAATAGCGCTGCCGGCTCACACCCCAATCCTTCAGCCGAAATGTAATCGTGGCCTCGCCAAATTTCTTTTCAGCGGCAATCTGTTGCAGTCTTTTCGTAGCATCTTCGCAAGACAGCCCGTCGAATTTCCCTGAGTTCACCAGCACGCCGTCGTCCGCGAGGAACGGCAGTTCCGGCTCCTCGTCTGTTGAAACTGCGGGCGCAATCACGCGGCGAATCGGAATCGCGAACTTCTTCGCAAATTCGAAATCGCGCGCATCGTGCCCCGGCACGCTCATAATGGCGCCGGTCCCATAATCCGTCAGCACGTAATTCGCGACCCACACCGGCACCAACTCGCCGCTGTAAGGGTTGATCGCGAAGTGACCGGTAGGCACGCCATGTTTTTCGATCGCGCCGACATCGCCCTCTTCCCTTGCCTTCTTCTGCTCTTCAAGCAGGCGCGCTACCTGCACCTTCAGGCCAGCATCGCTTTCGGCCAGTGCCGTAACCAGCGGATACTCCGGCGCCAGTTGCACGCTCGTCGCTCCAAAAATCGTGTCGATGCGCGTGGTGAACACGCGAATCTTTTCGTGGCGATTCTCGACTGCAAACTCGACCTCGGTCCCTTCGCTGCGGCCGATCCAGTTCCGCTGCATGGTGCGCACTTTGTCAGGCCAGCCGTCGAGCTTGTCGAGGCCATCCAGCAATTCCTGCGCATATGCCGTGATGCGAAAGAACCATTGCACCAGGTCACGCTGTTCCACAATCGTGTCTTCGTGCCGCCAGCAGCGGCCGTCGATCACCTGCTCATTTGCCAGCACCGTTGCGCAATCGGGGCACCAGTTCACCTTGCTTTTCTTGCGATAGGCCAGGCCCCTTTCATACATGCGCAGAAAGAACCACTGGTTCCAGCGGTAGTAATCAGGCAGGCAGGTTGTCACTTCCGTGGCCCAATCGAACCCCATACCCAGCCGATTGAACTGCCGCTTCATCCCCGCGATGTTGGCCAGCGTCCATTCGCGCGGAGGCGTGTTGTTTTTGAGCGCGGCGTTCTCGGCCGGCAGCCCGAAGGCGTCCCACCCCATCGGATGTAGCACGTTATACCCGCGCATCCACATATGGCGCGCTAGCGCGTCGCCAATGGAGTAGTTGCGCACGTGGCCCATGTGCAACTGGCCGCTTGGGTATGGCAGCATCTCAAGCACGTAATACTTGGGCTTGCCGCCGTCAACCGGCTCGGCTGCATACAGCGCGGGGTCCGCGGCCCACCGCTCCTGCCATTTCGGCTCGATCGCGGCCGGGTCGTATCGAAGGTCTTTGTCTTCCGCCATAACCTCTTAGTGTAAACGGGCCGGAGCATCAGCCTTCGACAGCAAGAACTCACGCACCCCTCTGCGATCACTTCTTGGGACGCGACTCCGGAGGCACCAGCCCCGCCAGGCGGTAATAAACCACCAGCTGCCCGTAGTGTTCGCCGGAATGTTCAAGCAGTCCCCAGGCCCCGTCGGAGACGCGGCTTTGCTGGTTGGCAAATGGATCGACGAACAGATCACCCAATCCGCTGTCCCCCTTGCTCTTGATGAGATCGGCGCCCTCGGCAAAGGATTTCCTGACATACTCGACGACCGCGGCCTTGGACTTGTACTCGGCTCGACTGGGGTCGCCGGAGGGCGGCTTTTCTCCCTTCACTGGGTTGATGAAGAAGTAGTTGGCGCCCGCGGCGTGCAGCAGTTGCTCGGCAAACGACCGCTGCGCCGCAGTGGGCTTGAAGTCATACTTGTCCTCGGGAAAATCCTCGGCCATAGCAGTGAGTTTTCGCCCGACATCATTCCATGCATCAAGCAGACTCTGAGACTGGCTCACCGGCGGCTTGGGTGCGGCTTTCTGCGCGGGCGCGGCCTGGGCTGCGGCATGATGCGAAGCGAGCGCAAAAGCAAAGACCAGAGCAAGTGTCACCACAACTTTCTTCATTCGACAATCCCCTCCGATTCGGTGGAAACAGTCTAGCCTGAACGCCCTCGTGTGGACAGGAATTAAAGCAGCGATACTGCTTGCGGAAAAACTCATCACGCAAGTCGCCCTATCGCAGGTTATGACTTCACAGCTGCGGAAAGACTCATCATGCATGCCGCACTGTAAAAGGCCATGCCTTCAGTCACGCCGCAAACCCCTTGAAATCAGCGGGGCTTTACAGGTTGCGGAAAAAGTCTCAAGGGAGTCACTTTTTCTCCACAGCGCATGGGTGTAGAGAAGAGGTATGCGTGGAGAAGATCAGAAGCAGGCGGCGATGTACAGTTATGTGACGTTGGCGCAGCGGATACCAGCCGATCATCCGGCGCGGACGATTCGGCAGACAGTGGATCGGGCCTTGGCGCGGATGGATGCGGAACTGGAGCAGCTTTACTCGACCACGGGGCGTCCGTCGATTGCCCCGGAACGGCTGCTGCGGGCCTCGCTGCTGATGGTGCTGTACTCGATCCGTTCGGAGCGGCAGTTGATGGAGCGGATGAACTACAACCTGCTCTACCGCTGGTTTGTGGGTCTGGAGATGGATGACCCGGTGTGGGACGTGACGGTATTCACCAAGAACCGGGAGCGGTTGATTGCTGGTGAAGCAAGCCAGCGGTTGCTGGAGTCGGTGTTGGTGGAGGCGCGGGAGCACGACTTGTTGAGCGAAGAGCACTTCACGGTGGACGGCACGCTGATCCAAGCCTGGGCTGCGGCGCGCAGTTTCGTGGACAAGTCCGATCCGCCGGCGCCGGGCTCCGGTTCCGGGCACAACGGCGAAGTGCTTTTGCGCGACAAGGTGGAGTCGAAGACCGACCCCGACGCGCGGTTGTACAAGAAGGCGTCGGCGGACAAGGCAGTTCCCGGATACCAGGGCCATGCGCTGATCCACCCCAGCGACGAAGACCTGTCGCTGGGGACCCCGGTGATGGAGAACCGCAACGGCTTGGTGGTGGCGGCCGAAGCCAGTCTGGCCGCCACGATAGCCGAACGCGAGGCAGCGCTCAAGATGCTGGATCGTGTGGTGGCGCCCCGGGAGAAGCGCAATCTGGAGCAGAAGATCACGCTGGGAGCCGACACGCAGTATCAGGAGGAGACGTTTATCGAGGAGTTGCGGGAGCGCGAGGTGGCGCCGCATGTGTCGGAATACGTGAAGGGCAACCTGGGCAAAAACAGCCTGACGGCAGAGGAGCGACACGACCCGCGGCGCACCATCAGCCAGCGCAAGCGCAAGCTGATTGAACGCGTCTTCGGCTGGAGCAAGCTGGACCATCCCCTGCGCCAGGTAAAGCTGCGCGGACTCAAGCGGGTGGACTGGTTCTACCGGCTGTCGCGCTTTTTGCACCTTGCACTCTTGATCTCGATCGCCTTCTCTGGCGTCCCGCTCGATGCGGCCTCGTCCCCCGATCCCCTCCTCCACAAGCAAGCTCCAATCTTCGTGCGCAACGATCTCAATCACCAGCGCATCGATCTTGCTGCCTATCGCGGCCACGTTGTGCTTCTCACCTTCTGGGCCACATGGTGCGCACCGTGCCAGATTGAAATGCCGCACTTCGTCGAATGGCAAAGCCGCTACGGGGCAGATGGATTGCAGATCATCGGCGTTTCCATGGACGACGACTCCCCGCCGGTTCTCGCCCTCACCCGCAAGCGCAAAGTGAACTACCCCATCGTCATGGGCGACGAAAAACTTGGCACCCTCTACGGCGGAATCCTCGGCCTGCCGGTCACCTATCTCATCGACCGCAATGGCACCATCTCCGCGAAGTTCAAAGGTGCAAAAAGCCTTGACAGCATGGAAAGCAAAATCAAGATCCTGCTCAGTCAGAAGCAATCGAAAGACCCCGGCAAGTAACCGGGCTCCATTGGGAGGGCCATACACGTTAGCGCCCGAACAAATCTAGTAATGAAGTTGATTCCGTGTTAAACTAGGTTCGGTAAACCACGCAAGATCCTCCGCCCGGACCGACATGCGCCGATAATCGGTGTGTGGACGCGACCGCCAACTCGCCGCTGCTCAAGGACTTTCAGACCTATCTGCGCGTCGAAAGGGGCTTGAGACCGCTCACCTGCGAAGCCTATCTCAGTGATATGCGCACATTCGCGGAGTTCCTCGAGACCCGCCATGGCGTGCTGTTGAGCGCCACCCAGCAGGACGTTTCAGCCTTCCTTGAGCACTTGCGCAACCACGGCATCGACTCTCGCTCTTCGGCGCGCAAGCTGAGTTGCCTCCGCGGCTTTTACAAGTGGCTGCTGCTCGATCGCCGCATCCATCACGACCCCACCCTCAATATTGAGTCTCCCAAAGCTTGGAAGGTTCTTCCCAAGTCTCTCGCCGAGCCCGAAGTCGCGGAGATGCTGGAGCGGGCCGCCATGGCTGCCACCCATCCCCAGGCCCGCGCCACCGCTTTGCGTGATCGCGCCGTCCTCGAATTGCTCTACGCGGGAGGCTTGCGCGTGTCAGAGATAACCGCGCTCTCCACCAGCGATCTGGCCCTCGATGCGGGCCGCGTCCAGGTGCGCGGCAAGGGCGACAAGGAGCGCATCGTGCCCCTCGGACGTGTAGCCCTCGAAGCTTTGGAAGCCTATCTGAACGAAGGACGCCCTCATCTCGCGCGCATCAGTTCGTCGCGCAAAGGCACCCCCGCACGCCACGACAGCGCGCGCATGTTTCTCTCCTTACGCGGCATGCCCCTAACGCGCCAATGGGTCTGGCATCTTGTAAAACTCGCGAATAACAACGCCAGCCCCCACACCATGCGCCACAGTTGCGCCACTCACATGGTGGAGCACGGCGCCGATCTGCGGAGCGTGCAACTCATGCTCGGCCACTCCGACATCTCCACGACGCAAATTTATACGCACCTGGCATTGAGCCGTCTCAAGGCCGTGCACCGCGAGCACCATCCTCGCGGCGCGCGCCGTAAGTTGGAGCAGGACACAATTCAAGGCACGAACAAGGACCTCGATACACAGCCATCCAGCGATCCCGCATCCGATCCTGAGGTCACCGCGTGAGTCTACCGCCGCCGGAATCCAGTGTGTCTCAACTTGTGGGTGGATATCTGCGCGTTCTGGCCAACGAGCGCGGTGCGTCCATGCACACGATGCGTGCCTACCAACGCGAACTGAACGGCTTCGCGGCGTATATCGTCGAGCACTTTGGCGCGGACCAATCCGTCAGCAGCATCGAGCACACCCACATCCGCGCCTATCTCGGCACCCTCTACGATCGCGGACTTTCCAAAGCGTCCGCGGCCCGCGCATTGGCTTCCATTCGTAGCTGGTTCAAGTGGCTGGCCCGTGGCGGCCATGTAGAACAGAATGTGGCCCGGCTGGTCGCAACTCCGCGCCTGCCCAAGCATCTTCCCCGCGTCCCTTCCATCGAGCAGATGAACCGCGTTGTCGACTCCATCAGCGAAGATGCCGCCAGCTGGCCCGCGCGCGACAAGGCCATTCTCGAATTGCTTTACGGCTGCGGCATCCGCAACGCCGAACTCACCGCGCTCGATATCCAGGACATTCACTGGGCCAACGAAGCCATTCTCGTTCGCGGCAAGGGCCAGAAGCAGCGCTATGTCCCCCTCGCCGACCCTGCGGCGGTGGC
>WNGR01009611.1_pt1 | contig 16924 bp, 13 predicted proteins | sample 5407581 | NCBI WGS metagenome assembly WNGR01 (sample SAMN13153383, study PRJNA577476) | soil metagenome | isolation source: 80 cm soil or saprolite under Garry oak tree replicate 2 | place: USA:California | collected 2016-06-15 | reverse complement strand
ACAATACGTCGACAAAGGGATGAAGTACTACGAAGAAAAATATCGAGCACACGAGATTCGCAGCATTCAGAAAAAGGCGAAAGAGCTAGGACTAAATCTCACGCTCAGTCCCGCAGCATAAGAGAAGTTTCTAAGGAGACAGCATGGATGGCCGGATCGGCATTAATACTGCGGAGCATACGTGGCTACGCCGGCCTTCATCAGTGTGGGAGCAAAGCTGGCAATTGTGAGCGTTCTGTTCACGGATCAGTCCAGGAATTCGCGCACGAAAGGATCTGTGCTGTGCACGAGGTCACGCAACGAACCATCGAAGATCAGCTTGCCCTCGTTGAGCATCAGGAACGTGGTATGCGGATCGGTGTCGCCCTTCGGGAGCGGAACCATACCATTTTTTTCGACGTCAAAGCGATGAGTGCACATGGTGAAAGCGTCTTGGAGGCGGTGCGTTACCAGCAGCGAGGGAGTCTTATACACATCTCGCTGCTTCACGATCAATTCGACGATGGTTGTCGAGGTGATGGGGTCAAGGCCGCCCGTGGGCGAGTCGTAGAGCAGCAATTCGGGCTGCCGGATGAGTGCGCGGGCGATGGCTACGCGACGCCGCATGCCGCCGGATAGACTGCCGGGGAACAGCGTAAACGTCTCCTCCAATCCAACGAAGCGCAGGGCCTCGAGGACGCGCCGGTCGATCTCGTCGTCGGGTACCTGCTCCTGGATGAGCTGGTATGCCACGTTGTCTCGAACGGTGAGAGAGTCGAACAGCGCACCTTCCTGGAAGACCATGCCAGTGCGGGTACGCAAGGCAAAGAGTTGTGCTTCTCGCGTGCTCGAGAGATCTTCGCCAAAGAGAATAATGCTGCCTCTATCGGGACAATGAAGGCCATTAGCGAGTTTCAGAAGAACGCTCTTGCCCACCCCCGCCGGCCCCAGCAGAATGCGGGTTTCGCCGGGAGCCACCGAAAAGCTGATGTTGTCGAGCACCTGCGGCCCATCGAATGCGATGGAAACATGGCGAAACTCCAGCACAGGTTCCTTGCCGGTAACCGGTGGGTATTGCTCGGAGATTGAGAGCTCGTTCATCTGCTGAATAGCGCAACCATGATCTGGCTGAGGAGAAAATCCACAAAGATAATCAGTACCGACGAAGTAACCACTGCCTGAATCGTGGACCGGCCGACGCCTTGTGTTCCGCCGGTTGTCCTCAGCCCGTAAAAACAGCCGATGCTGGCGATGATGAAGCCTGAAAAGAGCGGCTTGACCAATCCCTGCAGAATGTCGGGGTAGCGGAGGAATTCGTAAGCCTGCGCGAAATACTGCGTGCCGTTCTGGCCATTCATGTAGATGGTGACGAAGGCGCCCCCCATCGTCCCGAAGGCGTCGGAGATGATAGTGAGGAAAAACAGCATCACCACCGTCGCAACGACCCGGGGAGTGACCAGCTTACGCATGGGGTCCACACCTAGCGCGCGCATGGCGTCAATCTGTTCCGTCACCACCATCGAACCCAATTCGCTGGCCATGCTCGAGGCATTGCGGCCCGAAACCATGATGCCGGTGAGCACCGGTCCCAGTTCGCGGATCATACTCATGCTGACGAACCTGCCGGTCACGGACGTGGCGCCAAATTGCGCCAGCGTTGCCGCGGATTGAACGGCAAGCACTGCGCCGGTGAAAAACCCTGCGAGCAGAACGATCGCAGCGGAGCCGACACCAATAATCTCCGCCTGAAACAAAAAGTCCACCCAGTAGATGGGGCGGCTAAAAAGGTTGCGGACAGCGCGATACGCGAACAGGGAATAGTCCTGCACGGTCAGCACGAGTTCTTTAGCGGTTTTATCTATCTTGTCAAAGGGCATCGGATGCCGGGTCGTTGGTCCACGGAACCCGCGCCGCTCTCCTCGGCGCGCTGCTCTCATCGACAGAATAGCGCATAGGGGCCTGAGGCATGTGTGGCAGACAGTGAAGGAGTTACATGGAAAAACTTACGCAGACGTGCAGGAAATTCACTTCGCGCCAAGCGGCGGAGCGTCCTTAGGCCACGTTTTGAGCATCTTACTCTTCGGCCCTTCACGTGCAATATATTTGGGGTGCGGTTGAAGTGTGTCCAGGACACGGAGGGGGTGGGATGCGTTCTTTTCGCATACGGCTGATTCTCGTGCTGATCGCCGGAATCACCCTTGTCTCTGTGGCATCCACCTACTTTGAGGTGCTCGCTCACAAGCATGTATTGCACCGTGAGCTTGAGCGCCGTACCGTGTGGCTGGGAACCAGCCTGCAACCCTACATCGAACAGGCTCTCACGGCGGGCAAAACCCCCGACGTTGAACCGCTGGCCGCAGAGCTTAAGAGACACGATGAAGCCATTGGTTTGGCGGTCTACGACGCGCAGGGTTCGTTGCTCAGTTCGTCCGCACCGGCCGCGGTGCTGACCGCCCTCCCCCCAGGCCCCGTGAAGCAGGCAATAAAACACGGCACGAATTTTGGGATGTTCGGGCGCAGCGGCGATCTTCGATGGCTCGAAGAAGCCGTGCCGCTGCACGTGAATGGAAAACCGGCGGGTGCCCTGGTCGTCCTTGAAGACGACACCTATATCCACGCAGAGGGTGCAGCGGTCTGGCGGCAGACCTTCTGGCGCATTCTGGCCTTTGTTGTATTCATTGTCGCGGTGACATTCGTGATGGTGCGCTGGTTCCTCATGCAGCCCATCACGCGACTCGCCGAGCGGCTCCGACGTTTGCGCCTCGGCCACGGCGATGACACGAGCGGGATAAATCCCGCAGATGCAGGCCTGTTTTCTTCACTGGCACGCGAAGTCGAAACCATTACCGAGAGCCTGCAGGCAGCGCGGGCCGCGGCCGCAGCCGAAGCACGCCTGCGCGAAGCTGGCGAGAATCTTTGGACAGCGGAGCGCCTTAGCGTGCACGTCCGCCAGCGCACCGGATCAAGCCGCATCTTCGTAGTGTCTAACCGTGAACCCTACATGCACGTTCGCCAAGGACGGGAAACGGTAGCGAAGACAAGCACGCAGTTGACGAATTCGATCGCCTGCGCGTTCCCCCCGACGACCCTCGCTATACGCTGCGGCGCGTGTGGCTCTCCGCCGAAGAAGAGGCCAATTACTATGACGGCTTCGCCAATGAGGGGCTGTGGCCGTTGTGCCACATCGCGCACACGCGGCCCATCTTCCGGGCGACCGACTGGGAAGCATATCAACAGGTCAACCAGAAATTCGCCGAAGCGCTGCTCGCCGAAATGGAAGGCAGCGTCAACCCCATGATTTTTGTGCAGGACTATCACTTTGCGCTGCTGCCTAGAATGGTGAAATCTGCTCGTCCCGACGCAAGGGTGGGCATCTTCTGGCACATTCCCTGGCCAAACCCTGAGGCGTTCGGTATATGCCCGTGGCAGGGTGAACTGCTTGAAGGCCTGCTTGGCGCCGACCTTATCGGATTCCATATTCCATTGCACTGCAATAACTTCCTGGCTACAGTAGACCGGGTGCTTGAGGCCCGTACTGATCGCGAGCACATGACCGCCCGCAGGCATGGGCATATAACGAATATTCGACCCTATCCGGTTAGTGTCGTCATAGACGGTTCGGGAGTTCAGCGAGCCACCGCAGGTCCGACCCGCGATGAACTGCTCAAGGAGTTTGGCGTGCGCGCCGAGACCCTCATCATCGGCGTCGACCGCATGGATTACACAAAGGGCATCGTAGAGCGGCTCATGGCCATCGAGCGGCTCTTCGAGGAGCATCCCTGGCACCGCGAACGTGTGACGATGGTCCAGATTGCCGCTCCAAGCCGTACGCGCATTCCGAGCTATGTGCAACTCCGCCAACATGTCGAGGCGATGGTTGAACAGGTAAATGCCCGGTTCCAGACCGCGCACTGGCGCCCCGTGATCCTGATTGACCGCCAGGCTAATCATGAAGAGGTTACCGGGTGGTATCGCGCTGCGGATCTCTGCCTGGTGACGTCGCTGCACGACGGCATGAACCTGGTGGCGAAGGAATATCTTGCCGCCCGTGACGATGGGGATGGCGTGCTGGTGCTGAGCAAGTTTACAGGCGCTGCGGTGGAACTGCGCGATGCCCTGATTGTGAACCCCTATGATATCGATGGGGTGGCCGATGCCGTTCATCGCGGCCTGGAGATGGTCCCGGCCGAACGGCGCATGCGCATGCAGCGGATGCGCCGGCAAGTGATGGAACATAATGTCTACCGTTGGGCTGCCAATGTTCTAGGCGATTTAAGAGAACTACGCATCGAAAATATGGAGTTGACTAATTCGGGTCGCCCCGAGCCCATTCTTGTTCATAGATCGGATGGGGTGCACCGCAGACTGGCATAGAAGGCGAGCAAAATGTGACGGACGAGACAATAAAGAAGCTCGAAGATTTCTTCAAAACTTTTTCGACAAAAAAGGGGCCCCTGTTGCTTTTGGATTATGACGGGACCTTGGCGCCGTTTCGCGTGGATCGCTCCAGGGCCAGACCGTGGACCGGGGTCCGGGAGGCGATTGCTCGCATTCAGCACCAGGGGCGAACGCGCATCGTGGTGATCACGGGGCGGCCCGCCAAGGAAATCGGCCCACTGCTACGCGGCAATCCTCCGATCGTGGTTCCGCCGCTCGAAGTGTGGGGGCTGCATGGAGCAGAGCGGCTATATGCTGACGGTAAACGCGAACTGGAGCAAGCCCCGCCGGAAACCCAGCGCCGGCTCGACGAACTTCGCGACCATCTGCGTCACAACAACCTGGGCGGGCAGTTTGAAGATAAACCCAACGCGGCGGTGATGCATTGGCGCGGTGCTTCTCCGCGCACTGCCAAATTCATTGAGGCCCGCACGCGCGAGCTGTTTGAGCCTCTCTCGCGATTGCCCGGGTTGACCCTGCTTGACTTTGAGGGTGGACTGGAACTTCGCGTGGGACGAGACAAAGGCGGCGCCATTCACGCCCTCATCGCAGAATCATTGGCTGACACGCCGGTCGCCTACATGGGCGACGACATGACGGACGAAGCGGGCTTCTGCGCTGTCAGTCAGGCGAAGGGGCCGCATCTGAGCGTATTGATGCGCCCCGAATGCCGCGAAACAGCAGCCGATATCTGGCTGCGTCCGCCGTCAGAATTGCGCGCATTCCTCAAGAGGTGGGCAAAAGCGATCGAAAGCCATTAACTAAGTTCCACCTGCCTTTGGCTTTGCAACATAAGGCGGGCCCGCCACAAATCGAACTCTGGCTTTCTTGGTTCCGGCCGACAGCAGCGAGAAGCGAATGGCTGGTCGTTGCTTCTCTACTCCCTGCCTCTTTTGCGAATCTCGATATTCAGGCGCTTGATCTTTTGGTTAAGGGTCGAGAGGGGAATGTGGAACTGTTCCGCCGCGTCGGTCTGATTCCAGTTGCAGCGCTCCAGCTTTTCCACGATGATGCGGCGTTCGATGTCCTCGAGAATGTCGAACAACGATGCGTTGGGATTGTGTTCGAGCAACGCATCCTGGAAGCTCCGTCCGGTGATATGTCCAGGAAGAAGGTCAGAGCCGATCACCGGACCTGAGGACAGCACCACCCCACGTTCGATGGAGTTTTCCAGTTCGCGCACGTTGCCAGGCCACTCGTAATCGACAAGGGCACGCATAGCATCGGAAGAAAGCTTGCGGGCTGCCATGCCATTTTCATTGGCATAGAACTCGAGGAAGTGAGCGGCGAGCAGCGGGATATCTTCGCGACGCCCGCGCAAGGGAGGCAGGTCGACCGTGATGACGTTGAGGCGATAAAAGAGATCTTCGCGGAAACGCCCGTCGCGTACCGCCTGCCGCAGGTCGATATTTGTGGCGGCGATAATGCGCACGTCCACTTGTATCTCCTGGATTCCACCGAGGTGCATGAAGCGGCGATCCTGCAGAACGCGCAGAATCTTGGCCTGCGTGTCCATTCCCATCGTTGCAATTTCGTCCAGAAACAGCGTGCCCCCGTTCGCGACTTCGAACAACCCCTTCTTTGACGCCACCGCAGAAGTAAATGCGCCCTTCACGTGCCCGAAGAGCGTGGACTCCAGCAGCTCCGATGGCATCGCCCCGGTGTTGATCGGCACAAAGGGTTTGTCCTTGCGAGGAGAGTTGGCGTGGATGGCCTTGGCGATCAGCTCCTTGCCGGTGCCGCTTTCGCCTTGGATCAGCACTGTAGAACGACTCGGAGCGACTTGCTCAATCAGGTCGAATACCCGCCGCATCACATCACTCTTGCCGACAATATTGGCAAAATTGTAGCGCTGCTTCAGGGTACGCTTGAGCTGCAGGTTTTCTTCTTCGGCCCGGTGACGCGCAACAGCCGACCGGATATCGGCCATCAGCTTTTCGTTGTCCCAGGGTTTCTGAACGAAGTTTTCCGCCCCTGCCCGAACAGCCTCGACCACGTTGTCCACCGTGCCGTAGGCCGTGATCATGATGACAGGCAGCTCAGGCTGGCGTTCCTTGATCAGCGGCAGCAGTTCCAGTCCGCTTCTTCCGGGAAGCGCCAGATCAAGCAGAACCAGATCGAAGTTTTCCAGCTCCAGAATCCGTAGTCCCTGTTCGCCGTCTGATGCCATTCGTACGGCGTAGCCTTCAAGCGTCAGCAGTACCTCGAGCGAGTCGCGGATGCCTGCTTCGTCGTCAATCACAAGGATGGTGGCGTTGGACGCAATGCCGGAAGCTGGTGCAGCGGATAGATTGAAGGGCAGGTCGACCTCAGGCATGGACGGAATTCCTCAACAACGGAAACTCAAGATGAAACGTTGTGCCGGCACCCACGGCGCTCTCAACCTGAATCTTGCCGGCGTGTTCCTGGATGATGCCGTAGGAGACGGACAGGCCTAGCCCCGTACCGCGCTTATCCCCAGCTTTGGGCATGGTCTTGGTAGTAAAGAAAGGATCGTAAATGCGCTTCATGTGCTCGGGCGCTATACCCAAGCCGGAGTCGGAAACTACCGCCTCCACATGGCCGCTGGGTAGAGTGACCTGGGTTGCCACACGTAGTTTTCCACCACCAGGCATCGCTTCCTTTGCGTTGAGCAGAAGATTCAGGAAGACCTGTTGCAGCTTCCCGGGATTGCCGTGGATCGTCGGCAATTCTTCAGACAATTCGAGATCGACTTGAATCTGAGCTGTTTTGAACTGGTGTTCGAGCAGTGACAGCGTGTCGCTAATCACCTGGTTCAGATTTGTGGCGCGAAACTCAGTGGTTGAGGTGCGCGAGAAGTTCAGGAGGCCGTTCGCGATCTCCGCAGCACGGAAGCTCTGTTGCGTGATCTTCTCCAGCACCGGACTGAGCCGCGCATCGCCGCGCATCTGCTTCGAGAGCATCTGGGCGTAGCTTGAAATCACTGCCAATGGAGTGTTGATCTCGTGCGCAACGCCGGCCGCCAGCAGACCGATGGAGCTGAGCTTGTCGGCCTGCGCCAGCTGCGCTTCAAGCGAAACACGCTCTGTTATGTCGTCGACCAGGATAATGCGGCCGACTGAAACGAAGTCGCGCGAAAGCAGCGGCGCAACAGCGATGTTGGCATTGCGCTGCTCGCTGGCGCGGGTGGTCAAGCGAAATTTGTAAAGATGATGCACGCCGGATTCGTTCCGGAAGCCGTCGAGCGCATCAACGAATTCGGCGGGGAACACCGCGCGTAGCGGTTGACCGATAGCTTCGGCGCGACTGAGGGCGTACATGACCTCCATCTGCGCATTCCAGCTTTCGATGCGGTCGTCTAAATCGATCGCCAATATGCCCACATTGATGGATTCGACGATGTTCTCGTTGAACTCTTTGAGTCGCTCAAACTCGCTGATCTTGAGTTCGAGGCGCGCATAAAGGCTTGCGTTCTGGAGCGCGATCCCGATGTAGCTGGCCAGCGACTCCAGCAACTCGACGTCTTCGCTCGATAAAAAATCGCCGCCGATGGTGCGGCCCAGGCCGATCACCGCGATGGTTCGGGAAACTGACCCATCCTGAACACGGCACGGCAGGTAGTAGTTCAGATCGAGCAGTTCAGCGGTGCGGCGCTGGTCCTCCGGCAAGTGCAGGGCCTGTTGCGCGTTTTCGAGGAAGATATGCGAGCGAGCATCCGCCTGGTCGAAATTAAGGAAGGCGAGAGCCAGTGAGCTGCCTCCGGTCCAATCCCGTGCAGCACGCGCTTCAGGGGGTAATCCATGTGCTGCCGCCAGGTGCAAGCGGCCGTTCTCCTCGGTAAGGAACACCGCCACTCGAGAAACCAGAAGTGTGCGCGGAAGCCGCTCTACGATCGATTCCAAGAGCGCGTTGAGGTCGGTTTCAGAACTGAGGCCGCGGCCAAACTCAACCAGCGCCTTGCGGTAATCGTAGCGGTGACGATCGAAAACGCGGTCAACCCAGCTTTGGATTCGACGCTTCAAGGGCTCGAAGATGGCGGCAACGAGCAAAATCGAGAATCCGAGCCCCCACTCGCGAACCGCTTCGGGCATGTGCATGTGCGCTTGCTCAGCGGTCAACGCGATGACTCCAAAATAAGCGCCCAACAGCAGGCCCGTAGCCAGCGTATAGGCCACGCCGCGCTTAAAGATCAGATCGGTGTCCATCAGCCGGTAGCGGACGATGGCCCAACTGAATGTCAGCGGCAGGAAGATCAATGACAGGCCGGCCAGCCGCGTGAGCAGGACCGGAACATGCAAATCGAAGAGAAAAGGAATCGCGTTAAGCAGCGTAAATGGCAGAACAGCCAACAATGCGCCGCGGGTGAGCCACTTCAATTGCTGCCGAAGCAGCGGGGTGTCGGCCTTGACATAACTGCGGACGAACAGTGCCGTCGCCAGCAAGTAGTAGGCCGAGTCGTAGGCTGTGCCTGCCTGCTCCATTCGGTGTTTGAGCAGACCCGTTGCCTGCCAGAAGTTGAAAGCCCAAAGCCACAGGCCAAACAGGGCAATTCCCGGGGCATAAATCACCGGCAAAAGCAGGCGCCGCCCTAACTTCTTCAAGCGCTCCTCGGGAAAACTGAGTGCAAAGTGCAGAAAAAGCGCGGGTTGTAGCGACTCCGCGAGGATGTTGCACCAGAGGACGCTGGAATCAAGAACATCGAGCTTGCCCGTGAACTTGAGCGCATAAAGCGCGAATGAAACCAGGCAGAAGAGATAAAAATGGGTAGCGCGCGGAGCTGTCCAGCGTCGGAACAGGACGTAGAGACCGATGGCTAAGTAAATGAGCCCGATGACTCGCAACGCTTGGGCGAGGCTCCGGTCCAGCGGTTCCGGAATGACCACCACAGGTGTGTCCAGCCGAATGCCGTCGCGTGTGATGGAATACTTTGCGTTGCCGTAAACCTGGGTGCGATAGAGTTCGCGCTCCAAATCAGGAAGGCGAGCCGTCGGTGCACCATTGACCTCGGTCAACAGGTCGTTGGTCTTGATGCCGGCACGTTGGCCAGGGCTGGCGTCCAACACTTTTTGGGCTATGAGCCCAGTGCCAGCCGGTGCTTCGCTCCACCAGATACCGTCGTCGGGTTGCAGAAAGTGGCTTTCCTGACGGAAATTCCAGATCGCCAGCAGCACAAGACCGACCGTAGCAACGGCCAGTAATGTCGCTTGCAAGCGATTGGAAAAATTCGTCTCCATTCCGGGGGCACCCTGACTCTCTTTTGTAGCACGTATATTGCCATGATCCAAGCATCATCGGCAGAATTAGGATTCTCCGTCAATCTCCTGATTCTACCCGAGATATGGACGCCTAACTGCACGATCCGTCAACCTTCAGAAGACCCGATGTACCCCGAAATGCAGTAATGCGTAGCCATTCTATGTCAAAAAGGATGCATCTACGTAATTCGATATCCCCATAAACGACAACCGATTTAGGTGCTCCTCCAGGCGTCCAACCCCACGCTATCTTTGCCCGTAAGTGGCTCGTGGGCCGTGTTTGCGTAAATAGTGATGCTCACCAACATGAGTCGGAAGACCTTCTTCGGGAGCACCCAGAAGCACGCTGCGGAAGGCCAGACGGGCGATATATTCAAGCACATCCGCGTGTTCCACAGCATCCGATGCCGATTTCCCCCAGGCGAAGGGTGCGTGACCGGCTACAAGCACACCCGGAACCGCCACCGGGTCGAGGTTGTCCCGGCGGAAGCGGCGAACGATCACCGCGCCGGTATTGCGAACGTACCCTTCCTCTACTTCGTTTGCGCTGAGCGGTTCGGTGATCGGGATGGGGCCGTGAAAGTAATCGGCGTGCGTCGTCCCGAGACAGGGAATCGGTCGGCAGGCCTGGGCCCAGGAAGTTGCAAACTCAGAGTGGGTGTGGACGACACCCCCAATCTGGGGAAATTCGCGATAAAGCAATGTGTGGGTGTCGAGGTCGCTTGAAGGGCGCAGTGAGCCTTCAACGATTTTGCCTTCAAGATCGGTGACCACCAGGTCGGCGGGAGTCAAGGCGGCGTAATCAACTCCGCTGGGCTTGATGACAACCAGCGGCTGGCTGCCGGAACGGTCGATTCCGCTCGCGTTGCCGAAAGTATGAGGAGCCAGGCCGCGACGGGCAATTTCGCGGTTGGCGTGGAGGACTTCTTCGCGAAGAGCGGCAAGCAACATGAGTGTTCCTTCTGGTACTGACAGATCGGGGAAAGCGTTTACTCGACAGTTTAACAAGATACCGGCTCCAGCGGGAATATCCGGTATCTACCTTTCTCAGGGAGACGCCCATTGCAGGTGAATTAGATCAATCCCACCAGCCCGATCCCCCAGAGACTTCTAAAAGGATAAACTCACGCCGACTGACGGAGCACTGTAAACTTGCTCGCGATCCCGGCGTCTACCAGAGTGATGGCTGCCGGCACAACACTGGAATCGATGGCAATGGCAACGGCAGAGAAGAATGCCGCGCAGGATTTTTCTGATGTTGTTGCGGCTTTTCGTCCGCAGATCTTCCGCTTTCTGCTGGCCTCGACGCGCGACGTCGACCTGGCCGAAACGTTGACCCAGGATTGTTTCTTGAAAGCGCACCGTCACTGGGCAAGTTTTCGCGGTGAATCAACCGCTATGACGTGGCTGATGCGGATCGCCATCAATCTGCAGAAAGACCACTGGCGGAACCGGCGGCTGCAGTTCTGGCGTCAAACGCGCACCAACTCGGTTGATGCTGCAGAGGCAGGCGACTGGCTGATGAGCGGGGAAAGTTCACCGGAGCAGCAATTACTTGCCAGGGAAAGAGTTGGCCGGGTATGGCAGGCAGTCGAAGGTTTGAGCGAGCGGCAGAGGACGGTTTTCCTGCTGCGCTTTGTTGAAGAGATGGAGATCGCGGAAATAGGACGCGCGACGGGGTTGAACGAAGGCACGGTGAAAGCGCATCTCTCGCGGGCGCTGGGAAGAGTGCGCGTGGAACTGGGGGGTAAACGATGAGTTTCGATCAAAAAACGACCCAAGAACGGAAAGACTCCAAAATCGGAGCGACAGGTGATTTGCAAGGTTTGATGCAGGATCGGACCGGGGATCCGACTCTGCAGAATACACTGCGGGACTTTCGCATGAGTGTTCATGCCTGGAGCGATGCCGTTTACAACCGCCCTCGATCAGTTCTTGGAATGGCCCCGAAGCATAGAGCCTGGCATCGCGCAACTGCTTGGGCGCTGGGGTGTGTGCTGGCTGCAGGGGTTGCAGCGGGAGGCATTCACGAGCTTAATCATCAGCAGCAGTTGGCCCGGGCTACCGCGCTACGCGAGGCGGAAAACCAGCGCCAGCTAGCGGAAAAGCATACTCGCGAGGCGGAAGATTTGTTGGCTAAGGTTGATAGCGACATCTCTCGGCAAGTTCCGAATGCGATGGAACCGCTGGCCCAACTCATGGCGGAAGACGAAAGCAAATAGGCCGGTGTCTCACAGAAAAGATAGGGAGTTGCTAATGCCCATCCGGATGGGTGGTTTCGATGGGATGCGGTCTGAGAAGGCGATTCAACTCGGGTTGGTGTGATAGTCGCCACCAATCAGCAGTTCACCGTTGTTGGTCCGAAAAAAGTGTGAGGGATGAAGGAGAAAGCAATGAAAATGTCTGTAGCGATACGTTCAGGTTTGGCTGTCGTGGCTCTGCTCGCGGCCGTGGTTGCAGTCAGTGCCCAAGGACCCGGGCAAGGACCAGGTCCGGGTATGGACAGGGGAATGGGACCGGGATTTGGACAGCATCGGCCGCCCATGGAACAGGCTCTGGGGCCGCGCGGCGAACATGGCCGATGGTGGAACGACCCGGCGATGGTTGAAAAATTGAAACTTACCGAAGAGCAGAAAAAGTCGATGGACGGCATTCTGCTGGAACATCGTGAGAAGCTGATCGACATGCGGGCGAATGTCGAGAAGGCGGAACTGGGAATGGATCCTCTGATGCACGACGACCAGCCGAACGAGGGCAAGATTCTGGCCCAGATCGACAAGGTGGCGCAGGCTCGTGCCGAACTCGAAAAAGCCAACGCCCGGTTCCTGCTGGCGATTCGCGGGAAACTTACGCCTGAGCAATGGAAGCAGTTACGTGAGGTACGGGAAGACCGAATGGAACGCCGCGAAATGAGGCATCAGGACGGTCCGCGGCACATGGGCCCGGGCCACCCGGGACTTGACCACGAACCGGGGATAACTGGCGAGCCACACAATATGTAATAGCGACTAATAGCGACGTTTTTTAGGCTTTTCACCGGTTTTCAGGGGTAAGGCAGTCCTCACACCATTTTTATGCATCTTAGGTAATAGGCAGAGAGCAAAATACGGTTGATGCCAAAAACCGGTGGCGGCGGGAGGTAACCTCTCGCCGCCGATTTTTTGGTGCGGACTAACCTTGACTTCTCGCACAACCTTGGAGCCCGACCGTCGAGGCCAGGGTGAACTGCGGCAATCGAGCGCCCGGCCTGCATCTACCGATGAAGAGGGTGGATGCAGTTGAACCCATGCCAACACAACTGAAGGGTTCAGGCGGCACAAGGCTGTCGCTGGCGGACGCAAATTCGCATCGCAGCATCCGAAAAAGGAGTGTCTTCGAATGGCCCTCGGTGTATTGAATAACCTGTCAGCGATCTACGCAGAGCACAACCTGAACAACACGAGCAACAGCCTGCAGTCAGTTCTGCAGCAGTTGTCATCGGGTTCGCGCATCAACTCCGGTGCGGACGACTCCGCCGGCCTTTCGCTCGTAAACGGCTTGATGGCGAATTCGACCGCCTTGTCGCAATCGGTGACGAATGCCACGGAGGGAGTGGGCCTGCTTCAAGTGGCCGATGGGGCGCTCTCGCAGGTGACCAACCTGCTTAACCGTGCGATTACCCTGGCTACTGAAGCGTCGAACGGCACCCTTAACACCTCCCAGGGGGCGGCGGCCAACCAGGAGTACCAGTCGATTCTCGCCGAGATCAACAACATTGGATCCACGACCACCTACAACCAGCAGGCCGTCTTCGGCGGCAAAACGGTAGCGATCTACACTGGTGACTCTTCGACCACGGGTTCCTCAGTCGACAATATTTACCTTCGCTCGCTGTCTTCAGCCAATGTGGGCGACACCAACGGCAAGATTACTTACAGCAACGGCCAGAACAATGTGTTCATCGATCTATCAAACGGCGGCACCAATGCGGCCATTACTGATAGCCTTGGCGGCACCTCTACCACGATCACCGTCAACTATCTAACCAACACAACCAACGGCCTGACCACCAACGCGAGCGCCAATATCAGTGTCGGCACCGGCACCAATTACGCAAACACCGCTCAAGGATTAATCACCGCTATCAACGACGCTGGGCTTGGTCTGAGCGCAACGCTAACGACGGCATCCATGGCTGGAACAGCGGCTGTTTCCAGTGCGATTGGGACCGGTGGAGACACGGGCATCCTGATCTCCGGTCAGGGAGTCGGCGCTGGAAGCGTGCCCGGCAAGGTTGGCACTCTTACTCTGTCGGGAGGAGTTTCCAATGCAACCGATACGCTGGGCGGTACTCTCACGATCGGCCAAAAAACAATCACCTTAGGCGCGCCGAACACCACCGACACATTGCAGAACCTTCAGACCATGATCAATGCCGGTTCTTATGGAGTTAAAGCCACCCTCAGTGGCTCCGTTCTTACACTCACGTCCTCAGATTCTTCAATCAACGTGTCCAGCATTGGGCTGGTCGATTCCACAAGCAGCAACGTTTTGGGAACGTTGACGATTGGCGGCTCCGGTACCGCGACGGATACGCTCACCGGATCCATCGACATCATGGGCTCTGACGGCGTAACTCACAACTATGCGATTGCTTCCGGAATAAACGATACGCTTGCTACGCTGGCTTCATTCATTACAGGACAGAACATCGGGGTCACGGCCACAGCGGCCGGTAATGTCGTGACGTTTGCTGCCACCTCGTCAGGCTCGCAGGCCTCATTGAATGCGTCTGACATCCTCGGCCTCACTGACGGAGTCGCAGGTTCCACGCTGAACGTTGCCAGCGGCCCAGGGGCGTTGACCTTAGCCGACGTGCCCGTTCCCATGGATCAGATGACCACTTCTCCTGGAACGATAGGCACTTTGACCATCGGGGGCAATGGCAACTCCGGAGATACGCTCAGCGGTACCCTCAACATCGTTGGAAAAAACGGCATCAACACAGCGATTACACTTTCATCCGCGAACAACACACTCGCCAAATTGGCCACATACATTAACGGATTGAACATTGGTATCTCCGCCTCTGTGAATTCCTCCGGGAATGGCAAAGTCTTGACCCTTGCATCTACCTCGGCCGACTCGATGGCTTCGTTCAGCGCCGCGGGTATTGCATCGGTAACGGATGGCACTGCCGGATCTACCCTGACTGTGGCAAATGTGTTTACACCGCCCGTGGCGTATTACAACATCGGAATCTCGGGTGTTGTCTCAGACACAACCACTGGTGGCGGCGGTACCAATTTCACGGCGATGACCACCGACACTAACGGTACCAGTGGAATTGCGACCACCAGCTATTCAGATGGAGCAGGGGTAAACCTGAGCAATACCGACTTGACCACGCAGGTTGATGCACAGGCCGCACTCAACCAGATCAACCTCGCGATTGCCGCCGCGGCTGCGCTAGACGGCTACATCGGTGGTCAGATCAATATGCTGAATTCGGTCAGTTCCGTGCTGACCACGCAAAAGGAAAACGTGATCTCGGCTCAGAACGCGCTTCAGGCGACCGATTATGCCACTGCGACTTCGAATATGTCGAAGTTCGAAATCCTTACCCAGACCGGAATCGCGGCACTGGCACAGGCCAACAGCATCCAGAAGGAAGTGACCAAGCTTTTGCAGTAACCGCAGAACTGTAGCATCTTCAAGACAACCCAGGGACGGGCGGCGGCAGGGGCATTCCCCTTGCCGCCCATTTTTTTGGAACGAAGAAATCGCAAACAGCGATCAGGCACCCGCTCCAACTTCAACCTGAAACGTGCTCGTCTCAAACTGCCGCATGAAGGGCGCTCGAACTGAATTCCGACCGCCCACTGCGCCGATGTAGTCCCTTGTTCCTATTTCCTATCTTTACACGTGCTGAACTGCCTGGGCCAGATGGCTGAGGCTCGATTTCGCATCTCCGTACAACATCGAGGTGCACGACTTGAAAAACAGCGGGTTTTCGAGACCCGAAAATCCCCGTCCTTGCCCACGCTTCAGCACGATCACGCTCTTGGCCCGATCTACTTCAAGAATGGGCATGCCTGCGATGAGCGATTTCGGATTGTCGCGCGCATCCGGATTCACAACATCATTTGCACCAATCACGACGGCAACATCCGTTGACGGGAACTCTGGATTGATCTGCTCCATCTCGTAGAGCGATGAATACGGCACGTTGGCTTCGGCCAGCAGTACGTTCATATGGCCAGGCATGCGACCTGCAACGGGGTGAATCGCATACTTCACCGTCACTCCGCGCGACTCAAGCAATTCTGCCAGTTCCCGCACGGCATGCTGAGCCTGCGCGGTAGCCAGTCCGTAGCCGGGCACAAAAATCACGCGGCTGGCAAAAGCCAATTGCATGGCGGCATCGTCGAGGCTGATTTCGCGCATCACGCCGCCGGCATCCGTGGTGGCCTCGGCAATTACCGCACCAAAGCCGCCAAAGAGCACGTTGGTGATGGAACGATTCATGGCCTTGCACATCAGCACCGACAGGATAAATCCCGAAAAGCCGTCCAGCGTGCCGGCGATAATGAGCACGTTGTTGCTGAGCACGAAGCCGGTGGCCGCGGCGGCCAGGCCCGCATACGAGTTCAACAGCGACATCACCACGGGCATGTCGGCCGACCCGATGGGGATGACCAGCATGACGCCGAACACAAAGGCCAGGCCGAGCATCGCGTAGAACGCCGCAATCATCTCGGGATGAATGCAGAACAGGATAAAGCTCGAAAGCATCGACAGGCCGACAATCAGGTTGACTGCGTTCTGACCGCGAAACTGGATCGGCTTGCCGCCGATTAGTCCCTGCAACTTGCCTGCGGCAATAAGCGACCCCGTGGTGGTGAGCGCGCCCAGCATCACTTCAAATCCCAACGCGCTGCGAGTGACGCCGCCCATCTCTGCGCCCTTGACCACAAACTCACCAACACCTACGAGTGCGGCGGCCAGTGCGCCAAATGCATGCGACAACGCGGTCCGCTGCGGCATTGCAGTCATTGGAACTGTCACGGCCATCCAGCCGCCAATGATTGAGCCCAATGCAAGGCCCGCGATGATCCAAGTCCAGGTAACAATGTGCGTGCCGACAAGTGTGCCCACGATGGCGGCGAACATGCCCGCCTCTGCCAGGAACATGCCCCGCCGCGCCGTCTCGGGATGTGACATCTTCTTCAGCGAAAAAATGAAGAGGATCGAAGCGACCAGGTACGTAGCTTCCATGAAGTAGGAGGTCAGGCTCACTTGGCGGCCTCCTT
>WNGR01007895.1_pt1 | contig 16933 bp, 10 predicted proteins | sample 5407581 | NCBI WGS metagenome assembly WNGR01 (sample SAMN13153383, study PRJNA577476) | soil metagenome | isolation source: 80 cm soil or saprolite under Garry oak tree replicate 2 | place: USA:California | collected 2016-06-15 | reverse complement strand
CAACGGCGATCTGATTATCAATCTGACGACAGGACCTGGCTCTCGATTCGTTCCCGACGCCGACGACCCAAAACGCGGCGGCCTTGGCACGTCCCTCGCGCATCCTGCCGAACGCGTTGAGCATGTTTTGGCTCTGCGTCCGGAGATTTGTTCGCTCGATGTCGCGACGATGAATCTAGGTGCATCGCCCATCATCAACACGCCGCCGCACTTGCGTATGATGGCGGGACTCATTCGCGACGCGGGCGTCAAGCCGGAGTTGGAGGTTTTTGAACTTGGTCACCTCGAACAGGCCAAGGCTCTAGTCGCGGAAGGGTTTGTCAGTGGTAAGCCTCTCGTGCAGATCTGCTTGGGAGCGCCCGGCGGAGCCTCGGCTCAACCAAAAACGATGCTATGCATGCGAGAGATGCTGCCACAAAACGCCATTTGGAGTGCCTTCGGATTTGGCGCGCAATCGTTTCCCATGGCAGCGCAGGCATTGCTTTTGGGCGGCAATATTAGAGTTGGGTTGGAGGACAATGTCTATATCGAGGAAGGCAGGCTTGCTGTTGGTAACGCTGAGCTTGTCGAACATGCGAATAGAATTGTTCGCGACCTGGGGGGAGCTGTGGCCTCGGTCCAGACCGCGCGTCGTCTGCTTGATCTAGCCTAGGCGCGTCAGTCGTCGAGAGAAACGGCTCCAGCCAAACCAGCCCTCTTCAGAGTCTGTAGCAATTGTCGTTTTCGAAATGGGGATTTGCCGAAATGCGTCGTGATGACGAACAAAACGCATATGAAGACGTCGCGCTACTGATCGACGGGGAATGGCGCAGAGCAGTTGCCGGCGAACGCATGCGGGTGCTCAATCCGGGCACGGAGAAGCAACTCGGCTGGGTCTCGCTTGCGCGGGTCGCTGATTTGGACGCGGCGCTCGGAGCGGCATCGCACGGACTTTCAGTTTGGCGCCAGACCGCACCTCTTCAGCGCGCGAGGGTGCTCGCTGGTGCAGCCACTCTTCTGCGCGAAAGGATCGATCATATTGCGCGGCTGATGACGCTGGAACAAGGCAAGCCGCTCGTGGAGGCGCGGGGCGAGATCGAGCGCGGCGCCGAGATGTGCGATTGGATGGCCGGAGAAACGCAACGTATCTATGGCCGGCTTATTCCGGCTCGCATTGCCGGCGTCACGCAAATGGTGGTTAAGGAGCCGGTCGGTATCGTCGCGGCATTCACCCCCTGGAATTTTCCTGTTAACCAGATTGTCCGCAAGGTTGCGGGCGCCTTAGCGGCAGGCTGCTCAATCATCGTCAAAGGTGCGGAGGAAACACCAGCCTCGTGCGCGGAGCTCGTGCGGGCGTTTGTCGATTCGCAAGCACCACCGGGCAGCGTAAATCTAGTATTTGGTGTGCCGGCGGAGATTTCGGGTTATCTGGTGCCGCACGCGATGGTTCGGAAAATTTCTTTCACGGGGTCGACCACTGTCGGCAAACAGCTGGCGTCATTGGCCGGGCAGCATATGAAGCCGGCTACCATGGAATTGGGCGGCCACGCGCCGACCTTTGTGTTCGCAGACACGGATGTGGATAGTGCCGCTAAGGCTCTAGCGGCTGTAAAATTCCGAAATGCTGGACAAACCTGTATCAGTCCCACTCGTTTTCTTGTCGAGCGACCCATCTTTGAGCGATTTGTAGACACGTTTATTGATGCTGCGAAGACTATAAAGGTTGGCCTTGGTCTGGATCCTGCCACTCAGATGGGACCGATGGCGAATGCACGGCGAATAGACGCGATGCAAAGGCTGACGGCTGATGCGATCGCAAAGGGCGCAATCTTGCGTCTTGGAGGGCGGCGTATCCAGCGTGAAGGGTTTTTCTTCGAGCCGACTGTTTTCACCGACGTTCCATTGGATGCCGCCCTGATGACTGAGGAGCCGTTTGGGCCCGTTGCAATGATAAATCCGTTCGATGACATTGGGGCAGCAATCGAGGAAGCCAATCGATTGCCGTTTGGCCTCGCTGCTTACGCGTTTACCGGATCGGCGACGACCGCAAAAGTCGTGGCCGAAAGGGTTGAAAGCGGCATGGTGTCGATCAATCACTTCGGCCTCGGTTTACCGGAGGCGCCCTTCGGGGGCATGAAAGAGTCCGGTTATGGCTCCGAAGGCGGCGCCGAGGCTATCGAGGCCTACCTTCAAACCCGTTTTGTAACGGTAGCAGGCCTAGGCTGACGATTCGGACGCTGTTAAGTGGTGGTCCGGTGGAACGTCATCCCAGATGACTACTTGTCAGTGTCTTGAAATGCGGTGAGACGCCGACTGTTGGACGGATGGTCTTTTGCAAGCGCGAGAGGCGCCGCGAACTCTCACCTGTTGAGTAGTCCTAGTTGTTGTCTGACTTCAGATCATCTCCAACCATGTTATCGTTCAGTTCGGTGGAAACGCGCCGCGGCGCAAATTGGGCAATTGTGAAGGCGAATGCGCGGGCAGGGTTTGATCGGTAGCGTAGACAAAGCTCTCCTGGCGCTTCAGCGTCTCGGTGAGGTCGGGGCGGACGGATGCCAGCTCAACCGGCTCGCCGCCGACCTTGGCCTTAACAAGGCATCTCTTCACCACACACTGTCGGCCCTGCGTCATCGGGGCTTTGTGGAGCAAGATCGTAACGGGAACTACAGGCTGGGCCGCACCGCACTTTCTCTGGCCGATACCTATCTGCACGATGACAGTTTTTGCCAAATGCATGAAGCTCTGAAGCATCTTTCGCTTACTATCAACGAGATCTGTCATTTAGGTATCCTGGTAGGCGAGGACATTGTCTATGTCCACAAAATCGTGCCCAAAACCTCGATCAACACCTGGTCCACGGTTGGCTTTCGTAATCCGGCGCTGACTACCGCTTTGGGGCGCGCCATCGTCTGCCAGAAGTATGTCGATTTCGAAAGCTTCTCCCAAGCCTTTGCTTCGCCCATATCGCGTCGGACCCGCTATACGCTCACAGCCTTAAGGGAAATCTGGGTTGAACTTGTTGCGGCCCGCAAGCGCGGCTTTGCCCGGGAAACAAACGAATATGTGGTGGGGACCAGCTGTCTGTCGGTGGCGGTTTTGCGGGGGCACAAGCCGATCGCGGCCATCAGCATGACCGGGCCGACCGAGAGGCTGTGTGGCCGGCATGAGCAGTTTCTTGTGCGGGCGCTACGCGACTGCTTGACACCCCATCTGCCCGAAGGTCTGTTGCTGCAAGTGCCGACAGTACGCAGTGGCCGCGATAAGCCCGCGATGCAGACTGCACAAAACCGTGCCGAATATGCCCTTAGCCGCTAGCGGTGGGCGCCGTTCGCAATTCATTTCACGCGCGAAATAGCTCGGCAGCCTAAAATCGTCCGCCATCCCAAATATCTTCGGCGCTATTGCGTTTCTTTAGTAAATCCAGAGCGACGTCCACGATCATGTCTTCCTGCCCTCCCACCATCCGGCGCCTTCCCAGTTCCACCAGGATCGTACGGACGTCGATGCCATAATCCTTGCTGGCTTTTTCCGCATGCCGCAGGAACGACGAATAAACACCGGCATAGCCCAAGCTGAGTGTTTCGCGATCCACCCGCACGGGGCGGTCCTGAAGCGGCCGGACGAAATCCTCAGCGGCGTCCATCAATCGGTAGAGATCGCAGCCATGCTTCCATCCTTTGCGGTTGGCAGCGGCGATGAAAACTTCCAATGGGGCGTTGCCGGCGCCGGCCCCCATTCCCGCAAGGCTCGCGTCCACCCGTACGGCACCGGCCTGGACTCCTACAATAGAGTTGGCGACACCGAGCGAGAGATTGTGATGGGCGTGAATTCCACGCTGGGTATCAGGACGCAAAATACGATCATATGCCTCCAGCCTGGCTCGATAACCGTCCATGTCCAGCGCACCGCCGGAGTCGGTCACGTAGACACAGTGGGCACCATAATCCTCCATCAGTTTGGCCTGTTGGGCAAGCGGTTCAGGTTCACTCATATGGCTCATCATCAGGAAACCCGAGACATCCATGCCCAGCTTGCGAGCGAAGCCAATATGCTGCTTGGCGATATCTGCTTCGGTGCAATGCGTGGCGATGCGGACCGAGGTTACGCCAAGATCGGACGCGCGGTGCAAATCTTCTACAGTCCCGATGCCGGGCAACAGCAGTGTTGTCAGTCGAGCGCGCTTGATCACTCCCGCCGCGGCGGCGATCCAATCCCAGTCCGTATGGGCACCAAAGCCGTAATTGAATGAAGAGCCGCTAAGCCCATCCCCGTGCGCCACCTCGATGGCATCGACGCCTGCCTCATCCAGAGCGGCTGCGATGCGCGCCACATGTTCGGTAGAATAGCTGTGGCGTATTGCGTGCATCCCGTCGCGCAACGTCACATCTTGGATATAGAGCCGGTCTTTGCACGGATCGAGCATTACGCTGCCCGCCGGTTGCTGATCTTGCGGGCGGCGATTTTCTCTGCAGTGGCCAGCGCTGCCGACGTCATGATGTCCAGATTTCCCGCATAAGCGGGCAGGTAGTGTGCTGCGCCCTCGACCTCAAGGAACACCGATGTTTTGATTCCCTCGAATTCGCCAATCCCGGGAAGACGGATTCGGTTATTGGCGCCAAAGCGTTCGAACTGTATTTTCTGTTTGAGCCGATAACCAGGAACGTACGACTGAACCTTTTTGACCATGTCTGTAATGGAAGTCTCGATTTTCCTTTCTTCGGCACCGGAAGAAAGTGTGAAGACCGTTCCGCGCATCATGACCGGCGGCTCCGCCGGATTGAGAACAATGATCGCCTTTCCTTTCGCAGCTCCTCCAATCAGCTCGATACCTCGAGCGGTGGTATCGGTGAATTCATCGATATTGGCTCTTGTGCCCGGCCCGGCCGACTTGGAAGCGATGGAGGATACAATCTCGGCATAGTGCACCTTGCTGACCCCACTCACCGCGGCGACAATAGGAATGGTCGCTTGCCCGCCGCAAGTCACCATGTTGACATTTGGGACCTCCAGATTGTCCTCGCCGTTGACTACCGGGATTACGTACGGACCGAGGGCTGCTGGCGTCAGGTCGATGGTTACTTTCCCATCGGCCGCGCAGGCGTGGCTGTTCGCGGCATGGGCTGCTGCGCTCGTGGCATCGAACACGATGGCGATTTCAGGCCAAATCGCCAAGCGGCGCAGCCCTTTGACGCCTTCGGCGGTTGTCGCGATGCCGAACCGTTCGGCGCGCTTCAGACCGTCCGAAGCGGGATCTATTCCCGCCAGAGCGCAAATTTCCAGCAGCTTGGACGTCCGAAGGATTTTGATCATCAAGTCGGTGCCGATATTGCCCGAACCGATAATCGCCACCTTGATTTTCTTGTTTCCGCTGATCGTTTCGTCCTGTGCCGTCATCTTTGACTTTCCAACCTAACTTGGTTCCATAGTCGCGCATTTTTCTGCCATTTGCAGCGGCCGCCGATTCCCGGAGGTAGCTGAAATCCCATCTGGTGAGATTATCGCGACATGACCCGGCCAGAAAGTGTCCCTTTAGATTTCAACTGGTGAGACAACATTCCCACGGATTGCAAGGTCCATCAGGATATCGTCTAACTTGAGAAATTTTCTGAATCGCTCCTGATACGGAGTACTTTTAGCTACCGAACACGCCTCCGGTAACGTCCACCGAGTAGCTGGCGGAAGGCTAACGCCGGGTTTGTCCATTGTTCTTGGCTGAATTCTCATTGTTAAATTAGTGCGTTGACGCCCATCGCGTCTTCAATCATCTGTCTTCTCATTTCACACCGTGAAACGTCCCGATGGCAGCGCTCGCGGTTAGGTGAGATTGTTTCGGAAGCAGGGCTATGGGGCGGACTGGTATGCTTGGGGGGGAACGCGCGCATAACCCAAAGGCGGGCACGATTTGCGAAACTGGGAAGGCGCGAAAAGATCGATCAGCAAGGAACGGTCTGGTGCGCAATGCATTCGCGATACTGCAGGCGTTCCGAACGTCCGGTGATTGGCTCACAAGCCGAGAGTTGAGCCAGCGGGCGTGTCTTCCCAAGTCTTCGGGACACCGTTTGATTGTGACCTTGGAAGAATTGGGGGCCGTAATTCGCGGGCCACATGGACGGTATCGTCCTGGCATGCTGCTGGTATCGCTATCGCACAGTGTGGTAATCACGGAGCTACTGCGGGAAGTGAGCCATACTGTCATGCAGGATCTGGCTTCAAAGCTGCGCCTTACCGTGCATCTGGGTGCGCTGGAGGACGGGATGGTCACTTACGTAAACAAGGTTTCCACGCCAAACGCTTTCCCACCCTATACCCGCGTCGGTTCCAAGTTGGAGGCGTACTGCTCCGGCCTTGGCAAAGTCTTGCTCGCGGCGCTGCCGGCGGAGCAATTGGAGAATTTCATTCTGGAGGGCGAGCTGGTTGCGCTAACGCCCCACACGATAACCGATCGCGCGCTCCTGCGAGCTGAGCTTGGCAGGATTAGCGCGCAAGGCTACGCAGTGGACGATCGAGAGTATCAGGCAAATATGCGCTGCATCGCCGTGCCGATACATGATGCCGATGGGCGTATTGTCGCCGCTCTCTCGGCTACGGGGGAAACTGACGAGGTTCCAATCGATGGCCATGAGAAGATTCGCGATGAGCTTCTATTGGCTGCTGCGATGATCGCGCGAAAGCTGAATCCGGCAAAAACCATCTAGGTATTCCCGGCCAAGTGGATCGCCTCGAGTCATGTCGCGTCTGCTTTTCTGCTTTCCAAATGCCGATAGCGCAGGGGGCAGTGCGAGGAATTGTTCGCCGCAGGCCTCTTCTCTTGATCGTCCCACGCCGTGGGACATTTGGTCTTCATATTTTTGACATTCATCCTCCGCCGCGTCTGAACTGCTCGCATAACACGTCAAAAAAAGACGTGAAAATGAAGTCGGAGGGGACTCATGCGAGCACATCGTGGTAAGCTTTATGCCGGCGCCGCCGCGTTGATAGCAGCGGGCTGCTTCTTCGGTGATCGGGCCAGCGCCCAAAGCACGCTCCCAACCGAAGAAGTGGTCGTAACCGGTACCAGCATTCGCGGAACCCAACCGGTTGGATCGAATTTGATCTCGGTGGGACGCGTAGATATCGAAAAGACCTCTGCGCAGACCGTACAACAGATTCTCAAGGCGGTGCCGGCGCTCTCCAATCTTGGCCAAGCTTCTCAGGGCGGCGGCAACACCACACCCGCCATTCACAATCTCGGGGCGGTTTCCAGCTACAGCACGCTCGTGCTGATCGATGGGCATCGCTTTTCGCTCGGGCGTCAGCAGCAGCCGCTGCCCGATCCCGGTATTCTGCCTCCTAGCGCCATCGCACGCGTCGAAGTGTTGGCGGATGGCGCTTCCTCAATTTATGGTTCTGACGCCGTCGCTGGCGTCATCAACTTCGTGACGCGCAACGACTATCAGGGTCTGGAATTTGACGCCCAGCGCGGTTTCGGCGACCATTATGATACGTTGAGCTTCAGTGCCATTGGCGGGGCGGCCTGGGAGCGTGGCTATGTCATGGCTACGGCTGCTCATTCCTACCGTAGCGAACTTTTTTCCCGCAACCGCGATTTCCTGAACCCCAACCACATCGCTCAGGGCGGCACCAACAACGGCAATTTCAACTGCGATCCGGCTACTTTGCAGCCAAACGGAGCGGGCAACTTCTTCCTTGGCACGGCCGCAACGACTTCTACGCCGACCGCCACATCGGGCGCGCCCTGCAGCACCTATCCCTACACGACGGTTTTGGCGCAGGACGTGCGCACCAATGGCATGTTGAAAATGGGCTATGAGGTCACCTCGGACCTGAAGGTTAGCGCGGACGTTGTCATCTCCGACCGCCATGCCAAGAGCCCGCAGGCGCGCGGTACTCTCACCGCCACTGCGTTCGGGGCGGGTTCTTTGACCAATCCCACCCAAGCCAACCCTTTCTATGCCAATCCGGCAGGTTTTGCCGGCGTTGCGACCAGACAGACGGTCCTCTGGGATGCCGACGCGCTGCTGGGGCCGGGCGCCTACAACACCGATAATTCGCTGAACTGGTATGCCAGCGGCAATGCCGAGTACGCTGTAACCGATCGCTGGCGGATAACGGGCTTGCTGATGTACGGCTGGGAAGCCAGTACCGTCGGCAGCTACGGTCTATTGTGCTCCAGTTGCGCCAACTTGGCGCTGAACGGCACCACAAACACCAGCGGTAATCTCACTGCCAATGCGATTCAGGGCAATCTTGCGAACGGGACGCCCACGATTACCGCTTTGAACCTGCCGCTCACTGCGACGAACGCATTGGATGTATGGAATCCTGCAGCTACCAACCGCACCTCCACCGCGGTGCGCCAGAGCTTGGTAAACAGCAATCAGGCTGGCATCTGGTATTACAGCACCACGCAGGCGCGGCTGGGCACCGACGCTAAGATTTTCACGCTTCCAGGTGGCGACGTCAGCGCCGCCGCGGGTGTTGAGTGGGTTCGCTATACACTGGAGATAAACAAGACCAGCCCCAACAACACAGGTCCTTCCACCACAGGCTCGCAGTTCCTCTATGTCCCGCTGGAGCGGCATGTAACATCTGTCTATGGCGAGCTTCAGGTCCCGATCATCGGAGCGGACAATGCGCTTCCCTTCATCCAGCGCCTCACTCTGAATGGATCCGCCCGCTACGATCGGTACAACGATGTAGGCAGCACCACAAATCCGAAAATCGGCCTCGACTGGCAAGTGGTCGATGACCTCAAGCTGCGAGCCAACTGGGCGACTTCCTTTGTAGCGCCGCAGCTTTCTAGCGTCGGCGACCGCTCCCGCGGTGGTCTGACCAGCTTTACCTGTTACGGCTCGCTTTGCCCGGCCGGTGGCATCAACGTCAACGGTGGCACCTTCAACGTGAACACGGTGGCGTTCCCGTCCGTAGTGGGCGTGCCACTCGCCAGCGGCGGAAACTGCACAGCAGCGATGGCAACCTGCACCATCGCCGGCACAAGCGGCACGCTGTTCAACAGTGGCCCGGCCAATCCCAAGCCATCCGAGGGCGAAAGCTGGTCGATCGGCTTCGACGCCACCCCATCTTTCATCCCGGGTCTGCATCTGAGCACCACGCTGTTCAATGTGCGCTACAAAAACTTCATCACGGGCACGAGCACGGCCAACGCGCTTAATACGCCGGCGCTAGGCCTGATTAACTTCTTTCCGACGGGCGCCACGCAGGCCCAGCTCGACGCCATCTTGCCCCCATTCGCGGCCCTCCAGGGCAGCTTGCCCCCGACAATCTACTATCTGGTCTCGGGCCGTCAGGGGAACTTCAATAATCTCTCCGTCCAGGGCATCGACGCCTCGTTTGACTACACGCTTGCCACCGACAGTTGGGGAACCTTTTCTGTCGGTGGTGCGGTTACGGAGTTCACCCGCTTCAAACAGCACCTCGCAGGTGGGCAGGCCTTCTACAGCATTATCAACACAACGGGCGCCAACTCGACCTTCGGGGCGGTTCAGACCCAGGCGCGGCTCAATGTCGGATGGGAGTACGATAACTTCGGCATCGACCTGTTCGACAATTTCATCGGCAGCTACCGCAATTGGAGCGCGAGCACCGTAGCGCCGCTGGTTACCCGTGCCGATGGCGCGCCACTCAGTGGCGGAGATAAAGTGAGCGCCCAGCACTACTTCGAACTGAACCTGCGCTATACGCTTGGTGACAGCTTCTTGGGCGACACTTTCGGTGGAAGTCAGGTCTTTCTTGATGCGTCAAACCTGTTCGACGCAACTCCGGCGTTCTATAACGGCAATACCGGATTTGATGGCCTCACCGGCGATCCGACCGGGCGAGTCGTTACTCTGGGTTTGCGGCTTAAACGCTGATATTTGACAGGGCGCGCGGTGGACGTCGCGCTTGCATTTTTGCAGGGGCTTGTATGGGGTGGCGGCGGCTGAATTTGGCATTGGCGAGCTTTGTGCTGTTCTTGCCTGCTGTGGCAGTTCATGCAGATGACAATTTCAGCTTCCATCTTTCGCCGGGCCCCAGACTGGTCGGGACACGAGCCGACAGCTCCGGCAGTGGCAAGGTTTCCATCAAGCTATCTGGCAATAGCTTGGTACTCGATGGGAGCTATAGGGGGCTTCTGGGCGCACCAACTGCCGCAAGGCTTTTGATGGGGCCGGCGCCCGGCGTGCGCGGACCCAAGATAGTGGATTTGACGATCTCACCATCCTTAGACGGCTCCATTGGGGGCAGTATCAAACTCGGCGGCAAGGAACTGGCCGCATTTCGCAAAGGTGGTTTGTATGTCGAAATCGACAGCGCCGAGGCGCCTGACGGCGATCTCTGGGGCTGGCTGATGCCTCCCGCGGAATAGGAGTCATCATGTTAAAGCGCATTCTGCTGTCTTCTTCGATCGCGACGATCGTGTTGGGTGCCGGGTTTGCCGTAGCCCAACAGACCATGGCGCCTTACACTGCCGCGCAGGCCACGCAGGGGCGATCGGAATACATGGCCAGTTGCGCGAGCTGCCACCAAGCCAATCTCAGCGGTGGTGGGGAGGCACCATCGCTTGCCGCCGGGAATTTTATGAAAAGCTGGGGCGGCAAGTCCACCCGGGAGCTTTTCAGTTATATCCACTCTGCGATGCCCTTGGGGCGGGGCGGAAGCCTGCCCGACGCCACCTATGCAAATATCGTGGCGTTTCTATTGCAGGCCAATGGCGCCACCGCTGGCGGCACACAGTTAACAGCATCCACAGATGTGAAGATCGGCGTGATAGCCAACGGCGTAGTCCCGGCCGATATCGCTGCCGGCACGACTCGAGTCGCACCGCCCGCACCCATGCGCACGGGCCTGACGGTCACAGGATCGGTGGCGAATTACACGCCTGTGTCTGACGCGATGCTGCGCGATCCGCCGGCGAGCGACTGGCTGATGGGCCGGCGCGATTATCGTGGCTGGAGCTACAGCCCGCTGGGCCATATCACGCCCGCCAATGTAAACAACCTCCAGCTCAAATGGGCGTGGGCGATGAATGAGGGCGGCGCCAGCGAGATCACGCCCACAGTGCACCGCGGAGTTATTTTCCTCTCCAACACCGACAATATCGTACAGGCGTTGGACGCCCGCACCGGCAAGCTGATCTGGGAGAACCGCCTCGGTCCCCGATCGCCGCATCTGTATGGGGGCAACAGGGCCATCGCTTTATATAGGGACAAGGTTTTCCTGGCGACCACCGACGCCCATCTGGTGGCGGTCAATGCCGTGAGCGGCAAGACGGAATGGAACGTCAAGTTGGGCAAGGACCGCCATGCAACAACGGGCGGCGTCATTGTTGTGCATGGGAAGGTCATAACCGGCCTGACTGGCTGTTCCACATTTGGTACGGAGAAATGCTTTATCTCCGCCCATGATGCCGATACGGGAACGCCCGTATGGAAGTTCAATACGATCGCGCAAAAGGGCGAACCAGGCGGCGATACCTGGAACGGTCTGGACGACCAATTCCGCGTGGGCGGAGAGACCTGGATTGCAGGAACGTACGACCCCAATCTCAATCTCACCTATTGGGGCACGGCCCAGGCCAAGCCCTGGATGCGGGCAAGCCGGGGCACCAAGAATGATGCCGCTCTCTATACCAGCGCCACGGTTGCCCTGGACGCCGATACCGGACAGCTGAAATGGCACTACAGTCACGCGCCCGGAGAGTCTCTGGACCTCGATGAGGTGTTCGAACGCGTGCTTATCGATCATGGCGAACAGAAGACGTTAATGACCGTCGGCAAGGCAGGTATTCTGTGGAAGCTGGACCGCGCGAGCGGAAAATTTCTCAATGCCAAGGAGACGGTACTGCAGAATGTATTTGCCAAGATCGATCCCAAGACCGGCGTCCCCACCTATCGGGACGATATCGTGAACGCCAAGACCAACGAATGGATTCAGTCCTGCCCCAGCCCTGAGGGCGGACATGACTGGCCGGCGACGAGCTATTATCCACCGGGCGATCTGCTCATCATTCCCTTGTCCCAAAGTTGCGACGAAATGAACGGTCACGATGTGGAATTGAAACCGGGCTCGGGCGGGGTGGCTGCAGCGGTGCGCGTTTATGAGATGCCGGGCACAGAAGGAAACATGGGGCGGTTGTCAGCCTATGACACCAAGACCATGGAGCGTGTGTGGACCTTCCAGCAGCGTGCTCCGTTTCTTTCAGCGGTTCTTAGCACCGCGGGTGGCGTCGCTTTCGTGGGGGATTACGACCGGGTATTCAAGGCAGTGGATGTCAAGACCGGCAAGACGCTTTGGCAGACCCAGCTGGGCACCACCGTTCAGGGCTATCCAGTCAGCTTCAGCGTGGACGGGAAGCAGTACATCGCCGTCACGACCGGCCTGGGCGGAGGTAGTCCGCAGAACATGCCCAATGTGATCCTGACCGATGTCCATCGGCCGGATAATGGCCAAGCGTTATACGTATTCGCGCTGCCGGAATGATTTATAAATCCAATCCAACGAGGGGACGCCATGCAAGCCATTGTCGAAAAAATGCTGACCGACTTCGAGCGTGGAGTACTCAGCCGCCGCCAGCTCGCCGCCACACTCGCTGGTCTGGCCGCTACCGCCGCCGCCATGCCTGCCGCCCTGGCCGCGCCCAGCCTCAAGGCCATCACCCTCAATCATGTCACGGTGCGGGTACCCGATCTGCAAAAGACCTCTAAATTCTACCAGGAATTTTTCGGCATGAAGCTGGCGCAGCATTCCGAGACCATCCATATCCTGAGTGTCGGCGAAAGCTTTTTCGGCATCGAGCAGAAGCCGGGCGGTGCCGCGCTTGATCATTACGACTTCGGGCTTCAGGGTTGGGACGCCAAGGCGATGCGCGCCAAAGTCGCCGCTCATGGCCTTTCGATCACGCCGGGCTCGCGCGGCGACGACGAGAGCTTCAAGTTCGACGATCCCGATGGCTTTGTGGTACAGGTGAATGGCCCAAAGTATACCGGCCACGTCGGCGTCGACACTAAGAGCCGTTAGACTATTGGTCTGACGCTACACGAAAATCACGCAACGCTTTAACCTTCCGCATGTCCAGCCGGAAGTGTCGATATGTTGCGCGAATAGTTTCATTCCGCCGTCAGCGTCGCCACCGTGGATTTCACGATGTGAAACGCACTGCCTGCGGATGATTGACGATCCCCGACCCCGAAGGCACCTATCACGCATAATAAGTTGACCAGAATGGTTGCTGACTAAGGGGAACCGCAATGTACCGTCTGCAGAAGCTTAAGCTTGCCGGATCCACACTGGCACTGTGCGCGATCGGCTCCTTTGTCGCCTCCGCCGCGTTGGCGCAGGCCGCCAGCAATACGCCCGTGGAAGAAGTCGTCGTCACAGGCACCAGTATTCGCGGCGTGGCCCCGGTAGGCTCCAATCTCACCACGATCGGCGCCGAAGATATCAAGGCGACCGGCGCGACCGTGGTGCAGGGCATCCTAGCCTCTACGCCTCAGCTGATGGGCCTGGGCAGGGCGGGCAATGGCCAGACCGGCCAGGCCGCGCAGGAAGCCAGCATTCACCAGTTCGGCAACAGCGCCTCGACCTCCACCTTGACCTTGGTCGACGGCCACCGTGTGCCGGCCACCGGCACCAATCACTCCTTCGTCGACCCCAATCTGGTGCCGATCAACATGCTCGAGCGCGTCGAAGTGTTTCCCGATGGGGGGTCGGCGGTTTACGGTTCTGACGCCGTAGCGGGCGTGGTGAACTTCATTACCCGCAAGCATTTTGAAGGCTTCGAGCTGAGCGGCAGCGCCTCCTTCATCGATGGCAAGCAGGACGTCAGCGGCGGCTTCGTGGCCGGCAAGGATTGGGACGCTGGCAGCGCGATCTTCTCCTACAGCTACGTCAGGCAGGGCGTGTTGTTGAATACCGCGCGCCCTTACACCAATCCCAACCATATCGCCCAGGGCGGCACCAACTTCGGCAATTTCAACTGCGATCCTGCCACTTTGACGCCATCCGGCCAGTCGCTGATCTTCACCAGCGCGACCTCGGGCCAGACCCTGGTCAACGCCTCCGCCAACTCCAACTGCTCGACCTGGGCCTACGGCTCGTTGATCCCCAAGACCGTCCGCAACAACGCCATGATCAAGGTCAGCCAGGATTTCGGCTCCGACTGGACGCTCGATACCGAGATGCTCTACGCCACCCGCCGCGTCAGCGGCCCGACCCCGCGCGGTACCCTATCCGCCACCGCCTTTGGCTCTGGCGCCCAGGCCAATCCCTTCTTCACCCAGCCGGCCGGCTATGCCGGGAGTTCGACCACCCAGGCGATCAAATGGGATGCCGACGCGCTGTTGGGTCCGGGCGCCTCCAGCACCGATGGTGCCGACACCATGTATGCCAACGCCAACCTGGAATACCGCTTCCGCGACTGGACCTTCGACCTGATGGCGATGGTGGGCCGCGACGACAGCGTCTTCGGCAGCACGGGCACATTGAATGGCTCGGTCGCCACCCTGGCGCTGAATGGAACCGCCAATACCGGCGGCAGCACGACCCAGGTGGTTCCCAACACCATTCTCATCCCGCTTCAGTCGCTTACGGTCGCGAACGCGCTGGACGTGTGGAATCCGGCTGCCAGCAACCGAACCTCGGCGGCGGTGATCAGGCAATTGACCGACAACACCCAGAGCTACCATGTCGTGAACGGTCTCAACCAAATACACCTGACGGGGCAGGGCACGGTGTTCGATCTGCCGGCCGGACCGGTCAAGATGGCCGTTGGCGTCGAATCGTTGCACAACTCCATCTTCGAGTCCGTCGCCCAGCTCCAGGGCTCCGGGCCCGCCTCGAATGCGTCGGTGTTCCGCACCTGGAACTTCTCGCGCGACATCCAATCCGTCTATGGCGAGGTCAACATTCCGGTGGTTTCGACCTCCCAGAATGTACCGTTCGTGCAATCGGTCAACGTCAACGTGTCGGGACGTTTCGACCACTACAGCGACTTCGGCAACACCAGCAATCCCAAGATCGCCTTCGACTGGCGTGTGGATAACGACCTCAAGTTCCGTGCCAACTGGTCCACCTCCTTCGTGGCGGCACCAGCCGACGAACTGGGCGCCGATGGCAGCTGGAACAACACCAATTATCAGCCCTACCCCACGAATAACATCGCCGTTCCGGTGGCGCTGTTCCCGTTGGTGACGCAGTTTGGCCTCGCGGGCTGCACCGCGGCCTCGGTCACCTGCGACATCAGTACGTTGCGGGGCCTGCACATCACCAACGGCAATCCGCACCAGTCGCCCAGCAAGGGCCGGGGCTGGTCGGTCGGATTCGATTATACGCCCAGCTATATCCCGGGCCTTAACGTCGCGTTCACCTACTGGTCGACCAAAATCAAGGGCGGCTCGACAGGCCCGCAGATCGCAGCCATCTCATCCAACTCATCGCTCAGCAACCTGCTGACCTTCTATCCGAACTGTGCGACGACGGCCCAGATCAACGCCATTGCGCAAACCCTGCCGCTGACCGCGCCGCTGGAGGCCTGTACGCAGTATATCGTGAACACGCTGAACTCGAGCTATCTCAACCTCCATTCCGAGGGTGTCGACTCCAGCATCAACTACGTCCTTCCGACGGACAGCTGGGGCACCTTCTCGGCGGGTGATGCCGTCAGCGTTTTCACGCTGTTCAAGGAATCGCTGGGCTCCGCGGGTCAGGAATATGACGTGTCGAACACCACGGGCGCTAACAGCTTCCCCACAGTGGGCCTGCAGATGCGCGGCAATCTGGGATGGTCCTTCGACGCCTTCAGCGCGGAGCTGTTCGCGAATTACACCGGCAGCTATCGCAACTGGGGCTCGCCGAAAAATCCGATCACCACCGATCCCGTGACCCACAATCCGACCGGCGGTGGCGATCCGGTGAAGGCCAATGTCACCTTCGACCTGAACCTCGCCTATCAATTCGATGACGGATACCTGGGCAACGACGAGGTGTCGCTCAATATCCGCAATCTGTTCGACAGAACCCCGCCTTTCTATAATTCCGCCAACGGCTATGATGCCAATGTGGCAAATCCGCTGGGACGGATTGTCACCATCGGTCTAAGGTCGAAATTCTAGCCTGGGGCTTGGCATGAAAAAACGTGGCGCCCTTATCCTGGCACTTCTGCTGGTTTGCATGCATGTGGATATTGCTTCCGCGCTGACTGAAAAACCGATGAATAGCGTGAAGGCGGGCGAGCTGGTGATCGATCCGCCCACCCTGATCAATCTGGGTTTTGAGTGGGTGATCCAGGGCGATGACAACCGCAACGCCAAGGTCGAGGTTTCCTTTCGCAAGAAAGGCGACAAGGCCTGGAAGACGGCGATGCCGCTGCTGCGGTTGCAGCATGAACGGGTGTTCCAGCGCGAAGGCATCTTCAATGTCGAGATGCCCAACATGTTCGCCGGTTCGATCCTCGACCTGGAGGAAAACACTGCCTATGAGGTGAAACTGGTACTCAGCGATCCCGATGGCGGCGGCGCGACCAAGACCGTCACGGTGAAAACCCGCGCTGAGCCCATACCCGCCGCCGGCGGCCATGTCTATCACGTCTATCCGCGTGACTGGAAAGGCGCCAAGGAGGCGGGCTCCTTCAATGATCTGATGTGCGCTTACAACTATTACTGCGGCGGTGGCGACACGGTGACCGGCGGACGGCCCCGCGTGAAGGCGGGCGACATCATCATGGTGCATGCCGGCACCTACCGCTATCACCCCGAATTCTACACCGGTGATCGCAGCATCAATTCCACCACGCCGGTGGAAGGCACTTATTACCTGTTCGGCAACGGCACGCCGCAAAAGCCCATCGTCATCGAGGCGGCGGGGGACGGACCGGTGGTGTTCGATGGCGGCGGCAATTTCAATCTCTTCAATGTGAAGGCCGCCAATTACAATTATTTCGAAGGCCTGACCTTCAAGA
>WNGR01010347.1_pt1 | contig 16943 bp, 13 predicted proteins | sample 5407581 | NCBI WGS metagenome assembly WNGR01 (sample SAMN13153383, study PRJNA577476) | soil metagenome | isolation source: 80 cm soil or saprolite under Garry oak tree replicate 2 | place: USA:California | collected 2016-06-15 | reverse complement strand
CGATCATCTCAAAGCCGCAGCAGGCCAGCGCGTACATAAAGGGCCAGATGGAGCGGGAACGCGCCCAGTTCTGTGCCCAGTGCAGCATGTCCGCGAGGCTGGTCAGTACCGCAGGCTCTTCCTGTTGACCTGGCATATAGTCCTGCGGCCCTCTTGCCATGCGTAGGGGAATCGCCTTGCGCCTCCTGGTAGTGGAAACATGTTCCTGTTCTCCGTGGAGGTGCTTGTCGCTCATCTGCATACCTCTTTTCTTCTGCTCAGCTTTATTCTGGTGTATGTGGCAATCCCATCAAGCTCGGCTGCCCGTTTCAGCGCACGAAACTGTATCACTTTGACGTTGGCCGCTGTCAGATCCATGCTGACAGCGGTCTCCCGTACTGAAAGATTGAGCAGAAACCGGCAGGTCAAGACCTCACGATACCGTGCAGGCAATGACTGGAGGATACCCTGTACACGATCTTCTGCAGTGCTGCTGGGCAGTGGTACTCCTTCTTCTGCCGCTGGACCTTCCCACCCTGCTTCAACCAACGTTTCCAATGACTGAGTTGCTGCTCGACGATAGTGGGCACGCCAGTAGTCAGCGATGGTCGTACGGGCAACCCGAAACAACCAGGCTCGTTGATGGGGCATGCTACGCTCAAGATCGAGACAACGCACGGCTTTGAGAAAGATCTGTGACGTCAGGTCCTCAGCCTCCTGCTGGTTCCTCACGTAACTGTAGACATAGCGGTAGATCAAGTGAAGATGCTCTTGAGAGAAGAGTTCACCGTTCTGTTTTTCTAACCCTGTTATCGTTTGCATGCGAAAATCCTCATAAGGCAAGCTCATCTCACTGGTTGCAACCAAACGGTAAGACCTGCTCCGATAAAGCCAATGCCGAAGATGACTCCAGAGATGACAAAGAGGATGTCAAACCCTTTGACGACAAATCCTAGAATCCCGACAATCGTTGAAGAGATCAACAAAGCTGATGCCCACCGGGGAAGTGTGTTCGCCGCCCAGGAACGTATGGCCAGCACGCTGATACCCACCGCAAAGAGGAGCGCTGCCACCGGGTAGAGAAACGCTACTGCGTTCACGATATCATGCCCTATAAGTAGTGCAGCGCCGATGAGTGCCAGCAAGTAGCCAACGAACCCCCACCGTCCAATTTCCTTCTTCTGGAATGCATACACGTCTATCGCACCTAAAAGGAGCAACACATCAATTGTGAAGTAGAATATCTGAAGCCCTACACTCGCGGTGGTGGGTGTAAACGATGCAATCCCACGCAGTAGCCCTGCTAGAATCGCTGCCAGTCCACCCCCCCGGATGAGATGTATACGAAACATAATGGAAATCCTTTCGACGACGGTACATCTTGCATATGCTGGCAAACCTTTCTCCGTATCATTGCTCACTCAGGAAGAGCGGTTTCTTCTCTTTACTGAAAGTGTACTGTCACTCAGCTATTCGTGTCATGCGACCAAAGGAGGATGAGAAGGTGTAATATGCGGGGGTTGTATACCTACGACTTTAGTAGGAGGAACGGGAATCGCGAAACAGTGCTGCATACACCCTGAGAAACTTCGGCAGTGGTTCTGTTATATAATGCTACCAGGGACAACGGTCAATCATACCAGTTACAAGAAGGTCCACTTGCAATGAGTGAGCGGACCCATGTAGGAGCGCCCGGTATGGAATGAGACGTATCCGTGCAAGACAAGGAAATGATTATGGAGACATCTCCAGAAGAGGTAGCGAGCACCCCTCGCACTCCCCTGCTGACCACTAAGCTGCATATGCCGCGTCCAAGTGCCCGGCTCATGCAGCGAGTGCAGTTGGACGAGCGGCTTGCACAAGGGATGAGCGGAGCGCTGACGCTGATTTCCGCTCCCGCGGGATTTGGCAAAACCACCTTTCTCTCGGACTCTCTGACCCGGAGTGGAATACCGGTGGCATGGCTCTCGCTTGAAGCAGAGGACAATGACTTCGTTCGCTTCTTGACGTATGTGATCGCCGCGCTTCAATCGCTGGATCACGAGATCGGAAAGACGAGCCTGACGCTGCTGCACTCCTCCCCGTTGGCGAGCGTGGAACCCATCCTTGCCCTGCTCATCAACGACCTGGCAAGCAGGAATCTGCCTCGCTTTGCCCTGGTGCTCGATGACTACCACGTGATTGAGGATCCTGCTATTCATCGCGCTCTCACCTTTCTTCTGGATCACTTGCCAGAGCAGATGCACCTCGTCATCGCGGCGCGGGCTGATCCTCCGCTTCCTCTGTCGCGGCTGAGAGGGCGTGGGCAACTGTGCGAAGTGCGAGCTGCTGACCTGCGCTTTGCGACAGAGGAAGCGGAGGCCTATTTACACGGAGTCATGCGCCTTGATCTTACACCCAATGAAGTTGCTATTTTACAGGAGCGCACGGAGGGTTGGATTACCGGAATCCAGTTGGCCGCGCTCTCGCTGCAGGGGAGGACCGATATCTCCGAGTTCCTCTCCGCCTTTAGCGGCAGCCACCGCTTCGTGCTTGACTACTTGAGCGAGGAAGTCTTCTCCCAGCGACCGACCACAGTGCAATCCTTTCTCTTGCACACCTGCATCCTCGATCGCATGAATGGATCCCTCGCCAATGCGGTGACAGAACTGTCTGACGGGCAGGTAATGCTGGAGAGGCTTGAGCACGCCAATCTCTTCGTGGTCTCGCTCGATGACAAGCGAGGATGGTATCGCTACCACCAGTTGTTTGCCGAGGCGCTGCGCAGTCTCTTGAAGCAAACACAGCCCGAACTGATCCCAGAACTCCATCGTCGTGCCAGCCGCTGGTACGAGCGGCATGGGTTCTTAGACGAGGCCACCCAGCACGCCCTGGCGAGTTCGGACTATTCCGTCGCAGCTCGTCTGATCGAGCAGGTCGCCCGTCAAGCCCTGAGAAGCCAGGGCAGGTTCAGTACATTGCTACGCCGCATGGAGGCTCTCCCGAGAGTATGGCTGGACACACATCCCCAATTGGCCTTGCTCTATGCCTGGATTGTCGTGTCCAGTGGCGTGCGTCCCTGGAGTGATCTGGAGCCATGGCTCCAGGGAGCACAGGAATCCCTTCCAGCTCATCATCCCCAGGCCACTGAGTTCGCCGGTGAGGTTGCCGCTATTCGCACAATGGCAGCAGCACCGGCTGAAGAGCATACGCGCACTATCGAATCATCGGGGCAAAGCCTCGCGCTCCTATCAGCAGACCATTGGGCGCGAGGGTTAATGTTGCTCTATCGAGGCTCGGCCTTCCTCTCACTTCAGCAGGTAGATGAAGCCATCGCAACCCTCGAGCAAGCTGTAGCCTTCAGTGAGGCAGATGTTTCACGGCAGCATGTTCTCGTGGCGAAAAGCCTACTCGCTAGCGCCTATGTCTCGTCCGGGCAACTGCACAAGGCGATGCATCTCTACCAGGAAGTATTGCAACAGGAGCCAAAACAACAGATGCCTCTGCGGAGTCTCCTTATGGCACATGGAGGACTCGGCAATCTCTTTCGCGAGTGGAACGATTTCTCTTCAGCACTTGTTCATCTGGAGGCGGGTCTAGAGTTAGACCGGTACGTTGGAGGATCACTTGCAATGACCTGGGCAGTCTATCTCCCGCTGGCACGTACATACCTGGCACAGGGGAAGCAAGAGGAGGCCGAGGCCGCGCTCTTCCACATTGCTGAAGCCGCTCGCGAAGCCTCTTCTGCTCACTCCATCGCCCTCGCCTCGGCCTGGCGAACTCGCTTCCACCTGGCACTTAGCGATGTTGATGCCGCAGCCCGGTGGGCGAAAGATCAAGGGCTGAGCATCGAAGCGCTCCCGGCGGATCTTGCCGATCTCACTTATCTTGAAATGACATCTATGACGCTCGCTCGCCTTTCGATTGCGCAGGGGCAGGCGAGCGCCACATTGCCCTTGCTAGATCATCTCCTTTCGATCGCAGAAAAGACCCATCGAACCACGAGCGCGCTTGAACTGCTGCTCCTTCACTCCCTGGCGCATGAAGCCATTGGCCAAAAGGAACAAGCCCTGGCGTTTTTGCAGCAAGCGATCGAGCGCGCTGAACCAGAAGGATACGTGCGCCTGTTTCTTGACGAGGGCGCCCCTCTTGTGACGCTCCTCATGCACCTGAGGGGAACCAGCCCCAGGCAGCAGGCCTATCTCCAACTGCTGCTTGCAGCTTCTTCGGACCAGGAAACGATGCGACCAAAGGACGAAGGGAAACATTCTCAGCGGTCCCAAGTACTGATCGATCCCTTAAGCGCGCGGGAACTGGAGGTGCTCCATCTGATAGCAGTAGGAGCTTCCAATGAGGAGATTGCCGCGCAACTGATCATCGCGGTCAGCACGGTCAAGCGTCATGTGAGTAATATCTTTGGCAAATTAGCAGTGTCCAACCGTACCCAGGCTGTCACCCGCGCACGAACGATCGGCCTGCTCTAAATCCTTCTCACCGCTTTTCCTCCTCCCAAAGTCGTAGTGACATATCTCTCACTCTGCATCTCGCAATACATCTTTCGTAGCATGACTTCACCTCTGAAGAGACCTATACTCCAAAGCAGATAAGACACCAATGTACATGAGGAGACATCATCTTCTCCCGTGTTCTCTCGCTTGAACTTGCCGCCGTTATCTGTGCGGCGCTCAAAGGCACTTTGAGTTACTGGTCTGCAGATACCAGTCCACCTTCAAGCGAGAGGAACTCTTACCAGTAGAGGCCGCTCCGACCCTGGGGTGCGGGGGAAATCTGCGACTGTATCCACCTGGTAACGTGAAACTGGAGCCGAAAGAAGGGAATGGAACGCATGCGAGACGAGCCTTCGTCGTATCAGATTCGCCTCAAAGGGCATCTAGGTCCGCAATGGGCCGCGTACTTTGACGGCTTCACCCTCACGAATAGCGAGAACGGCGAAGCGCTGCTCACGGGCATGATCACAGATCAAGCGGCGTTACACGGTGTCTTAGCGAAGATACGTGACCTAGGATTACCGCTGCTCTCAGTCAACCGCCTTGCCTCCCTGGAGGCGAGCGACGATGCAGATTCTGAGCCCAGGAGTCAGGAAGAGACACAACAATAAACATGGACGGGTAGCGGCATAAGTGAGAAGGATATGGTAGACTGTGAAGACCCATTCAGATGAACAAGAGGAGCGTTCAATGGTCACTCTTATCCTTGACTGTCCCCACTGTGGATGAGAATTCCATCATAACTCCGAAATGAAATGAGCACGAAGGAACCAAAAATCTTTGGGAAAACTCCGAAATATTCCATGCTAACTCCGAAAAAAGTGAGCGATTCCAGCGTAACTCTGAAAAAAGTAAATGCTTGTTTAGTATGCTAATGCATATATTTCATAGCCGCTCATTTGATAGCATTGTGCCGGAAACAACAAAAAAGGTTCTTTTGAGAACGGATGATCGAAGTAGCCAGTATAGGTTTTCGAAAGAACCGTGATGTCTTAATAACACCCAAACGAATGAAAATGGTTATTCGCGAAATAATCCAATGAACCTCCGTGTCCTCAGTTCTGGCACGTCCCTACTTTGGGTCAAGCATCGAGCTAACCTAAGTGCTGGACTACATCCAACCCATCGAAATCCTCTATATCCTCACCTAGCGGCTTATCGTCGGGATTACTCGGGTCAACGCCTGTGAAGGTCAAGAGAGGTTCACGGAAATCAGCAAACGGGACAAACCGCTGCAGTTGCTTCAGTACCGTCTGGGAACGTGTGTCTATGTTGAAGTTAGGGTCGTCAATAGTGCTGTAGAGCCTGAGCCTATCGATGGCGTACGACAATCCATCGCTAAAGATGGGAAGTCCTCGCGAGGGTAGTTCAAGGAAAACTGAAAGAGCCTCCTCATGATTGCCGAGCCGAGCTAGGTGCTCTCCTCGAATCGCGGCACCGTCTGGAAGCCATGCAAACCAATTATTCAGGTTTTCAGTCCAATTATGAAGGCGCTCGAGATCACCCAGGCGTAAAAGAGCATAAGCCCCAGCAGCGGCAGCAATCGGGTGAGATTCCTTTCCAAACAATAACTGTTCAGCCTGTAGGTCATCTGAAGTAGTCATGGCGGCAGCCTGTTTTAGAAGCCCCCGCTGAATGTATCGCAAAAGCGTATCTGCCGTAGAGTGCTGTAAGAGGACGTCGACTGAGAGCAGTCGATCGGATTGCTGTGTAAGAATGAGTTGACAGCCGATATATGGTGAAATAGGGAGAGCCATGTTGAGTGGCGGCACTTTCGGTTGGAGCAGTTGCACGAACCTAACATCGCTAGGGAGGACACTGAATTTCGCTATACCTTGTGATGGAGCGGGTAGGGGCACTAACCAGGTCTGGTCATCCCTCGCCCTGGTTTCGCCTAATAGGATATTGCCGCTGAATGCACGGAGTTTGGCTACAATATTTTGTGTGCCCAGTCCTTCTAAGTTACTGGCACTAGATGGGGAAGGGGCTGTCCTGTGATATAGCAGTCCACCTCTAGCCATTCGTGCGGAAATTCATCTTCTGGCTCAGGTGCCAAAGTAACTATGCCAGATTGGCCTTCAACAACTGTCACCTGGTTAAACAACTCCTGTCCTGTTGGTAGCTTGGCTGTGACGTAGTAGGTGCCGGGTTCCAGATCAACAGATTGCGTTGTCAAGGTCTGAGCAACCAACGCGAGATTGGGTTTTCGCACCTCGACAGATAGTGCCAATGACTGAAGCTCACTTGATTTAAAGTTACACGAGAAGCTGATTTTGCTCATGGAATCACCTTTACTTTCTCATAACAGGTGATGGTGGCATGACCGGGCGTGCTCTACCTGGAAAATTTATGTAACGCTGGTCAGGCGGATCAATCTCAGCACTGATCGTATAAAAGCCTGCTATCCACTTACAGCGATAAGGGTGAAGATTCGGCAGTACAGGGAACGGTACTGGTTCTGGTATTGGTACACCCTGGTCGTCTAGGACCTTGATCCTGGTGCAATTTAATGCATCGAGTGGGACTACCTCAAGAACGATCTCAACTAGTGGGGTAAGGTCTAGAAAGTGAGTGGGTGTATTTGCCACCAAACCGCCCAGTATAAAATCTTGTTGAGCTCCCAAAGTTTTGTTCCAGTCATCGATTTTAGTCTCTAATGCTGCATTAAGAGAGTGGACGGAGATGTGCCACCTCTCTTGGCCATTCACCTCCTTAAGTTCTCCTGCATCACCGTTCGCGTAGAAGATTGGAGCTGTGCGTTTATCTTCACCGGATAATTGGACGCGAAAAACGGGAGTCGTGCTCTCCGGTTCGAAGTTTTTGAATGCTGAGAGGAAGTCACGACAAGCATCAATGAAGTACAGTTGCGTCTGCGCCATGTTCGGATATGTGTTGGATTTCGCCATTCCTTTGAAGATATTGTTGGTGTCCACGGCGTTCCTCAAGAGACCGCCGATTCTGCCATCAAAGTCCTCCAGTAACAAGACCGAATCGTCCTTGGTTCTCTGAACACCATGTCCTGCAAAGTAGAAGAAGGTCACATTTTCCTGGTGTGAACTGGCATCAGTGCGCCAATCGTTGGCTGCGACCAGGAAGTTGTTCAGTGTGCAGGGTTCGGCAAGGCCTTTTAGACCAGGCTCGACAGCCACTTCGTCTGGAGAAGGTGAGAGCAATAGGCGGCAGGTTGCCAATGGAACTGGGAAGTTCTGCTGGTGATCTAGCAACCAACGATATATCTTATATTTTGTTAATGCAGTCGAGGAGAGTTGGCGCATACCAAAGCTCTCTGGCGTCAATGGGTCGTTCTGTTTCGGAAGATTTTGGTATGTACTAACTCCAGCGATCAACACATGCAAATCTGGTTGGCCTTGCAAGTTGGCACGATTGTCAAAGCCAGGTGTCATAACAAAGCCTTCTCTATGTGCTCTCGCACCATCTGGTAAAAGCTTGCGCGGCCAAAATACTCTCCATGGGCTTTCAAGGCACCCGCTCCTGTCGGATACTCCACATCCGCATTCACATCCGCGAATACCGGCGCTGTTTTGAAGCCGAAGCTATCAAGTGGGTCATAGACGTTGAGCCAATACCCCAAACCTGGTTTCAAACCTGTAACTTTGTTGGGCCTATAGACATTCTTGTTGCTGGCCTTAAAGATCTTCATCTCCTCGAATTGCCCGACTTGTGACGCTACCGACACCCAGACATCAACCTTCAGGTTAGTATCATAATATGTGAGAATGTCGTACAGAATATTCCCACCCATAGAGTGGGTGATAATGATGAGTGGCTCGTCAGGATGGTGTTTGGGTGCAGTCCTGATAGCCTCAAGAACAGTTGAAATAATAGGGCCAGGATGCGCCTTATCGCCGCGTTCATTGAGGTAGACGAACACATCACCAAGAAAGCGTGAAAAGTTACGGTGCAGCCCGCCACGAAATAGATCGAGGGCAGATGCTCCTGCCACTCGCGCAGGAGCATCTTGGACCCGGTCAAACAGTTCCCCTACGCGGTCCTTGAGTTCTTCTAGCCAGCTTGGCCCGAGTGATTCCAACTGTTTATCTAGTGGGGTAACCCCTTTGGGGGCAGCCAATTCGCCTTGTGCCAACTGCTCGAAGCGTGCTTTGACCTTTTCCTTGAGCAGTTCCATAACTTCATCATCCGAGCTAGCTGCGATCACCTCGGCCTTGACGTTAGGGTCGCTTGCAACTTCTTTGGCTGCCATTGCAAGCAGAGCCTGGAGAACTCCCTCCGTCTCAGGCTTCACTCCGCTACCTCTGCCGGCCGCATTTCCGAGAGAAGAAGTGGTGAGAGTATAGTTTCGACGAATCGTGTTAAATCCTTCTCTGCTGCACGTTTAAACATACGTTCATCCGTGCCAAGATTCTCCAACCGTGACGAGCCGGGTCTGTGAGTACCGGCTAAATCTTTTACGGTCTCTGCGAGTTCAAGGTCCGATTCTGGTGTCCCTTCATTCTCAGCCCCGAGATTCTCTAAAGCGTGAACTTCAGGTAGTGATGCTTCGTCCCACCAGAAACTCACTCCAAAATTTCCCCAATAAGGATTCACGATCTCTATCTGCTCGAAACGCTTTCCTTTTTCAGCAAGAGGCTGCAAAACGAGACGCTGAAGCAATTCGTCACGTGCGGCGCGATTTTTGCGGTAGTCCTCGTTGTTCCGAGTATTGACTCCATGGATAAATATGGCTGGCATAGCAAGCCTCCTGCTGGCTGCACTCTTCTATTCAACCGTACTTAACCGATAATAGCAACTCGCTGGTAACTGTAAGGTATGGTTCATTCCAAATTTCAATCAATAAATTGGCACACACAATCAGAATTGCTCAGAATTTATGCCGAATAAATTTCTATACTGTCAATATAACTCATAAACCTCATACACGCAACCTGTTAAACTACAAATTTCCCATTTTCTTCTTGGTAATGTTTGTTGGTATTTCTCTAGCGGTGGAAACCCAAGACATTTCCCAAATATACGAACATGCTATCTGGCGATCTTCGCGGGAGAGAGGCCAAAAACTGGATAATGATGAGCTTATTTTAAAATTAGTACGGATTTTTGGGTTTTTCTAAAGTTATGGCGGACGGCACAATATGCGATCTCTTGTCAGCGCGGAATTGAATGAGCGTCAAGCGGCGAAACGAGTCATCATAATCGTGGAATGACTCTACAGTCAACGTAGAAAAAGTACGCGAAAAAACGCCTAGCGTGGAAAAAGTACATTGTGCAACTTGACATCTTTTTGAAACTGCCTGCTTGCTAATAGGAATTGCAACTTGTGGACTATCTCATTAATCCCTCTAACACTTTGCTGCTTATTCATTTGAATCACATTCCTAGCAGGAAATGTGGTCGACCAAGGCCATCGGAACGAGGCTTTTCCGCATCATTTTTGAACGGATGTGCCAAGTAGCCAGCACAGGCCTCTGCCGTCATCTGCTTTTCCTCCTTGGTCGTTTCGTCAAGTGTTCTCGTGATGAAAGACCTCGCGGAAGTCTGCCCGCTTTCGCGTGAGATGATGTTGCAACCTCTATCCGCTCCATTACAGCGCGGCTTTTGCTTTCTCCGCTTTCCTTTACCCGCTATCTCATTGGCTCATCTTGCGATTGCCTACCGCAAGCGGAAGATAGCGGGCTTACCGTGTTCCGCGTAAGTAACCAGATGAGGTAGGTCAGCTCTATGCACCGATGGTGTTGGGTGCCCACGAGGGAGACGGATTCAGATCTCCTTCCCACCATGTTGCCTTTTGGCTCAAGCCTGTCAGCACCTTCGGCTTGTTTTGGGTAACGGCACTTTAGCGAGCGTTCACATGTGTTAACCAATGTCATCCATCCTAGCCCCCTGTCCCCCTTGATGCTAGGAGACATCAGGATTGCCTTACGGGTTTCCTGTCGATCTATCGATCTAGGGTCGAGGTCCTCGGGCTTCTGACGGGTTGTTACCTCCCCGCTTCGCCGCTCAAGGATACTGTTGGTGGAACAACAGGCTCCAGTATGGTTGCCCATATGGAGCAATTACTTATGCAGCTTCACGTCGCACAAACTCCCCCCAATCAAATTGCATTTGCTCTCCTGGTTTGGTTTCATAGCGTTGCACTGGATGCTGTCCTTGCGCTGGTGGACGCAGCGCGTGCACAAACGGTCGGAGCAAACTCAGGCTTCCTGTATATCCAAGAGCTTGTAAACACGGAAACATACTTTCACAGTTGTAGCAATGGTCATCGGTCATCCAGTCCTTGATCTGCTCTTTGAATGGACGAGCTTCGAGCCTCGCTTGCGGCGAGGACGAGGGACGATCTGGGACGTGCCTCGCAAGTACTTGCGAACAGTGTTACGTGCTAATCCTAACTCGACAGCAATCGCATGAATGGACTTTCCTTGTGCCGCTCATTCGTGTATCGTATTCACGGTTCCATTCCTGAGCATGGCTACCTCCTGTGTGGGTGAGAACAACATCTCACACAAGAGTACCGCCTTCTTGGGGGTGGATCAATTTTTCTCTTGCTGTTCTCCGTCCAATTATAACCTGTTATTAATAGATTGGCATATTTTAGAACGGATAACCGAAGTAGCCATCACAGCTGATACAGGTCATCTAAGAACGATGGCAACTTCGTTCTCAGATCACTATGCCCGTGTCTAAGAACCTGGATGCTCTTCTTGATATTTGCTTACTCGAAATACAATAGCATTGTATGGAAGGGCGTAAGCCCCTTCTCCCGCAGCCAGCTTTGTTCGAATTATCGTCCCTGTTTCTGCATCATAGCCCCAATCACTCCAGTTGATCTCGTTGGCACGCGGAACTTGAGCGACTACATAGCTGCCAACCGCTAACCGTGCGCCCAAAGCTCCCCTATCGAAATCAAGACCAAGCCAAAATTTTTGCACCTGTACATTCCGGCTCCTTTTGGCTAAAGACAGGCCGAGTTCCTTTGCCAAACCTACAAAAGGCACGAGAGCGGGCTGAGCTTGCGTCAAAAGGTTCAGACCTGTACTCATTGCCTGGGAAGTAATGGCACTCACGAGTTTTTCATCATCCGAGTTACCCACATTGACAGTCTCACAGGAGAATCCGACACCATTACTGCCAATTGTAAGTCCAATGAAGATGGGACTGCCCATAACCGCTACATCCTGTCCTAATCGAGCCTGGTATGTTTGATTGAAGGCTACCGACTCGCTCCCACCCTCGACTTGATTGCGCGCTTCAAACGTGAAAAGAATGGTGTGTATATTATCGCCGAAATTAATCAAAGGCTTGGGATACTCGTAGACCCGTAACTGGTTCAGCCGTATATTGATGCGTTGATTCTTTAAAGTATCGTCTGCCAGCACGTTACTGGCAGAGACTATTTTATGTGACTGAGTCGTGCCCGGTTCAAAAAGTGGAATGAAACCATATTGATGCTGCGTATCCAACCATCTCCGAGGTGGATTGAAAACACTTTCCTCGAAGGAAAGTCCTCGGCTAGCCTGTGCTTCATACACTGCGGCTGCATCTTCATCCCCTATCTCGCGCAACTTCTGGACTATCTCTGTAGGCGATTGAGCACCAAGCATGACAAACTCTTCTGGCATAAATACCTCCTTACGATCTGATGACGCTAGCTATTCACATACACAGCTATCTCCTTTTGGATAGCCTCGATTGGGACACCTGCATTTGCCTCAATCTTTAGCATGCCGGAAGCATCCAGTTCGCCCCCTGAACGATGAAGGGCCACTACTTTCCATTCATCATCAAAAACAGGTGAACCAGATGAACCCTTTTCTGTATCTGCTAAATAGTAAATCCGCTGGTTTTCTACAGCTACAACCTGGTTAAATCGTAAACTCACTTCCATTGGCCCACCATTTGGATGCTGGATGATATTGACGAATACATCTTTCTGAACAGAGCAAGGTTCCAAAGAAAGCGTGGAAATTTTATCCTCATCAGTAACTGGCCTCTGTAGTCGGATCAACATAAAGTCGAGTTCACCTGGTACGCTCTGAGCAACGAGCCATTTTTCGTGTAGCTTGAAAAGACGGCCCGCACTTACTTCCCCATCTTCATCTCTAATCACTCCAAATCTCACTCCACATTTTTGAGCGCGCAGGTCGTGATCTCCTCTGTATTCTAGCGGGACCATAACATGATAGTTGGTAAGAATGAGATCAGGAGCAACGAGAAATCCTGTGCCTTCACCCCGATTATCGAACTCCACTCGACAAACAGATGATGCTGCTTTAGCACCTAAAATAAGAAAATTCACGTCGAGCATGTACCTTTTACCCCGGTTGTACAGGCTCTCAAGCCGTTCGTGTATATCAGTAGTGCTGAGTTTGACGGGCAGATGTGGAAGGAAAGGTGATTGATCGGGGTATGTTTGGATACTAAGTATGGGTGATGGCACTTGAAAGCGCGCGCTCAATTCCATAATGTGTACCCTGTTTTTAATGAGGTTATACTTGAATAATAAAGCCACTATCTTAACGGCAGCGTCGTAGCCGACTAAATCTACCTCGGCTAAATCCGTTAGAAATGCACCCAGAGTATGATATTCAGGTGGGTTCAATGCACCTCTGAGTTCTAGCATGCTTACTACTGACTCAGCGATATTACGTGAGCCCTCTCTATAGTTGATGCGGTTGATTGAACTGTCGGGAAGCTTACCGCGCAGCAGATTTTTGATTCCGTCTGTAGACATAGGCGCAATTACCGTGTCCACAGTGCTAATAATCCATTCACGGTCGGATTTACTTAAAAAAGACTTTCCCATTTCGGGCATTTTCAATTCAAAAGAGAGCTGTCTGGGTACAGCAAGTGCGGGCAAGTCCGCTAGCTGTCCGGAAGGTATGGCAGTGCGTGGTGTGGGAGCCGGTGAACCGACTGCAAGTTCTCGTTCAAGCTCATCTGCTAAGTCTGACAAATTTTGATAGCACTCGTCAGCCTTATCCATTTGCTCACTCAACACGCGCAGAAAGATAACAAGAGCATTTTCTTTGGTATCCGCCCGTCGTTTATTAACTAAAAAGGCAACTAATCGATCTACTCGGTCTTGAAGATTGTTAGCCTGAGGCAAGCCGTTACGAAAGGGGTTGAGACTTTGTACGATGAATACACTACGCAGTGCTACATCGTTATCGAACACTTCGCCGCAGTCCGTCAGAGTTTGGCGTAATCGAGAGTAAAGCTGATCAGGAATCCCGGGCATGTTCTTCTCTCTTTCTCAAATTTTGAATAGCCTAACTTGGTAATTGCCGAGTTGAAAAGAGCCCTTTAGCTATCCGCATTCCAAACTTTGGTCGTTTCGTCGAAAGATCCCGAAACTATTGTTCTGCTATCGGGCGAGTAGAATACGCCGTTACAGTGTTGTAATAGCCCTGACATTTGATAGTGAACCAATGAATAGTAGCGTTTACAGTCATTACACTACTATTTCCATCAGTAGTCAAGGACTTTCCATCTGGCGAGTAGGCTTTGTAAAAAAGTCGCCACCATATCTACCTGCTCATGAGCTCAGTCTCACTTTCTACATAGCACGTGGCGGCGTCAATAGGCGCAATGTGCTTGTACCCACAAAACTTGGGTTGGGTGGGTCGATTATAGCCCTGATTTGATAGATGCCTGCTGGGAATTTACCTGGATAAGGATAAGGATTCAACGGTGCAGGTAGTCTCCCTATTAGTTCATTTTTGTCGTTCCACACCTCTATCTTTGTAAACGGAAGTGCCTCTGGAGGATCCAGTTCGAGAATAAAGTCAACCAAGGGTGGACTATCCAAAGAGAGAATGATCGTATCTCCTCCCATGCCATCAAGCGTAAATTCCTGTTCAGCCCCTGTGGTTTGATTCGACTCCTGAATATAATCGCCAAGCGTACGGGCGAGAGAGTGGATGGAGACATACCACCTCTGCTGGCCATCCATCTCTTCAGACTCTCCTGCAGCACCGTTCAAACACGCAAGCAGCGCCTTGCTAAAGGTGGTCTGGTCACCTTTGAGGGCGTACGCTTTGCTACCCGGGACCGCTGCATAAAAGATCGATGCTCGGCGGTCATCGCGTCCACTCAACTCAATATTCCAAACAGAGCTCGTCTCCATCTGTTCGTATAACTTGAACCTTGAAGGGGTGATAGTGCAAGCATCTACGAAGTATAGTTGAGTCTGCGCCATGTTTGGTCGCGTAATGGATTTCACCATTCCGTTGTAGATATTCTTAGTATTCACCGCTTTGGTAAAAGTTCCACCTATACCATCACCGAAATCCTCCAGGAGCAATACCTGGTCACCCTTGCTCCTCTGAACACCGTGACCAGCGAAATAAAAGAACGTGACGTTATCTTTGTGCGAGCTTGCGTCGGAGCGCCAGTCCATCACTGCAGTCAGGAACTTGTCTAATGTGCAGGAATCGGCCAGGCTATTCAGCTCTGGCTTGATCGGTGCCTCCTCTGGGGAGGGTGAGAGCAACAGTCGGCATGTCGCAAACGGGACCGACAGATTCCTTTGTCGCTCTAGCAACCAGCGGTACATTTTGTAAGCCGTCAGCGCACTTGAGGAAAGCTGTTGCATCCCAAAGCTGTCCGGTGCAGGTGTACCGGTGCCTCCCGGAAGATGTGGGTATGCGCTGACTCCAACGATCAGCGCATGAAGACCTGGCTGCCCTTGCAGTTCGCTGCGTCGATCGAAAACAAGACCCGAGAGTAGACTATCAAGCAGTTGCGGATCATCATAGGCGTTGTGAATCTGGGCTTCGGTGGTTTTGATCCGGATTTGAACGGCGGCAGGGGATGCAGCCACTTCCTCCTGAGGCATGAAAGTTGGCAGGGTTAATCCGGGAGCGACTTCTACCCTGCCATCCTTGCCCACCACAGTGCTAAGTTTTGCTGCTGCCGCCCGCCTGTTACCGCGCACGAGTGTTTCCAGACTCGTGGCGTACACCAGCAGAGGCCCGTATTCCATCATCCCTGCCATTGGCGCAGCCAACGTTTTGACCAGGGACACCAGGCGAAGGGCATCGGCGGCATTCTGCTGGTCTAGGTTCTGGAATGCCTCGACCATTTGCTCGATGGCCTCTCCAGGCTGAGTATACACGAGGGCAACCCACTGCTGGGCCATAGCCAGGTTCTGGTCGGCAAGATTCTCACTATTAGCCAGCGGCTGTACATACTGTCGTAGAAACAAGGCTAACTGGTCCAACTGGGGTTGCCCAAATCGCGCGTCGTCCCGCAGTTGCTTCAACAAGAAATTACGGATGGTAGTGTCTATCTCATACAGTTCATAGGCGACCTCCCTACACAGAGACGAAAGGAGCACATCCGCGACTGCTGTCCAGGGAGCCTGCGGTACAAAGCTCGCCCAAATTTGGTAAAGCATGTCAGGGGTGAGCACCAAGGGGAACGCAGCGTGGTAAGCCAGATCCAGGTGTGGCCTTCCAAACTGCTCGGCGAAGCTGATTATGCGCTCCAAGGCGACATCCTCATTGAGGCCTATGGGAAGGTCGGGGGCGGCCATCATATCATCCATGAGTACAGTCTCTCCCAGTAGACATAGCGGCCCTGCAAAGTGCTGATAGCCGCATCCAGTCCCTGCCTGCTCATCTCAAACATGGGCGCCAGGCGGGCGATTGCTCCTGCGGTCGTGTGCATCCAACGGGTGTTGGGCATCGGGTTCAGCCAGGCATAGTAGCGCACCGTTTGTTTGAGTTGTTGGATAAAATGCTCGGTAAGAGCGATGCGCTTTGTATCAAACTTACCACGAGCCGCGCCAGCGTCGCTAATGATGAGTACCGCCGCCCGGGTGCCGAATTTAGCCAACACATCGTTTACAGGTTCGCCTTCTAGTCGTGCCGGGTCCCGGTATAGAAAGTTTGCGGGATAATCATGAAAGTAGTAGATCCCGGTCTGTCCTAATCGGCCATCACGTTGGGCAGTTTCCTGCAGTTGTCGCGACAGGTTATGAAACGGCACCATCGATCCGCCCTGATCTATCAGCAACACCAGTTCCGACCGATTTATCCGGTGAGGCAGAAGCACTGGTTCAATCAAAACTCCCTGGCGACCGATCTTTTTCACGGTCGCATCTATGTCCAGGTCTTCCGGTGGACCCTCCCGCACCTTGCGCCGCATGTGTCGCCAACTTTGCTTCATCTGCCGCTGGGTCACCGGAAAATACTCGGTCAGCAACTGGAAGCGGAGATTGCCAATTTCCAGGTTCTCAGGTGTCTTACGCCGAATCACCCGAACTGCTTGTACAGGTTCGATCCCTTCCCGGACTGCATCCGCGGTTAAGTTCGCGGTCTTGCTGACATATTCGGGAGGTGCTCCTGTTTTGGGCGATTGCGGCTCGGACGTCGTGGATGATTTTCCTTCTGTCAAAGGTGTCGCAGATGCCTGAAGGCGTGTAGCATGCTCCGTCAGTATGCGATCCATCACGCGGCACACCAGACTGGCTTCATCCTCGGACTTGGCCCACAACAT
>WNGR01009005.1_pt1 | contig 16944 bp, 9 predicted proteins | sample 5407581 | NCBI WGS metagenome assembly WNGR01 (sample SAMN13153383, study PRJNA577476) | soil metagenome | isolation source: 80 cm soil or saprolite under Garry oak tree replicate 2 | place: USA:California | collected 2016-06-15 | reverse complement strand
CTGCCGGGGAGGCAGTAGCAGTTTGACATTTTCGGGAGTCCATCCAAGAAACTCCAAGAGGTGAGCCGCCAAGCACACATCAAGGAGAATCTGGATGGACGAGTATGAAAGCTTAAGGCACTCGAAATGGGAGTGCAAGTACCACGTAGTTTTCATCCCGAAGGGGCGCAGGAAGGTGCTTTACAAGAGCCTGCGCCAGCATTTGGGCGAAGTGTTCCGCAAACTGGCCGAGCAGAAAGAGAGCCGGATCGAAGAAGGCCATCTGCAAACCGACCATGTGCACATGATGATTTCGATTCCACCCAAGTATGCGGTCTCGCAAATGGTGGGGTTTATCAAGGGCAAGAGCGCGATCCACTTGGCGCGGGTGTACGGAGAACGGAAGCAGAATTACGCCGGGCAGAACTTCTGGGCGCGAGGATATTTCGTATCGACGGTAGGGCGAGATGAGGCCACGATTCGGGAGTACATCCGCAACCAGGAGAGGGAAGACCAGAGGCTGGACCAGATGAACCTCTGGAAATGACCTGCCACCGTCAAGGTGGCTCAACTCAATCGGGGCCGCGTTAGCGACCCCGCTCAAGCCGCTTTGAGCGGCTCACATCGTAAAGCCCCCGGCTCTGCCGGGGGATACTTACTTGGGTCGGCCATCGCTTTGTATCCAGCGGCGCTCGGATGAAGATGGTCCCCGAAATCAAATCGAGCTTCAAGGCGCGAGTTGTCGACGAGTGGCAGATCAACCCCGGTGACGGACGACGCTGAAACAGTAGAAACGCGTATCCCGGGCATTCCTCCCACAAGGAACGCCCGGGACTTCCCGGGGCCGAGTTTCCGGTCCCAGAGCCTCTATTAACCTTCATCGCGCGGATCTGCGCGGAAACCACAGAGCTTGTCCTATATCACCGCAACTCAGCCTTCGGGCTTCCCGGTGTGGATTGAATCTTAACTTCGCCGTTGCTCAAACCTGGTGCTGTTGCGATAAGATGAATTTCCCCTGCTTTTCTTGACGTCCTGACCACGACGATCGCACGTCCGTTGAAGAGGGACCTGTGATCGCCCTGGTACGACTCCGTACTTTTTTGATCGCCGTTGCCAACAGCGACAATCGAACCGGGGCCTCTGATGGTGAAGTGAACATCGTCCCCCGAAGTGAGCAACGCTCGCCCTTGTCCATCCACCGCTTCTACGGTGATGAAAGAAAGATCCTCGCCGTCGGCATGTAACGTGGTGCGATCTGCAACGAGGTGGAGCTTTGCAGGACTCCCAAGAGTCTGCAAAGCGCTCGTGGCTACTTCCTGATCGCCATTGACTCCGACCGCCTTCAGTGTGCCAGGCGCATAGGGAACCGTGAACAGAGCCCTTCGTTGCTGTTCAGCGGTGGTGGGCATTTCTCCGACGAGCTTGTCATTGAGATAGAGGCGGACCTTCTCAGTGCCGGCATAGACTTCAACTTGCGTGTCTTTGCCTTCCTGGCCGGGCCAGGTCCAACTCGGCAGAGTTGGGTAGACGCTCCAGCCAATGGCCATGATCTTCTTGCCTTCAGGTTCGGGAAGCCGGACGGTAGCGTAGACCCGGTTCCCGCCGTTCCACAGGATGTCGCGATACCACGATTGCGGCTTCCGATATCCGGTTAGGTCCAGGTCTCCTGAATTCGCCGCGTGCCAAGGGAAGCCGGGTGAAAACAGGCTCATCATCGGATCTTTCTTCGCATTCTGCTGTTGCTGTGCGAACGCCTCGAACGGGTTCTTTCCATCCGCTCCCATGTTGCTGATCATCTGGCCCATCATGCCCGCCGCTTGTGCCGCCTGAGCTGCCTGCTCGGGGCTCACCGAAGACCAGCTTCCTATTCCCGATTCCCCGAGATAATCCATGGCGGTCCAGACGAACTCTCCCAGCACGTAGGGGCGCTCTTGCACCAGTTTCCACTGCTCGAAGGCTGCCGCCGGGAAGGATTCCGTCGTCATCATGATCCGGCTCGGAACCCGTTCATGATCTTTGGCTCCGTTCTGCGCAAGGTTGTAGTTGTACCCGGAGACGTCGAGCTGGCCCATCACAGCGTCGGTGTTCGCTGTGTAGGTAGCGCCCGGAAAAGCCTCGGTCAACGGGCGCGTGCTGTCAAGCGACCGGACGCGTGTGGCAAGTTGCTTCGCAATCGGCGCTCCATCCTTCGTCCACGCCTCGGGAATCTCGTTGCCGATCCCCCAGAAAATAATCGAGGGGTGGTTGCGATCGCGCAGCACCATCGAGTCGATATCCCGCTGCCACCATTCACTGAAGAAGCGTGCATAGTCGAACTTCGCTTTGCTCTTCGTCCAGACATCAAACGGCTCATCCAGAACCAGCAATCCCAATCGGTCGCACGCGTCCAGAAATGCCGGGGACGGCGGATTGTGCGCCGTGCGCACTGCGTTGAATCCCGCGGTCTTCAGCAGCTCGACCTTTCGTTCCTCCGCGCGATCGAATGCCGCCGCACCAAGAGGACCGTTGTCGTGATGTACGCTTCCTCCCGCGAACTTGATGGACTTGCCATTGAGCAGCAGGCCCTTGTCCACGGACCACGCAAGGGTTCGCACGCCAAACTTGGTCTCCACCTGATCAACGACTTTTCCGCTTCGGATGATCTCCGTGATCGCGCGATACAGCGTCGGAGTCTCTGGAGACCACGGCTGCGCATTGGCAAGCTCGGCTTCCTGCGCCGTCTCCTCGTGCTTTCCTTCGCCGACACGCAACGGCGATTCACGTGTCGCCAGGGTCGTCCCTGATGCTGAAACCAGCATCGTTCTCAATGTCAATTCGGCGGAGTCCGCAGAGTCGTTCTGTACTTGAGTGCGTATCACGACCTTCGCGCTTGCACCCTTCATGTCCTGAGTATTCACGAAAACACCCCAGGGAGATACGTGAACCGGCTCGGTCACAACCACGCGCACGTGCCGGTAGATGCCCGATCCCATGTACCATCGCGTGTTCGGTTGCTCTGCGTCGTCCACCCGCACTGCAAGCACGTTGGGCTTGGAGAAGTCGAGCGCGGGACCGAGGTCAAAACGGAAGCTCGTATAGGCATGCGGATGAAATCCCAGCTTCTTGCCGTTTAGAAAAACAGTAGCAGTCGCGGCGACTCCCTCAAACTCAATGCTGACCGTCTTGCCTTTCCAGTCCGGAGGAGCGACAAATGTCCTTCGATACCATCCGACACCCGCAGGGAAAAAGCCGCCGCCCGATCCCATCGGATTCTTTTCATCGGGAACGCCTTCGATACTCCAATCATGAGGCAGGTCCACTTTCCGCCAGGAAGAGTCATTGAACGACTGAGTCTCTGCGCCGGTGGGATCACCCAACAAAAACTTCCAGTTCGAGTCCGCGGCCAACTCATGTCGCGGCGATTGGGCATGGGCTGACAGGAAGGGCGATGCCGAAATCGATACAGCGGTCAATAAGATTGACGCGATCTGATGGCGCATTCTTTTCATGGGAAATCTCTCCTTCTGTGTGGCCAGGGTTTCATTCACGTGGTCCTGGTCGATGACGGATGGAATCTTGAAGGATACGAAGGCCGGCAGGGTCCAGCCACTTTCCAACTGTGCGACCTTCTCTTCGACCGTCATCCTACTCCGCAGATCGCGTACACGAACCGAAATCGCTGCATTCGGATCCTTGTAAATGGCCTTGGCATTTTCCTGCGACCGTGCAATTGTCCCGAATTGACGACAAGGCACACAACACACAATACCGCTCTCTTCACAGACTTCTCCTCATGGCCGTCGCAGAAACTTGATCGCAGGCAGGTCCACCATTCACATGTATTCCGACCGGCGAACGTCGACCTCTACTTGGCCGGCTCCCTTGACGGGGTAGCAGTAAATTCACCCGTGACACCGAAAGGCTGGACGTCGACACTCCCTGAGATTTTGCCTGAGTCATCGAGCGTGGCCGTGTATGTGAGGGTTAATGGGCTTCCGTTGTACTCCGATTCATACGTCCACGTCAGCTTGTTGCCATCGAGGTTGCCGGTGATCTGAACTTCCTTATCGGTGCCCTTGCAACTGCCTGTAAGCTTGTTGTCGGTCTGCATAAACTTGCATTCCTGATCGCTTTCGTTTCCGGCAATGTTGTTGTGGATCGTCCATTGGCCGGTGAGAGCGGGTGCTCCCGCAGCAAAGGCGGAGGAGGCAAACAGGAGAGCGGTGGAGGCGAGAAGTATCTTCATGCTTTTTCCTTTCGGATCGGGTCTGAGTTGAGCTGATGAATGCTGACTTGCCTGGCGAAGTTTAGTTCCTGGCGGCGGACATGTGTGCGTTGGAATGAGAGATGCGCGCTTGTATATTCCCGTTCGGTGGCGGTCTCTTCGACTTTCTGACCCTTCGAGGTGGTGAGTCGAAGAAGCCGCCAGGGGTATCCTCGTCGGTAACGTTAGAACGAGATTGTCTGTTCCAGCGGTAGATCCTGCGAGGAGCCTCCAACCTTGATGGAGTATTTTCCGGGGACAAGTTTCCAGGAGTCTGTGCTCTCGTCATAGACGGTGAGCCGGTCGCGGCTCACAGGAACGGACACCTGCTTCGATTCGCCGGACGCGAGTTCTATGCGTGTCCAACCGATGAGCCTCTTTGGCGGCTCTCCGGCCGAGTCGGGCAGAGAAGCGTAGATCTGTGCGATCTCTGTGCCGGCCCGTTTGCCAGTGTTCTTCACCGTGAACGAGACACTTGTTGAATTGCCGGGTGTCACTGAAAGCCCGGAGTAGGCGTAGGCCGTATACGAGAGACCGAAGCCGAACGGGAACAGCACCGTCTTTTTCTCTGCGTCATACCACTTATAGCCCACCTTCAGCCCCTCGTCATATTGAATCTGGAACGGAGGCAGACCCTTCGCCGCAATCTTCATGAAATCGGAAAAGTCGGTCATTCCCGCATAGTTCGGCTTTGATTCTGGCGGTGGCAAAATGAGCTTGGGGTGTGGCAGGTCCGCATCGCTCTTCGGAAATGTGACCGCGAGTTTCCCCGTCGGATTCACAGCGCCTGTGAGGATGTTTGCCAGTGCCTCGCTGCCGCGGATCCCCGGATACCATGCCTCTACAACCCCCGCCACCTTGTCGATCCAGGGCATTGTGGCAGGGCTTCCCGTCTCCAGCACAACGATGGTCTTCGGATTGGCCTCCGCGACGGTTTCGATCAGCTTGTTCTGCTCTGCGGCAAGATCCAGCGTGGGCAGATCAAAATTCTCCGCTTCCCACTGGTACGCGAACACAATCGCCACATCCGCATGCTTTGCCGCTGCAGCCGCTGCACTGGGATCGTCTCCGGAGGTGTAGCTCACCTTGGCATCCGGCAACTTTGACCTCAGCGCGCGAAGAGGGGAGCTCGGCATCCAAACCGGGCGGATAAAGGCGGACAGCATATCCGTTGGCGGTGGCGGGGGAATCGGCGAGCCGCCCGGTGCATCCACTTGGGCCGACCCGCCGCCGGTAAGCACGGCCACATCCGCATGCCCGCCAATCACCGCCACGGTACGGACGGCGACGAGCGGCAGGACACTCCCGTTATTCTTGAGCAGAACAATGCTCTTCTCTGCGATGCTCTGCGCCAATGCAGCCCCGCGCTCCACATCGGGCACCTGCGTCGTCACAGGATGGTCGAACAGCCCGACTGCAAAGATGGTACGAAGAACTCGGTGAACGTGGTCGTTCAACTCATCCTGCGAGATCTCGCCGCTCTCCACCGCCTTCTTCAGATCGTCGCCGAAAAAGTAGGCGCCGGGCTGCTCCTGATCGAGCCCTGCATGCGATGCCTTGGCAGCGGAGTGCGTTCCACCCCAATCCGACAAAACGAAGCCTTTGAACTTGAAATCCTTCTTGAGAACCTCGCCCAGCAGATATTGGTTCTCGCAAGCGTAGTCGCCGTTCACCCGGTTGTACGAACACATCACACCGCCGGCGTCGGAGATGCCGAGAGCAATTTCAAAAGCGCGCAGATCTGTCTCGCGCATGGAGCGCTTATCGACGTTTACGTTTACCGCATCGCGTCCGCTCTCCTGGTCATTCATCGCGTAGTGTTTCAGATCGCCGATGATGTTCTGCGACTGCACGCCTTTCGCGAAGTTGCCCGCGAGGGTGCCCGCCAGCAGCGGGTCTTCGCCCTGGTACTCGAACGTGCGGCCGTCGCGAGGCTCGCGGGTAAGGTTAACTCCGCCGCCCAGCGACATGCTGTAACCTTCGGCGCGCAACTCGCGCCCGATCAGCGCACCATATTCAATTGCCGCCTGGGGATCCCACGCGGATGCTGCGGCCAGGTTATTAGGCAAAGCGGTCGAGTAGCGTCCTCGTGCCGCCCCCTGCGTTACTCCGTATGCCGAATCCGCCATCTGAATTGCCGGAATTCCCAGCCGCGCAATGGGCTTTGTAAACCCGGCGCCGCCGTTCGACTCCGTCGGACCAGCGGAGAAGAACGAGAGTCCTTGCCCATGTACCAGCAGAGTCTTCTCTTCGAGCGTCATCTCCTTCATCACCAGGTCCGCGCGCACATCGGGGGAGAGGCTCGCATCCGACCACGCATAGTGTTTCGGTTGGGGCATACCCGGGAACTGAGCGTTCACCCAGGTGCCGGTCAAAACAGCGGTCATCAGTACGACCGGGCAAGCAATGCGCTTTATGAACGTTGAATTCAACATCACTCCAAATGCCTTTCTGACTTCGTGGTTGTACCCCGTGTGACTTGCTTTTCTTGAAAGCGGAAACATTTTAGTGCATTCCCTGAGAGGCTGCCATGTCTTCAGCCGAAGGCCGTTTCATGAGGAAGGGAAGTGGAACGAGCAGCGCAACGATCGCTCCCAGTACAAAGAACGCGCTGATAAACGCAAGCACATTCGCCTGCGCATCCACCAGCTGCTGCAGTTGGGCGAGCGAACGTTGACCTGCATCGGCAGCACTGATCCCGGTGCGAATGGCGGATTGTTGCAACCCCGCCAGGTAACGGTCAAAGAAGACATTGCCGCGATGGAGATGCGAAACGAGATCGATTCGGCTGATCTGCCGGTGACGCGTCAGATACGAGACCAAAAATGATGTACCGATCGCACCACCCAGGTTGCGTACAAAGTTGCTGATACCTGAGACCTGGTTATTGTCTTGCTGGCGCATGCCGACGTAGGCGAGTGTACTGATGGGAATAAAGATCAGCGGCAGGCCAACTACCTGGAAGACGCGCATCCAGACGACGGTCGCGAAGTCCACATCCGGCGAGATGCGCATCATCCAGAACATGCTGGCCGAAGTCAGAAGGAACCCAAGTGCGATCACTTTGCGCGGATCGAACTTGCTACCCAGTATCCCCGCCACAGGCATCAACAGCGCGAGTGCGACACCTGCGGGAGACAGTGCCAAGCCGGCGCGCTCCGCCGAGTATCCAAGCTGTAGCTGAAGGAACTGCGGAATCAGAATCGTTGACCCGTTGAGAACAACTCCAAGAGTGAAATTGGAAAGAGTGGCAGACGCAAAGTTGCGGTTTTTGAGCAGCCGAAGCTCGATGATCGGGTGCGCATGTGTCCATTCCCGCCAGATCATTGCAACCAGGGCGATCGCTGAAAGCACGGCCAACGTGCGAATGATCCCTGAATCGAACCACTCGAGTTGCTCACCTTTATCGAGCACATACTGCAGGAACCCAACACCAAGGACGATAGTCGTAATTCCGAAGTAATCGGTTTTCACGCCGCGCTTCTTACGGGCCTCGAGCACGTGCGGAGGATCATGCACGACCCGCTGCGTGAGGAAAAGCGATATCAACCCGATAGGGACATTGATGAAGAAGATCCAGTGCCAGCTGTAGTTATCGGTAATCCAGCCGCCCAAAGTGGGACCAATGGCAGGAGCCACGACGATCGCCATCCCGTAAATCGCGAATCCCATGTTCCGCTGCTTCGGGGTGAAGGTATCGGCGAGGATTGCCTGTTCGCTCGGCCCGAGGCCTCCCCCTCCAAGGCCCTGCATGACGCGAAAAGCTATCAACATTGGCAGACTGGTGGCAAAGCCGCAAAGCATCGAACTCAATGTGAATAGAACCACGCATGCCATGTAAAAGCGCTTGCGGCCGATCCGCGTTGACAGCCACCCGCTCATGGGCAGGATGATGGCGTTCGAGACGAGGTAGCTGGTCTGTACCCATGTGCTCTCATCTGACGTCGCGCCGAGATTACCGGCGATGTGGGGAAGAGCAACGTTTGCAATTGAGGTATCGAGAACCTCCATGAATGTCGCCAGCGTCACAGTCATGGCGATGACCCACGGATTGAAGCGGGCGACGGGAGCGGAACTTACCTGAGCCATACTGTCGCCTCGATGGACATACCGGGGCGAAGGCGTTCCAGATTCTTCTGGTTCGCGCTGAGGCGAATGCGTACCGGCATCCGCTGAACCACTTTGATGTAGTTGCCGGTGGCGTTTTCGGGCGGAAGCACACTGCTGCGGGCGCCGGTAATAGCGGGAATGCTCTCTACCGTGCCTTCGAAGTCCTTCTTCAATGCGTCAACATGGATCTTTGCGCGCTGGCCGGCGTACATTTTGGCCAGTTGTGTTTCTTTGAAGTTTGCCGTGATCCATGTGTCGCCGGTGGCGACGATCATCATGAGAGGCTGAGCCTCGCTCACGCGATTGCCGATTTCAGCGCTGCGCTGAGTCACAATTCCATGCACGGGAGAAACGATATGGCAAAAGCTGAGATTGAGCTCCGCGCGGTTCAGTTGCGCGGCGGCGGCTTCAACATTTGCTTGTGCGGTCGCCAGATCGGCCTCCCGAATTGAGAGCTGGCGGGGCGCGGTGCGTGCGACCTGTTCGCGCCGGGCGGCCTGCGCCTGGATCTCGGCTTTTCGTTGCTCGACCAGTTTCTCAGACGATGCAACGTTCGCTTTGGCGGCATCGACGTTCGCGTCGGCGGAACGAGCTGCGGCTATCGCCCGGTCGTAGTCCTGACGAGAGATGGTGCCGGCTTGAAAGAGCTGTTCGTATCGGGTGAGCCCTGCGTCGTCGCGAGAGCGAATCGCTTCCGCTTCAGCCAGCTTCGCCGAAGAACTCGCCAGGTCCTGCGAAGCTGCGGCAAAGGCGGACTTTGCCTGTGCCACTTGAACATCTCCGGTAATTGCTGCCGCTGCATTGTCTGCCTGGGTAATGCCAACCGAAGGACGCTGTGCATTCAACTGCGCAACAGCCTGGTCATATTGAGCCTTGGCCTGTGCGTACGCGACCTTCTGTTCGCTGGGGTCGAGATCGGCCAGTGGCTGCCCAGGTTCGACGGTCTGGTTATCCGTGACATACACCGCGGCTGTCGTGCCCGAAATTCGCGAACTCACCACGTTGAGGTGTCCGTCAACCTGCGCGTCGTCGGTGGACTCATACCCCTGGGAGTAGAGGGCCCACCCGGTTGCGGCTCCGCACACCAGCAGCGCGGCGAGGCTCGCGATCAGTATCCGAGTCGTCTTCTTGTCTTTTCGCACGTCCGGGAGCAATTCGAGAGTTGCGGCTTGTGACATAATTGATAAGATACTGACCAGTCGGTTTTATGTCAACCAAAAAATGGCGAGAGTGTTTAAATAAGGGAGTTGCCTATGGAAACTCTGAGTAAACAGCAGCTTCGGACCACCGAAACGCGCGCCAGACTCTTGAATGCCGCGGAAGAGGTGTTCGTGCGAGACGGATATGAAAGTGCTCAATTGGATGAAATCGCCGCAATGGCGGGCAGGAGCAAGGGGGCGGTTTACACTCATTTCAAGAGCAAAGAGGATCTCTTCCTGGCTCTCTTTGAGCATCGAACGAGGTCATATGTCGATCGCCTCGTGAACAGTCTGCGCATGTGCACGAGTCGGAAGCAAAGTCTGGAAGCGTTTCGTGACTTCTATGTCGGACTTGTCCGCGACAAGATCTGGCCGATTCTGACCCTTGAATTCAAACTCTATGCACTTCGCCATCCCGAATCGAAAGAGCGGTTCCGTAAAGCTTTCGAGATGTCAAAAGCGACGAATGCTGATGCGACCGACGAGCAGCTGTTCGGGAAACTTACTCGGCTCGAAAAAGCAGACAACGACCTGGCTTTGAAAGCATTGGGCCCGATTGTTTCGGGTTTGATACTCGAAAGCCACTTTGAACCGCAAAGTCTTTCCGAAAAGGGTCTCCGCCGGATTCTGGGTCGGATCTTCGACGCTCTGTTCCCACCCCATCGTTAGACCCATCCTGGGATTGTCCACACTTACCTATGATGTGCGGACCTTCATGTCTTCAGCGCTGGCGCCCTGTCAAACCAATACGCAAATTATTTAGTCTTTGACAACGCTGCCAAACGGTCGGTACACTGTGGATGAAATCGCCTGGGCTGCGCGATCGAAAGATGAGACGCGCGGTACTCTGTCTGACTCTAGGTGCAACGCTGGCCGCGGCACAGAGCACAACGGATTCGCTGAAGAGCGGTTTCGAAAACCCGCCCGAGGGCGCCCGCCCGCGCGTCTGGTGGCACTGGATGAACGGCAACATCACCAAGGAGGGCATCAAGCTCGATCTCGAGTGGATGCATCGCGCCGGCCTGGGCGGCTTTCAGAACTTCGATGCGTCGCTCTTCACGCCACAGGTGGTCGAAAAGCGATTGGCGTACATGACGCCGGACTGGAAAGACGCATTCAAGTACGCTACGACGTTAGCCGATCAGCTTGGATTGGAAGAAGCGATTGCAGGATCGCCTGGATGGAGCGAAACCGGCGGTCCGTGGGTGCCCGCTAAAGAAGCCATGAAGAAATATGTGTGGAGCGAAACCCGCGTTGAAGGCGGCAAGCCCTTCAGTGGAACGCTCCCGCATCCGCCCTCCAACACCGGGGCCTTCCAGAATTTGCCCATCGAAGATCTTGGCAACATGATGGGAGAAGGTTTCAAAGCGCCAGAATATTACGCCGATTCCGCGGTGATCGCCTACAAGGAGGCTGCGACCGATGTTCCGTTCGTGTCACTCCAGGCGAAAATCACCACTAGTGGCGGCGAAATCGATACCGCATTGCTCAGCGATGGCGATCTGGTCAAAACCGTCGCCCTGCCTATGGCCAAGGCAATGAGCGCCAAGGCATGGATTCAATATGAATTCCCCCAGCCCCAAACCATCCGCGCCATTACCATCGTGGCCGGCAAGAAAAGCCCGATGGATGCATTCCTTCCCCCCGGCGGCGACAGCGGCAAGGCTCTGGAAGCCAGCGAAGACGGCCAGAATTATCACGTCATCGTTGACATTCCGAAAAGCGGCTCCACGGAGCACACCCTCGCATTCGCTCAGGTTACGGCGAAGTACTTCCGCGTGACCTTCAAGACGCAGCCCGCGGCGCCGAATCCGTTTGCCGAGATGGGCATGGGCACCGCTGCTCCCCCGCCGACCGACCACTACATCGCGGAACTGGTGCTGCACCCCGGCGCGCGCGTGAACCGTTTTGAAGAGAAAGCCGCATTCAACCCTGCATGGGACCTTTACGGCATGGCTACGACCGACTTCACTCCGCAGGACGCGATCAAGAAGGGCGATGTCATCGATCTCACCAGCAAGATGCGCCTCGACGGCACTCTCGATTGGACTCCGCCCGAAGGCCGCTGGGTGGTGCTGCGCTTCGGCTACTCGCTGCTTGGCATTACGAACCACCCGGCCACGAAAGAGGCGACGGGGCTCGAGGTCGACAAGCTCAATGCCGGATACGTGAAGAACTATATGAACGGCTATCTGGACAGCTATAAGGAGACAGTCGGTCCCGACCTGATCGGCCGACGCGGCATCCGGTACGTCATCACCGATAGCTGGGAGGCCGGCGCACAGAACTGGACCGACAACATGATCGAACAGTTCACGAAGCGGCGTGGTTACGATCCGCGGCCCTGGATGCCTGTGCTCACAGGCCGCATCGTCGAGAACGCACAGGCCAGTGACCAGTTTCTATGGGACCTCCGCAAGACCATCGCCGACCTTACCGCTGACGAGCACTACGGCCAAGTGGAGGCCTCGCTCAAAGAACGCGGAATGGGCCACTACGGCGAGTCGCACGAGGGCGGCCGCGCCTTCATCGCCGACGGCATGGAGGTCAAGAAGCTCGATGACATCCCCATGAGCGCCATGTGGGTTCAAAAGCCCGGCGTCAACAAGCCCACTCACGGCTACAACGCGGATGATCGCGAGTCGGCGTCTGTCGCACACATCTATGGGCAGAATATCGCGGCCGCGGAATCGATGACTTCCTGCGACTCGTCGACGGCCTGGGCGTGGTCTCCGGCCACTCTCAAGCCTACCGCCGACCAGGAGTTCCTCAACGGCATTAACCGCTTCGTCATTCACGAGTCCGCGCATCAGCCGCTCATCGATAAGTCTCCGGGACTCACTCTCGGACCATGCGGGCAATGGTTCAATCGCAATGACACATGGGCGGAGCAGGCCAACGTTTGGACGAAGTACCTTGCGCGCAATTCCTTCCTGCTTCAACAGGGAAGATTCGCCGCCGACGTCATCTATTTCTATGGCGAAGATTCCAACATCACCGCCCTGTTCGCCGACTCCGATCCCGATATCCCACCCGGCTTCAACTTCGACTACATTAACGCCGACGGTCTCATCCACGAACTCAGCATCAGAGGCGGAAACATCACCACGAAGAGCGGCATGAGCTATCGGGTACTCGCCCTCGACAAGTACAGCAAGCACATGTCGCTTCCGGTACTTCGCGCGCTTCACAAGCTTGTCGAGCAGGGGGCGGTCGTAGCCGGCGAGAAGCCCGTTGGCACGCCCAGCCTCGCCGATGACTCCGCCGAGTTCGAAAAGCTCAGTGACGAACTGTTCGGCTCCGGGACCGGCACGCAGACCCTCGGCAAGGGAAAAGTCTACGCCGGCCAGAACGCCGAAGCAGCCTTGAAGGCGCTGAATATTGCTCCGGACCTCGATTATGCGAAGCCCGCCAATGGCCAGCAGATCGCCTTTGCCCACCGCAAGCTCGCCGACGGCGATCTTTACTTCCTCGATAACCGGGGAGACAGCGAGTCTACCGTGGACGCCAGCTTTCGCGTCACCGGCAAGGCTCCGGAACTTTGGTACTCGGAAACGGGTAAGACCGCTCCTGCGTCCTTCACCATCGCAGGCGGACGCACCACCTTGCCATTGCACTTCGAGCCTTGGGGCACTGTGTTTGTCATCTTCCGCAAGCCCATAAAGGAAACCTCCCACACCATTCCCAAAGCCGCCGAGACGCAGCTTGCGACGGTGGATGGTCCCTGGACCGTTACCTTCCAACCCGGCCGCGGCGCACCAGAGCCCATCACGCTCGACAAGCTAATCTCGTGGAACGAAAGCAGCGACAAGGGTGTGAAGTACTTCTCCGGGACCGGCACGTACACCAAAACCATCCAGGCATCGCCGGACTGGTTCAAGAATGGGGCGACGCTCTGGATCGACCTCGGCGACGTGAAGAACCTGGCTGTCGTCACTGTCAATGGAAAGGAACTTGGCACGCTTTGGCACGCGCCCTACCGGCTCGACGCCACCGCTGCGCTGAAGCCTGGCTCCAACGAACTCTCCGTGAAGGTGATCAACGCGTGGGTTAACCGTCTGGTTGGAGATCTGCAGCCGGATGCAACAAAAAAGTACACTTTCTCGTCCTGGCCGGCGTATAAGAAAGACTCTCCGTTGCTGCCTTCAGGACTCATCGGTCCGGTTGCGATCCAACAGGAGTCCTCACAGTAGCTACACTGAAGGCGAATAGTTTGCTCTTTCATCCCTCAAGCCCTCGCTGCGTTGATGAAGTAGATCGCATCCTGGGACCGCATCGACGGAGATGACCGGAGGAGATGCGGGTCGCACTCTCATTGGCGGTGAATGTTCAGGCTCAGGCTCGGAAAGAGGTGCCATGAAGAATCTCTGGAAAGCCGCTTGCCCGTTCGTCTTCACCGGAGTTGTGATCAGCGTAGTCTTCGCTCAACGGGCTTTCCGCGAATATCATTCCGTCGAATATGGTTCAAGCATCCCGCTGCCGTCCGATTGGGGCACGCCCGCCGAATGGACCTTTGCGCGTCTGATGTACCCACCGGGTCCGCTGGACGGTTATCGTGGCCGATTCGACGGGCCTTGGCAGCAGGGGCTTTCGCTTTGGACCCAGGATTACCCCCGTGCGGACCGCGCCCTTGCGAACGCCGTCCGGCGCCTTACGCGCGTGGATGCCCGGTCTGTCGAGCAGCCCGTGAACCTGGATGATGGCGACGAGATTTACAACTGGCCGTGGCTCTATGCGGTACAGGTGGGCGAGTGGGGACTGACCGAGTCCCAGGCAGGGAAGCTCCGCGACTACCTGCTTCGCGGCGGCTTTTTTATGGCGGACGACTGCCACGGCTCAGAGGAACAAGCTTACTTCGAGAAAACGATGAAGATGGTCTTTCCTGAACGCGAGCTCGTGGATATCCCCAACGATGATCCAATTTTCCATACGCTCTTCGATCTCGATGATCGCTTCCAGGTTCCCGGCGCAGAGCATCTGGCCACCGGCCACAAAAAGGACGGCTACGTCGCTCACTGGAAGGGAATCTATGACGATAAAGGCCGCATCATGGTCGCCTTCTCTCTGAACTCCGACATTGGTGACTCATGGGAGTTCCTCGACGATCCGCGATACCCGGTCAAGTACTCCGCCCTCGGTACGAAGATCGGAGTAAACTATGTCATCTACGCGATGACCCACTGAAGCCTACCGGGCCGCTGAAACCAGCTACAGCCAAGCCAGCTCGCAGAAAACCCGTGATAGCGAATTGTTCGGGACTAAACTCGGTCTCCGGGCGAATTGGTGATCTAGCGACACACGCGTTAACCATTACCCAATCCGTCCGGGAGCACAAACCGTCTCGAAGCTCTCGTTCGTGAGCGCGTTGGCCTGCTCGCAACAATCAGGACTGATTCCGGTTTGCCCGTCATCCACTGAGTACCTGAAGAGACTAACTTCTATGACGTTAGAGCACAACCAGGGAGGAGGCCGTCCTTCCCAAATTCCCAAATCCAAATGCCTCTTCCTGCCCGCACAGCGAATTAAATGAACCTCGACCGCCCGGTATCATCATCATGAACTGCAGGCTTCCCACGGGCAAAACAACCGGGATCGGGAAACCTCACCTGGGCGTTGCGAACGCGCAGTTCCGCAAAGATAGTGTTACGCACTGTTGATTGTTCGTGATATGTTTTCGGAAAGCCAAGTGCCTGACAGCAGTCCAGTTTGGACCCACTTTTTGGTCCCACAACTCAAACGGTGAATCGACCGGGCCAGCGAAACTCAGGCAGTAAAGTTGTATTCCGTCCTGCTCTCCCTTCTGCAAAGGACTGTCTGTCTGCGTTACCAAAATGCGAAACCAGTGACGTTGCAATTAGGAGGCCGCATGAGTCTTTCCAGGAAGTTACTTCAGCTCGTGATGATGTCGTTCGGAATCGGATTGTGTGTGTTGAACGCACAGGTTCAATCGATCAATGGCAGCATCCAGGGTGATGTCGCCGATTCAGGTGGAGCGGTCATCGCCGGGGCCGAGGTCGAGGCGACCGCGGTGGACACGGGGATCGCCAGTAAGACGGCCACAGACTCTTCCGGTCATTTTGGATTTCCGTCGCTCAAGCCCGGGCGTTACGTAGTGAAGGTGTCGAAGGCCGGGTTCGCAACTACCATCCAGGAGAACCTGACGCTGACGGTTGGCCTGACGACGACCCTGAAGCTGACGCTTAAGGTGCAAGGCACAACGGAGTCGGTGGTGGTGCAATCGACGCCGCAGGTGGATATCGTTACCGCGTCGTCAACGGCAACCCTGAATGACCTGACTATCGCCACCACGCCGGTGCTCGGCCGCAAGTTTGAAGACCTGCTTACGCTGACGCCCGGCGTGAGCATTGTGCAGGGGCCGGATGGAGACGAGATCAATATCAACGGCCAGCGCGGCATCTTCAATAACGTTTCGCTCGATGGCGGCGACTACAACAACGGCTTCTTCGGCGAGCAGTCCGGCGGCCAGCGCGCGGCTGTCGACATCACGCTCGAGGCGGTCAAGGAGTTTCAGGTGGTGGCCAGCGGTGCGAACGCGGAGTTTGGGCGCACCGGCGGGGGCGTAGTGAACGTCATCACGAAGTCAGGCACGAATGATTTTCACGGCAGCCTCTTCCATTACCAGCGGCTTCAATCGCTGACCGGGGAGACCTACGATGGGACGCCGCTGACCGACTTTCATCGCGAGCAATTTGGCGGCAGTGCAGGCGGACACATCATCAAGGACAAGTTGTTCTATTTCGGCGCCGGGGAAGGCGTCGACGAAAATCTGCTTCGTGCCAACCTGAGCAAATTCAACGCAAGCGCGCTTGGTTCGGCGCCGTGTCCGGTTTCGAATCCGAGCTTCAACGCGAACATCAGCGATGCGCAGATCAGCTCAAATGGCGACTGCCAGCGCCAGGTGCTGATCAACTTCTACAAGAGCAATTACAACGAAGACGAGAGCAAAGCTGTGGATCACGTGGTCCACAACGGCGCGTTTTTCGGCAGGATCGACTACGCGATGAACCCGAAGAATCAGTCCTTTATTTCGTACAATTTCGACTACTCGCGCAACCCGAACCAGACCTTTGATGTTGCCACCTACGGCACATCGGCCAACGGTGTGGAAGGACCGGCACACATCAACACAGTGAACTTTAACCTGGTTTCGACGCCGAGCGATCGCAAGCTGAACGAAGCCCACGTGACGTATGGGTATGAGACCCGGCCGCGCTCCGCGATCAACGGTTCGGCTGTGCCAGATACCGGCATTGGGTTCTTCCCGTCGTTCCGGTTTGGGCAACTATTTTTCCTGGGGCCGGGAGCCACCGAGAACTTCTACCATATGGATCTTAAAGACAACTTCTCGACCATTCACGGTAGACACACATTCAAGTTTGGAGGGGAGTTCCT
>WNGR01008465.1_pt1 | contig 16944 bp, 24 predicted proteins | sample 5407581 | NCBI WGS metagenome assembly WNGR01 (sample SAMN13153383, study PRJNA577476) | soil metagenome | isolation source: 80 cm soil or saprolite under Garry oak tree replicate 2 | place: USA:California | collected 2016-06-15 | reverse complement strand
TGTCGCAAAATTCTGGAAGCGGGTTATAACATATTATAATGATCTAATGTAATATAATACTGCCGATATCTTATAAAGGTTATAACCAAGTCCGATCTTTATCAGAGACTTTATAATTCGCTTCATAATTCGCTTGTCAGACCTGTCAGCAGCTTATAAAGCAATTTATAAAGCGATGATAAGACCCAATGGTCGAGGCATTTATTATAAGGTTTGAGGGGTATTACCATATCAGTCCTTTGATTATAATCCCCAATACAATTATAAAGTGCCTTACAAGATCACTTGACTGATTTACGGTACTTATATTCTTCTTATATTCTCCTTGTATTCTTCTTATATTCTCTTTATTTTCTTATTATTTTCTTCTTGTATCGAGATTATTTCCATTTTATCAGATGTAGTATCTTTCATCTATTATTTCCCGCCATTATAATACATGATACACAGCGACATTCCAGCGTTACAATGACATGACCAAATCCACAAGTGTTCCAGGCTCCTAGGTTAGGTAGTTACTCGTTATGGTGGCATCGTGGCGTTGTGTTGTAGCAGGTCATCGGAGGTGATTGTTCGGTAGCGCAAGGGGAGTAGTTGAGTGCCGGGGTAGGAATGTGCGAGCAATTTGTGGTGGTGCAGAAATGTATGCGCTGGGGTTTGGGAATTCAGATGCCGTCATGAATGGGAGGGGGAAGATGATACACCGATCCGTACACCTGAGATCATGAGCAATCCAATTCATTTAAAATAGCGGAGAGACTTACAATGCGAGGGTTGAGCATTCGTGATTTGGAGCCAAGAGGGTCACCAGCAGAGTAGATACAGAGCTCAGCAAGTGGACGTGACAGCAGTGATAGCGTCCGAGTGAGTGAAAGTGGTAGCAGAATCGGGATCTGAGACTTACCATGAGGGTTAACAGCAGGGTAGATACAGAGCTCAGCAATTGAACACGACAGCACAGTGATGGCATTCAAGTGACAAAAGAAGTAGCAGGAGCAGGAACCGCCAAGTCGTTGGCTGGGACATGCGTGGCTTACATGGTGGTAACGGAACCTTCTTGGTCATGGTGATACGTTCTTGCCTAGAAGTGGGGTGAAGGTCCACGGATATATGTCGACTCACCTGTCATCCGTGTCTGTCAAGACTCAAGAGTGTAGGTTGGTAACCAACAGCAGAGGGAATACGGCCGAGAAGAGTGGACACCTTGGAGCTGGCATATTAGAGCGGAAGATACCTGTAGCCCATTAACGTCACGGATGGGATGGTGAATTAAAGATGATACACACCAATGGATCGACGCTGACCGGCTCTCCCCTGCCTGACGGGACATGTTGCAAGATTGGTTCCGGGAAGCACTTGTCCGGTGCCTTTGGATACTTCTCGAGGTCGTCTGTCATCAAAAGGAGCGGAAGAGCACAGTTCACACCAGGAGTGGCCTGCAGCTCCTGAGTCCGAAGCTGGTGCCAATGCGCCGAAAGCATGCGCACACGCTCCTTGACGTCTTGCACGCGCGTGATGATGTCAACGTCGAAGCACTCAAGCAGGCCAGTTTCCTTAACCTGAGCCAGTACGTTGATGTATGGTAGGATGTTGTCCTTCTTCAGGTCAGGGAGGGCATCCATAGCATGGTACACTGAGGCCAGGAAGGCGCTGACAAGGCCACCATACACGTTAATTAGGTATTCAACCTGCACAGGGTCAAAGTCGTCGCTCGGGTGAGAATCCAAGGACACACGCACTGAACAGAACAGTGGGAGAGTCTAAGGAGCACATTGGTGGGATAATCAGAGCATTCAGAGTATTGATGCGTCAGAGAGAAACATGACAGAGAGGAGAGAGAAGGACGAAACTGAGAAGGAATCCCAACGCTCAAGACAACTTGAATCACATGACCAGCGGACTTTAATGAATTATCTCATGGTTCCGGTTCCGGTAGATGAACTCACACCCAATCAATTTATGGGTAAACCAGCGTCGATAACGGACGAACATGACTGGGAGAAAACATGTATATATGATGACTGTCGTGATCCCTGAACGGCCTGAACCCCTAACCCTTACGACGTGTTCCCCAACCTCTTTTCTTGTGAGCGTCCCTTTGCACAGGGACATCTGGCGCATCTTCTGAGGTGGCATGACCAATGGGGGGTGCCTCAACTTGATCCATTGACATGGCACGCACTTGTGTCGGGTGTTGGCCTGTCTGACTAGGAGCTGGAGCATCATCAGTAACCAGGGGAGAACAGTCAAGAAAGTGGGATCACGGGAAATATAAGACACAGTCTGAGGTGGGTCAGGTTCGGGTGTAGTAAGTCCCACAAGTGTCGGTGGGGGAGCTGAAGGTAGATGTGTGACCTCCGCTCGATGGAGGCGCTCAACTAAATCTTCGACATCCCCGAGGCCTTGCTCAAAGGCACTTGCGCTTGATGGTGCTCCCACTGTGACGTTCCCAAAGAGGCGTTCATTGTACCAGGAGAGAAGATTTGTGTGGGACTCAGTAGGAAAGCGAAGGATTGCCCATTTATACAGCATGAAACGCTCCCTCCAGTCAATGCCGCTGGTGCCCTTGGTCTCTGAGAAGACCTGATCTGGGCCACATGCAAACGTGAGCTACACCAGGGTTATCAATTCGAAAAAGGAGTGTGCAAGATAATGTTTATTACTTACGAGAGTAGCCGCCATTGCAATCATCCCCGGGGTGGTCGCTTTCACACCCCAAAGCATTCCCCTTGATGAGCGTTTCCCAGGACCCTCACCATCCATTGAGGACGGCCCGTGTAAGATAAGTCGAAGGAACTGAAGAATAGTGTTACTATGCACAACCGGTATGGGGGTGTTATACGTACAGTTGCAAGTGGCTCACACTTGAATGGGTAAACACTATGGACATCGCAGTTGGGGAAAATAAGTGGTGCCAGGAGTGGGTACTTTTTATCTGGTTCAGCTGGGCTCTCAAGGAGTGCTCGCAACTCTGGGGCACTTGCGCGATTGAAATTTTTCTTGAAAAATTTGGGATCAAGATGAAGTATTTGCGCTGCATATAAGCGCACTGAGTGTACTGAATTTGCACGTTCTTGATTTAATTGCTTCATAAACTATGCAAAGAGATCAGGTATCACGGTGAGAGCAAGGGAGAGATGAGCGGGACATACGGTCTTTGTGAATTCCACCCGCCGGCTGGCATTTGCAAGGGCATTATGAAGGTGTGGCGGGAGGTCCTGATACAGTTCCGCAATCACACCAAGGTCCTGAGACCTGCGATCATTGTAGCGTGCAGGGTTGAGTGGATCAACATCTTGGGGGTAAGGAATGTCGAGCACGGTTTTGTTGACCCAGAGCTCGCCGACAACCGAAAATCTGCCTCCTGCGTGGGAAATATCCCTTGACCCTCCTTTGAGTAGTGCCTTCTCCGTCCCTTTCGATTTTTTGGACTTGAGTGATGCCGCCAATTTGTCATGCTTGATCTTCAGCAACTTGTATTTACTGACAAGTGTTTGGTGGTTCAACTGGGAGGTCCTGAGCAACTAGAAGGGACATACAGAGTGCGATGGGGGCCGTATTAGCACAAATATAGATATGAAAGTAAAACTTACCTCGCGCAGCTGCTGAGCCGATAAGTCAGGTGCAGGTGGAATTGAGGGCTCCAGGAGCAATTGCACATCCTCCATATCTGAAATGTCAAGGTCGGAATCTGTGTTTGAAGATGACTCATCGTCAAAAGCCATGTTCAAGAAAAGTGGGTGGGGAAGGGATGTGCAGAGAACAGTGGACCCAGTCGCCTTTATGTAGAGTTATCTTGTCATTCAATCACCGGAGAAGTGGTACTCCCGGGCAGAGAAAAAACCTGTCCACGTACAAAACCACACACCGTCTTGGCGAAATAGGTGATATCAGCCATGAGGCATGCAAGGGACGTAATTTAACAATGTGCACCGTCCTTGTGATTGCTTGCAGGCCGGCAGTTTAATCCCGACAACCTTGCACATACGTTTCTGTTGACCATCCCAGAAACCTGAAACAGTGAGAGTTTCGGAGAGAACTGTGTGATACTGCACAAAAAGGCCCGCAACTGCGATTTTTCAAAACTGATGACTCAAAACATGCAGAAGATCTAGATAACAAGACAGGCAAATGGGACCTACCACCGGTAAAGTATCAGCTTGGGGAGATCAAAAATAGTAAGAGTCTTACAGATGGCGCACGCATCAGTCCGGGAAGCTAGTATTCCCCAGATGCAGTCAATCGGCAATGGTCCTAAGATGGAAAATAGGTCAAATGAAATGTATGTAGAATTACGAATACATTACCCTCCAAATATTTCCTTGCAGCGGATGAAGAGGTCACCGCTGTGGTCAACGACATCCATCACAAAGTATTCACCCAGTTTGTCAAATGCCCGAATGAGTGGGGCACCACGCACAATCGATTGTGCAAAGAAAAGCTCTGTCAAAGGCTTAGCACGAAGGCGATGGAGTCTTAGACTACAATCAGTGGTCCGTGGTTGGCCTGTAGGTGCCTCAAGGGGGCGTGCCAGGCAGATTGGGTAACTATCCCCGGCAACAGAACATGTGAAAATGAATAGTAATTGTGCAAAGATAAAGCTTGTTGTTGTTTTCAATATCACAAAGTCCCGCCGCTCATGGCCATGGAAGCTTGGACTGCAGTACAAGTAGTCCAGATATTGTTGCCAGTCAACCCTTGATTCATAACAGACTTTGATTGAGCGGTATTCTGTTATCTTCAAAGATCATGAGCTAAAAACTCTGTAACCAAAGGCGGTACTCACTTTATCAGAGCCTTCAAACTTGACATGAGTACATCCCAGTGGAAAGCTGATATCATAAAGCGGAAACATAGAAGTCAACCAGTCTGAGAGTCTTTTACGGAAGTTGCGGAAGATATGGCCTTGATCACTAAGGCTTTCAAGATAACTAAGTGCTAGAGGAGGCTGTTGCCGTGATCGCAAGGTAATGGCACCAGCCTCAAACGTTGCTTTTCTCCCTTGATGTGATGAGTTGTCAACTACTGGAGGTTCTGATACGGAGAGATTGGTATGTTCTTGGGTGCCCTCTGGAGCATTGCGCTCCATCTCATCATCGCCCATCACCTGATTACGTAATATAGCTGCGTCAACTTCTTCAATCTGGTCTCGAATCAGCACTGCGGTGAACGATATGTGTTCGAGTTTCAAGATCTGAGTTGGGGCATCAGAATATAAGCATAAGATACATGAGATGATGTGTGTGACGAACCTGAGATGCGAAGTCCTTGAAGTTAGTTCGCATATAAAACTTCTTGAGAGGGCCATGAAGCTTCTCATTCGGTTTTGTGTTGTAATTCCGTGAGGCACCTTTTGCTTTGATATCGTCGAAGCTGTGCACCAATGCGTGCATTTTGGGGAAGTCCCAATCCTTGACTGGCTCTTTCCGAGCCTCCGACGATTCCGTAGATAGTTGAATATATTTCTAGGAAAAATAAGCACTAGGGCGTCACCAAAGTGTTTGCATACCTCCATGAGGAGTCCGAACCTTCTTAGTTCTTTCCGCCCAGCCAAGATAGTCTTGTCTGTTTGTACCTCAAAGGAGAGAAGCAAATCCATTATGGAGAAGCTTCGTAGGCAGAGCATTAGCTGCCATTCCTCTGGATGCTTCCGGCGGTCAATGACATTGTGCGCAGCAAAAACTACAACCTGGGGTGATCAGTCAGTTTAGCACTACGCTTTTGTGTATAATCTTCGAATGACACACCTTTGAAATATCCTCGTATTTTGAGCCATCGGTGAATGACGTGTTCATCACCTCAGAGAAATGATGTAGCCCACGCCAGCGAGGCGCAAGACCAAACCTGAGGAAATAAACGCAAGTTAGTTGCCTGGGACATTGATAAGACAGGAAACATACTGTTGATCAACCTTCGCTGCGGCGTCGCGCCCAATTCGATTGACCAACAACTTGAACCTCTCCCATAGGTGGTACCCGAACAGCCCAGTGTTGTTTGAATGTAGCCGGTCGAACGATAGCGCGCGATGCGGGTCCGAATTGCTGACAAGCCAGAAGACATTCTAGAAATCACTAATGTCAGAAGATATGCATGATTAAAGTAGTCAAGGAAACTCACATCGATGTTACGAATGCCATGCTTTGAGAGGAGGCTCTCGCATTCGCCCTTGCTGAGGGATCGCGCTTTTTTGAGTAGTTTCTTTGTATGTGCCGCCGTCCTCAGCGGCCAAGTATTTGAAACGTCAGCGAGGTTGTCCTCAGGGACAAAACAAATCGGACACGGAAACTTTCCACCGGAGCCTCGGATGAGAGACATCATACACCTATTATATTAATACACTGGAGTTAGCTGATTCAGAGGGAGATGCAGAATAAACGCTTACTGTTCTTCGTAGTCGGCAGATAAGATGATAATGGCGGGGAAAAATTGACGTTCGACGCCATCACTGCACTGAAGCCAGCAGCCCCCGATCGATCTCTCGATAATCGACCCGATTACAGAGCGAAATGCACAGTGCCAGACCTCGCGTTTGAAGTTGACAAAACTCGGCTTCCGAGTATCCTCTGGAGTTTCCGGGATCTGGACCACACGTTACTACATCAAGACATTCGCTGCCACGGAACATACAATCGGCAGCCATCCGACAACACGCCCACCGCCAACACCATTGCCATTCCGGATCTCAATTGGTAGATTTGCACAGCGCGCGATCACTGGATAGCCCTTTGCTGTGCCGAAAGAGGACAGCTTTGTCTTGTCCGCATAGAGAATGAAACCTAGCGGACGTGTACCCTCTGGGATTCGGGACTACAATGATTGATTCAACAACACAATAAGATCTGCTCTCGAATAGATTGCTACAAGGTAATTCGCGTACTTGAAGATCCCAAAACGCGTCCCCCGTCCAAGGTTCATGGTACACGCGAGTAGTTGTTTCCCCATCACATCTGAAAACCCGCCGCGCATCCCATTCGAAATGGGGAACCAATTGAGGATTCAGGATGAGATCGACCGCCCAGTCCCACAATGGGCGAAAAGGGATGGAGAATGTCTGGGCCGCGCCGTTGTATGGGACTGATATGTTGTCGACACTAAACTAGTACCTGATAGGGTTAATAATATTGCCCTAAGATGGATATTCAGGCTTACGGGGGTCAGTTGAGATGCTGCACACTCCCATGCGGTCAGAACATCCGAATAATTTGAGAATGTGAGTGCGCCCTTGCCGTCGAGGCACAGTTTGATGAGTTTGATGAGACGGTCAGACCGATCCCTGTCCACACGAGCCTCCATGAGGATCTCAGCGAACACGAAGTCCTCGCGTGTGTTAAAAAACGGGCGCCATGGCTCAGCACTAGGGGGGGGGCTGAAAAATTGGCGTTTACGGCCGTACTCCTCAAAAGGTTGTGTTTCAGGTGGTCGCCTGCTATTTGGGTGGTATTCAGTGGTAATTTCGTCAGTTGTCACGCCATCAGAAGGGCCAGCCGTTTGTGCAGCCGAAGGGGGTGTAGGCTCGCGCGTTGAGTCTAAGGATAATCAGTGTCAACTACTAGGTAAGATCAGGCTACGGCGTACCTAGTGTTTCCAATCCTGCATCGAAATCCATCTGATCTATGGCGGCAAAGCCATGGGAGAGTGATTGATCAGGAGCAGCTGCACCCGGAGCGAAACCACAATTAGTACGTTAGAATATAAGTCTGGTCATCATTGACACACCAGTATTACTCTCTAGGTGCAACTTCCTCAGCTCCTTCAAATACCTTCTTTCCGCCTGGCGTTCCTGGCGTTCTCTCTCACATTTCTTTACATGGGACGCAAAGCCTCGGATGTGATATCGGAGATGACAAATTTGACACGTCTTCTTCTTGCTCGGGGATACATTTGGGGAGGGGATCGCTTTCGGCATTTAATTGACAAAGGAGAAAGCACAAACAAAGAGTGAGAAGGGCGAATGGTACAGGTACAGATGGTGGGAGTGATAGTGTTGTACGTGGGAAATCAACAAAACAGATTGTCATTTTACGTGATTACGAGAGATGCAAGTGCACATTCTAAGCATCGTCTCGATGGCTGCGCAGGTCCGCTCTGCAATCCAGAGCCAGCAGAACTCGAGCTCGAGGGACCCGCAGACTCATCGCATTTGGGATAAGCCTGAAAGGCAGGTTTTAGTTTGGGGGCACCACGGCTTTGGAGTCGCCCGACCACGTTCATTCTTCTGTCTGACATTTGGTCTACGCCTGCGATCCCGTTTAGAAGCCTCGTTGCCTGGGGATGCAGCCGTCTCCATCTCCTTTTCTCGTGTACCTCTCCGCCTCCGATCTTTATACTCTGTCGTGGGATCACCGGCTTGCTGAGCAGTAGTAAGGCGTGGGCATTCCGGTCCTCGAGTACTACCCGTAGAGGTAGGAGGAGCAACGCGGGGGTTCCGTGAGTTCTCTCGTGGTGACTCAACTAAGATACGATATTGCCAATAATCATTACGGTCACCCAGGATCGGTCGTGTAGCACCAAAATCAGAAAAGGGCGGGGGGATCGCGGCTGCAGCTGCCAGTGAGCGTGAGCCGGTCTCAGATCCCAGCGGGTGCGTGAAGGGCGCGCTGACGAAGGGGAAGCCCGGGATGGTCCCTGGGAATATGGTGGTCAACCGCTCTGCCAGCTTGAATCCCTACATTCCCACTCACAAAGATCCCAACCAATCTCTTGATCGCTCGCGGGACCATTCCTGCTCAGTTCCCAGGAATAAACTTGAGGCGAACGATGGGTACCAGTATTAGGGCCTGTGGAGACTGGCGCCCTTCCTGGAGGGCATTAGTTGTGATAAGATGATAAACGAGGACGACTGGCGTGAGCTAGGCAAGGGAGGGATGGAGGCCTGCAGGGGAGCCGCGACTGTAATATGGGTCATGTGGTACTGCAAATGGTTTTGCAAAGTGAGGGGGGGTCTAATTGCGTCGGCGCCAGGAGATTATCGCACGAAACGTTATGTAATCGGTCTCTCCTTAGACTGCTGCGCCAGCTTTCCCTTGTCCTTGCCTTGCTTCTCGCCATATTAACACAAACAGTGCTTGTGCTCGATAATCTTAATAAGCCACCCTGCGTTGGATTGCTCAACGCTAGACTGCAATTTGAGCAGAGAGGGTGGCACTCCAATCCCTAGGACGGTCGCCCCTAAACTTGCTGTTCAAACACGCCCCTATCGCTCTTTAACTCTTTCCTATACTGTCCTCTCTACTGAAACATTGAATTCAAGCCTAGATAAAGTTTGCTCTCCGGGCTTACCCCGCTAATTATCATCTTATCTGCCGACTATGAAGAATAGTAAGTGCTTACCCTGCATCACCCTCTGAATCAGCTAACTCCGGTGTAACATGATAGGTGTATCACATCCGAGGCTTCGGTGGAAAGTTTCCGTGTCCGATTTGTTTGTCTTGTCCCTGAGGACAAGCTCGCTGCTTGCTAGCCTTCAAAGTCGGCGCGAGGTAGCCGGCCAACTGATCACTCGCGTCCATGACGCCGTATTTTCTTGCGCCGAGTCTGCATGAGATGGCATAGGAAGCTTTTGACACTACGTAGAACATGAGAAAACTCTAAAAAAAACGCGATTTTTATGAGTTTGGCGCCGAAGGACGCCCTTCGCTAGAACGACGAAGAGGACGCTGACAAAACATAAATGTCGCAGGCATCTTAGGAGGCATGTCGGTAATACGTGGGTAACTTTGAAGAAAACTGTTGTACTTGCTAACATATACGACATACAGATGCATCGGCTTTTGCGGTATTAGACTTCTCCCGACGGTAACAAAGAACCAACGTAAGTAGCCATCGCCATCGAAAGAATCGCTTACACAGTCGGATGCCAAAGATGAAAGCTCGCGCAGGAAAAACAAGCTCGCAATCACCTTCCACTTCACAAAGAGTCGGAAAGTGCAAAAGGATGTAATAAGCGCGTACGATGCATTCCGTGCCAAGATGTACGAGTATGAAAATTTCCACTACTGAAGAAACGCGGTGAAATACTTAATCTCCCCCTTCTGTTGCCCGCGAGCGCGTACACAAATCGAACAGTCACGAGGGCCGTCGGATTGTTCAACGACGCTAACGGCCAGACTGGGAGCGTCAAAACCGACGGAAGACACTACCCCAACTTAAGAAGGCTCACCTGCGTCTGTTGCGAGCGATTACGAATGCATATGGAGCAATCGCAAGGTTCTTCTTGGGACTGTTCGACGGTACGCTATACAATCCGAAGGCATGCGTCAGTACAGAGGAGTGTCCTCATGGGAGGTAACTCACATCGCCGTCCGACCTCCAAAGACTTTCCCCTCGGCGCAAAGAGCCTACCGTGTCCGCAGCTTGAGATAGGCTCGGCAACCCTTGATCGTAACTGGAGAGTTCAGGGCCCGGCATAGAAGGCGGCGGCGGCGAAGGTGCCGCAGGAACGACGACGGACGCTATGCACAAGTGAAGCCGTTTTCGTACTTGACGACACCCCCGTGAAAGACTATTACTCACCGACGCTCGCTGAAGGCCTCGTCCGCTTCTGCGGAGTGATTGACTTGTCCTCACTCTTGCGTTTACAAGGCATAGCTGGGTGACAAAAGAAAACGAGATTCGGACGCTCAAGTCGGACAGCCACGTGCAGCGCCGTGTCGATTCAGAGCGTTCGCTTACTAACAGCACTCTTTCCGCACATTATCTCATGACGGAGCTCTCAAAAATATATTGCAGAAGTCAACACACAGTCGACCCAAGAGGCGACAGCTTTATTACTGTGAAGTCAGCTTAAAGGCCACGGATTAATTAGCGCACAGTGTCGAAACAGCATCAGAGAACTTTATGGAGGGCCTTTGAGCCCTCCCGCAGATTTTAGTATACTAGATTATAATCGCGTGCCCTGTCTTGTAGTGGATTGTAATCGTGTGACCTTTCTTGTAATGTATGTTGCAATCGCATGAATTTCTTGTAATATGTGTCGTAATCACGCGAATTTATTATAATATATCGTAATCGCGTGACTTTATTATACTATAGCTTATAACTCCGAACAGATCTTTGTAATCTTATCCTAAGCGCATTATACGGATTCATCATGCTTTGTAATTATCTTGAAATTGTCATTATAAGCTAGATAGATTATAAGGCGCTCCAAAATTTTGCGACAAGGTGTAATAACCTTGTCCTCTGACTCCTCTCTGGGCTCGGAACGTTAGACTACTCGATTACGAAGTACGTGTATATAGTCTATGGTTGATTACGGAAAACAAACATGTTTTTACCCAAGCTTTTACCTCTGCGTTAACGATTTCCATCCGCGTCGCATCTCCGTCGGCCCGGTTTCCGTCTCCACATTTCCGTGTTTCCTATTCTCTTCTCTATTACTTTTAATTATCTACTCTTCCCCTTGGGTCGACATCTTTACTCGCTACACCGCACCGGCGCAGACTACATCTCGGAGCACTCGGACAAGACGATTGACGTCGCGCGTGGCTCGCGCATCGTGAATCCTCGCTCGGTGCGCGGCACACCATGACCCTCAAGACGAAGGACTCCCTGCACGATGATGATGGTGACGGGGAACAGCAGCGGCCGCCGAGGCTCAGGCAGCGCGTGCCGCTGCCGCACAACTCGCTCCTCGTCATGGGCCTCCAGACCAACGCGCGCTGGATGCGCGGCATGCACACAGACAAGCGACCGGACGGCACGAAGGACACCGCGGAGCACGGCGCGCGCATCAGCCTGACCTTCCGTCGTATCGGCACGTTCCCCACGCCGGTTCTGACACCGGAGCACCCGCAGCACATCTACGGGCAGGGCGCCACGACTGCGCCACGGGAAAGACGCGCGCGGACGCGCCGCCCGTCGTGCTCGGCGGAGCGCCTGCTCGCGGCGTTCGGCGCGGAGAACCACCAGAGCGAGTTTGATTGGGACGAGGCGTACGGCGAGGGGTTCGCTGTGCTGCATTTTGCCGCCGCCGCCGCCCCTGGAAAAATCGCTGATGGTGGCAGCAAGGTCGTCGCCGCACATACCTGAGCAGAACCCAGCCGTCATACGGTGCTGTTCCCCTAAGTACGCCGAGCCTCTGTGTCCTCATGGTTTCCTGCTCACTGGACTGCGTAGGCTCGTTCCTGCATAGTAACGCACATGGGTCCGGAGGCCAAATCAATATATTTCAAACGAACCATCTCGGTGCATCACAAGCTTGCGCGATGATCGTCGCTTGCGTACGCCCCATCTTATCAGCTTTCCTTGTGACGCGAGTCGCCGTGAGGGAGTATGAAGAATTGTAGAAAAAGCGGCGTACCTTCGACCTCCCCTGTTACTGTAGGATTTACCTTGGAACGGTAGTTTGACGGGTAGACGCAGCGATGTGGAAGTCCCGTCAGCTCAGAGGATAAGTAGATAACGCGAGCGCGATCACGGAGCCTAAACGGCCTAAACAGTCAAGGTCGCATGTCGAAAGTCAAACTCTGACCTGGACGCACATTACAGTACTAATCGCCTCTCTGTTGCCATGACGAGTTTAGCGTCGCTCCCTCCAGAGTTGTTTGTCTGCATCCTCGACTATATCCCATCTATCAACCTACAACAAACGACAATATCTCTTCTCCGTATCTTTTCCTATGGCCGTATCCCGAATTGGCGTCGTTATCTGTTCTACCACATTCACTTGAAGAGTGCGAACAATGTTCGGATGTTGAGCGTTCGGATGTTGAGCAAGCATCTTCAAAGGTCCTCGGGTGACGCAGAATTCATCAAGAAGTTCTCTTTCGCCACTTGGACAAGTTGGACCGCGGATGCGAAGACTGCCATCGACGTCGTCCTTATGATACCTGAGTCTATGCATCGGCATGGATTTTGCACCAGATCACTTGAGGCACCTCTTTCACAAGCCCATGCCGAACTTGTGCTGCCTTTCTCTCCGATTTCGACCCTAGTGAGTTTCACTACTCCACACTGTGCAGTCCCTGTCTTAACACGATGTTTATAGCATATTGAAGGCGATCTATAACCAGAGTGACCATTGTCTCGGAGTGAGCACACCTGCATTTCCCCCTCTCGGGCCTCTCCCATAGGCCATAGCCCCAATTTACATTCCTCTTCATCTTCACATATCGTACTCACTACGATTCTGTGCTGGCAACGCTCGCTAGTTGGCCCTCCGCGGAGCTCCCCGCCATCTCAGTGGTTCAGGACACGCTGGATGACCGGATTGGGTCGTCCACACAATCCCGCATTTTCCTCTACCCCGACAACTTCTCATACCTCGCCTCCTCTCCGCTCCTCGCGCGCACCTACGCACTCCGCCTGCGCATCCCGGGGCGCGAGCTTGTCGACTCCCTGCGCCCCAGCCGCTGGCGACCGTCCCTCCCACACATCGCCTTCCTCGACCTCTCCTCCTCCCGCCTCAACGATTCCGACGTGAGCAAACTCCTCCAGCCACTTTGTGGCGCTCGGCAGCGCGGGAGAATCGCGCCCACGAGAGGTGCGCATCCTCCCGCGCGTGTCGGCGCTGCGGACGCTGTCGCTGTCGGTGCCCGCGCACGTAGACGCAGACGCGCGGCGCGTCCTCCTCGCCGCGTTCCGTGGGCAATGCGCTGCAGGAGTACGGCTTCCTTGGGATGGTGGTTGTCGACGACGACGACGAGTTTGCGCGGCTGAGCGAGGTCAGGGACGCAGGGGATTGTCCCGTGGTGTGCCTCGCCGGACAGAAGGGGAGGGAAGAAGGCATTGAACATGCGGAGGGTTGCGGTCATTCGATCGGATGGGATATTTGGGAAGATAATTTGTAGATCTCACTCGGAGAAACGGAAGCAGACCGACCCTAAGGCGAGTCCTACAAGCATGACTGCCTGGCCAATTTTCCATGCTCCATTACATTGAAAAAAAAATAGAGAACGAAATGATTACTGACGGCCACCGAATTGACAGTCCAGCCGCCTTACCAGAGAAGGCGTGCACGAATTGTACTACCGGACTAAGGTATTTGGCGAACTTCGGATTTTGGTCACGATCATGATAGTCTCTCAACCCAAGTTCTTTTGAAGTAGGAAGAGGACGAGTCACAGCCATTGATCTTGTTGGCGAAAGGGATATTCCTTTAGATTTATCCCAGTCTTTTCAGCGTATTTATCGACAGCACAAGTGGTCACAGTGTGTGCAGCAGTGGCCGATTGGTATAGCCCTCTGTCAGTGGCGGTTTGCCTCAAGGAAGCGCGCTCGTTCACCACACGCGTTCGGGGTGCGCGACCTTAATTATCCAGGTACATAGCTGGAAACCGACGTCGAGAAACACTGAAGGCGTTGCGAGATCAGTCAGACAAAGCGAGAACCAGGATATATTGGGGCAATATGTGAGATTTCAAGTGTATGCGTGTAATGGAAGATATAAACTTGAAGGATGTAAAGAAAGCAAGGGAAAGGTGATCGAAGGGCGCAAACGGTCGTCTTATATTTGATGAGTGAGGGTTTGGATGGACGATGTCGATGTTAGGTTATCTAATTTCGGGTTACCAGGTTAACCTTTCCTGGTTCACGTCTCTCAGCACGTCTGGCGCAGCTTTTGGGTCATATTGGGGACAGCCACAACTCCAAGACGATAAAAGGCTCGAGAAGTAACTCAGTTTAGTGAGCATCCAGCTCACATCGACTTTTCTACCATGCACACCATATTTGACTCTTCCAGCTCCGTCTCCTGTATCGTTATCTTTGTTCCGGTTATGCCCTCACCCAACCAATTTCAAGCTCGAGACCTCAGTGTCTACCACCCCCCTCCCTTCCCATGAAGGGACGGATATCGAGGGCTCCGGTACCAACTTGATCACATCACAGTGCTCCCACTGTGGCCACCGTGATGGAATCCATGTGCCAAATTGCCTTTTCCGCTGAGCTGCTCTACCACCATCCGTGCTGTATGCTTCTCCGCTTCTCACTACCCTTTCCCACCGAATTGAAACATTATTCAGACACACTCAATGCCACACATGACATCGCAATATTCTCTCTGTACTATCACCACCTTCGCCATTCTTCCAAACCATGCATCCTATTGCGCAAGAAGTTGTGACTGAAGAGGAGGGGGGAGTAGGTGAGGTTCATGACGGGGGAAGCGCATCCTTGTATCATCATATCGACCAAGCAACATGTTTTTTTTTCGAGCACTGTATGATCCATTTCTCTTCCTTGCTCTAGTGTTTGTGTATCAAGGCGGTCGGGTGGTTGAGTTTGGCATGGTGACAGGGCGCTGAAGCCTTGCGCACGACACGAACACACACGCTCGTCGAGGGCTTGGCCCTGGAATGCGCTGATCGCCTCGCGAGAGAACCCAAATGCGGCTTTGATGTGTGTGTTCGCTACACGATCGATTTCGTCTTCGGTGATTTGCAGGAACGGCTTCCAGACGGCAGATCCCGGGAAAAAGAGCGCGATGAGGATGTCGGTGTGCGGCCAGCGTACAAGCACCGCGCGGAAAGCAGTTTGGACTTCTTTTTAGTTGTAGTCGGGTTATTGGGAATGCCGCTGCCTAGGCTGGGGTAACGTATGTAAGAACGAGATGTACAGAGTGAAAGGTAGGATGGGAGATGAGGTAGGCTACTGCGCTTGCGCACACATACGTCTGTTTCCGCTGTCTTTAGCTCGGCTGCGAACCCGTGGAGGCTGGCGCTATTTCTCGCGATCAGAGCGACGTCGTATCCGGACTTAGCAGAGACGGCTGGTGTGCCGTGGTGGTTTCAATGTTTATGAACAAAGCTGGGGGTAGCATGACGGTACGCACGTAGAGGCGCCTCCGGTGCCTGCAAGATTGGTCAATGGGTGTGACACAATACAGCAAAGCAGACGCACCGGAATCACTCCACTTGGAGAGCCCGGGTTGTCGCCGCCGCCGCAACAAGAACGCCATCAACCGCAACAGCAGCAGGAGGGACAGCGTCCATGCCAGCGCCCATTCGTCTGCTCAGGCTGCTACCGCCCCTACTGCCGCTAGGCCGCGCGGGCAAAGCGGGTGCAAAGGTTGGGGCGGCCACAGGGGTAGACATAGGCGTAGACACGGCGCCGCAGCGGGGGCTGGGAGCGCGTCGCCGGCTGTGCCCGTGCGGAAGGGCCGCTCGAACGCGTCCTTCAGCCCGGCGACACTCCAGCGACCTTGTTCAGGCCGAATCCGGGGAGGCCCGCGAGCCGCGCCGCATCGGCCTGTGCGATCTTCGCGAAGCTCTGTCCTCAACACGTCCTGTCAGAATAAGGGAGCGGGAGAAGGTGGGTAGGTGGACGCACGCCAGATGACGCTGACGGACGGAGGGTCTCGACGTCCGTCCTGTTCGCGCGTGGGACGTTCGTGAGTGCCGTGCGTAGGAGCGCACCTGGGGTCTTGTCCACGCGCTCGCAGATCAGCGTGGGCAAACGGTGCTCAGACTGTTTGTAGGCTGTGAGGTACTAGCTTGCCTCGGTTGTACGACCGGTGGCCGCCGCTGTTTTCCCTTGGGCTTCGGTTGTTGACGAGGCCAGAAGGAATTCGGAGGTCCGTTTGGGCTGGACGTTCGGTTCCTTATTTAGTAGCGCTTACACATATCCCGGACAGGTCCCCAAAAGGCCTTGATACTGTATCAGTTGGGATACTACAGTACATTCAAATATACCATACAACCTCGGGTACGAAAGGCTGTCTATCGTAGCTGCACATCAAGAAATCCGCCGTCTGTTTTCCCTGGTGATCATGAGGCCCTGAGGTGTCGCAGTGGCCTGTTCTACACACTGTAACTGGTGACCATTGTGGTGACCGCATTCTTAATTAGCACATTACTGTAACGACAACTTTGTTAACAACGATCATCATTGCATCACATACGCAATATGACTGATGCATCCAGCAGCGTTCTCGCGACGTCCTTGATTCGTAGTTCGAAGGTAGTCGTGCCAGTATTGGGCGTAGGCGACCGGATCGGAGAGGGC
>WNGR01005329.1_pt1 | contig 16947 bp, 13 predicted proteins | sample 5407581 | NCBI WGS metagenome assembly WNGR01 (sample SAMN13153383, study PRJNA577476) | soil metagenome | isolation source: 80 cm soil or saprolite under Garry oak tree replicate 2 | place: USA:California | collected 2016-06-15 | reverse complement strand
GCGCTCAGGAATCGGCGAACTCGCGCGCTTACGGGCCCGGCGTCATGATCTACTGGCACGTCGAACGCAAGAGCGTCTGCGTCTACTCGCAGCTGACCACCTGCTCGGCGTCGGAACCGGCCGCGATGATGGAGGGCCTGATCCGCCACTGCGCCGACGTCGAAGCCTCCGAGATCAAATCCAACTACACCGACACGCACGGGGCGAGCCTGCCCGCCTTCGGGTTTACCTACCTGCTGCGATACCGGCTGCTGCCCCGGTTGAAGAACATCGGCGCCTCCGACCTCAACCGCCCGTTCGACGGCGCCGCCTACCCGGGCCTGGAGACGGTGCTGACCCGCCCGATCCGCTGGGAGCTGATCCACCAGCAGTACGACCAGATGATCAAATATGCGCGGGCGTTGCAGCTGGGCACCGCCGAGGCCGAGCAGATCCTGCGCCGGTTCAACACCAAGGGCCCCAAGCACCCCACCCTGCAAGCCATCGAAGAACTCGGGCGGGCGATCAAGACCGCGTTCGTCGCGGACTACCTGGCCGACGAGCAGCTGCGGCAGGAGATCCACGAAGGGCTCCAGGTCGTCGAGCAGTGGAACTCGGCGAACGTGGCCATCTACTACGGCAAGGAGGGCGAGCTGACGGGCCCCGACCGGGAGACCCAGGAGATCTCCATGCTCGCCCTGCACCTGCTGCAATCCGCGCTCGTCCTGGTCAACACCCGGCTGATCGACCGCAGCCGGTCCGAACCGGCGTGGGCGGCGAAGATGACCGAACGGGACCTGCGCGGCCTGACCCCGATGTTCTGGGGAAACGTGCTGCTGCACGGCGTGTTCGCCCTCGACCTGAACAAGCGCCTGGACTACGACCGGATACCCGCGCACGAGGCAGACGAACCGACGTTCCGCACTTCTGAAGCGCGATATGGGCCGCCACTCCCGCTGGCTCGGTTGGCGGCGTAGGCGGTGGCGGGGATGGCGAGCAGGTGGAGGATCTGCTGTTGCAGCGGGGTGAGTTCGGGTTCGAAGGTCTGCACGAGTTGGTCCTGGCTGTGGGGTTCGTGGCGGGTGATGTCGGTGAAGACGGTGAGGATCGGTTCGGTTGATGGTGCTTGGCAGGCGGGTAGTTCGGGGTAGATCGGGATGTCGGCGGTGTGGGCGGCGCGCATGGCGTTGCGGATCTCGCGTTCGATGAGCGCGCCGAGCAGCAGCGCCAGGAACTGGCGGCAGAAGATCGCCTCGATGCGGGCGGGATCGCGTAGCCATAGCGGGTCAGCGTCCTGGACGCTTTTGAGCAGGTGGTGGCGGCGTTCGAGGGTGGGCTGGTACCGGTACGCGCCAAGCACTTCCACAGCCGACAGGTTCCGGTCGTTGGTGATGAGGGGGAAGCAGCCGTCGCCGGCGGCGTGGTAGGCGACCGTATCGTCGCGGGTATGCCAGGCGATGGGGTAGCGGGTGCGGGTGGTGCGCCGGTAGCGGGTGTCGGCGCTGGGCCGGCCCCAGTCCTCCGGCCGGAGGCTCTCCTCGACGGTTTCGGTGATGGTGACGTCTAGCCACCGGGCCGAGCCGGTGTCGGTCAAGGCTGTCGTGGCGGCGGCCTCGACGGCGGCGCGGGTCTTGAGCCGGGTCTTCGGGCTGGCCAGCTTCGTGGCCAGGGCGTCGATGGCGGCGACGCCGGCCTCGATGCGAGACCGGCGGGCGTGCTGGTCGCGGGCGGCCTTGACGGTGGGGTGCCCCAGACGATGCCCAACCCCTGCGCCGATGGCATCGCCGACTCGGACACCGACCAGACCCGGGGCAGGTCACCGATCCGCTCACCCGGCAACCGAACCGCTTCTGTCCATTGTGGGGCATGGGTCTGGATCCAGTCACGGAACCACTTGTCCTCACCGCGGGTGCGGGGCAGCACGGTGACGAACCGGCCACTTTCCCGGTCGATGTGACGCATGTTGGTGCCGGAGCACAGTTTCGAGTCGGCTATGTAGAGGAAGTCCCGCCGTCCCAACACCTTCACCAACTGATCCCAGGTCGGGATGTGGGTCGGGTCATCGGAGGTGTTCCCGTCGGTGATCCGGTAGGCCATCGGCACCGCCCCGTCCGCGGACACGGTCAGGATCCAGACCAACTGCTTCAGATCCGGGCGGTGGTCCTTCCAATGGCCGAACGTCAGCTCCGTTGTGGGCTTACCCCGCCGAGGCGTGCCGTCCGCCTGCGTGTACTGGCCATGCACGCTGATACTGGTGGAATCGTTGTGCATCTGCGCGGTGTCCACAGTGAACTCGTTCACGACCCCGACGAGCAGCTCGGTCAGCAGACTGGCCCGGTCGGCGTCGAATAGCCGCACCAGCGCTGGCCCGACTCGGTCGTCGGTGAGCCATGCCGCATCCCCATCGCCGAGGTGTAGCAGCGCGGGCGCGTACGGGGCGGCCCACTCACCCAGCCCGTACAGGGGCGCCCGGCCGACGAGCAGGTTGATCACCACTAGCCGGATCGCCACCGCCGGATCCAACCGCAACCGCCGGTCCGGCGCCGGCAGCCACCGCGCCAGCACAGCGTCCAGACCCATCCGATCCAGGAAGTGGTTGAGGATCGGCAACGCCCCCAACCGGTGAGAGACCAACTCGAACGGCCCCCGGCTGTTCATGCCGCGTCGGGAGGTTCCTCGTGACGGCGTATCCGGTGGTGACCGTCGACGGCGCCGTGGGGCATCGGTTGGACGTGTTTGTCGGCAGCGTGTGCTGGTGACGGCCGGGCGGCGCATTTCGTAACTGGTTTGAGACGTCGTGCGTGGTTCTTTCTAGCTGGCGGCCGACCGGCCCCGGCGGGTGGTCAGCGTGGACCGATGTGGAGACGTGCCGACGATGGCGAGTGGGCAGCATCCCGTGCATCTTGTAACCGCCGTTGTGGCTTTCCTGTCCTTGATCCTCTTGTGGTTGACGGTGGTCTGGGGCACGTTGCTGCGGGTGGGGTGGGGGTTGACCCGGGTACGGCATCAGACCCTGTACGGGGTGCACCAGGCGATGACGTTGGTCGGGTTGACGTTGGGCGTGGTACACGCGTTGGCGCAGTTGGCGGTGCCGGGTGGGCCGGTGCGGCTGGTGGATGAGTGGCTGCCGTTCAGCAATGGGCGTGATCCCTTCGGGATCGGTGTCGGGGTGATCGGGTTGGAGGTGCTGCTGGCCGTGGCGGGGTCGGTGCTCATCCAGCGGCTGCTCGGGTATCACCGGTGGCGGATGCTGCACCTGACCGCTTATTTGGCGTTCACCTTGTTGTGTGCGCATGTGCTGGTCTCGGGGTCGGATACGCGGTCGGTGTGGGTACGGGGTTTGGTGGGCGCGGGTTGGTTGTCGGTGGTGTTCCTGCGGGTGGCGACCACCCGGCAGGTGGCGTCGTTGCCCCGGCGGGTGGCCGAGCGGGTCTCGGGCCGGCTGGGTGGCCGGCAGGTGATGGTCAATGTGGATCCGAGCCGGTGTGTGCGGTTCGGGTTCTGTGAGCACGAGGCGCCGGAGGTCTTCCAGTTGCGCGGTGACGGCCGGTTGACCTACCGGCCGGCGGTACCGGCCGGGCAGTTGGGTCAGGCGATCCAGGCGGCGCGGGTATGCCCGGCCCGGGCGATCGTGCTCGGCCGCGCGGCGACGACCATGGTGATCCCCGGTGAGCCGATGGGGACCCGATGACCGGGTCGATGGGCGGGGCGATGACCCCGTCGGTGGGCGGGTCGGTGGGCGGGTCGGTGGCCTTTGGGTGGCGGGACCGCATCTTGGTGGTGGGTAGCGGGCCGGCCGGGATGGCCGCCGCCGATGAGCTGCGCCGGTTGGGTTTTACGGGTGATCTGACCGTGTTGGGGGACGAGGCGCCTTACGACCGGCCGGCCTGCTCCAAGGGGTGCTGTCCGGGCATCAGAAGCTGCGCGATGTGCAACTGGCCGCCCCGCAAGCGCCGATGGACCTGCGGCTGGGCCGTCGGGCGGTGCTGCTGGACGCCGACAACCGGGTCGTCATCACCGACGACGACGAGGTCTACGGCTACGTACTACAGTCGCGGTTTCACGTTGAGTCGTCGTCCGTGTTGGATGAGTAGTCACCGGTTCCGTGTCCGGGGTTACGAACAGTGACGTCCTGGGGAGGCGGGTGGCGCGTTGCCCAGCTGGAATGACAGCCATGTAATTTCGGGCGGCCGTGGCGTGTTGCCTGGTTTGTGGAACAAGACGAATACGCCACGGCCGCGCAGGCCAGCATAGAGGACGTTGCGGACTGCGCGGCGCGGGCGGATGCTGCGGTCCGGGCGGTGCTGGGTGAGGTGATGGCGCAGCGGCGCAGCGCCTCGGTGGCGTTGGATTACCTGGCGGCGTTGTCGCCGGGAACGCGGGCGAACTGCTGGTCGCTGGCGGAGTCTGCGGGTCATGAGGGATGGGGCCGGATGCAGGCGCTGCTGGGCTCGTACCGGTGGGACTGGCGCGATCTGCGGACCAGGCTTGCCGGGCTGGCCACGGCGTGGATCCCGGATCGCGATGGTGACCTGATCGGCCCGGGCATCGCGATCGACGAGACCGCGCATCTCAAGCAGGGCGACGCGACGGCGTGTGTGGCGCCGCAGCATGCCGGGTGTACCGGCAAGGTCGAGAACTGTGTGACGACGGTGTTTTCCGCCTATGTCACCGCCAGCGGCCAGGCGTGGGTCGACTTCGATGTGTACCTGCCCCGGCGTTGGGTCGGCGACCAGGCCCGCCGACACACGGCCGGGATCGGTGATGATCTGGAGTTCGCCACGAAGTCTGTGTTGGCGATGGGACAGCTCGACCGCGTGATGGCGGCTGGGTTGCCGGCCCGGTGGGTGGCGTTCGACGAGGTTTACGGTCGTAGCGAACAACTGCGGATCAAGGCCGCTCGGGCCGGGCTGGCGTACGTGGCGATCATCCCGTGCGACTACCCGGTCACCACCCCGGCCGGCACGACGATCCGCGCTGATGCGGCAGTGGCCGGTGCGGTGTTCGAGCGCCGATCCTGCGGCAACGGGTCCAAAGGTCCGCGCTACAGCGATTGGGCGCTGAGCGCCACCGGCATCGAAGGCCAGTGCCTGCTGATCCGCCGGCTGATCTCCCGCCCCGGCCAGTACACCTTCTACTTGTGCTGGGCGCCGCCGGGCCGGCCCGCCACCATGACGTACTTCATCACCATCGCAGGGCGTAGATGGCCGGTGGAGGAAACCTTCAAAACCGGCAAGGACGTCCTGGGCTGGGACCAGTCCCAGGCCCGCAGCTTCAACGGGATCTGCCGACACACCGCGCTGGCCGCCCTCGCCCAGCTACGAGCCGCCGCGATCGGTGGGGCACTGGCCGGCAACATCCAACTGCCCGACACCAACGGCGACAGCGTGCCCGAAAGCCACCCGCCCGACAGCCTCATCAACGACGCGGACCTGACCATTCCCCTCGGCGACGCGCCCGTGCCCGACCACGGCGGCAAGCCCTGCCCACCAGGCATCGCCGCCATCAAACTGTCCATCGCCGAGACCACCCGGCTGGCCCGGCTGGCCACCCAATACACCACCGGGCTCATCAGCCAGGCACACCTGGCATTCGCGCTGCGCTGGTCACAGCGACGCCGACGCCACCAGGCCATCGCCCGCTGGCACCACTACAACACCCGACTGCTCGCCGCGAACGGAACCGGGTAGCCAGCCACAACCGAAAGGAGGTGACGCAATGTAGCCACGCCCGGTAACAACCCATCACGTTGAGCGGCCGCACGGCCACCCACCGGAAAACCGCGACTGTAGTATACGACGGGCTGGTCATCGCCACCGGCGCCGCACCGCTCACCCCTGCGGGCTGGCCGATCGGCGAGGCCGGCCTGCACAACCTGCACACCCTGGACGACGCCTGGGCGGTACGCCGCGAGTTGTACCGCGCCGAACGGGTCGCCATCATCGGCGGCGGCCTGACCGGCTGCGAGGCCGCCTGCGCCGTGCGCGGGCTGGCCCGCCGCGCCGTCATCGTCGACTCCAAACCGTGCCTGATGTACCGGGCCCTGGGGGAGACCGTCGGGACCCTGGTCACCGGGGCCCACCGGGCGAGTGGCATCGACACCCGGCTGGGCCGCCGCGTCGCCGAGGTGGAACGCCGCCGCAACCGGTGGCGGCTGACCCTCGACGACGGCGAATACCTCACCGCCGACCTGGTCCTGGTCACCGCCGGCGAACGCCCCGACACCGCGTGGCTGGCCAGCGCCGGCTTCGACCTGACCGACGGGGTACGTTGCGATGAAAACCTGCGCGTGCGGGGCACCGACGGTGTGGTCGCCGCCGGTGTGGTGGCCCGTTGGCCGAACCGACGCTTCGGCACCCGCCACGTGCGGTGCGGTCAATGGATCGCCGCCATGGAGCAGGGCCGCGCCGCCGCCGCGTCCCTGGCCGCCGGTGCCCGACCGGTGCCACCGGTCACCCTGCTGCCCCGTTTCTGGTCCCAGCAGGGTCAGCTGCGCATCCAGGCCTGCGGGATCACCGCCCCGGCCACGCACGTCGCCGTCACCCGGATGCGCCCCCACCGCCGGGATACCGCCCGCTCCGGGGTCCTGGCCAGCTTCTACCAGCAAGACACCATGTGTGGCCTGATCGCCGTCAACGCCCCGCACGCCTTCACCGCCACCACCCGCGTCCTGCTCCACGACACCCCCCACGACGTCGTCGTCCAACGCAGCGTCGACCACGCCACCGGCGAACATTCTTACGTGTCGTAACCGCGGGGTCGCCCGGTACGTAGTAGGGGCCGGCGCGTGGTGTTCCTGCGGTGGGCCGGCCGCCAGGTGCCAGGCAGGATGGGATGTCGGGCATGGGGTACCGGTGGCGTGATCCCACCACGGTCCCGGCGGTGCAGGCGCCGGGACCGATGTGGCATAGTCGTCGGTCTATGTCGTGGTTCTTCGATGGTTCCGGCAGGTCCCCGGGCGAGGTGGACGTCTCCGGTGCCGTCCCGCACGACGCCGGCCTCGTCGAGCGGTCGAGGGTGGACGCGGAGGCCTTCGGCGCGCTCTACGACCGGTACTGCGACCGCATCTACCGCTACGTGCACCGCCGGCTGCGCGACCATGAGGCCGCCGAGGATGTGACGGCTGAGATTTTCCTCAAGGCGTTGAGGGGCATCGACACCTACCGTCCGGCTACCGCACCGTTCTTGACCTGGCTGTACCGGATCGCGACGAACGCGGTGGTCGACTACGTGCGGGCCCGGAGGATGACGATGAGCCTGGATGCCACGGCCGATGCCGCTGACCTGGGCGCACCGGTGGAGGAACTGGCCATCACCCGGGTCGAGGCGGCGCGGGTCTGGTACGCGGTCGACCACCTCACCCAGGCCCAACGGACCGCGGTCACCCTCCGGTACGGTCGTGATCTACCGATCGCCGACATCGCCAACCACATGGGCCGCACCGAGGGCGCGGTCAAACTCCTGCTGAACCGCGGCCTGGCCGCGGTACGCAGCCAACTAGCGGCCACCCACGTGGCGGAGGATCGGTCATGACTGGCCACGACGGCGCTGACTTCGTTCCGGAACAGGACGGCATGGACCAGACGCTAGGGCCGACCGCCGATCGCGTCCGCCGGGTGCTGGGCTCAGGCCAGATGCGGCCGGCGTTTCGTGACCGGCTCCGGCGCGAGGTCGTCGCCGCCCGGCAGGCGCAGATCGCGGCTGGCACCCGACCCGTTGGCAGTGCGCCGGCCAGCGCCCGGCGACCGGGCCGTGCGGTACCCGGCGCGAGACAGAGCGCACCGGCCGGTCGCCCCACCGCGCCGGCCGGTCGCCCCACCGCGCCGGCCGGTCGCCCCACCGCGCCGGCGCGGCCGGCCGGGGCGCGCCGCTGGCGAGCGGTGGTGAGGATGGCCGTCGCGGCTGCCGCTGTCATCGTGGCCGGTGTGGTCCTGGCCGGTCATCCCCGGCCGGTGCGGGTATCGGTGCTGAGCAACGTCGACGGGGTGGTGTCCGGCGAGCCGACCGCGGTGCTGCGGCTGACGTTTAGCCAACCGCTGGATCACCCGGCCACCGCATCCGCGTTGCGGCTGTCGCCCGCGGCCCAGGTGCGGTCCGGGTGGGAGGGTGAGACGTTGACGGTGACGCCGCTGTACGGATTGGCACCGAACTCCGCCTATGTGCTGACCGTTGACCATGCGATCGCCCGTACCGCCGGGGGTGCGCCGCTGGCCGCCGACCTGCACGTGCTGTTCGGCACCGCCCCGGTGGCCGGCCGGGGAGCCGGCGGCAACGCCGGCACCGGCGTGGCGCTGCCGCTGGTGCGCAAGCGGGTGGCCGGTGCCGACGACGGATCCGAAGCGGTGGTCGTGCAGGACGGTACGCTGCTGGTCACCGCCGCGCAGGCCGGGCCGGGCACCGGCAACCACCAGGGACTGGTGCGCATCGAAGACGGTAGGGCGACCCCGTTGTCGACGGCCACCGACGCGATCTGCGTGTCCCGCTCCGGCCGGTCGGTGGCGTTCCTTAACCGCACCGCCACCGGTACCCGGGTCGTGTTCGCCGACGGCGTCGGGTCACCGTCGTCCAGCGTCGCGGTGGAGGTCGACCAGGGCTCGCCGCTGGGCTGGATCAACGACGCCGAGGTGAGCTTCGTCGGCGCCGGCCGGCTGGAGGCGGTCAACCGGGAGGGTCGGGTCCGGACCCTGTCCGAGGCCGCCGTCGACGCGGCCCGGGACGGCGTCGCGGTCGCTCCCGGTGGCCGCTACGCCTACCTGCGCCCGGCGTCGGGCGGCGCCGCTAAGATCATCGACCTGGGGGACGACGCGGCGCACGCGTTGCCGGCCGGTACCGGCAGTCCTTCCTTCAGCGCCGATGGGGCAACCGTGGCGTGGTTCGACAGCTCAGCCGGTACCCCGCGGCTGGCTGTCGCGGCCAGCGGGGGCGGTCCGGTACTGACGGTGAAGCTGCCGGTGCAGCCCGGCGACCAGCTCAGCGATCTCGCGTTGTCCCCGGACGGGTACCACTTCGTCTATTCCGTGACGGCGGCCAACCACCACGCCGAACTGCGGCTGTCCACGATGCCGGACGGGCGTACCGTCGCGGCGTCCAGCGATGCCGTCGGCCAGTCGCCGAACTGGGCTGCCTCGGGACGGATGTTCACCGTCCGCACCGGCGGCGCCGGCAGCGCCCACATCGACACCGTAACGGTGCCGGAACCGGCCACCGACCGGCGGGCGGGGCTGGAGGGGCTGGCCATGGCGTTCACCAACGCGCAGATCGGCGCCGACCCGGGCGCGCAGCGGGCGCTGGCCGCGCCGGACGCGGCCCTACCCACCCTGCCGGGGATAACCCGGGCCGCGGTGCTGTGGGTGCTCCCGGCGGCCGGTGGAACGGCCACCGCCCGGGTCCGGCTGAGCATCGACGCCAGGCCCGGCAGGCCGGTCGCGCAACAGGCCGAGCAGACGCTGACTCTCGGGCCGCGACCCGACGGCACCCTCGTTGTGCAGGCGGCCAGCGTGGAGGACGTGCACCCCGCGCCGAACGCGCCGCAGGTTCTGCGTCTGGACACCGACACGTCGCCCGCAGCCGTCGTGCTGACCTTCGACAGCGATCTGGACCCCGACTCGGTACCCGCCGCGGTCGGCCTGAGCACCGCGGACGCCCGCACGGTTCCCGCCACGGCCAGCTATGACGCCGCGACCAGGACGGTGACACTGAGGCCCGCCTCGGCCACCACCACTCCGGTGGCGGTCCGGGTGGACACCGGGCTGCGTGACGTCCACGGTCAACCGGCAGTGGCCGGCCTGCGGGTCGCGGTGAACCTGGGCAGCTGACCGCCCGCGCACCGCCCGCGCACCGCCGGCCGCTGCCGGCCGCGTAACCAACCGGGGCGCCACGGCGTACTGGATAGGCGACAGGCCAGATCAGTCGAAGGCCGGAACGTGTTGTCGCCGGCCGCGCCTCGCTCATGGAGGAAATTCCATGGAAAACGCCTCGCCACACGTCCGGAACCGACGTCCACGCTGGAGGCGCCCACTCCGCCTGACGGTAGGGCTCCTCGTGACCGGCGCCGTGACGATGACCGCGGTCACCGCCTACGCCGGTACCGTCCAGCGGCCACCGCACCGGTCAGCCAACCCCGGCGGCAAGGCAACCGCCGAGGGAAACAAGGCAGCCGCCGAGGGAAACGGGGGCGTCGCGTTCAACAACGCGTACCGGATGGTGGATCCCAGCTACAACCCGCACCGAAGGATGCCGGCGATCAGCTTCCTCACCGTGGACGACCCGGCCGACCCTACGTTCAACCAGCTGCTGGGCATCAACGACCGCGGCACCGCCGCCGGCTACTTCGGAAGCGGCGCCGACGACAAGCACCCCAACAAGGGTTACCTGGTCGGGCCCGACTACGACAGGGACGACTTCACCAACCAGAACTTCCCCGGTTCGGTACAGACTCAGGTCATCGGCATCAACAACGCCGGTACCACGGTCGGGTTCTTCGTCAACGCCACGAAGGCGAACCTGGGCTTCGTGCGCTGGCGCGGTGCGTTCCTCGCCGTCGCCAACCCGGCCACCACGGCGAAGCCCGCGGTCAACCAGCTCCTCGGAGTCAACAACAACGGCGTCGCGGCCGGCTTCTACAACGACGCGGCCGGCGCGTCGCACGGGTACCTCTACTGGATCCAGAAGCGTAGCTTCGTTCCCGTTCGCGTGCCGGTGAAGGCTGACAGCGTCGTGGCCAGCGGAATCAACGACAGAGGCGACGTGAGCGGGTTCTACACGCTCGGCAAGAGGACCTCGGCCTTCGTGCTCACCCGGCACAGTTTCATCAGCATCAACCTCGGTGGGAAGACCAACACGCAGGCGTTGGGCCTCAACAACAAGGACCAGGTGGTGGGCTCCTTCGTCGACGCCCACGGCAAGATGCACGGGTTCGTCTGGCGCAACTGGAACCTCACCCAGGTCGACAACCCGAACGGCAGCGGCGGAACCCTCGTCAACGGCATCGACAACCGCAACCAGATCGTCGGGTTCTTCGTCGACGCGAAGGGCAACACCAACGGCTTCGTGGCCCGGCTGAGGTCCTGACTACCAGCGGGCACCGGTGGAGTGTCGGCCCAACCTCCAGCCCGGGCGGTCGTCACTCCACCACCTCCCGGCGGCTTTTGCGGAAACCGCGCGGTCCAGGCCGTGCCCGGCACCGCCGCAGGAACAGACCAACAGGTAGCTCAACCCGATTCAGTAAGGGAGCCCTTACGTGTCCCAGCGTCGACCGATCCTCATCATGTTCGCACTCGCGGTACCGCTGGCGCTGGCCACGGCCAGCCAGGTGTGGGCCGCGACCACGCCCACAAAGGTGCCCGCCGGTAACCCCGCCGCACCCCCGCCCGCCGTGGCCGCCACGGTCAACCCCAACTGCACCCTGGTCGTACCGCCGAACCCGCTCAGCGCCGCCGGCCTCGCCACGGCGTACCGGCTGGCCGCGACCAACCCCGCCCAGGGGCCCTGCAATGAGGCCAACGCCGCCCAATCCGCCTTCGTCCAGGCCACGATCGCCGACCCGGCGACCGGGAAGCTGGCCGTATACAACCCACTCGTGGTCGACAACGGCAAGGCGCCGGCCGCGGCCCCGATCACCCCGATGCTGCCGGCCGGCGCGGTGGTCGGCATCTGGTTCGGGTTCAACGGCACCACCCTGACCCTGCGCGGCAACAACAACAGCCTGGCCGCCGGCCACTGCGTCAACGGCACCCCGAACTCACCCTTCGGCCAGTTCGCGTACTGCAACGCGCCGGCGTTCTTCAACACCGCGAACGCGGCCATCACCGCCGCAAAGCTGACCGTACCGCCGCTGCAGATGGGCCGCGACGGCAAGCCCTGCCCCACCACCCGCGACTTCAGCCTCGTCGACATGGACCAAAGCGACAACGTCACATCCACCTACCTGGCCATCGGCAACGGAGCCACCGCGCAGGACACCGCCGCCAACCGGGCGCTGGGCGCCAACCAGATGCTCGTCAACGCCAGCGACAACCGGCTACTGGACAACTTCGTCGACCCCGCGCTCGGCTGTACGCCGTTCACCGCACCGAACCTGGCCGACGGGTCGACGCCGGCGACCTCGCTCGCCCTCAACGAGTTGCAGGCGGCGAACCAGCAGGCGCCGGTCGCCCTGGTCCCGCCCAACGACCCGATGGTGCTCAACGGCGCACAGATGAGCCTGACCAAGACGAACCTGTACCGCGCCGGAGTCAACCTGCCCGCGTTGGCCGCGCTCAGGACCGCCGCCCGCACCTACTGCGCCAATCTTGTCGGCACCGCGCCGCAGCGCCTGCAACTCGACCGCAACCTCACCCAACAGATGCGCTCCCCGGACGCCGCCGCGGCCAACAACCTATTCACATTCCTGGCCCAACGGCTGAGCCAGTCGTTCACCACACTCAACTGCGGCAAGCTCCTCAACATGGCCAACCCGGTCCACCTCAAGCTGAACAACGGGATCACCGTCGACGCCACCTTCACCAACCAGGCAGCCGGCGCACCCGGCGGCGGCAACCCCCCCAGCGGTAGCCCCAACGATCCTCAACCATCACGATCCAGCCACTTCTAGAACCCCCCCAACCCCAGCGGGGCCCGCCCATCCCACGCGTGGGCCCCGCTGGCTGGCGGCCTGGTCAGGCGCGGACCTGAGCCTGGAGCAGCTCCGAGGAAAATTTTTCTTGCGCGTCGACGCTCCAGCACTTCCCGATATCGATGGTTGGTGATATCCATGACAGGATGGAGGACGCCGATCGACTGCGGGTCGGTCCGTGGGTACCCGTGTCCGGCCGGCACGCCGACCGGGCGGCCACGGACGAGATCACGGCTGAGCACCCGGCGCATCGCTCTCGCGCCGCCGCGCCGCCGCGTTTCGGCAGAGACCGCCAGACCGCATCCGACGGTTCGGCCGGCTGGCTGCTGGACTTCGGGCCGCACGCGTATGAGCTGGACGATGGCGGTAGGGGGTTACCGCGGTTACCGACGAGCGGCGCGGCACGGGCGCGTCCTTGCCCTGATCGCGGCGCTGGTGGTTTCGGCTGCGTTACTCCTCGTAGTCTCCGCCTTGCCGGAGCGCCATGGCGGGCAGCCCGGCGCGGGCGGGGCGGGTGCGGGGCAGAGCGCCGCGACCGGGCCACCCATGACCTACGAGGCCGACGCGCCGGCCAACACGCTCTTCGGCTCGGCGGTCGCCAGGACATACCCCGGAGCCTCCGACGGCGTGATCGTACAGACACTCGGCAACTGGGGTACCGGTGTCGGAGAGGGTGCGCTGCGCGTCAACGACGTGATGGTGCCGGGCACCGGCATGTACGCGCTGACCTTCTACTATGTGCTCCCGACCAACGAACCGACCCGTTCGGTGATCATTACCGCCTCGGGGTTCGGCTCGGTCTCCGTGACCGTTGCAGGCAACACCACCTGCTGCTCGTCGCAGATCGTCCACGTGGTCCTGGACAAGGGAATCAACAGCATCACCTTCAGCAATCCCAAGGGCCATGCGCCGGCTATCGACAAGATAGTGATCAGCCCGCTCTGACGTGTCTGCCGCGGCCCGCTGGTCGGGTCCGCGGCGGGTCGCCGGGGTTGGCGTTGCAGCGGCCCCCCGGAGAACAGCGACTGGTCCCGGGCGGCCACGGCAGCTTCGGGGTCGTCCCAATGGAGCAGGCCCAGCGAGGGACGATCAGGTTTGGTGATTGTGGAGCCGATGCGTTGAGTGGTGGAACGCCTCTCGGCCCGCGCCGGCGCCCGTTTGTCGGCTCGATTGAGCGCTCGTCTACGCCCCGCGCGCGCTTGGCGAGGTGGCCGATGCTAGCCGGCGCGGGGCGGTACAGACTCCTTTCAGCGGCCGCACGCAGGCGCTGACCGTGGCCCGAGAGCCAGCGCAGGGAGGCCCCACAGGCGCGCGGGTCATCGCCGCGCCGCAGCTCGACCGCCCGCCGCTGGGCCGCCAGCGCGTCGGGGGCCGGGATGTCGATGGAAAGTTCTCGATCGCGAAGCCCTCCCACAGCTCCGCCTCGGCTCGTGGTTCGAGGATCGGGTGCTGGTCGAGCACCAACCGCAGATGGGCCGCCGCTTCCCGGTGCGCTCCGGCCGCCGAGGCCTCCCAGGCAGCAATCGGTCCATATTGGAGGATGCTGTCGCTGTCGCCGGCCTGAGCCCCATGGCGCACCACCGGCCACGCTGAGCCGGGCCAGGCGCAGCCGGCGTACCCGCCCACCCGCGAGGCCAGTCCGAGCAGCTGTCGCAGCGGATGGTCGGTACTCAGCTCGTCGTCGCGCTCACGCCGAGCCCGGTCGTGGCCCTGCACCGCGCGGTCGCGGTGGCCGAGGTCGACGGCCCGGACGCCGCGCTCGTCCTCGTCGACCGCCTCGACCTCGACGGCTTACCACCTCTTCCACGCCATCCGCGCCGACCTGCTGCGCCGCCTGGGCCGCACCGCCGAGGCCGCGCGGGCCTACGACGCCGCCCTCGCCCGCACCCGGAACGCGTCCGAGCAAGCCTTCCTACGGCGCAACCGCGAGGCCCTCACCTGAGGCGGAGCGGAGGCTACGGTGCGGCCAGGGCCTCGGTCGGGGTGAGGCGGGCGGCCCGGATCGAGGGGTGGACGCCGGCCACCACCCCGACCAGCATGGCGCCCCCGATGCCCCCGGCCACGGCGGCCGCCGGGATGACCGGCGGCCAGCCGTGGTAGCCGGCGTACCCGACGGTCGCCAGGACGCCGAGCACGGTGCCCGCGGCGCCACCGAGGGCCGACAGCACCACGGACTCGGTGAGGAACTGACCGCGGATCTGGCCGCGATTTGCCCCGAGGGCCCGCCGCAGGCCGATCTCGCGGCGCCGCTCCAGCACCGAGATGAACATGGTGTTGGCCACGCCGATGCCGCCGACGAGCAGGGCGACGCCGGCCAGTCCGAGGAAGAGGGCGGAGAACGTGCTCGCGGTGGCGCGCTTGGCGGCGAGGGCGTCGGACGGCCGGCTGACCTGGACCAGCCCCGGCAGTTGCGGGTAGACGGTTGCGGGCAGCACCGCGCGTACGTCCTCGATGGCGTTCTCCCTGGCCTGTACGTAGATCACGGTGGGATGGCCGTCGAAGCCCAGTACGGTGCGCGCCGCGTCCCAGCCGACGAGTACCGAGCGTTCGATCTCGGGAGTCAGCGGCATCGGGTCGAGGATGCCGATCACGGTGAACCACCGGCTGCCGATGCGTACCAGTGGCGCCGGCCGGCCCGGTGTCAGGTCGCTGATCCCGAGCCGGCTCGCGGTGACGTACCCGAGTACGGTGGTGGGGAACTTCTCCGTCGCGGGGCCGAGGAACCGGCCGGAGCGCACCTTCCCGTTGATCGCGTCGAGCAGGTCCGCGCGGCTCGCCAGTACGCTGAGCCCCGAGCTGTCGTTCGGGTCCACCAGGTCGGAGCGCCGTACCACGGCGTGTGTGTTGGCGACCGCGCTCGCCCGGGTGACCGGCCCGATCCGGCTCGCCATGCCCACCGCCTCCTCCGGCAGCAGCACCGGCGGATTCCGGTCCGGTACGGGCTGGGCGCGCAGCATGTTGGTGCCCAGCGCGGCGAGCTGGTTCATCAGGGCCTGCTGGCTGGACGCCGGGATGCCGGTCACGACGATCATCGTGGCGATGCCGATCGCGATGCCGAGGGCGGACAGCGCCGCCCGTACCTTCCGGGTGTGGATGCCCAGCAGGCCCAGGCGCAGCACGTCGGCCGGCGCCAGCCGGACCGGTCGGCTGCCGGCCCGGACGTCGGCCGCGCCGGCCGGCGCGGCGGTGACCTCGATCAATTGGCGCTCCCCGCGTGCGTGTCGACCACGATCCGGCCGTCGCGGATCTCCACCTGGCGGGGCATCAGCGCCGCGACGTCCTGGTCGTGCGTGATCACCGCGATGGTGGTTCCCTCGCTGTTCAGCCTGACGAGCAGCGCCAGGACGGCTTCGCCGTTGGCGCTGTCCAGGGCGCCGGTCGGCTCGTCCGCGAGGACCAGCGAGGGCTCGTTGACCAGCGCGCGGGCGATGGCCACGCGCTGCCGTTCGCCGCCGGAGAGCTGGTGCGGCAGGTGGTTCACCCGATGTGCCAGGCCCACCCGGGCCAGGGCTTCGAGCGCCAGCGGGCGCCGCCTGCGCCGGGGTACGCCGGCGTAGAGCAGTCCGGTGGCCACGTTCTCGGTGGCGCTGAGCCCGTCGGTGAGGTGGAACTGCTGGAAGACGAAGCCGAGCCAGCGGCCCCGCAGCGCGGACAGCCGCCGGTCAGAGAGCGCGGCGACATCCTGGCCCCCGATCCGTACCGTGCCGCTGGTCGGCAGGTCGAGCGTGCCCATGATGTGCAGCAGGGTCGACTTGCCCGATCCGGACGGGCCGAGGATGGCGAGCAACTCGCCTTCGCCGACCGTCAGGCTGACCCCGTCCAGCGCGGTGACCCCGCCCTGATACACCTTGCTCGCCCGGTCGACGACGAGTACCGGCTCCGGCGTGGCGGTCACGATGTCGTCACCACGTCGAGGCCCTCGGTGACTCCGGCCCCGCTGACCTCCACCAGGCCCTTGGCGAACAGCCCGGTCTCGACGGCGATCAGCGTGCCGTCCCGGCGCTGGAGGGCGTAGCCACCCTCCCGCAGCGCCACCAGCGCACCGACCGGTACGGCGAGGACGCCCTTGTGGGTTGCGGTGGCGCAGTGCACCTGGACCGGTGCGGCATCCAGGTTCGCCACGTCCTCCGCGGTCGACGGGGTGACGATGACGTCCACCTTGGGTGGTCCGGTCTGGCCGGGAGCGCCCGGTGCCCCGCTCTGGACGGTCTGGCTGATCGCCGTGACCTGCGCCGGAATCTCCTTGGCGCTGGGCAGCGTCACCGTCACGGCCAGCCCCACCGAAAGCGTGGCCAGTTGGGTGGCCTCCACCGATACGGCGATCAACTTGGTGGTGCTGGTGAGCGCGAGCAGTT
>WNGR01004979.1_pt1 | contig 16947 bp, 14 predicted proteins | sample 5407581 | NCBI WGS metagenome assembly WNGR01 (sample SAMN13153383, study PRJNA577476) | soil metagenome | isolation source: 80 cm soil or saprolite under Garry oak tree replicate 2 | place: USA:California | collected 2016-06-15 | reverse complement strand
TGATGGCGTTGCAGGACGGTGAGCTGATGGCGCAGGATCAAGATCTCTGCGTTCTTCCACGTTTCCTCTCGCCGGGACAGCCGCAGGCCTGCTGCTAGCCGCGTGATCAGGAGGAACGCGAACCGCAGGCACATGACCAGTGATCATCACCGCCGGACGCCGTGAGAGCAACTCTGCTGGTCAGCGCCATGGACAGGATTCTCGGCACGCACAGGAAAGGGCTCGTGCGTCGTGGACATGTAGCTGAACGGCGTTCTGCAGGAGACGCTAAATTCGAAAAACATCAGCGACTAGGGATTTCACGTGGCACTGTATCGTTAACATGCTACAGATAACGTGTCCACGACGAGACCAAGAACCCCTCATCAGCTACGTCGAACGTAGTCCAGCTCGGGCTAGAGATAACGGCGGGACTGTGTGCCCGCTCCGGTTCGTTGCTCGTCACGCAGCGTGCTGCTGAACACTATGGCGGCCGATGCCTGCCGTCGACCTGAGTGCGGCCGGCAGCCATAGCGCGGGGAACCCTTTGTGAGCGCCAGCACGCGTGGCCAGCGGCGTCGCCGGCGCTCGCCGCGGGCTAGCCTGCGCCATGTCCGGGCGCGGGGACGACGCCGAGTTGCTGCATAAGGCCAAGCAGGTCACCCTCGACCCATTGTTCCGCGATCTTGCCGGCGGCGATCCGGTAGATGTCAGTGCCGGTAATGCTGGCCTCCTTCCCCGTGGCCGGGATGCCCTGGAACTCGCCTTTATGCTTGAACCGATAGGTATCGTGGATGACGACCATGTCGTCCTCCGCTACCAGGAATTCGGGCGTGTCGTCGATATCGAAGGCAGCGAAGTAAGCGGCGATCAGCTGCTTGAGTGCCTCGCGTCCGCGGATTGGTCCAGGGACACCACTGATACGGCCGACGTAGTCCGAACTGCAGAGTTCATCGACGACGTTCGGGTTCCTTTTGTTCCAGAGCTCGTCCTTCCAGCGCAGCACGAGTTGCTTGTTTTCCCCAGCGGACATTGCTTTGCGCTCCTTTCCGGGCTGCCCCTGAAAGCCGGTCATAATGTGGGAGCCAGGCCGCGCCGCTGGCCCGGCCGGCTGGCGCGACGGTCTCGCCGGTCCGGGTCCAAGCGATGTTGGCGGGAGGGCACCTCACGATGCTCGCCGATGATGGCCTGGTCCGCGCTTCGGACATGGGCTGCCCGGCGGGGGAACCAGGCGCGCGGCCGCGGCACTGCCGATGGCATCGTCGGCGTGTGGCAATAGACCCACCCCATTTGGGCGAGTGCCTGTCCCGGCCGGTAACCCGGCACTGGGGTTCTTGGCGCCAAACCTAGTCCTGCCGTCGCCGTTGTCAATGGCCCGGGATAACGGCGACCGCAGCACGCCTCCGGTCGACCAGCCCTGTCGCGGCTTTCTCCAGGCGACCCGCCAGGCGGTCAATGCACGACCCGGCATGCTCATCAACCGCGGGATGCTGAGCGACCGGACTGCTCCGCTTCCTACGTCCGGTCAACCGAGAGCCTTACTACCAGCGCCGCAGCAGTTGACTTCACGGCCGTGGGCTGGCGGGGGCCGCCGCAGCGTGGTGAGAGCCGGGTCACCCTGACCGATCATCCGCGTGGCGCGCTAAGGAGGGGCACGATGCCGCGCAGTTTGCCGATGCTCTGCCGTTCGATCACGCCAGCCGGGGTGACCGACACCTTGGGTGCGGGCACCCCGAGTTCGGCGAGCCGAGTGACAAGTTCAGGGAATCGGGCCAGGAACTTGTCCCCGATGCGAACCAGTGCGTTGACCGTCCCCTGCGAAGCAACTCCCCTGACAGGCCCTCCCCGGCGCTCGGGGAACTGCTCATCCACCAGCTCGCGCACCGTCTCCAGAGAGACGGTCAGCTGGTTGGCATGTATGTCCACACCGGAAGCATCACGCGTCCCGATCTCTGACCGCAAGCTGCCTTCCGCCGCGCCAGAGCCCCCACCGGCCAGTCCCTCGGCAGGTGTTGAGAAGGGCAGCAGCAGCCAGGACCGTCACCGCCCTGCACGCCGAATAACACTGGCCGCCCGTACGCCCCGGCGTTAATCACCTTCCGTTTCTCAGCGAGAGGAACTTGCCATGACTGCTGTCCTGGAAAGCGTCCCTGGGCGTCACGGGGAAGAATCCGGTCCAGCGCCTGCAGGGAATGAGCCGTGCCAGCGCGGCAGACCACACCCGGTCAGCCGGCTCGTACCGGACCCGGCCGGCGTGCCTGCGCAGCACGGCGTTCTCGTGCCGGAGCACGAGTAGTTCAACATCCTTCGCCGGGTCCCTGCGGGATATCAGGACGGCCAGGCCGAGTACCTGGCGAAATAGCAGGTAGACGATCTTGAGCAGCACCCGGCCAGCCAACCATCACCGCGCTGTGGCTGCTGGCGGACGCACAGGTCAGCCACGCAATCGAATATTCGGGCGGCACACGACCGTGCAGGCGTCCTCACCCCGGCCACGGCGATGGGCGCCGCGCTCACCGACCAGCTGAGATCGGCGGGGCACACGCTCACGGTGCAGCAAATCACCCGGTAATCACAGCACAGCAAGATCCTGGCACCTCAGCGCCTCCCGCTCCGCCGTCCGGTGCCCGAGCCGCTGGATGGGATCAAGGAAACGCGCTAATCGGCAGTCGCCCGGCCAGAGGCAAATGAGGAAACCCGGGATTGGTCGCGTGTGCGACAGAACCGTTGCGCGGGCCGCGGGAGCGGGCGCACACTCGGTCCTGTGAGCACAATGGACGGGAGCTATCTCTTCGGCCAGGTCCGGGAGCAGGAGCGCGCTCGTCTGGCCGGACTGTCGGCGCAGTTCGACCCGGTCACTGTCCGACATCTGGCCAGTGTCGGGGTAGCGGCGGGCTGGCACTGCCTGGAGGTTGGCGCCGGTGCGGGAAGCATCGCACGGTGGCTGGCTGCTACGGTCGGGAGCACCGGTCGCGTGGTCGTCACCGACCTCGACACCCAGTTCCTGGACGATCTTCCGCGTCCCCCTGTCGAGGTGGTGCTGCACGACATCACCGGTGACCCAGTCGAGCAGGACGCGTTCGACCTGGTACACGCGCGGGCGGTGCTGGAACACCTGCCCAGCCGAGGCGAGGTCATCACGCGGCTGCTAACGGCACTCCGCACCGGCGGTGTGCTGATGCTCGGAGACATCGTGTTCGGGGCGGCTCTGCTACCGGTCTCGGGGAGGATCGTCAGCCCACCCTCGAAGGCAGACGCATTCACCCGCGTGATACCGGCCATGGCGGCCGGGTTCCGCGCCGCCGGGGCCGACCCTGAGTTCGGCCTGGAGCTTCCCGGTGCGCTCGCAGCGGCCGGCCTGCGTGACGTCGACGCAGAGCTGACCTGCCGGCTGGTACACGGTGGCAGCGAGGAATCCGCATTCTACATAATGGCACTACAGGAGCTCGGCCCCCGCCTGATCGCCACGGGCCTTCTCACGGAACAGGACCTGGCCGAGCCGTTGGCGTTCGTGCAAGACCCGGAATCGCGTTGGTTTTCCCGCGGCATGACGACCGCCTGGGGCCGGCGCGGCTGACCTGAAATGATCCGCAATGCCCGCCGTACCCCAACAGCGGTTCGATCGACGCCTTGCTGATTGCCGGAGCTGCCGAAATGGCAAGAGTATTGCCGCCCGCCTCCGACTATGCGCCGAGCATCTGCCCAACCACGAACTAACATCGGCAGAATCGGATGGGTCGGCGTAGTCGCGGCGGTGGCCCGCGCCGGGCCGGTGCGAGGACCACGTGAGCTAGATGCCAGGTACATCCGGAGTACATCGCGGGTCGATGGCGGCCATTAGGCTGGCTGGCGCACTGTGGCGGGGCTGGCCGGCAACGCCGTGCGCTTCGCGAACTGCGCGCGTGGCGGCGTGCGACGTGAGAATTGGACGTGGCGGGACTCGCTTGCACTCTGTGGGACTTGATCGGCGACGGGCTGTGGCTTTGACCTGGGCAATTTGCCAGGCACGGACGCCGGGCGGACAGCGGGCCGATTTCAGGTCCGGCAGTAATGGAGTATTCGCAGGTCAGATGCCATAAGGAAAGGGAATAATGGGCTCCCTGTAAAACCGCTACCTCTCAGGGGACGATGGCAGTCGGGGGAGTGCCAGGCTCCTTGGCCGACGGTTGAGCGGTGATGATGCGGGCCAACGTGCCGAGATCTGCGTTCGAGCCGCGGACGCCACCGGCACGCAAGGTGCGCCTGGAGATACGCCGACCGTCGGCGCAGAGCCGGGCGGCGACTGCCATGGCTTGGGCAGGGCCAGGACCAGCAACGGCCAGGACCGCACCGCCCGATCGTGCGCGGCCCGGGCCGGTCTGGCAGTGCTGGTCATCGGCCTGACTCCCTCCGTGCGGAGTGAAGTCCGTGCCAACACGGGGATGTGCGCTCGCCGTGCGGCACGTCCTGCAGGGTGTGCACTGCCCACTGGCCGCAGATCGTGCCCGGCCGGAGCCCAAATCACTCGCAGCGGCGCTCCTTCCCACCGCGTCTGCACCGCTATGGGCGTAGATCCCTGTCACCACCGCGGTCCGGTCCCAGACAGACCTCCGGGCCCTGCACCCCAGCCTGGGACGGGGGAGTGGTTGCAGTTGTGGTTGCAGTTCACCGCCGTGCACCAGAGGCCGGGCGGATACAGATCCCCAGGTCAGAACGCCCCCCGACCCTGGTGAACCGCAGAGCAGCGGACTCATAATCCGCCGGTCGTGGATACGATCCCCACCTGCCCCACTCGAATGTAGACTTCTTACCCGCCCTCGCTAGGGCAGCGCTCACAGAGCATCGAGCTCGCCGGTGGAGGTTGTCCGCCAGTCAACGCCCTGTGCGTCCCTGAACTGAGCCCAGACGGCGGAGGTGCCGTCGGCGACCGATGACCCGGCTCCAGGGATGACATGTTCGGCGCCGGGGAGAAGGACAGGCCAGCGCTGTTGCCCGCTCGTGCCCCAGCCGACACTGACGTCATACACCGGCTGCTGGCTTGTATTTCGCACGCAAGCCGCCGCTCTCGGGTCGGCCTGGTCGTCATCGAAGGGCCGCTGCTCCGTCCAGGCGAACACTCGGGCGGCCTGGTCTCGGCGGCGCTGGTCGAGGTCGCGGTCTGCTTGCTCCCGCAGGATCTTGACCTGTTCGGCCTGCTCGCGGAAGGCCTGATGCGCGTACCAGGCGGTGACTCCCGCTCCGGCGAGCAATCCGACGGTGGCGATGGCACCGGTCCAGGTGGCCACGAGGAGGGACATGATCGCACTCTAAAGCGCCGCGCTGGAATGGCCGGACATCTCCTCCAAAATCGTCAAGGGGCCGCAGCGGCTGGGCAGGCCGCGCCGATGCGGTAGCAACGCAGTAGCTAGCGCAAGCGCGCGCGGTTGTTCCGCAACGCTCTCGGCGACGAGGTCGAGCAAGCCCGCCCGGTGGACCGCATCGAGCGGAAGGCCCCCGGCGACGCCGAGACGGCAGACCGGCCGCGTCGTCGTGGGCCCCGCCTGAGGCAGGACGCCGCCCGCCGGCTTCGGAGTTCCAGGGACGGGCGTCGCGGCCCGGTAGTGCCCGCTTCGCTTATGCCCGTCATCTCAAGTGTCAGCCGGGGGAGTCCGCCCGACGCTTGGACTCGCCGTGAACGACTCGGGTGCATGCTCTGCCGGGGACCTGAGGCGCCGCAAGCCAGCGGGTGATCTCGTGCTCGGGTGTTGCGCAGAGCGCCGTGGTGCCGGTCATCGGCTGACCTCCATGCTCGCGAACCGGACTTCGTACCGCGGCTGGGCCTCTGCTGGCGGCTGCGGGTTGCAGGCGGCCGGGTGCTTCCAGCGAAGTGGCTGATCGGTCAGATCCGCGGGCCGTGCGCCGGGCGTGCGGCGTGCTGGCGCTGGCGTGCACTGCCCGTGACGAGCAGCCTGGCTGCTTGCCGCACGTGGCTGACCTGGTCGCCGCGCGATGGCACCTGCGGGGTGCAGAGCCGGCGCGCCAGGCCGCCCCGGGCAGGTCCGGGCGCGCCCGGTGCGGAGATGCCGCGGACCGTCAGTGAGTGGGTCTGCTGTCCCGGGGAATACCGTCACTGTGTTCGAAGAAAGGACAATCCAAGGGTGGCTGGTTACCGTACCGGTTACCGTCCGCAGCGAACCCTGGCCAACCCCGGCGGACCGTTGTGAACCAATGGCCAGGTCAAAGGTGTCTGTGGTGGAAGGTAGTGGATCAGTGTGAACGGGTGTGGGTTCCATGGCATGCAAGAAGTCATCGGTTCGAAGATTCCTTAGCTCAGCCCGAGATGTGACCTGGTGTCTCACACCCCACCATGTACTGGGCGATGTCGGCCGTCCCGGGTTGGCCGCTACCTGGCTGCGCTGTCCGGGGTGTCTGGCCGCCGAAAGAACGGTCCGTCCGGACGAGATCAGGCCAGATCCGTTGCGGTTGCTGTGTCGGCTGTCTGACAGCTGAGGGCCCGGGCCAGTGCGCCCAGGTCGGCGTTCGATCCGTGCAGGCCAGCGGCCCGCAGAGTTCGCCTCGACACGCGCTGCCCGGCCGCTGCCAGCCGCGCCGCGGTGGCATGAGCGTCGCTAAGCCGCTTGACCTGACCTGCTTCGGCGAGATGGTATCCCGATGTGTAGCCGTCCGCGGCCTGGCTCAGGAGGCGAGGGTGCGGGCTGCCCGTCAGGTCGGTGTTGTGAGCGTCGGCGTGCAGGAGGTGGGCCAGGGCAGTGCCCATGCCCAGGACGAGGACGGGCAGGCAGGACACTGCGGTGGTGACGATCCAGGGAGCGCGGTGGGCGTGGGTCTGGGCCAGCAGGTGGTAGGCGACCTGCCCGCCCATGCCGAGGGTCAGTGATCCGATGGCGGACCGGCGGGCGAATCGGCGGGTCCGGGCCGATATCGCAGTACCGGTGGTGAGCCAGGCCCGCAGCGCATAGGCGGCGTAGGCCTCGACTCCGATCGGCAGGGTGACCGCAGTGTTGAGGTGCAGGGAGTTCCAGATGCCTGGCAGCGGGTGGACTTGTCCGAATCCGGTCATCTGGCCGATCCCGACCCACCCGGACCAGACCGCGACCGCCGCGGGCAGCGCCAGCAGGAGCAACGGCCACGACCGCAATGTCCGGCCGGTCGCGGTACGGGAAGGTGAGTCATCGTGGCTGCCGGTCTCAGGACTGGGCACCTTTCCTGGACCATCGCCAGAGGGTGCCGATACGGCGGGACTCACGCGTAGCTGATCGTGCGACATGACGCTCCTCCTTGATCAACTGGGAGGAATTTGGGAGATCGCAACTGCCGCGAACTCGCCTCATCCGCACCCAGCTGGGCCGAAGACGAGCGTTTGAACTGCAGTTTCGCCGTTCACGCTGATCAGTCGGGCGACCGGACCTCGTTCACACCGAGGAGGTCACTGGTTCGATCCCAGTATCGCCCACCCAGCTCATCGGCTCGTTGCCATCTTATGACCAGCCATCGCGACCTTGATGCAGCAGAGTGCAGCAGCAAGCGGCATAGCCGTCAAGCTGGTCTCCGAGGCGGCGCAGCGCTTCGCGGGTGCTCTCGTCTAGCGCGTCGGTGTAAATCTCCGTAGTCAACGCGATCTTGCTGTGCGGGAGTATCCGCATTGCGATCCGCGGATGCACGTCCAGCGCCGCCAGGAGCGAGGCACAAGTGCGCCGCATGCCATGCGGCTTGATATAGCGGACCCCGGCGGCGCGGCATCGAACAGCCAGATGCCTGGCGAAATTGCGTGGTTCATACGGAGTGCCGTACCGGGTGGTGATGAGCAGGCCCGACTTACGCCACGCCTGACCTGACCAGCGCTGGCGTGCCATGCGCACGCTGGCTCGCGAAATCAGGACGCTCACCAGGCATCCGGCTCGCTATCTGAACCAACGCGTCACGCGGGCCAGAGCGATCGGCCAGTCAGCTGCGCGCACAGCGGCCTGTCGCCGGAGAAAGAGCGGGGGCGCTGCCCCGGCCCCGGCCCTCCGTCAGGGATGAGCGCGGACGGGACCATCCCCTCGCCCGGCCAGGCAAGGCCCTACGCCGGAACCTCCGGGTCGGTAAGGGCTCGCTACGCTCGGCCCTACGGCCAGACCCTTGCCGACCCCGCGAACCCGGTGTAGCCACGGGGGTGTCCAACCGAGGGGATGATCACATCGCCTGGCCATGCCAACCACGTCAAGGCCCGCCGTTGACGCTTAAGCGTCAAGAACCGCGAAGCACCCGTCGCGTTGACTAATTCTCGGTCAGGCAGAAAGGGTGCCCAGCCGGGTCGGTGAAAACACGAAACTGGTCGCCACCGGGCTGGAACGCAGGCTTGGCTGCGCCTAGCTCAAGCATCCGGACCTCGGCCTGGTCCAGGTCGTCGACCGCGAAGTCGAGGTGTAGCTGCTGTGGCCTGCTCTGCTCTGGCCAGCGCGGCGCCTGGTAGTCGTCAACTCGCTGGAATACTAGATAGAGCCCGTCCTCGCAAGTGAGCGCGGCGAAATCGTCGTTGGGCCCGGGGTAGAGTTCGAGGCCGGTGGCCTGCTGATAGAACGCGACGAGCGCCTTGGGGTCAGAGCAGTCGAGGGTTATCGCCGTTAGCTTCATTTTCAATGACACTCGGCAGATCCTCCCGGGCAACGACTTAAGACGCCGATCCGTGGTGCAGCAGGAAAGTGCAGCAACCCAACGCTGTCGCAGCCAACCATCACCGACCGATTTAAACCGCCTGACCTGCGAAAACAACACAGCCGATCTTGCGGCGGATAGTTCACACCGAGGAGGTCACTGGTTCGATCCCAGTATCGCCCACGAGCCGCCGTGCTTGTTCCGCGGCCCCGGCGCCGCCTCGCCGAGGGTCGCGATACTAGCCCGCGGGCTCAGCCCCCGGAGACCCGCGGGTTGTGGTGTCATGCGCCGCCGGGTCGGTGGGGCATGGTCGTGGCGTCACGCCGTCAGGCTGAAGATCAGGCAGCTTGACGTGGCGTGGGCGAGCAGCCGATCGCGCGAGTCGGTGAGCCTGGCCTCGGCCAGGGCGGTTCGCGACCCCTTGGACAGTAGGGTGCCGGTCACGACGACGCGGCCGGTATCCGTGGTCACCGGCCGGAGATACTTGGTCGTCAGGTCGATCGAGGTGTAGCCGAAGCCGGCCGGCAGCACGGAGTGGACGGCGCAGCCGGCTGCGGAGTCGAGCAGCGTGGCGAGCACGCCGCCGTGCACGGTCCCGAGCGGGTTGTAGTGCATTTCGTGCGGTGACATAGCGAACTTCATCCATCCGTCGCCGACGCCGACCGGTTCGATGCCCAGCGTCAGCAGCACGGGCGGCGGCGGCAACTCGCCCCTGCCGATCGCGGACAGCAACTCGATGCCCGGCATGCCCGCCAGGGCGGCGAGCGTGGCGGACGGGTCGGTCCACGAGTAGGTCCTGGTCCTGACGGCGCCGTCTGGCTGACCTGGCGGTTCGGGCTGACGACGTGCTTCAGGCTGAGTCTGAGTCATGGATTCAGCTTGGCCCGCTCTTGCTGAGTCTGTCAAGTAGACTTAGCATGGACGAATGCGAGGGATGCAGAACAGCCCGGTCGCGCCGGATCGCCAGGCGGCCGGCCCCGAGGCCCTGAACTGGTCGATCGAGAACTGCACGATCCAGCGTGCCCTGTCCGTGCTCGGTGACCGGTGGACCTTCGTTGTCCTGCGCGAGGTGTTCAACGGCGTCAGGCGCTTCGACGACATGCGGGCCCGCACCGGCATTCCCCGGCAGGTCCTCAGCGGCCGGCTGGCCAGGTGCGTGGCCGAGGGACTGCTGCGCCGCAAGCCGTACCGGGAGCCGAACCAGCGCCAGCGCGCTGAGTACCGGCTGACCCAGAAGGGACTCGACCTGTACCCGATCCTGGTCGCGCTCAACGAATGGGGCACGGCGTACTACGCGGACCCACAGGGCTCGCCGCTCGTATTCGGGCACCGTGACTGCCCCGGCACTGTGGGGGTGCGGCTGCACTGCTCGCAGGGGCACGACGTCGCCGATGTACGCGCCGTCGTCCCCACCCCGGGACCTGGCGCTCGTCGGCGTCGCACCGGGTAACGCGGTCGCGCGCCGCGCCGCGCGAGCCGCCGGCGCCTGTGTGACCAGCCGGAACAGCGGTGCTCCGGTCCGTTTCACCGGATTGCGTACCGGAGTGCTCGGACCTTTATTTGTGCCTGTTTCTTCATCTGATCTGCGAGCCGGTCATGCTTCGTGGTACTTACACTCGCAGGTGAGGAAGAGGTGGTACAGATCGGGGCACACACCATGCGGCCTGGCCAGGACGGCGAGCCCGCGGAAGGCACCGGCGAATCGGCAGATCCGGCCGGGGACACAGGGTCTTCTTCATACGCGCCGGGCGGTCAGGGCGAGGCCACCGAGAACTCGCGGACTGACGCGGAAGGCAAGACCGGTACGGCAGACGGCGCGTTCGCGGTCGGTTCGGCTGCCGGCCCGGCCGCCACCGCAGAGCGGCCGAAGCCGCCCGGTTCAGCAGATACTGCCGCTACGGTGGTGCGGGCGAAGCCGGAGCGTCCTGAAGGCACGCGCGTCGCCCTGAGCCCGTCCGGGTCGGTATGGCCCGATGTTCCCGCCGCGCCATCCCCGGCGCCGGCCGGCCCCGCGCAGTCCGCCCCAGCAACTCGGTCCGGCACGGCAGAGCCCGGAGCCGCGGGTGCGGCAAAGAGTCCCTCGGGATCGAGCTTGCCCGCCAGCTCACCGGTTGCGGGCGGAACGGCACGGCGTGATGACGCCAGCGCCGCCGGCGCGTCAGCTTCGGTGTTCGAGCCGAGATCGGCCTCCCGCTCGGCTGAGGCCAGCCAGATCACGCGGCGCGCCGACCCGCTGACCGCCCCAAACTCGGCCCTCACCAAGCGATCCGACCGGGCCTCGGGCAGCGCTCCGGCCAGCGCCAGAGGCCCGGCCAGGCATGATCCGCTGACCGGCCCGAGGCCCTCGTTCACGAAGAAGGCCGATCTGCCCGACAGCGCGACCGGCCCGGTTTGGCGAGGCGATCCGCCTGGCGGCTCGGCCTCGGGGTCCCCGGTGACGACCGCGGCGGCCTCAGCAGACCCGGCCCCGCCGGCGTGGCGGGCGGCCGCGGCCACGCCGCTCGGCTCGACCGCAGCGACCTGGCCGGCCGGTCAGGTCAGCCCGCTCGGTTCGGCCCCGGTCGCGCGGCCGGCCGGTTCGCGCGACGAAGCCGCAGCGGCCGGGCAGGCCCCCGGGACGGGCGGAAGCGACGCGGAAGCCGCCGGTAACTCTGGCAGTCAGGGCGCCGCCGCTGCCGGCGGCTCAGCCGCCGGGGGCTCGGGAGGCTGGGGGAGCGGTCCCGGCGGTCCCGGCGGTCCCGGCGGGGCGCCTTCACCGTGGTCGGCCGCGCCGTCACGGAGTCGCCGGCTCGGCCCTGTCCTCGGCAGCATCGCCGCTGCGGTCGCGATGCTCGTGGCCGGCGGCGCCTATCTCTACGTGCAGAAGTCCAGCCCGGCCGAGGCCGCGGGGAACGGGCAGCCGCACAAGAAGGCAGGCCCGGCCGCCAAGACGCCCGAGCACGTCCTGTCCATGACCCCAGCGGACGGCACGACCGGCGTGAACGGCGCCGCCCGGATCACCGTCATCTTCTCCGAGCCGCTGAGCGCGACCTCGCCGATGCCGACGATCTCCCCCGCGATCGATGGCACCTGGCAGCGGCACGGAAACACCGCGGTCTTCGTTCCGGCTCGCGGTTTTGGCGCCAGGACGAAGGTCACGGTGCAGATCCCCGCTGGCGCGGGGGGCATGGAATCAGCCCGCGGCGGCGTGCTCGCCACGCCGGTCACCGCGAAATTCCGAACCGGCTCCTACAGCCCGGTCCGGATTGAGCAATTGCTGGCTCAACTCGGCTACCTCCCGCTGGACTGGGCCCCCCAGACCGGGACCGAGGTGCCGCTGAGTGACGCCAACGCGCAGCTCAGGGCCGCCTACAGCCCTCCCGCGGGAACCTATACCTGGCAGTCCGGATACCCGTCGGCCCTGATGCGGCTATGGAGCCCTGACAAGCCGAGCGAGATACTCCGGGGCGCGGTGATGGCGTTCCAGGCCGATCACGGGCTGACGTCGGACATGATCTATGAGAACCAGGAAGGGCTGACTCTGAACGGGTCGATCGGCCGCCGCCTTTGGCGAGCGCTGTTCCGCGCGATAACACGCGACCAGGCGAACAAGCACGGCTACACCTACGCGCTGGCGAGCCAGAGGGCTCCCGAGACCCTGACCGTCTGGCACAACGGCGTCCAGATCTTCAGGAACCCGGCGAATTCCGGCGTACCGGTCGCGCCAACGGCGGTCGGGACCGACCCGGTGTACATCAGGTACCAGAGTCAGATCATGAAGGGCACCAACCCGGACGGAACCAAGTACGCGGACCCGGTCGCCTGGGTCGCGTACTTCCACGCGGGCGAGGCGGTGCACTACTTCGGGCGTTACAGTTACGGGTCGCAGCAGAGCCTCGGCTGCGTGGAACTGCCATGGGGCCCGGCGAAGCGAATCTGGCCGTACCTGACCTTCGGAACACTGGTCACGGTCACCGCGCCGTAGCGGACCGACAGGCGACGAGTTTGAGGTAGTCCGGCCGGTAGGCCGCCCGGGCGATAACTCGCGCGCGGTGACGGCATGGTGCCCGCTAGCATCGAAGCCTGCGGGCGATGAGCGCCCCGGGCCAGTCAGCCACCGAACGAACCGAAGAAGGAGCCAGCCGTGCCTGCCGACAAGCTGCACATCACACTCGCCGGACGCGAGCATGTGGTGGAAGCTGGCACGACGGCCGGCGAGGCCCTGGCCGCCGGAGAGGGAGGCCAGGCCATCGCCGCCCGGGTCAACGGGACCCTGCGCGACCTCACCTGGCGGCTTGGCGACGGCGACACCGTCGAGCAGGTCGACCTGGGCTCCGCCGACGGGCTCGCGATCTTGCGGCACTCCGCCGCGCACGTGCTCGCCCAGGCGGTCCAGGAGCTGCACCCCGACGCGAAGCTGGGCATCGGTCCACCGGTCGAGAACGGCTTCTACTACGACTTCGACGTCGCAGAGCCGTTCAGCCCGGGCGACCTCAAGGCGATCGAGCAGAAGATGCGACAGATCGTCAGGCAGGGTCAGCGGTTCAGCCGCCGGGTGGTCTCCGACGCGGACGCCCGCGCCGAGCTCGCGGCCGAGCCGTACAAGCTGGAGCTGATCGGCCTCAAGGGCGCCGGCCCCGAGGTCGGCGCCGAGGAGTCCGTCGAGGTCGGCGGTGCGGAGCTGACCATCTACGACAACCTGGACCCGGCTACCGGCGCCGTGTGCTGGAAGGACCTGTGCCGCGGGCCGCACCTGCCCACCACCAGGCACGTCCCGGCGTTCAAGCTGATGCGCAGCGGCGGGGCCTACTGGCGGGGGAGCGAGAAGAACCCGCAGCTGCAGCGGATCTACGGCACCGCCTGGCCGTCGCGCGACGCCCAGGACGCCTACCTCAGGCTGCTGGCCGAGGCTGAGCGGCGCGATCACCGCAGGCTCGGGGCCGAGCTCGACCTGTTCTCGTTCCCGAACGAGATCGGCAGCGGGCTGCCCGTGTTCCACCCCAAGGGCGGCACCATCCGGCGGGTGATGGAGGACTACTCGCGGCGCAGGCACCTCGAGGCGGGTTACGAGTTCGTCAACACCCCGCACATCACCAAGTCGACCTTGTTCGAGACCTCGGGTCACCTGGACTGGTACGCGGACGGGATGTACCCGCCGATGGAGATGGAGGGCGCGTCCTACTACCCCAAGCCGATGAACTGCCCGATGCACATCCTGATCTACGCCTCCCGCGGCCGGTCCTACCGCGAGCTGCCGCTGCGGCTGTTCGAGTTCGGGACCGTGTACCGGTTCGAGAAGTCGGGCGTCGTGCACGGGCTGACTCGGGCGCGCGGGTTCACCCAGGACGACGCGCACATCTTCTGCCGGCCCGATCAGCTGGAAGACGAGCTGGCCAGCCTGCTCGACTTCGTGGTCGGGCTGCTGCGCGACTACGGCCTGACCAAGTTCGAGGCCGAGCTGTCGACCAGGCCGGACAAGTTCGTCGGCGAGATCGCCGAATGGGACAAGGCCGAGGCAGCACTGAAGCACGCCCTGGATGCGTCCGGGCTGCCGTACGTGATCGCTGAAGGCGAAGGCGCATTCTACGCGCCGAAGATCGACGTGCACGTGAAGGACGCGATCGGCCGCCGGTGGCAGCTCTCCACGCTCCAGGTGGACTTCCAGGAGCCCGGCAGGTTCGGGATCGAGTACACCGCCGCGGACGGGACCAGGCAGCGGCCGCAGATGATCCACCGGGCTTTGTTCGGCTCGATCGAGCGGTTCTTCGGGATCCTCGTCGAGCACTACGCGGGCGCGTTCCCGCCCTGGCTGGCGCCGGTTCAGGTGACCGGGATCCCGATCTCCGACACGCACGTGCCGTACCTGGAGGACGTCGCGGCCCGGTTGCGCCAGCGCGGCATCAGGGTGCAGGTCGACTCGGGCTCGGAGCGGATGCAGAAGAAGATCAGGACCGCTCAGCGGCAGAAGGTGCCCTACATGTTGCTGGCCGGCGACGACGACACCGCGGCCGGCGCCGTCTCGTTCCGCTACCGCAGCGGCGAGCAGCGCAACGGCGTCCCGGTGGACGAGGCGATCGAGGAGATCGTCGCGGCGGTCGAGCAGCGCATCCAGGTCTGACCGCCCGGCGCTGGGCGGGTCGCCGGCCGGGTGGGCGGGTCGGCGGGCGGGAGGGGCTGGCCGGCCTCCTATGCTGCATTTCATGGCGGATAGCGGAGCGGACGAGCCGGTGCCGCAGTACGCGGATAGCAGAGCGGCCGAGCCGGTGCCGCAGTACGGCGCGGGCACGCCAGACGGCTTCCGGCGGCTCTGGACGCCGCACCGGATGGCTTACATCAAGGGCGAGGACAAGCCCGGTGGGCCCGGCGCTCGTGAAGGCTGCCCGTTCGACCACGTCCAGGACCTGCCAGACGCCGACGGCCTGATCGTCGCGCGCGGCACGCTGGTCTTCGCCGTGCTCAACCTGTACCCGTACAACAGCGGGCACCTGATGGTCTGCACGAGCCGTCACGTTGCCGACTACACCGACCTCGACGAGGCTGAGACCGCCGAGCTCGCGACCTTCACCAAGACCGCGATGAGAGTTCTGCGGGCTGTATCCGGAGCGCAGGGCTTCAACATCGGCATGAACATGGGCGGCGTGGCCGGCGCGGGCATCGCGGCGCACCTGCACCAGCACATCGTCCCCCGGTGGGGCGGCGACACCAACCTCATGCCCGTCATCGCCCAGACCAAGGTCCTGCCCCAACTCCTAGCCGAGACCCGCGAAGTCCTCGCCCAAGCTTGGAAAGAAGGAAGCTGAGACCTTCACCCGGACGAGCCAGGCTACACAGCTAGCCCTGATCCTTACTGAACGCATGGACCGGGGGCCACTGTGCCACCAGCTCGATCAGTCGGGCCGGGTCTAGCTTTGATCGGCCTCGGTGGTCACTTTTTCTCTGAGGTGCGAGGGGAGCGGTTCGTACCTCAGGTACGAGCGGGAGAACGAGCCGGTGCCGTGCGACAACGAACGGAGGTCTGTCGCGTACCTGATCAGCTCGAGCTCGGGGATCTCGGCCTTGACCAGCGTCCGGCCGCCGGCCACCGGCTCGGTGCCGAGCACCCGGCCGCGCCGGGAGGACAGGTCGGACATGACCGCGCCGACGTAGTCGTCGCCGATCAGCACCGAGACCTCGTCGACCGGCTCGAGCAGCTGGGGCTGCGCCCTCTCCGTCGCGTCGCGCAGCGCCGCGCGGCCGGCCTTCTGGAACGCCATGTCGGACGAGTCGACCGAGTGCGCCTTGCCGTCGTAGAGCGTGACCTTGAGGTCGACCATCGGGTAGCCGGCGACCACGCCCTGCTCCATCTGGGTCCGCACGCCCTTCTCCACGGACGGGATGAACTGCCGCGGAACCACGCCGCCGACGATCTTGTCGACGAACTCGAACCCGCCGCCCGACGGCAGCGGCTCGACCTCGATGTGGCAGATGGCGTACTCGCCGTGACCGCCGGACTGCTTCACGTTCCGGCCGAGGCCGTTCGACCTCCCGCCGACCGTCTCCCGCAGCGGAACCCGCAGCCCGACCGTCCGTACCGGCTGGAGAGCCGGTCGAGCAGCAGGTCGGCGTGGGCCTCGCCCATGCACCAGAGCACGAGCTGGTGGGTCTCCGCGTTGTTCTCCAGCCGCAGCGTGGAGTCCTCGGCGACCAGCCTGGACAGCGCCTGGGACATCTTGTCCTCGTCGGCCTTCGACTTGGCCGAGATCGCGATCGGCAGCAGCGGCTCGGGCATCGCCCACGACTCCATCAGCAGCGGCCGCTCCTTGTCCGACAGCGTGTCGCCGGTCTCCGCGCTGGTCAGCTTGGCCACCGCGCAGATGTCGCCCGCGGCGCAGGAGGCGATGCTGCGCTGCTGCTTGCCCAGCGGCGAGGTCAGCGCGCCGATCCGCTCGTCCTCGTCGTGGTCGGCGTGCCCGCGGTCGGCCCGGCCGTGCCCGGAGACGTGCACGGTGGCATCGGGCCGCAGCGTCCCTGAGAACACCCGGACCAGGCTGATCCTGCCCACATACGGGTCCGAGGTGGTCTTGACCACCTCGGCGAGCAGCGGGCCGTCCGGATCCGAGCTGATTCCGCTGACCGGCTTGCCGTCGATCGTCGTCACGTTCGGCAGCGGGTGCTCCTGCGGCGAGGGGAACGCCTGGGTCATCAGCTCGAGCAGCTCGGCCAGGCCGATGGTCTGCTGCGCCGCCGCCGGGATCACCGGGTAGAAGCTCCCCCTGGCGACCGCCTTCTCAAGGTCGTCGATCAGGATCTTCTGGTCGATCTCCTCGCCGGACAGATACCTGTCCATCAGGCTCTCGTCTTCGCTCTCCTGAATGATCGACTCGATCAGGGCGC
>WNGR01004064.1_pt1 | contig 16948 bp, 10 predicted proteins | sample 5407581 | NCBI WGS metagenome assembly WNGR01 (sample SAMN13153383, study PRJNA577476) | soil metagenome | isolation source: 80 cm soil or saprolite under Garry oak tree replicate 2 | place: USA:California | collected 2016-06-15 | reverse complement strand
TATCGACGGACCACGCCATCCGGATCGCGCCGGACGATCAGAGCCACTTTGCAGTGCGTCTTCTGGCCGAGGATGCCGAGGAAGACGCCCACGCCGGCATCCTCCATCTCGCGTGCCCAGCGAATGTTCGACGCCTCGTCAAAGCGCGCCATCAACTCGACCACCACGGTCACTTCCTTGGTCTGCGCGGCCTCCGTAAGTGCCGTGAACAGCGGTGAAGCTTCGCTGGTGCGGTAGAGCGTCTGCTCAATCGATACGACCGCGGGGTCCGCAACCGCAGACTCGACAAATCCCTCCACCGTCGAGTACGAATCGAACGGATGATGCAGCAGAATGTCCTTTGTCCGCAGCTCGTCGAACAGGTTCGCCGACTGGGGCGAAAGCTGATGGCGGCGCCCGTGAAATGGCGGGAATTTGAGCTCCGGCCGAGTGACTTTGCCCGGCAGGTTCATGAGGCGTGACAGGTTCACCGGCCCATCGGTGCGGAAGACCTGCCACGGATCGAGTTCGAAGTTCGTGCGCAGGCGTTCGACAATCTCCTCGTCCGCGGTGCTCTCGATCTCCATGCGGACAGCGTCGCCCTTGCGCCGGTTGTGCAGCTCGGCGCGAACGCTCTCGAGTACGCTGCGCGCCTCCTCTTCCTGCAGATAGAGATTGCTGTTGCGGGTCACCCGAAAGGCCGCCCGCGAGAGCACCTCGTACCCGCGGAACATGCGCTCCACCTGCGACTCGATCAGTTCGTGCAGCAGGATAAAGTCGTAGGTCCCTTCGGCGCTGGGAAGCGGCACCAGCCGCTGCAGCGCGCGAGGCACGGTGACGATGCCGAGCGCCGGACCCGACTTCGACAACGCCGTCTTTTGCAGCCTGCCTCTGCGCTTGTAACGCAGCAGAAGCCCGATGCCGAGCGCCTTGTTCAGCACTCGCGGGAATGGGTGCGTGGGATCGATCGTAATCGGCGTCAGCAGCGGATCGACTTCATTTTCGTAGAAATGGAGAGCGTGGGCGCGCAACCGCTCAGGGAGTTCGCGCCATTTCAGAATGCGAATCTTCTCCTCGCTCAACGCGGGCAGCAGCTTCTGGTTCAGACACGCGTACTGCGCGTCGACAAAGTCGTGCAGCACTATGGAGAGCCGGTCAAGGCGCTGCTGTGGCGTCAGGCCGCCTTCGTCACGCTGCTGCGGCTGGGTATAGCCATCCTCAATCCGCTGCAGCAGACTGGCTACGCGGATCTCAATGAACTCATCGAGATTGCTGGCCGTAATCGCAAGAAACTTTACCCGCTCCAGCAGCGGATTACTCGCATCCACTGCCTCTTCGAGCACTCTCTTATTGAAGAGCATCCACGATTCATCGCGGTCGAAGAAGAGGTTTTCCCTCGCCGGCGCGGCCTTCTTCGCAGCCTTGCTCCCGGCGCGCTTCCCTGCGCTGCCCGGCTTGGCAGCCGATGACTTTGTCTTAACTGATTTCGATTCAGCCATACAGACAATTATGAGACTATCGCACGCTCGAACGCTGCGCCACCCAGTGAATGCACGGTCAATTCCATGAACACTAGGATGCATCTTCGACCGGATGTATCTCAAATGTGCCGCCGCCGGCAAAGTAGCGCCTCCTCATCCAGAAGGCGACGTTAACCAGGCCAATCAGCGCCGGCACCTCAATCAGCGGCCCCACCACGCCCACGAAGGCCTCGCCTGAATTGATGCCGAACACAGCCACGGCCACCGCAATGGCCAATTCGAAATTGTTGCCTGCGGCAGTAAAGGAGAGTGTGGCGGATTGCGCATAATTCGCCCCCAGCCGCTTTCCCATCCAGAAGCTCACCAGAAACATGATAAGGAAATAAACGATCAGCGGGATGGCGATGCGGACGACGTCGAGCGGCAGCCGCACGATGAGATCGCCCTTGAGCGAAAACATGACCAGGATCGTAAACAGCAGCGCGATCAGCGTCAGCGGGCTGATCCGCGGGATGAAGCGCGTCCGATACCACTCTTCGCTCTTGACGCGAATGAGGACGAAGCGCGTGATGATCCCAGCGGCGAAGGGAATGCCAAGGTATATCCCGACACTCTTCGCAATCTGCGCTATGCCGACGTGCACCACGCTCCCCTCCAGCCCGAACAACCTGGGTGCCACCATCAGAAACGCCCAGGCGTAGAAGCTGTAGAAGACAACCTGGAAGATGCTGTTCATGGCGACGAGTCCGGCGACATAGTCGGAATCGCCCTCCGCCAGCTCATTCCAGACCAGCACCATTGCGATGCAACGGGCTATGCCGATCAGGATCAAGCCGCGCATGTACGCCGGTTCGCCGCGCAGAAACACGATTGCAAGCAGGAACATCAACACAGGCCCGATCACCCAGTTCTGAACCAGCGACAACCCCAGCACCCGCTTGTTGCGGAAGACGTCTCCCAGCTTTTCGTAGCGTACCTTCGCCAGCGGCGGAAACATCATGACGATCAGGCCAATGGCGATCGGGATATTCGTCGTGCCGCTCTGGAAGCGGTTCACGAACGCGGCGGAGCCTGGGATGAAATGACCGAGGCCAACTCCGACGGCCATCGCCATAAATATCCAGAGGGTCAGAAAGCCCGGCCCTGTGTAGGCAATGTGCTCGGCATAGTTATTCGCGCCCGATCTGGTGGATTTCCTTCTGTATCGCCAACTGTCCGAGCGTGGCGAGCGGCAGAGAAAGAAAGAGGCCGATGCGCCGGTCCAGCACGACATACGCATCGCTAAAGGCCCGGGCAATCTCCTCCGGCGTGCCTTTCACCGCAGCCGGATCGGCGATCCCCCAGTGCGCGGTCATCGGCTGCCCAGGCCAGAGCGGGCACACCTCGTTGGCGGCGTTGTCGCACACCGTGAACACAAAGTTCATCTGCGGTGCACCAGGCGCTGCGAATTCGTCCCACGATTTGCTGCGCAGCCCAGCGGTCGAAATGCCCGCGGATTCAAGCTGCTTCAGCGCCTCCGGTCGCGGCGCTCCCGACGGATGGCTGCCTGCGCTGTATGCGGTGAAGTTGCCCTTAGCCTTGTGATTCAGAATCGCCTCGGCCATGATGGAACGCGCGGAGTTGCCCGTGCACAGGAAGAGAACGTTGTAATGGGGCGGCATCGTCTATCCCTTCTGAACTGTGGCGGCAGGCGCGCAGCAGTCGGTACCGCAGCAGGCTGCCTTCGGTTTGGTGCCGCGAATAAACGCGCTGAGGAATTTCCCCTGGACCAGGGGAACAATCTCATCCACAGCAATGCCCGCCTCGGTCAGGAAGACTCGCGCATCTTCAACGTCGTAGGTTCGCGTCGGCTCAAGATCGACATCGGCAAAGCCCGCGGCTACCAACTTGGCAAGATAGTCATTTTCTTCCAGCGCGCCGGCGATGCATCCGACCCACAGCAGCATGCTCTGGCGGACGGAATCGGGAACCTCGCCGCGCACTACGACATCAGACACAGCGAAACGTCCGCCCGGCCGCAATACGCGGAACGCCTCGCGCAACACACGGCCCTTGTCCGCCGAGAGATTGATGACGCAGTTCGAGATCACCACGTCGACGGAATTGTCCGGCAGAGGAATGTTCTCGATCTCGCCCTTCAGAAATTCAACGTTGTTCGCGCCTGCCTGCCGCTGGTTTTCGCGGGCGAGCGCCAGCATATCGTCGGTCATGTCGAGCCCGTACGCCTTGCCCGTCGGCCCGACCCGCCTAGCGGAAAGCAGCACGTCGATGCCGCCGCCCGATCCGAGATCGAGGACCGTCTCACCCGGCTTGAGTTCGATCAGCGCCGTCGGATTTCCGCAGCCCAGCGACGCAAGAACTGCCTTCTCCGGCAGCACGCCTTTTTCGCCATCGCCGTACAGATCCTTCGTGATGGGATCGCAGCATCGCATCGCCGGATCGCAGCACGCCGCTGTTCCCGCCTGTGTAACGCTTCGAGCAATCGATCCGTATTTCTCGCTGACTGCGGCCTGATTCGACATGAGTGACGCCTCCTTCATATGCGCCAAAGCAAATATATGTTCCAACAACACATCTGTCAAGGCGTATATTATGAAATTATGGGTGCCGCACCAAAATCTCCCGACCTGGTACACCTGTTCGCGGCGCTCGCCGACCGGACCCGCCTCCGGCTGCTCAACCTGATGAACGGCCGGGAGGTTTGCGTCTGCTATTTCGTGGAAATCCTCAGGCAGGGGCAGCCGAAGATTTCCAGGCACCTCGCCTATCTGCGCAACGCCGGGATCGTATCCGCGCGCCGCGAAGGCAAGTGGATGCATTACAGCATCCAGCGTCCATCGGATGCTCGCGCAGTGGACATCCTCGAGGCTACGCTCAGGTCGCTACGGGCCGACCGCGAGATGCAGGCTGACCTGGCAAAGCTCGAACATGCGTGCTGTCAGCCACCGGGTCTCGTGTCACTTCAAGGCGCACCTCTACCTACCTATCTGGATACGGTTTAGCGCGTCCAAGCCGGCCAACTCGTCGGACCGTGTTGACACCTCTCGTCCGGCCACTTGAGCGTTTCGGTTCGATTAGTCCGCATATCGGAACAGGACGGGCTCTTGGGTCCTACCATTCGGCTCTTCGCACAAGTCTTGAGGCGACCCTAAGATCAGCTACTTCCGATTAAATGGCTCCGTGGGCGGCCCTGCTTGAAAAATGCCTGCGAAGAACTTCACACTCGACACATATCTTTCATATTGTCGTTGACATTGATACCCATGCCTCCCTATCGTTTGGGGCGCTCAAAGAAACCCCAGCCATTAATGGCCGTAATCCATGGAGTGTGCATGAAGCGTCTCGCAGTTTTCCTTCTTCTTTTGACAGCAACGTTTGCGTATGGACAGGACGACCGAGGCAAGATCGCCGGCCTGATCACCGACTCCACCGGCGCGGTAATTCCAAAGGCGGCGATCGGCGTAACCAACGAAGCCACGGGCGTAGTTCGCAACGCCACGTCCGACGGGGCCGGCGCCTACGTCGTCGACTTCCTGAATCCGGGTGTTTATACGGTCAACGTGAGCAGCACCGGGTTCAAGCAATTCGTCGCCACTCATGTGCGCCTCGAAGTAGCGGGTCGCGTCGGTATCGATGCAAAGCTTTCGATCGGCGCGCAGACCGAAATGATCACCGTAGAAGGCACCGGTGGCGCCCGCCTCAAGACAGAGGACGCCACGCTAGGCTTCACCGTGGAGGGTCGCTCCGCTCAGGAGCTGCCAATTTTGTATAGCAACCCTTTCGAATTGCAGTTGCTCGCCCCAGGGGTCAACAGCACAACGCTAACTGCGGCGAACCATAGCTACGAAGGAGGCTCCGAAAGCGCGAAGGTTAACGGTTCGCAATCCGGTCAGACTGAGTTCACGCTCGATGGCGCGCCGGAAACTCGCAACGGCGGTGCGGTCACCACTGCCTACATTCCTGCGAAGGATTTCCTGGGCGAGTTCAAACTGATCACGTCTCCCTATGACGCGAGCATCTCGCATACTTCCGGAGCATCTCTCGATGCCAGCCTCAAATCCGGCAGCAGCAAATTTCACGGCACGGGAAGCTACTATTTTCAGCCGCCAGACTTGGGTGCTCCAGCTTTCTCTCTGGGTACTCACGCAGCCCCGGTGTCGAAATACAACCGCGAAACAGGAGCGGTCGACGGCCCTGTCTTCCATACCAAACTCTTCTTCTTCGGCGGATATGAGCACCAGCACCAGGAACAGGCTGCTACCACCACACCGCAAACCGTCCCCACTGTTGCCGAGAAGAAAGGTGACTTCTCTGCCCTTCTTCCGCTTGGCACTACCAACAGCACCACAGTTGCCTGCAAAGGCTTCAACGTCGCTCCTTACAATACCTACCAGATCTACAACCCGTTCTCTACCCATCCCGATCCAAATTGCCCGGGCCAGGTCATTCGCGATCCTTACTCGAATAACATCATTCCGGCGATCGATCCGATTGCCGCAAAGATCCTCAGTTACTATCCGGACCCGAATACCCCCGGCAGCGCCAATGGCCTGAACAACTTCATCCCCGACGTTTCGAATATCGATAACTATTGGAGCGTTGCCACCCGTCTCGATTACACCCTGAGTGACCGGCAGAAGCTCTTTGGCCACTACATTCAGAGTCAGCGCGTGCAGCCTGGCAAGAACTCGCTCTTTCCGGGGGCCAGCGGTCAGACACTTACGCTGAAGAACTACGCGTGGGCGCTCGATTACGTCAACACGTTGAACCCGACCACCGTATTGAACCTGCGGTTCTCGTACACGCGTTTTACAACCGTCACCTCGCTCACCGCCCCCACTACCTCCACTGACCTCGGCGTCAATGCCAATGCATTGGCCGGGGCCAACGCGAAAGCCGCGGGCTTCCCCCAGGTAAAGGTCACGGGTTATGCGGCGCTCGGCAACTCCGATCCCGGTTACGAGGCAGACAATATTCCTCTAGGGCTTGCATCGGTCTCCAAGTCGCTCGGCCGTCACGATCTGCGAGTTGGCTTGGAATGGCGCGATTATAAGGCGAACAAGGCTGACCTGACCCAGGAGCACCTGTCGATCTCCGCAACCGGGGCATACACCAAAGGGCCGGAGAACATCGGTCCAGTGGCGTCGCCCATCGGCCAGGCACTTGCTGCGCTTGAACTGGGCTTCGGGGAGAGCACGGCGATGACTCTGAACGCCGCCACCGCCAGCGACACAAACTATTGGTCTGGTTTCTTCCAGGACGATTGGAAGGTCAACCCCAGGCTCACCGTCAACGTCGGCCTGCGCTACGAGTACGGCAGTCCCATCCAGGAGCGTCACAACAAGAGTGTGGCCGGGTTCGCCTTTGACACGCCGAACCCGATCGCTTCACAGGCCATCGCAAACTATACCGCGAACCCCAGCCCGCTTCTTCCAGCCTCGCAATTCAAGGTCAACGGAGGCTTCCTCTACGCCGGTACAGCTTCGAGTCCGGACAGTAACTTATGGACATCTCAAAAGACAAACTTCTCGCCGCGGATCGGATTTGCCTGGAATCCGACACCGAAGCTCGTCCTTCGCGGCGGCTTCGGAATCTTCTATAGCCACCTCGCTGAGTATGTTCAATACGGCAATCCCCTCGGCTATACCCAAACTACCAATACCATCACGAGTCTGGACAGCGGTGTCACCGTCACCAGGAATCTCGCCAACCCATTTCCGAATGGACTGGTACAACCGAGCGGAAATGCAAACGGCCTGTTGCAAGGGGTCGGCACGTCCGTCTCCGGATTCTTCCTCCAGCATCCCAAGACACCCTACAACGAGCGTTACTCTCTGGGTGTGCAATATGCCCTGCCTGGAGACATGATTGTTGAAGCAGATTACGTCGGCAGCACAGGTCAGCACATCCGCATCACCCGTGACTTCAATGCCCTTCCCGACAGCTACCTGAGCAAAGACACCACGCGCACCGCGGCGCAGAGCGCCATCAACACCGCACTGGGCACTTCCACCAAGAACCCCTTCGCAGGCATCACTGTTCCCGGTTCGTCGAGCCTGACGGGAAGCACGGTTGCAACGAGTCAGTTGCTGAAGCCATATCCTGAATTTACCGGCATCACGGCAAACGACCCGGCCGGATTCAGCAGCTATAACGCACTTCAAGTCTCCCTGCAGAAGCGGTTCTCCCACGGCTATAACATGAGCGTCTCCTACGCCAAGTCGCGCTCACTGGACGCGATCAGCTTCCTGAACGCGGGTGATGCAAAGCCCTGGTACGGCGTCTCCAACGGAGATTATCCGCAGATGCTGGCCGTCGCCGGGATCTACGAATTGCCCTTCGGCCACAACAAGCCGTTCTTCGGCAACGCGCACTCATGGGTGGATGCCATGATCCGTGGCTTCCAGGTGGAAGGCACCTACCGCATCCAGAGCGGGCAACCACTGACGTTCAACAACGCCAACGCGCTTCTGCGGCCTGGAATGACCTACGCCGACATCGGTGATACCTCGAACAAGAACTACCGGACCTGGTTCAACACCAGGGCGTTCATCAACAACCTGCCGTTGATTCCAGCGACTGCGCTGGACCAGCCCGGCGACGGAACCTGCGCGCCGAGCACGACGTGCCCCACCTGGAGCAGCCAGAGCCTGCAGTCCAATCTGCGGACAATGCCGCTGCGCTTCAACAACGTCCGCCAGGACTACCAGAACGTACTGAACGTCGGCGCGATGAAAAAGTTCATCCTCCGCGAGCGTTTCAACATGACGGCTCGGGCAGAGGCTTTCAACGTGATGAACCACCCCATCTACAGCAACCCTTCCACTGACCCGGCCAGCACAACCTTTGGCCAGATCACCGGTTTCGGCAACCAGACGGGCTCCCGTGCCTTGCAGTTCGCAGTCGAGGGTCGCTTCTAACCCATCACCAACTCAGCGAGAGCGGCGGCCGAGGCACTTCCCTCTCTCGCCGCTTTCGTTTTTAATCCCCTGCAGTGATGTGCCCACGAGCGGGTCACAGTTCAGGGACTTGACTATTACGCCATCGGAGATCGAAGATTTCCACACTATAAAGGAAGGGCTACTCTCGGGGATCGACGATCGCCTGCGTTGCATCCAATCGCTATGAAAATCAGTCAGCTTGGCTCTTCGGATATGTGGTTAACGCCGATCGGATTCGGCGCCTGGGCAATTGGTGGCGGCGACTGGGCGATGTCCTGGGGCCCGCAGGACGACAACGCCTCCATTGCGGCCATCCACAAGGCCTTCGATCTCGGCGTGAACTGGATCGACACCGCCGCGATCTACGGGCTCGGCCATTCCGAGGAGATCGTCGGCAAGGCGATCAAAAGCTCCTCATTCAAGCCCTTCGTCTTCACCAAGTCGGGCATGGTGTGGAATGAGAAGAAGGAAATAAAGCGCACGTTGCTCGATATTCGCCGCGAGGTCGAAGGCAGCCTGCGCCGCCTCCAAGTCGGGGCCATCGACCTCTACCAGATCCACTGGCCAGTCGAGGACAAGGATGTCGAAGAGGGCTGGGCCACGATGGCGGCCCTGCAGCGCGAGGGAAAGGTCCGACATATCGGCGTCTCCAATTTCTCTGCAGCACAGATGGAGCGCTGCCTGGCTATCGCCCCGATTACCTCTCTGCAGCCGCCTTATTCCATGATCAACCGCTCGGTTGAGGCCGAAATCCTGCCCTATTGCCTGGAGCACACGATCGGCGTTATCAATTACTCGCCCATGCATTCCGGCCTGCTCACGGGAGCGATGACCAAGGAGCGTGTCGCCAGTCTTCCGCCCGATGACTTCCGCCGCAAGGCGAAGAACTACCAGGAACCGCATCTCTCGCGCAATTTGGCGATCGCGGATTTCCTCAAGCAGATCGGCGCGCGCCACGGCGTCTCCGCCGGAGTGGTCGCCATCTCATGGACGCTCTGCAATCCGGCGATCACTGCCGCGATTGTGGGCTCCCGAAGCCCCGAGCAGATCGAGGGTGTCTGGCCGGTCGCGAAATTCAGGCTCCCCACCGAAGAGTTTGAGAAAATCAACGCCTTCCTGGATGCCAATCCCCCGCACACTGATCCCGCGCCCGCAGCCTGACCATCCGCGCAGAGGAAAATCGCGAAGTAACCCAAATCGGATACACATGAACTACGCCTCTCCCTGGTTACCTATTCCCCGGATTTTCAGCGAAATGCAACTAATGTGCCATCGTAGCGTGAGAAATAGGATGGCAGAATGATCCGTGTAGCATAAACTTTGGTAACCACAGCCCGACAACCGGAGGGCTCCTGGGGTTCTCAAAGGAGGAATCTTGGCGGAGCGGCAGAAACCTGGAGACAAGGATGCCGTCCGGACCGCGGTCCGTTTTCCGATCGAGCTCAGGCTCCATCTGAAGACGGAAGACGGTATGGTCGACGCCATAACGAAAGATATCTCCTCCAACGGACTCTTATTCGTTTCCACTCACCTGCCGAAGATTGGCAGCAGCATCGAATTCACGATGGATATGCCGTCGGAAGTGATGGGTTGGGCGAGTGATGTTTCCATCCACTGTATGGGACGCGTCGTCCGGCATCAGCACTCGGGACAGGAATCAATGGCAGCCGCTGTGATCGACGAATACTTTCTCAAGGCCTGACAATGACGCCAACCCTAAATACGGATAAGTCTACGAACCACGCATTTGAGCAGTCCGCCCCCGCCACCGGCATTCGCGTCATCCTCGCCGATTCCCAGGCAATCTATCGTGTGGGCATGAAGAAGGTCTTCGCCCTCGAAGACGACATCCGCGTGGTGGCTCAGGCAGAGACGCTGGCCAACCTGCACGCCGCCCTGCAGCGCTATCCTACCGACGTCGTCGTCCTCGAAGGTCAGCTCATCGCCGGCACAATCGATGCTATTCCAGAGATCGTCAAGCGCTCGCCGGATGCCAAGCTCATCGTCCAGGTGGTGGAGTCGGACGAAGCCAACATCGTGGAACTCTATCGCCGCGGTGTGCGTGGCGTAGTTCCGCGCTCCATCTCGCCGGACCTGCTGATCAAGTGCATTCGCAAGATCGCCGATGGCGAAACCTGGATCGACAACCAGTCCATCAGCTGGGTCATCGAGGCCTATCGCTCTCAGGCGAGTTCGCTCACCAACCCGCGCGTTCAACCCAAGCTCTCCAAAAAAGAATTGGCGATCATCAGCTGTATCACCCGCGGCATGCGCAACAAGGAGATCGCGTACCAGATCGGCACCACCGAGCAGGTCATCAAGAACTACCTGCGCAAGGTGTACGACAAGCTGGGCGTCTCCGATCGCCTCGAACTTGCGCTCTATTGCCTGCATCACCAGTTGCTGAAGACCTACATGCAGGAACCCGAGGCCATGCCTCTGCCGCAGGCTGCCCAGGTAACGCCGCTGCGCGCAAAGATGTAGCTCGCGCCAGGAGTAGCAGCGGGCTTCAGTTCAGCAGGAATGCTACGATTCGGCGATGCCTCTTTTTCGTGAGCTACGCTCCCTGACCCGGGTCCAGCGCAATACCTTCTCCGCCTGTTTCCTCGGGTGGACGCTGGATGCCTTCGATTTCTTCCTTCTGACTTTCTGTCTCAAGGCGATTGCCGGAACATTTCACGTCAGCGTCAAAGAGGTTGCCGAGGCCGTCTTCTGGACCCTCGTCATGCGTCCGCTGGGCGCGTTTCTCTTCGGCGCGATGGCCGAGAAATACGGCCGCCGTCCCACCCTGATGATCAACGTCATCGCCTTCTCCGTCTTCGAGCTGGCCTCGGCCTTCGCGCCCACGCTGCACAGCTTTCTCGTCTGCCGTGCGTTGTTCGGCATTGCGATGGGCGGTGTCTGGGGCGTCGGCGCCGCGCTGGCGCTCGAAACTCTGCCTGCCCAGGGCCGCGGCTTCTTCTCGGGCCTGCTCCAGGAGGGCTACGTCGTCGGCAACCTGCTCGCCGCTGCCCTGTTCGGGCTCCTCTTCTCGCACCTGCACGGACACGGGATGATGGCCAACTGGCGCGTCATGTTCATGATTGGCACGCTCCCTGCCCTGCTGGCTTTCTATCTCCGCTTCAATGTCGAAGAGTCGCCCGCCTGGCTGGCCAGCCACCAGGTCAGCGCATCGGGTGGAGCACCGAAGCGTCCTCCGCTCGACTGGCACGTCCTGATCACGTATCTCCCGACGTTCCTCTTCCTGATTGTCCTCATGAGCGCGTTCACTTCCTTCAGCCACGGCACACAGGACCTCTACCCGACGTTTCTGTTGGACCACGGACTGAGCAACGGCACAGTTGGTCTGATCGCCGCAATCGGCAACATCGGAGCGCTGGCCGGCGGCATCTGCTGCGGGACCATCTCCGAGAAGTTTGGCCGCAGGAAGACCATCGTCCTGGCCGCATTGCTCGCCATTCCCATGGTGCCGCTCTGGGCCTGGTCCCATTCGGCAGTCATGCTCGCGGCCGGCGGTTTCCTGATGCAGTTCATGGTGCAGGGCGCCTGGGGAATCATCCCCGCACACCTCAACGAACTTTCGCCGGGCCCGGTGCGCGCGATTCTGCCGGGCTTCGCCTACCAGCTTGGCAACCTGATCTCCTCGCGCAATGCGGTGTTCCAGGAGGCATTCGCAATCCGGCACAATGCCGGCTCACTGAACGTCGCGCTCTCAGGAACAGTCGTCATCGTCGCTCTCGTCGTCGCCGCCATCACCGCGCTGGGCCCCGAAGCCAAAGGCGCCCACCTCGACTAATTAGTACACGTACCATTCAGAAAAAAGAGACCGCCGAAGCGGTCTCTTTTTGATGCGCCACGCTGCCCGTCAGCTAGAAGGTGATCTTGCCGGAGATCTGCATGGTGCGAGCGTTGTTGAGGAACTCCTTCTCAGGATGGTTGAAGTTAGCGCTGCTTGCCGTCTGGTAGGAGGTGCTTGAGGTAAAGCTGGGACCGTTCACATTATCGACGGTTCCAGGCTGGTACTGAGCGTGGTTGAGGACGTTCCAGGATTGGATACCAACCTCCAGCGAGTAGCGCTCACGCACCGTGAGGCGCTTGTACAGGCTGAGATCGATGTTGTCGATGGGGCGGATCGGCAGCGTGTTGCGCGCGGAATTCGGCTGCGTACCGTTGTTGGCTTCGATGTAGTATGCGTTGGGATTGATGGCCGTGTAGCCGATGATGTTTGTACCGCTCATGATCGGCGTGGTCCCGGATCCCGTTCCCGGAACACCATTCTTGTTGATGATGGTGCGATCGATCGAACTGGCAGTATCGCCGTTCTGGACCGAGTTGACACCGGAAAGTACGGTTGCATACTCAGGCGACTCATACGTGTAGATCGGTGCGATGAGCCAGTTGCCGACGAGATTCTTGAGAAGGAAGTTGTCGGAGTGCTTGTACGCCTGCACGTCGTACAGGGCCTCGAGCGAGATACGGTTTGTCCGATCGAGGGCTGAACGGCTGTAGTCGCAGGCGATGCATTGATGGTTCTGCTGACGACGTGGAGTGAGAACGGTGGCGAACACCTCGTCCGTGGCGTCATCCATCGTCTTCGACCAGGTGTAAGAGAGGTTCATCTGCAGACCCTTCTGGAAGCGACGGGTCAGGTTGGCGACCAAACCGTTGTAGTTGGACGACGAGTAGGGCTGGTAGGAAGTGATCTTGCTCGTGAAACCAGCGGCCCCCCAGGCCGGCACAAGGTTCGAGAGTGCCTTGATTGCGGCGAGATTCGTGGCACCAGGGCCGGCTGCCTCAAGGACAGTGGTACCGGCAAAGGTGGGAAGGACATTGGTGGGAGTGACCCGCTGCTGGATGTTGATCTGATCCTGCGTCGGGAGATGAATGCCGCGGTTGCCGATGTAACCAATCTCAGCCGTATAGTTTGTCCCGACGGTTCGCTGAACGGTGAGAGTGTAGTTCTCGGAGTATGGCGAGACCTGGTTGGGAAGATAGGCTGACGTAGCGGCCCGCTGGGCTGCTATGGAAGGAAAGGTGGCGATTTTCGAGCCGGTGGCGGTGGGCAGTCCGCCGCCCTTGAGGAAGTTCGTAGTGTACGGTGGTGCATCGTATGGGGCCTGGGTGACATCCTCGGTAACGGAATACTGCGGTGGGAAGGAAAGCGTACCAAGGTTGTCGAAGAGAACATCGTACGCGATGCCGTAGCCGGCGCGCACCGAGGTTTTCTCGTCCGGAGCCCAGTTGATGCCGAAGCGGGGCGCGAAGGAGGTGTAGGTGGGCTGGGGTGCATTGAAGCTGACCAGGCCGGGGACCGAAGCCGCGATGTTCAACTGCTGAGCGCGCTCGCCCACCGGAACGGAAGTGAACTCATAGCGAAGGCCCATGTTAAGTGTGACGGTAGGTGAAACCCGCCAAGTGTCGTTTCCGTAGCCGTAGAACGCGGTCTGGTCGCCATAGTAGGTCTGGTTGCCGGCCGAGCGCTGGCCAAAGTTATCCGGAGCAAGGTCATGAAGGAACACATCGATCGTCGTGTATTCGTAGTCGCCGCGGAACCGCTGCGTGAAGCCCTGGGGCGAGATGTACTTACGTCCGTCAAACCCGAACTTGAAGGTGTGCTTGCCCTTGACCCAGGAGACGTTATCGGTCGCCTGATAGAGGTTCTGGATGGTGAACTGGGGAGCGTTGCCGTCAACGCCGAGCGTGAAGCTGTTCAGATCGTTATTGGGCGATCCGGTCCCGCCAAACTGTAGGTAGGGGAACTGGTCCAGTCCGGGATAGGTGAAGTTTCCGGTGACTTCCGTATTGCTATAACGGTTGAATCCGAGGCGGAACTCGTTGGTCAGGTTCGGCGTGAAGACGTGGTACTCGGAGATAGCAATGAGGTGCCACCGGTAGGGTTGCTGAGTGTAAAAGGTCGGCAGAATAGTCTCGCCCGAGGCAACTCCATCGTCCGTGGAGGATTGCCAGTTGTGGACATAGCGCAGGCGGAGGGAGTCTTTGCTGTTGATGGTGTAATCGGCGCTGGTCACCACTGTGTCGAAGAGGGTCGGGATCGCGCCATTGTATAGATAGTTGCCAAGTGGGATGACGTGTGCCCTGCCGGCGCTGTCGGTGACTGAGGTTTGCTGCGGACCTGACGTCGAGTCGAAACAGGCGTTGTCACTGCCGGCATCGATGCCGGCGGTGGATGACCCGGAGCCAACGAGGTTAGCCACGGGCGTGTACTTCACGAACTGCTGGAGATTGACCGAGTAGAAGGAAGAGGCGAGGCTGTTGAGTGTGGTAAACCCGGAGGCTGTCGGGGTGCAGACGAAGCCGGTCAGATTCTGGGCATTCTTGTTGCGCTCGAAGTTGGTGAAGAAGAAGAGCTTGTTCCGTAAGATCGGTCCGCCCAATTGGCCGCCGTACAGGTTGTTGTCATAATTTGGGTTGGGGACCTTGCCGCCTGCGATTCCGCTCGCGGCGTCCAGGTTGCGGTTCTGGAAGTATTCGTAGACTCTTCCGTGGAAGGTATTGGTGCCCGAGACGATGTTGGTGTTGAACTGACCGCCGGCGGAGTGGCCAAAGTCTGGGGAGAACTGGTTGGTGATCAACGTAAAGTTGCCAACCGCATCACCAGGAACGTAGACCAGCGGTCCTGTGACAGCCTTGTTGTTATTGTCGATGCCTTCAATCTCAAAGTTGTTGTTGCGGGGGCGCTGGCCGCCGATGGAAGGACCGACGCCGATGCCCAAGCCGCCGGTAGAGGCGACTCCGGGGCTCAACAGGGACACATTGAGAACGCCGCTCTGGCCGGCTCCGCCGATAGCGGCAGAGGGGATGTAGGAAAGTTCGGCGTTCGAAAAGTTGGTGGTGAGGTTGGTGCTGGTGGTGTCAAGCACCGCCCCCGCCTCTGCAGACACCTCGATCGTCGTACTACTCGTGCCTACCGTGAGAGAGATGTCGCTGGTTGCAGTCTTGTTGAGCTCGATCGCTACTCCGCGCAGCGTATAGGGCTGGAAGCCTGGCGCATTAACGACGATGTCGTACCTTCCCGGAAGAAGATTGGAGGCATGGTAATCCCCGGCGGACCCTGTCTGAAGGGTCGTCGAGACACGGGTATCCTCGTTTGTGACAATGACATTTGCCTTCGCGATAACGGCCCCGCTGTTGTTGGACGAGCAGTAGCTAGAGCGTCCATAAGGATCCCTCCTGAACAAAATTCAGATGACTGCCTGAAATTCGTCCAACAGGGCCCTTACGTCATCTGACAAACAGAATTAAATCTCCGCTGTGTGGGCTGAGATGCTGCCAGAATTAACGTGGTTGCCACAATTTCGGGGACTAACGGCTCGGATTTGGAGACCAATGACGCTCTTGGGGACGAATTGCTGGGAAATCCCGCCGAATGGAACGGCAAACGGTTGCCCAGCGACGTCTAGGCGATCGCCCGCACCCCTGGCGAGCGCTACCTTTCTTCCATCCCACCTGAACGAAACTCTATTTATGCCATGACCCGCGCCGCGGCGCGCACGGTCTGCCGGCGGACAGTCAGGGCCTCGATCCGGTCGCGCAGCACCGTGTAGCCAGAACCGACACCATTCGGCACCCTAATCTCGCCTTTCGCGCTCACCGTCACTTCCGGCTCGATGATGTCCTCGGTCCAATAGCGCCGCGACGCCGACACGTCCCCAGGAAGCGAGAAATTCTGCAGCGACGACAACGCGATATTATGCGCGCGGCCGATGCCGGTCTCCAGCATCCCGCCGCACCACACGGGAATGCCACGCTCCGCAGCCGCGTTGTGTACGGCAATCGCTTCGGAAAAGCCGCCCACGCGGCCGACCTTGATGTTGATGATCCGGCACGATTCCATGTCGATCGCCGCCAACGCGTCGCGCCGGTTGCGAATGGACTCGTCCAGGCAGATCGCCGTGTCGAGACGCTTCTGCAGCATCGAGTGAAAATAGAAGTCGTCATACCAAAGCGGCTGCTCGATCATCAGCAGCCCGAACTCCTCCCACTCCACGATGTGCTCGATGTCGACGACGCGATAGGCGGAGTTCGCGTCGCAGCTCAGCGTAATCTCCGGCCAGCGCTTGCGTACCTGTTCGAAGATCTTCGTGTCCCAACCCGGCTTGCATTTGAGCTTGATGCGCTGATAGCCGGCCTCCAGCTCCAGCGCGATCTTATCCATCAACGCCGCGGGCGAAGGCTGAATGCCGATCGACACGCCGCACGGAATGGTGTTGCGCGTTCCACCGAGAAGCTCGGCCAGCGATATTCCCTTCTTCTGCGACTCGAGGTCCCACACCGCATTCTCGATAGCCGCCTTGGCCATCCTGTGGCCGCGCACCTGGCTGAACAACGCGGGACAGCTCCCGCCGCCAACCAGTTCTTTGCCCAGCAGCCGCGGCGCGAGTTCCGCTTCCGTAATGATCCAGGCGGTATCGATGCTCTCGTCGGAATAATACGGATGTTCGCCGGCAACGCACTCGCCCCAGGCGGTCAGGCCGTCGGACTCGATCTCAATTAGCAGAATTCGGCGGGTTGTGGTCACGCCAAAAC
>WNGR01015795.1_pt1 | contig 16949 bp, 21 predicted proteins | sample 5407581 | NCBI WGS metagenome assembly WNGR01 (sample SAMN13153383, study PRJNA577476) | soil metagenome | isolation source: 80 cm soil or saprolite under Garry oak tree replicate 2 | place: USA:California | collected 2016-06-15 | reverse complement strand
AATAAAATTTAATTTCTGCTTTTCTTAAACACTAAGTTGACTTAGATGTGACTTCTTGCCACCTTCCTTTCTGGGGATGTGACACTTTGCAGAAAAGTTGTGATGACTAGTTACTACAGTCACTACAGTCACTACAGTCACTACAGTCTCTGCAGTAACTACAGTCTCTACAGTAACTACAGTAACTACAGTCTCTACAGTAACTACAGTCTCTACAGTAACTACAGTCTCTACAGTCTCTATAGTCTCTACAGTCTCTACAGTAACTACAGTAACTACAGTCTCTATAGTCTCTACAGTCTCTACAGTAACTACAGTCTCTACAGTCTCTACTGCAACTACAGGCTCTACGGTAACTACAGTCTCTACTGCAACTACAGTCTCTACTGTAACTACAGCCTCTACTGTAACTACAGTCTCTACTGTAACTACAGCCTCTACTGCAACTACAGCCTCTCTACAGTCTCTACAGTGACTATACTGGTCTCTATTATAACTATAGTCCCACTGTGACTACAGTCTCTACTATGACTACAGTGTCCACAGTGACTACAGTGACTACAGGTTTGCTACTCAGTTTCTACCAATCAACTACTACATAATTATGATGTCTACAGTGTCTACAGTTTCTACAATGTCTACAAGGGTTTCCAGGCATTGCTACCAAGCTTCTACAAATTAACTACTAAGTCACTATGATGTCTACAATATCTACAGTCTCTACAGTCTCTACAAGGATTTCCAGGGTTTGCTGATGGCGTCACGCTTGAGTCGCTAAGGCTGCGCACGAGTGTGGCACACTCGGGAATGCAAGGGATGAGCTGCACTGAGCTCTCTGAGATCTGAAATGTGAGGGGAGAAGTCTATTCTTTTTCCTAGTTGTAAAAGTTGTAAATACAGGGAATATATAGTAAGGAGAGTGGGCTAAGGAACTAGGGTGCATTAGCTAACTAGGGACCAGGGGACATACACAGGATGGCCTAGAACAGGCAGGAGAGCCAAGCACTCACAGCACAGGAAAGCAGTGAAGTGCAGGAAAGTGGACTGTGGAGCGTGCAGAGTGTGGGAATGCAGAGAGTGCAGGTGAGCACAGGAGGGTGCAGGCGAGCACAGGAAACTGCGAAAATCACCTTTTCATCGGCCAGGGAGAGAGCAGGTGTATCACTGTATCCCTCGGCATACACTGTTTATTGGCCCTTCGGACATTTCCCACCCTCTCAACCTCATTTCCCACCCCCACAATAGAGTATTTTACTTTTCTTTTGCATACTTTTTCATTTTCGGGCGCATGAGAGAACTGCAGCACTTCACTATATACCAGACTACCTACTGTATGACTATGTGACCTACTTTCGGTCCTAATGGAATATCTTTTGCCTCTTCATTGAAGTCCACCCCATTTTCAACCAGGAATGGCATCACAATTCCTCAAGTTTGCATGGTTTTTGCATGCACAGGATATACTTGCGTGAGCCCTGCGGCCTATCTACTTCATCTCAAGGCATGCTTCCCTGCTGCTAAGGGATCTTCTGGCCACTGGCTATTTATTTTGGCTTTCAAGCTGGCCTCCAAGATTATCTGCAATGACACATTTTTGAGCAAGGTGCAGCCCTCTCTTCTACTGTCTGAAAGTATGCTCCCTGACCATTAAGGGCCTTCCATCACTTTTCAGCTCTTTACCCTCCAACATTCCAACATCTGAAGGCATGCTTCCCTGCTGTGAAGGGATCTTCTGGCCACTGGCTATTTATTTCAGCTTTCAAGCTGGCCTCCAAGATTATCTGCAACAATGACATGTCTCTCTTCCACGTCTGAAGGTATGCTCCCTGACCATCTCAGTGCAGATCTCCCTCCTCCTCTCCTCTCCTCTCCTCTCCTCTCTTCTCCTCTTGTCATCCTCCTTGTCACGCTTGCTCTGCATTCAACATAGCCCCCACTGCCCCCACTCTCACCACCTCTGCTTTTGCTCTCCTCTCCCCCGATGAGCGCCATCGCCCTCATCACCCTCCCTGGTCCTTTCCCCATATGAGGTGGGCTTTTCATGCAGTGGCAGGCACTGCACAAGCACTCTGATGGGGCAGTAGTGGGGGCAAGCCCGAACTTGGATCACACTTTGCCTTGACCTCACATGCATCATCAGTAGCGCCTCAAATGCCTCCCGATGTGCATGGACTTGGACTTGTCAAGGTCGTTTCAGTGCGGCAGAATGGTGCCCCATTCAGGCTCCTATCATCCCTCATGGCCCACACTTCAATATCCACCTCTGCGAAACTGAAGACTGTTGCACTCTTGGCCAGTCCTGCTCCCTGATCTCACACCCCTCCACCCTCCAGTACTTCGCTCGGCACCAGTGTCATTAGTAGTGCCTTGATGCATCCCTGTGTGCACAGACCTGGACTCATCAAGGTTGCTTTGGTGCAGCAGAACAGAGCCCCGTTGAGGCTCCTATCATCCCTCATGGCCACGCTTCAATATCTACCTCCACAAAACCAAAGACTGTTGCACTCTCAGCCAGTCCCACTCCCTGATCTCACACCCCTCCACCTTCTGGTACTTTGCTCAGCACTAGCATTGTTAGTAGCACCTCAATGTGTCCCGATGCACACAGACCTGGACTCGTCAAGGTTGCTTCAGCATGGCAGGACAGGGCCCCGTTGAGGCTCTGTTATCCTCACAGCCACACTTCACCTCTGTGGAACCAGGGACCATTGCACCAGCTGTTGCTCCCTCAGCCATTCCCCCCTTCTTGGACCAAGCCCATTTGGCATCATCTGTGCATTGCACTGGCCTCTCACGCACCTCTCTCCCCACTCTCGCTACCCTCTTGCACCTCTCCCCACTCTTGCTACCTCCTCTTGCACCTCTCTCCCCACTCTTGCTACCCCCTCTTGCACCTCTCTCCCCACTCTCACTACCCCCTCTTGCACTTTTCTCCTCCCTCTCACACACCTCACAGCTCATAGCCCACCCACTTGCGGGCTACCTGTGTCATGCCTGTGCGTTGCCTTCACTGGCACTCTCTCATATTCGGACTTTGCCTTTCTCTGGACCCCCTCAATTACATCACTTTACATAACGTACTCATTATGATTTTTACCATTACCTAATAATAAATCCATGTTTTACTATTTGAATATATAACTTGTTAATATGATGCCCTTTATTACTTAATAGTCATGAAATTCTTTGCCTGAGTAAACAGTGAAAATGTGTTTTTGGGTGGAGACTAAACTTTGAGGCCAGTGCAGAGCAGACCAGACCATGAGATCTCTGCGAAAAGTAAGCAACTACCAATGACTTACCTGAGGCCATGCAACACAATGTGTTGTATCAACAACTTGGAGAAGACAATGCTCCATGGACCAGCTACTATGCTCAATTTCAAGGTGCAAAAGTAGCCATCGAAAACTACCAAGGAGTTTGGTTCAAAGTCTGGCCAAACCCCGAAGATCGATTGTTCTACACTTTCCACGTGCATGCGCAGCTCTGAATCTGACCCACTGTTACATTACCACTGAATGTCTGCCTGACTTAGGCTGTTGCCGAACAACTAGTTGCTACACAAGTTGACTATGTGGACAATAAGGCAAACCAATAGCTGAATAATGGTGCCAATGATGTAGAATAGGGTCCACTCAAGGGTTGAGAGATAAGCCACACTGGGTAAGAGTGAAGGGAAGAGGCTTCTGCTATAGACTCTAGTACTGCTCTTGTGGTGAATACAAGTGGTGAAGCAAAGAAGTCAAGCTGGGGATCTACCAGTGACTATACTACGGCTTATATAGACTAACACTAGTGTATGGTAAGCATAGTGAGTCATGATCAGTAAGCAATCAGTAAGCAATCAGTAAGCGACTATGTGTAATGATGAGTAAGTCCTCCTATCCTAATAGGGCAGTGAAACAGTAATGAGGCAAGATAAGCCTCCACATCACAGAGATAAGCAAGATAAGAGACATGAGGCATACAGTCGCTCAGTCATCCATCAATATTCAGGCATGAACCATAGATAACACTATTCCAGAATCTCCTAGGCCTTTTCATAGGCAGCGCACCTTTTCGATGGTCTTCCATCCATTGGTTCCCACAATAGCCCATTGCTTATGTAGTTAGCACCTGATACATCCTAGGGGCTGGGCTCTTTTGACTTAGCTAATCGTTTCCCATGATCATTCTTGCAATAAACCAGGATATCTCTCCATCCTCAGCATCTTCTGGTTCTTCAGCATCTTCTGGTAGGTCTAGCATCCTACTCACTGTTTCTTCATCTTTTCTGTCCTCTCCATGTGTCCAGAAGTGTATATCTTCTTCACTAGGGAGGTCTGCTGGCAGCTCTTCATGTGGTTCTTTATTGTACATGGCTCTGATGTGGGTAGGTAGGGGCAAATCCATAACACCCACGCTCTGAATGAACACATGAACCTACTAGAATTGAGACTCCAGACAGAGATTCAAGGGATGCCCAAAACTAATGTCCAAGCACCCCTACCCACTGGATTCGCTATGGCACCCACCAAGGGAATTTCTTGCCCCACATCCAGGGCTAGCAAAGCTGACAAAGTCTCCACTGGGGCCTTTTCAGAATGGGTCTCAATTTTAGAAAAGGAAAAGAACAAACCTCTGGATCTGGGTGGCCCTGCAAGAACAATGACAAAAATACTCCTCCATCTCACCATAACACATTTGTAGGACCAAAACTGCTGTTGCCACCTATAGGAGGTGACGACCCCAACAGCAATGCTGGAGGTTTTGGCACAGACACCAAAATGAAAAAGTTTGTGAAACTGCTTAAAGGCAATCAACTTGAAGGGGCTATGCCTGAACCATTCAAAGGTGACCGTTCTGACACCAAATGATTCTTGTTGGCATTCAATTGCTACTGCTTCATGAACCACGATGCAATCATGATCCAAGATCCGATGAAGCACTCTGCACTCTTCTTAGGCCTATGCCAAGGCAAAGCCATCAACTGGGCCAATCGTGCCTCCGTTTGGCTTGAAGAAATCCAAAACGGCAAGGAACACGTTCCCTTGGTGCAAAAAAGGTGGGTGATAGGGGTGATCTGGCTAATTTGTGCCAGTCAGGTGACAGGGGTCTAAGAGTGGCTGGTACAGTCAGTGAGCGAGAGCACAAAGTCAAGAAGGATAGAGTAATCACTTTTTATACAAGTTTTGTACATTATACTGAGGAATAAACATAAAGTAAAGTAAAGAGAAGTAAACACTTTTTAGGAGTCGAAGAATGGATTCGGAATAAAGTAAGAAACTGAGAAATGAGAAGTGTCTGTTTATCAGAAATAAAAGCGATATGGTCTGAAGTCTCCTAAGTGGCTGCAAGTGTGCGCAGTGACTGTGTTCTTGTCCATATGCGTTTAGTAACGCTCAGGTCAGCTGGGTTGAGCATGCCAAAAATGCAACACTCCCCCTCACGCTCAACGAATTCTGAGGGTCTGCGAATGTAACATGACCTTGAACTTTGGGAGTGGCTTTGTGAGGATGTCCACAGTCATTTCTTCTGTCGGGCAGTACTTGATGTCGATTGTCTTGTCAGCAATGGTTTGGTGAATAAAATGATAATGAATGTCGATGTGTTTGGTCCTCACATGATAGTTGTCTTCTGTGGCAAGGTGAAGGGCTGCCTGGTTGTCACAGTAGAGAGTGGTAGGAGTGGAAGCAGGGCCGAAAAGGGGCTCAGTCAGTCTGCAGAGCCAGATACATTCCTTTGCCACATGAGTTGCAGTGACGTATTTGGCTTCAGTGGTGGATAGTGTGATGAGTTCTTGTTTGCGTGAGGCCCACAAAACTGCGGCGCCGTTGATAAGGAATGTGAAACCAGATATTGCATGGTGGTGTTCTTGTGATGCGCCGTCTGCATCTGTGAATCTGACAAGATCATGGCGCTCATTTCCATATGTGAGTGCATGAGTCTTTGTGCTGGCAAGGTAACGGAAGACTCTCTTGATGGCTTCCCAGTGTACCTTGCCTGGGTTTTCGAGAAATTGCAAGAGGGTGGAAATTGCGAAAGTGATGTCAGGGCAAGTGGTGACAGCAGCATACATGAGGCTGCCTATGGCCTCACGGTAGGGTGTCTTTTTCATATGAGTGGCTTCAGTGTTATCTGATGGAGCATTGGACTTTCTGAAGTCAGCTCCAGGGACGATGGGAGTGGCAACTGGTTTTGCATTGCTGAGGGAAAAACAGGAAAGAATAGTGTTGATGTAGGTTGTCTGAGATAGGGAAATGGTGCAAGATTCTTGGTTGTGTGTGATCTTGATGCCCAGAAGCCAATGAATTGGGCCTAAGTTGGTAAGGGAGTAGCGGTCATTGAGTTTCCACTTGTACTTGGAGATGAGGTCTCCAGAGCTCCCTGTGATCATACAATCGTCAATGTGAATGGCAATGATGGTAATGTGCTTGCCATTGCAAGCAGAAAAGACTCCGGGATCAGTGTCATTGACATGGAAGCCCAGATCAGTGAGGGTGTGACACAGTGTGTCGTACCATTTGTGTCCAGCCTGTTTGAGGCCATAAAGGGATTTGAGAAGGTGTTTGATGGACTCCCCCTGAGTGTTGTATCCAGGGGGTGCTTGCATGTAAATATCTTTGTCTTCACTGAGTTCACTGTTGAGGTAGGCGCCGTTGAAGTCAAAAGTGTCGATATCCCAGTCATTGCAGGCAGCAATGGCAAGGATGGTGTGGAAGCTTGCTAGCCTCACGACTGGGGAAAAAGTGTCAAAGTAATCCACACCAAACTTCTGCATGAATCCACGCGCTACAAGGCGTGCCTTGTACTTCTCAATGGTGCCGTTGGCTTTGTGTTTGATGTGGAAAACCCACTTGCTGCCAACGATGTTCTTGTTGGCCGGTCTGGGGACTGTGGTCCAAGTTCCAGCTTCTTCAAGGGTGGCAATTTCGCGATCCATCGCTTCCTGCCACTTTGGCCAGTCTGAGTGAGATCGTGCTTTGGAAAGTGTCTTGGGGTCATCTTGAGCCTTGTTGACTGCGGCTTCCAAAAGTTCCTCGCTCTGTGCAAGGTAGGCGTATTCTGAAAAGTTGAGGTCAGCCGCATATGCACTGTGTCTGGCATAATCGGGGTGGTAATAGCGGCATGCAGCTTCGTTTAGTGTGAGAGGGGGTTCTTCTTCTTCTTGATTGTGTCTGGAAGTTTCTTCTTCTGTGAACAGCCCAGTGATCTTGTAGGTGGGCTTGGGGATGCGCTCTGACTTGCACATCAGTTCTTGAGGTTCTTTGGCCTTGGCCTTGCCTTTAGCTGGAGGTGGCAGCAGTGCTTGAGGTCATGGAGGTGTTGTAAGGGTCTGTGGATCTTCTTGTTCATGAGGCAAAACTGATGTGGTAGGAGAGGGAGTAAGAGGGGGAAGGGATGGTTCCTGGGACATAGGCATTGCTCCTGGGACTTGTTGTACTGGTGTGGGTGGTGCTGGAGGTGCTGGAGGTGCTGGAGGTGGTGCCTGTGCTGGGGCTTGCAGCAGTGCGATGATAACACATTGAGGTCCTGTGTAAACAGTGATGGTTGGGGAAGTAAACTTTATGTTGCATTCCACGGAAACAGAGTTCTTGTTCAGCTAGTAGACATGATGAGCATGCGTGCTGTCTGCGTCATATCCAACCCAGCACACTTCAATTCTGTGCACATCCAATTTGGAGCCAGTGCCTGAGTGAACCCATACAAGTTGTCCCCATTTGGGGATGCCAGAGAGATTGGGTTTGTCGCCATAAAGTTTTTCGTAAGGGGTGGTGTTGTTGCCTAGAGCTTGAGTGGATGTGTGGTTCTTGAGCCAGACTGTGAATTGGAGAGCTTCGGCCCAGAGTGTCTTGGGCAAGCCAGAGTGGTGGAGAATGGCCCGCATATGTTCGAGGAGCCTGTGGTTAAGAGATTCCACAATTCCATTGTGCTGTGGGGTGTCGTGTGTGGTGAGATGGCATTTGGTGCCTTCCTCTTGCAGGAATTGAGTGAACTTGTGGCTGGTGTACTCACCGCCATGGTCAGAGCGAAGGGCCTTGATCTTGGTGTTGGAATGTGATAAGTATGTAAGAGCCTTATCTATAGCAGTTATGACATTACAGCATAAGTTACAGTAGTATACTTACTATATACAGTAGTTACAATGTGCACGGTAGTGGGCGTATCTCGTACCATGACCCTGAAGGCTTTACGCCTTCTGTATATGGTGTTGCATATCAGGCGTGTGTAAAAAAACGTGATATTGTGGATGCCTTTACTCATCACTTTTGAGTAAACAGACATGGGTGGGTCATAGAGTATATAAATCCCCCTATGGGGAGATTGGTGAATACACATCCCCTTTGCTCATCCTCACTTGTGCACACACACAAAACCTCTACTCCCAAAGTCTTCTCCTTACTACAAAGGTGAGACACATCTCCTGTATGCTGTGCTTTATGCTGTGCAACGCTTGGCACCGTGCTGAGTGTGCGCCCAAGCTGCAAAAGCTCGGTAAGCCAAGAGCGTCTGGTCTTTGGTGTGAAGAATGTTGACGCAGGTGAAGCGGGTAGCATCATCTGTGAAGGTGACATAGTAGTGGCGGCCACCTAAGCTAGTGACTGGAGATGGCCCCCAGAGGTCAGAGTGGACTTCAGTCCCAAAGTACTTGGCTGGAGGAGCATCACGCTCACTCCAGATGGCTTTGCAAGTCAATTTGGCATACTCACATGAATTGCATATAATTGGGAAGCCTTCATCGAGGAGTTGGATGCCTTGAATGGCGTTGTTGCAGATGAGGCTGCAGATAGCATTGGCAGAGATGTGGCCGAGGTGTCGGTGGAGGGTAAAGATGTTGGCATGCTCGATTTACTCGCCTGCACTTGAGGCCATATGAGAGTGCTCGACCTTATACAGGCCATTGGTGCTGGCCGGAATGTTGCCAATAACTTTCCCTGACTTGTTCTTGATTTTGCAAGACTTATCTTCAAAGGTGACTGTATTGCCTATGCTGGCAATATGGCTGATTGAGACGATAGTAAGTGCCATTTCTGGCATGTAAAGGGTTTCATGGAGGAGGACAGGAGTGGTAGTACTCCTGTTCGGGACATCGATTTGAAGATCGCCTGTGCCTATTGCATAAAAAATTTGCTTATTTGCAGCAGTGATGGCATGAGGGGGGATGGAGTGATAATTGAGGAATCACTTGTGGAATGGGGACATATGTCGAGATGCTCCTGAGTCGTAGAGCTCAGTCTCACATCCAAAGACACTTACTCATAGGTTATGACTACTAGAGTAAGCGGTACTTAGTCATGGACTCATCATCAGTCAGCCCAGGAATCACATGTACAATACTATGACTCAATCCTAGGATAGTTGTACTAGGGTTTGGGATTTATGAGGCACTTCAAAGCCCTCTTCTTGTTGTACTTAAACTGTAGTTGTTGAAGACCTAGCTCTTCAGCTTGGTCTTCTTAAATCACCATTAGCATTCCTCTCTACTCTGCAAGAACTAAGGGCTCTATCCCTTTCTCTACTTGTAAAGCACTCGACCATTGTCTCATGTCCAAGTGTCGTCGGACCTTGTGACCATATCTGTCACGTGACTAGCAGAGTCTGCGTACAGCTCATTTCGCTAAGTCATAACGCACCCCACTCTCTGAGCCTAAGTCAAGGCTGATGTTCAGTGGCAACGTAACATTAAGACCAAGCTCCCATTGTGGCCCACCTTACCACCAAGGATTGTTGGGTCTTCACACCCTATTCAATTGAGAACTGAGGAGAACGAGACGTACCCCTTATATACCTCAAGGAAGCAAGGTGGAGAACCATTTGAGGAAGCACAGGGTATTTCGTTAATATCCCAACAAGACCATTGCAGTACTACCCAGTTGAGTTTAACCACAACTTCGTGTGTTGGACCGAGATCGCTTGGAATTCCCCTCAGAACAGGTGGGAGGTTGAAAGACCAATGGGACCGGACTATAGGTGCAATATATTCGAAGACGAAGTCCAGACAGCAGGACAAGTAGGGCCAATAGACGGACAACCTCCTCTAACCCCAAGAACTCCAGCGCCCTCTACAGAAGACGAAGAAGAAGGAAGTGAGAATTCAGATAACACAGCCAAGTCTGGTGCACCAGGAAACACTATGGAAGAAGAAAGACTAGCCAATCTAGCTGAGTCCATCCATATTAACCCACCACTCATGGCTACAATGACCGAACCAGTGGAAACAAGGATGGAGGAACCAACCTATGTCAGGTGAGAAATCATGAACGAAATTAATCAGTACACTGGACATAGAACAAGGCATGTTGCCAATATTGTCAATGATGAAGTGGCTTTAAGAAGGGCTCAAGAACCCAACAGACCTGACCCACCAAGTGAAGAACCAGAAAGACTGCCAGAACTACTGCCAATTCGCCTCCCTCAAGACGATAGGCCCGCAAGAGGATTCCCAGAAGGAGGATTCCCCAGCAGAGGAGGATTCCTCAGAGGAGGATTACCCGGAGGAGGAGGAGGGTACCCAGGAGGAGGAGGTCCACCAGGAGCCAGACCCCTGGGAGGATGGGGACCACCACCAATCCAAATACCACAACCACAACAAGGAAAACTGGTAGGAGAAACACCCACCATTTACGATGGGGATAGGAAGAACATGCAACTTTTTATCAGCCAGTGGGAGTTGTACTGGGGGGTAAACAACGACAACCCCCTCATGATCAACCCATATTGACGAGCTATGTTCTTCCTCACTTACATCAAAGGAACCCACATTAATGAATGGGTGGTGGCAGTTAATTGATGGCTGACATGACAGCTTCAAGGAGGAATAGCAAATATGGATGAAAGACTATGGAACGAGGTAGCATCCTCTTTCCATTGATGATTTGCAGATAGCCTCGCAAAGGAGAAGGCGCAGAGCAACCTGCAAGAAGGTATCAAGATGAAAGGAGAAGATATTGACTCCTACATCGCAGAATTTGAAGAAGCAGTCCGAATGGCTGAATACAGGTTCAACGTGCCACAAACTATCGAGACCTTCACCGAAGGACTACCCATGGGACTGTACCAGAAGGTGCTTGAATACGACAGACCTCACTCCTACAAACAATGGAAACAAGCCGCTATTGATTGGCAACAAATGTACCTGCATATGAAGGCAAGATTGAGAGCACATCGAGGGGGAAGCACTCCCTCGAAACCCCAAGGATGGGCACCAACTCCACAACTTACAAACCCAAATGCCATGGACACCTCAGCTGGAAGAACAAGAGGAAGAATAGCAGGAAGTGAAGAAATGAACCCAGCAACGATGCCTCAAGGAGGATACGTGCCGCGTGGGGGATTTATGCAACGCGGAAGGGGAGGAGGAAGATCGAGAGACTTATACGAAGTTGAGTGTTATACCTGTCATAAAAAGGGACACCTCAGTCGCCATTGCCCCCAGCATATGTGGAATCAACAGCCCCGTAGGAGCAATTGGAATCAGCAAAGTCAAGGACAAGAGGCGATAGTGGACAATTGAAGTGTCATCGAAGAAGACCCCTTAATCAACACCTGGAGTACCATGCAAACACCCCAGCAAACAGCTGATGCATGGCTTAGAGGGGTGGCAAACGAAAGGGAAGAAGTACAAGACCTCGTAATGAGGGATCTACTCAGATGAGAGGATTTTCAGGAAGCCTAAACCCATCGGCCTGGGTGAGGGCAATTCATCAGCTTAATTCTGTAATAGTAACTACGCGATTTCAATCTATGCGAATCCCCATTTCTGTCAGAACTAGCTGTGCAATGGCCGACCAAAAAGGACTTGTAGACTCTGGAGCAACCGACTGCTTCATGAGTCCAGCATTCATCAAACGGATGAAACTAGGAACATGACCGCTACACAAACCACAAAAAATATGGAACATAGACAACACCGAAAACAAAGATGGGTTGATAACACGCTACATTGACCTAAACATACAAACAAAGAATGTTCGCAGGGACATATGCTTCCTCATCACCAACATCGGACATGAAGACATCATATTAGGCTACCCATGGCTCTCCACATTCGAACCTCAGTTCGACTGGACTCACACAGTGATCCATGAAGAGGCCCTTCCCATAGTAATCAGGACAGTAAACCCTCAAGTCCCCGGCAAAGACCCAATCATCGCCACAACCATGACTTGACAAGCCGAATACATATGAATGCTACAAGAACACACTATCAGAGCAACTATGGCAACAGACCTCATGGTGGCAGCACAACAATATACCACCAGAACAACAATACCACCCAAATACCAAGCATATGCAAAGGTATTCAGCGAAGAGGAATTGAAATGATACCCACCAAAGAGAGCATGGGACCACACCATCAAGTTTAAAGAAGGATCCCCCGATGCAGTGGATTGCAAGGTATATCCACTGAACCAAACAGAGGACACGGTGGTACAAGAGTTCGTGAAGAACAAGCTCAAAAAAGGGTACATTCGTATATCCAAGTCACCCTACGTGTCCCCCTTCTTCTTTATACACAAAAAGGATGGCAAGTTGAGACCCATCCAAGACTATCACAAAATTAATGCCCTCACCGTGCGTAATTAATACCCACTTCCCCTCATATCAGATCTCATACATGATCTGAGCAACGCACATATCTACACTAAATTGGACGTCCAATGGGGGTACAACAATGTGCATATTCAGGAGGGTGACAAACACAAAGTGGCATTCAAAACCAGATACGGTCTATTTGAACCAACAGTCATGTATTTTGGCCTCACAAATTCACCAGCAACCTTCCAAACCATGATGAACTACATCTACCACAACATGATCCTCAAACACGAATCACGAGGTACCACAATTTGCATATATATGGATGACATCGGCATCGCGACATGTACTAACATGGCAGATCACATCGCAGCAGTCGGCGATGTTCTACAAGTGGCTCAAGTGCATGACCTATACTTCAAACCAGAGAAATGCCTCTTCCATGCGCCCTCCATGGATTACCTGGGGGTAATCCTTGAAAAGGGGGTGACATGCATGGACCCTGTAAAAATCACAGGCATAGACAATTGGCCGACACCCAAAAACGTCACGGAAGTACGAAGGGCAGTAGGATTTTTCAATTTTTACCGCCCTTTTATCAAAAACTTTGCACACATCGCATGCCCATTACATCAGCTAACACACAAAGACCAAGAATGGCGATGGGGTGAAAATGAACAAAACATGTTTAATAAACTAAAAGCATTAGTAATGGCAGACCCAGTACTGGCCCACGCAAACCTCAAAGACCAATTCGAACTAGAAGTTGATGCGTCGGGATACACGGTAGGTGCAGTATTACTGCAGTGCAAGGAGGATGGTAAAAAGCACCCCATAGGGTACTACTCAGCGATGCTCAATGAGGTGCAAAGAAACTACGACATCTATGACCTTGAACTCCTCGCAATTGTGATGGCTCTCAAGAACTGGCAGCCGCTACTAGCGGGATCACCCCACAAAATTATCATATACTCTGACCACCTCAACCTACAATATTGGAGGATACCCCAACGCATATCACGGAGGGTTGCAAGGGAAGTACTGGAATTGTCTGAATACAACTTTGAGATAAGACACATTCCAGGAAAGCAGAATGGTCAAGCTGATGCCCTATCAAGATGACCAGACTACAATACTGGGGAGAATGACAATGCCAACATCACGGTGCTGCCGGAACGAGTGTCCGCAAGAGCAATGAACACGGAAAAAGTGCCGCCTCTGCGTCAAATAGTATCCCAGGAAGAAATGGAACCACAAGATCCGGTGTACCAACAAAATGAAGATCTTCTCAAGTCATGGATCGACGCACACAGACTGAAGAAAGTAGGAGGAATGTGGTACAAGGATGGAAGACAAGTAGTAACAGGAGGGCCGAGTCATTATCAACTCCTGATACATGCTCACCACGATTCTCCAGTATATGGACACCCGGGAATCAACAAGACAAACCAACTAGTTGGTCGAAGATATTGGTGGCCGAACATGCAAAAGGATGTTATGGAATATGTGAAAGGATGCGCAGATTGTCAATGAAATAAAATCAATATGTGACCCACCAAAGCACCACTGCAACCCATATTTCCCCAACCGGAAGCTATGCCCTTCGAAACTGTCACCCTAGATTTCATCACTAAACTGCCCGCATCACAGGGATACGACTCAATACTCACCATCACAGATCATGACTGCAGCAAAGCAGCAATATTCATCCCATGCAAGGAGGTGATAACAGCGGAAGAAACGGCAGGGTTGATAGTCCAACACATGTTCCCAAGATTTGGACTACCCTGGAAGTTCATTAGCGATAGGGACCCCAGATTCGCATCAAGGTTTATCTGAGGATTATGCAAAGGCACAGGAATGACCCAAAATGTGTCGACGGCGTATCACCCCAGGATGGATGGACAATTGGAATGCACCAATCAGTGGTTAGAACAATATCTAAGGTTCTGGGTCAATGAACGCCAAGACAACTGGCACTCTTATCTTCCCCTGGCCAAGTTTATGCATAACAATTGGCCAAATGAAACCACAGGGGAGTCCCCCTTTTTCATACTGTACGGATTCAACCTGCGTGCTGATTGGATCAAGGAGCCATCCCCCATTCCACAAGTGGCACTTTGAATGGAACAGTTCAAAGAGGCGAGACAAAAGGCCCAGGCACTGATGATCAAAGTGCAACAGTCATGGGTCAAACACCAAGATATGCCCAAGTATCAAGAAGGCAACCTAGTATGGCTAGAAGGATGCCACCTATGCACAAACCAACCAGTGATAAAGCTAGTGCCCAAACGGCATGGCCCCTTTCCCATCATTCAGGTGATGTCCCCTGTCAACTATCGATTAAAACTCCCCATGCAGTGGAGCATTCATGACGTATTTCACATTGATCTTCTCACACCCTACCACGAGACTGCTCTCCATGGCCCAAACTACTCTAGACTGCCTCCAGACCTGGTCGATGATCAAGAAGAATATGAGGTCGAGAAGATTCTGGACTCTTGGCAATTTGGCAAGAAGCAAAAATTGCAATATCTCATCAAATGGAAGGGGTATCCTGACTCAGATAACAAATGGGTAGATAAGAAGGATGTACATGCGGACGAAGCGATAAGGGAGTTTAAAGATCAAAACCCTGCATCCGATACACATATAAGCAGGGGGCGTTCAAGCAAGTCACTCACTTCCCCTTGTCTTCAAACTCCCACCTCACTCACTCACAAACTCTCTTCATTCATGAGCAATGTTAACACCTACTACCTTGGATCCCCTGAGCGGATCTTTGCGGTCGAACTTGAGACCGGACTCATCACCATGCAAGAGGCACAAGAACTTTGTGCCAAGAAGTACGCCAGACCCAACATCACCGATGAGAATTGTTACGTCCTGGAACTGTTCTATTAATTTTTCTTTATTTTACCCCATGCTTAACCTTTTCTCTGCGACTCATGGTGACTCACAGGCTTGACTCATGTGACCACCTACTATACAGACTTGTGACTCAGTATGTCCCGGTCTCTATTGTTGTCGTGACCTCTATTGTTCCATGTGACCTATTATCACATGTCGACAGACTATGACTCATGACTCCATTGTTCTGGTGACATCATAGGCCCCACTCGGACTTCTCTATTGTTCCCTGTGACCTATTGTACTCGTGACGCCATTGTTCTCGTGACGTCTATTGTACACGTTACTTATTGTTCTCGTTTACTATAAGTACTTCAGGTCTTTAGCACTATAGCCTTAGACTTGACTTCTTGTATCATTCGGTATACAGAACAACAGAGTCTTTCCCATCCATCCCCTGTCTGATCCATTCAAAGTATTCCTCTCGTTCTTGACGAACTCGAGGGTTACTACTTCTCATCAGGAACTGCCTAAGTCCCCGTTGGACTTAGCACTCAGAAACCACACGTGACCTACCTTTTTGTTTTGTCAGTCGGACTAGTGACCTTTGCTCAAGTCGAGTGAACATCCCTACCAAGACGTAACAAGAATGCCCTCGCCGCTCCTCTTACCAAGCAGGAGTTGGAGCGAATCAAATTTCAATTCCCAGACATTGCTCAGAAGCCAATGCCCCTGCGTGCACTATCGCCCCTGGTGCGACGAGTGTCAGACCCTGATGGGATGGGAGCAACCCCAACCCATCAAGCTGAAACCCAAGAGATCGATACCGCCATTTGGGGACATAAAGACGGTAGTACAGGCGAGATCCCACTACCAGTCCCCTTTCACGACCCAAATCAAAGTGCAAAATGACCTCAAGAAGGTATGCTCGATGTGGAGGGACGAGCAGTTCGCAAGAGCCATCGTCAAGAGAAGCGTGCAGTTGGCAGCCCGGGAAGCACTGCGCCAGCAAGCACACCAGCAATGCTGTTACATCATGGTAGGGACGTTCACTCAACTTGAGTAAAGGTCACTAGTCCGACTGACAAAACAAAAAGGTTGGTCATGTGTGGTTCTCAAGTACTAAGTCCAATGGGGACTTAGATAGTTTCTGATGAGAAGTAGTAACCCTCGAGTTTGTCAAGAACGAGAGGAATACTTTGAATGGATCAGACAGGGGAGGGATGGATCAAAGACTGTTATGTTCCTATACCGTAGGGTACAAAGAAGTCAAGTCTAAGGCTACAGTGCTAAAAACCTGAAGTACTTATAGTAAATGAGAACAATAAGTAACGAGTACAATAGATGTTACGAGAACAATGGCGTCACAAGTACAATAGGTCACAGGGAACAATAGGTAGTCCAAGTTAGGCCTATGATGTCAACGGAACAATGGAGTCATGAGTCAATAGTCCGTCACATGTGATAATAGGTCACATGGAACAATAGAGGTCATGACAACAATAGAGACACGAGAACATACTGAGTCACGAGTCTGTATAGTAGGTGGTCACATGAGTCAAACCTGTGAGTCACCATGA
>WNGR01012082.1_pt2 | contig 16950 bp, 14 predicted proteins | sample 5407581 | NCBI WGS metagenome assembly WNGR01 (sample SAMN13153383, study PRJNA577476) | soil metagenome | isolation source: 80 cm soil or saprolite under Garry oak tree replicate 2 | place: USA:California | collected 2016-06-15 | reverse complement strand
AGTGACGCATCCGCTCGAATGGCTGTTCTACGAAAACGGTTTGAGGCTGCCCGTTCGGGTTCGCCCGTGAATGATCGTCGATCTGGCGCCTGCGGCTGTCATGGCGGCCGTCGACCGGGTGGGGATAACGCAACTGCTCTCTTACCAGGCAGCGCCCGAAGTGCTCAGTGGAAGTCTGCAACGAATCCTGGCAGCGTTTGAACCGGAGTCGATCCCCGTGAATCTGCTGCACGTCGAGCGAAAAGGCACGAGCATGAAGATTCGCTCGTTCGTCGAATTCGTGACTGAAACGTTACGCAGAAACGTGCACCTTCAATTCGTCGATGCACCGAAGACAGTGAGAGTTGGCAGTGCGATCGCAGATCTCGCTGAACCGTAAAGCGTAGTTCATCCCGTGCGAGAGGATTCAAAGTGCGCAATGCACTGAATCAACTGCGAGACGAAGTTCCCGATAAGCGGAAACCAGCGCATCCAGACTGAACGCGCGGTTCAATCCGCTGGGATTGGGCAATACCCAGACGCGTGCGCCGCCAAATGTGACCGACTGAAGCCCCCAATCGACGTCGCGTTTGCCGATCAATTCGGAAACCGCCATCTTGCCGAGAAAGGCAACATAGCGCGGCGCGTACTGTGTGATCTTTCGCTCGAATTCAGGCGCGGCCGCCTTAATTTCCGATCGGGACAACTGCTCCGCCCGCGCTGTCGGGCGCGATACTGCCGTCGTCAAGCCGCACGCGTATTGCAGCAGTGAACGGTCGTCTTCGGGGCGTAGCTGTTCGCGCGTAAAACCCGCCAGGTGAAGAACTCGCCAGAACCGGTTTCCACGGCCCTCGAAGTGGTGACCTGTCGATGCCGCGCTTAGCCCCGGATTGATCCCGCAAAATACCACCGATAAGCCTGTATCGAGAAGATCCGGAAGACCTTGAAGCGAGTCAGGGTGAGCCATGGAGATTGCGGGCCTTTCAATGACAATTCGTTAGACCGCACGTGTGAGACACGTGTCGGGTAAGACACGCAGGAGTGTGACGCAGCCCGCGAGCCTGAAGAAGCAGCAGAAGTACCGGTTTGAAGTCGAACATGACCTGATTCACGCCGTTCATTCGGCGATCGCGTCAAGCTCCAGCGAGTGTTCGTCCACTTCGCCACGAAAGCGCTGCCGATACTGTTTCGGCGTCACATTGAGCCGTCGGGCGAACGTTGTACGCATATGCGTGGCGCTGTGGAAGCCGCATTTGAACGCAACGGTCTTGAGCGGCGCATCCGTTTCTTCGAGCAGTTTTCTCGCCGTATCCACACGGACCTGTTCGACAAATGCCGACGGCGTCACCTTTGCATATTTGGCGAACAGGCGCGAGAAGGTGCGTCGACTGACGGAGACAGCGCTTGCGAGTTGCTCGATCGAGAGCACGTCCGTAATGTGGTCCATCACGTAACGCTGCACCTTGCCGATGATGGGATCATCATCCTTGCGCACGCCGACGTAAGGGCTGTATTGCGACTGCCCACCTTCACGCTGGATATAAACGACCAGCCGTTTCGCGACGCGCACGGCCAGCTCATGCCCCCAGTCTTCGGCCACCAGTGACAGGCACAGATCAATGCCCGCGGTAACGCCCGCTGACGTGAACAGGCGGCCGTCGCGAATGAAAATCCTGTCGGGCTGCACGCACGTTTGAGGAAAGTCGTCGGCGAGGCGGCCGGCATCGGCCCAATGGGTCGTCACTTCGCGGCTATCGAGCAGCCCTGCATGAGCGAGCAGGAACGCGCCGTTGCAAACCGAGCCATAACGGGTCGCGCCGTTCGCCTGACGCCTCAACCAGTCGAGAAACTGGACCGGCGGACGAAAGTCGGGCAACTGCGGTCCCCCCGCTATCAACAGCAGATCACATTGCGTGTCGAAATCCGCATAGCCGAAGGGCACGGCGAGTTGCATCCCATTGGATGCCGTTACCATGCCTGCTTCGAATCCTACGAAAGAGACCTGATATCGCTGATGCTCAGGCAGAAACGTGTTGGCTTCGGCGAACACGTCCAGTGGGCCTGCGACATCCAGGGCTTGCACACCATCAAATATGACAACGGCGACTTTCATTTCGTGACCTTCATTGACTGTAAGCACGCCCACGGCTAACCGTGTTGGACGCTCCACTACAACGCATCACGCAATGCCATGAAGCCTGGTAACGTGCAGTCGATTAGCTTATCGTAAGAATTCACCGTCACTGTGTCGTGATTAGAAAATCTCAAATGTATTTTTTCCGGAATGCCAGGTTTGCAGCTTGGTTTGCTATTTTTGTCAGTAACTGCAGAATCAGCTTTCCTTAGTTTCCCGCTGTCGTTCGCTTGAATAGTGCACCAGAAAGCTGGCGAAGGCGATGGCCGAAAACGGTCTCAGTTTGGCCCGTGAATGCGCCTGTTGGGCAATCGTTCGCGCGCAATGCTTGTCACAATGAAAGCGAAACCCCCTCGCAATTCTTCCGGTTGCACATCACAAAAGTGCTGGATGGGTTGGCTATGCACGGAGAACCCGTCAGGTCGAACGTCCGCAAGCTGGTGCTGAACATACGCTGTTCTCGAGTTGGAAGGGAGATTGGCCTTTGAATTGGGCCGCTGAAACGATCAGCGCCCGTTCCATTCGAGACAACCATGACCCGAAACCCAAACGTCGCTTCACAACTCTTCCAGAAAACAGAAAACGCCGGCGAGCCGATGTCGGGCGCCGACATCATCCTGCGCGTGCTCAGCGAACAGGGCGTCGATACCGTGTTCGGATACAGCGGCGGCGCGATCCTGCCGACGTACGACGCTGTCTTTCGCTTCAACGAACTGCACGAGAAAAATCCCGAGCGTCAGATCAAGCTCGTTGTTCCTGCCAATGAACAGGCGGCAGGGTTCATGGCTGCGGGTTATGCGCGTGCAAGCGGAAAGGTCGGCGTATTTATGGTCACGTCCGGTCCAGGGGCGACGAACGCCGTGACGCCGATCGCCGACTGCAACGGCGACTCGGTTCCCGTTGTCCTTATCTGCGGACAGGTGCCGCGTGCCGTGATCGGCACCGATGCCTTTCAGGAAGCGCCCGTATTCAACATCATGTCGGCGTGTGCGAAGCAGGTCTTTCTGGTTACCGATCCGACGAAACTGGAGCAGACGCTGCGGACAGCATTTGAAATTGCGCGGACCGGTCGTCCTGGTCCCGTTGTCGTCGATGTCCCCAAGGACATCCAGAACTGGGTGGGGACCTACCAGGGGCATGGGACACTGAAGTTTCGAGGCTACTCTGACCGTCTTCGAATGGTGGCAAAAGGCGCTGATCTCGGCGAAGACAAGCGCGCTGAATTCTTCGAGCTGCTCGCGCAGAGCAAGCGGCCGTTGTTGTATGTCGGCGGCGGTGTGATCGCAGCGGGCGCGACGGCAGAATTGCGCCAGTTTTCCGAACGCTACAAAGTCCCCATTGTGACGACGCTGATGGGACTCGGCGCGATACCAGTGAAGCACGAGTTGTCGCTGGGCATGTTGGGCATGCACGGCGCAGCGTGCGCGAATTACGCGGTCGAAGATTGCGATTTTCTGATTGCGGTCGGCGCCCGATTCGATGATCGGGTTGCGGGTGGCCGGCCCGAAGCATTTGCGCCCCGCGCACGGTACGTCGCGCATATCGACATCGACGAGGCGGAGATCGGCAAAGTCAAGCGGGCGCACTGGACTCATGTCGGCGATGCGAAGGACGCGCTTCTGTCGCTGATGGGTTACGGTCGTGATGTGCAAGCGCCCTCTGAGTGGCTCGAACACGTGCAGGACCTCAAGCGGGCCTACGGCATGAACTACGACAGGCATAGTCCGACGATTCAGCCGCAGTACGTCATCGAGCGGCTCAGCGAAATGACGGGCGGGCGCGCAATCATCAGCACAGGTGTTGGCCAGCATCAGATGTGGGCTGCGCAATTCTTCGACTTCGTCGAGCCGCGAAACTTCCTCACGTCTGGGAGCATGGGGACGATGGGCTTCGGCTTGCCCGCCGCGATCGGCGCTCAATTCGCGCAACCGGATGCCCTCGTGATCGACATCGACGGCGACGGCAGTATCCGGATGAATGTGGGCGAACTCGAGACGGCCAGCACGTACGGTGTTCCAGTCAAAGTCCTGCTGCTCAACAATCTCGGCGATGGAATGATCCGGCAGTGGCAGCATCTGTATTACGAAGGCCGCTTGTGCGTCAGCGACAAGACGCTTCACCGCAAGGACTTCGTGATGGCGGCACAGGCCGACGGGTTTGGTTTTGCCTGTCGCGTCGATGCGATCAGCGAACTTGACGCGAAACTCAAGGCTTTCCTCGATTTCGACGGGCCTGCGTTCCTCGAGGTCATGATCGACCAGAACGCCGATGTCTATCCGATGGTCGGGCCGGGCCAGAGCTACTCGAATATGATCACCGGGCCGTTCATCCCTTCGCGGAATCGTCAGAAAGCGGGTGGGGAAGGTGCCGGGCGTCAGCAGGTTGCGGATATGTTCTAGCAGCGTGCTTGCGATGTTGCTATGCGGGTCGTGTTTCGGCACGGCCCGCAATTCCCGCTACCACTGAAAGGACAGGTTCGTGGGTTCGGTGTCATCGTGGGTCTGTGAACGTTCGACGCGACTCAAATCGTAGCCGAGCATAAAGAGGGCGCCCTCGACGCGTCTGAAACCCTCGGGTTGGGAGCACCACATTGCACCTGATCTGCTGACGGCAGCGGAGAGAATCCAGTTCGCCTGGATATTCACGCGCGCCCATTCCCGCGATCCTGCCGGTCCGCCGGAAAGACGGGCGAACTTGTATGGCCCGCACGATGGATCGCGTGTATTTCTTTCTCCCTGGCCAGGTGCCCATCGAAATGCGAGGCTTTCCGGAACGGCATCAACCCGATGTTCGGCTGCCCTGCTTCCGAGGTATCTCCTGACGAGATAACAGAGCGCAGCGCCGACCCGGCTGTCGTAAATCACATGTGCGGGTAAAGCAAAAGAATAGTATTTGGTCCAACCGGAGTTCATCTTTGACCAGTGCGTCGATGGATCCGGGTTGCGGTTAAAAACAGAAAGATCTGGAGCATCGGACAACAATGCCTCGCGGCCATTGCGCAGCACCTGGATAAGCGATGGGCCTTGGTTCATTGCCCAGGACACGTTGCTCTCGTTCGCGCGTGTCCCACGTCCGAACCCCCATTCCATGACCTTCCTGCAGGCAGCACGTGTCAGCTCAAGCGCGAACTCGCTGTCTTCTTCGATGATCGCGGACTGTACGCAGGAACGTACCTCATCGACCTCTTTTTTGTTTTCGTCGTAGAAGCGGTGGTTCCACCAGTAAAAGCGGAATAGCTGTTCAAGCGTCTCTGCCTCGACGACATACAGGGAACCGGCCGCTTCTCTCTCGACCTTTCCGGGACATTGCGTCTCGTAGTGACGGGGCAGCCTGTTTTTCGGAAACGCCGCAGAGAAATTGATCCGGGTGTGACCGGACAGGACCCTCGAAAAATAGGCTATGAAACCGTCGACATGTTCGTCGTTCAGATACTCATTCCGGTGCTGCATACATGCGGTTAGTGGAAGTTGATGGAATATCGCGCGGCATCGCTAATTAGGTCACGAATCGACGTTGAGGTTGAACTTTTTCTGTTGTCGATTCAGGCCAGATTGCTTCGAAATCGAGCCTCGCGCGAGCGTGAGAACGCGCTTTCGAAACTTGTCCTGCGGTCGGTGAACAATGGCCAAAGATCATCGCGCGGAAACCTTACTATTGGAGACAGCGGGCGTTGGGAAGACCCTGATTGCCTCGTTGAACATCAGGATTGGAATGTAATGAGTTTACTTGACAGCATCGATTCGCCATCAAGACTGCGGGGTCTTGGAGAGAGCAAACTCCAGCGTGTTGCGGACGAGATTCGCGAGTTTCTGCTTGAAAGCGTATCGACGACGGGCGGTCACTTCGCGTCGAGTCTCGGCGTGGTCGAGCTGACTGTTGCACTTCACTATGCATTCGATACACCAAACGATCGTCTGGTGTGGGACGTCGGTCACCAGAGCTATCCGCACAAGATTTTGACCGGCCGCAAAGCGGGAATGGCAAGCGTGCGCAAAGTGGGCGGAATGGCCGGCTTTCCCACGCGCGAGGAATCCCCCTACGATGCGTTCGGCGTGGGACACGCGGGGACTTCGATATCAGCGGCTGTCGGCATGGCTTTGGCACTGCGCAATCGTGGCGCGCGCGCCGTGGCAATCATCGGGGATGGTGCGCTATCGGCGGGTATGGCGTACGAGGCGCTCAATCACGCAGGTTCCTGCAAGGAATTGCCGCTGACGATCATCCTGAACGACAACGGAATGTCGATTTCACCCGCCGTCGGTAGTCTGAACGATCATCTTCAGTCGCTGACCGGGAAATGGCGCGATGACGAATCTTCGCTATTCGAAGCGCTCGGTCTCGACTACGTCGGACCCATCGACGGACATGACATTCCGACACTGCTTGCCGTACTGCGAGACGCAAAGACTCGCACCCGTCCGCATGTCATCCATGTCGTGACCCAGAAGGGACGCGGTTATGAACGCGCGGAACTCGATCCCGTCGCATACCACGGCCCAGGCCCTTTCGATCTGGTCGATGGATTGATTTCCTCCGCGGGCGGCAAGCGCACTTATAGCCAGGTATTCGGCCAGTGGCTTTGCGATTCGGCGGCGAAGGATGATCGAATCATCGGTATCACGCCCGCAATGCGCGAAGGCTCCTGTCTGGTCGAATTCGAGCAACGATATCCCGATCGCTACATCGACGTGGGTATCGCTGAACAGCACGCGGTGACTGTTGCCGCCGGCCTCGCGACGGAAGGGATGCGGCCAGTCGTCGCCATCTATTCGACGTTCCTTCAGCGCGGCTACGACCAGCTGATTCACGATGTCGCGTTGCAAGAACTGCCCGTTTTGTTTGCTGTCGATCGCGCCGGTATAGCGGGAGGCGACGGCGCAACTCACCTTGGCGCGTTCGATATCGCGGCGCTGCGTTGCATTCCCAACATGGTCGTGATGACACCGTCCGATGAGAGAGAGTGCTATCTGATGCTGAACACGGCGCTCGCCTATCCGGGTCCGTGCGCCGTCCGTTATCCCCGTGCGAAGACAGGCTCCGACGTTATCGGACACACGAACGAGATTCTTCCCTTTGGAAAGGGGATCATTCGCCGCTCAGCGGGTGAACAGGGTGATCAACGCGTGGCGTTCCTTGCATTTGGGCCGCTGCTGTCGGTCGCAATGGAAGCGGCGCAGGAAATCGACGCGACGGTGGTGGACATGCGTTTCGCCAAGCCACTGGATGAGGACTTGTTGCTGACGGTCGCAAGATCGCACGACGTGATCGTGACGATCGAAGAAGGCACGGTGACGGGCGGCGCGGGTGCCGCATGTGCCGAACATATCGCGGCTGAAGGGCTGGCGGTGCCTGTATTGCGTCTTGGACTTCCAGATGAATTCATACGGCACGGCGACCGCTCCAGACTGCTTGAACTGAATGGCCTGGACGCTGCAGGGGTACTCGAGACGGTGCGGGTATTCAGTGGCCGCCACTTCGACCTCTTTGACGCCGTCTGAGGCATCGCACAGGATATGTCAGCAATGAGCACGACCGGAACGACGATTGACTTCGATGCAGCCATCCGGGCGTTGGCGCATCCATTCCGTCGAAAAGTACTGCAGTGGCTGGCCAATCCGGACGCGTACTTTACGGAAGCCGAGTATTGCGCGCTTCGAGCTGTGTCGGCGGGCATGCTGCACGCTCGAAGCGGCCTGTCGCAGTCGACGGTGTCAGGCCATCTGTCCCAGCTCGAGCGGGCCGGCTTGATCAAAACGCAAAAGGTTGGACAGTGGGTGTTCTTCTCGCGTAATGAAAACGCGATCCGTGAATTGGCCGAATGGCTTTGTGCCGATATTGCGCGGATCAGCGAGCAGGTCTAGATCAGCAAGTTTCGGCCACATGCAACATCTCGTTTCCTCAATACAAAAGTCCTGACCAGAAACGGAACGAAGATGTCTCAGAACCACTGCGTCCGTGGCTTCGCCGAAGCACTGCAGACGATACAGTGAGCCGCCACTTTTGCTGACCCTCAAAAGCATGATTCCGGTTTCCCCCTGGTGCTTCTGAGCACTGCTTTTCGGGCAGAAAAAGTTGGCGTGGACCAGGAAAAAGCAACGATCGACTGCGAGCCGGATGTCAAAGGCGACAGCTGTCGACGCACACAAAAAGGAATTGAAGATCATGAGACGTTATCTCGAAGTCCGAATGGGACTGTCCGTCGTGGCAATGACAGTTACTGCACCTGTCTTTGCGCAAAGCAGCGTGACGCTCTACGGCATCATCGACACGGGCTTCGGTTATCAATCAAGTCAGACAACGTTGGGCTCGACCTCGGGTGGTCACTCGGCCGTCAAGATGATCAACGGCGTATGGGCCGGCAGCCGGTTCGGCCTGAAAGGCACGGAAGATCTGGGTGGCGGTACGAAAGCAGTGTTCCAGCTGGAGGAGGGCTTTAACAGTGCAACTGGGGCGCAGTCCGTCAACGGTTTGATGTTCAACCGGCAGGCGTTTGTCGGCGTGACCAACGAGCGGTACGGCGCGCTGACGGCAGGTCGCCAATACGCGTCGTATTACCAGTTGCTCGCACCCTACAGCCCGGTAACATGGCTTTCGGGCTTCTACGGCGCACACCCGGGCGACCTCGATGGGCTGGACACGATCTATCGTACGAATAACACGATCGAGTACATGTCGCCCAGTTGGTATGGTCTCAAGGTTAGCGCTTCATATTCGTTGGCGGGCGTGTGCCGATTCGGCGACGTCGAATGCTGGTGCACAGACGGGTGTGTCGGCCGTCACCAATGGCTACCAGACAGCGCAGGCGCAACAGCGCTTCGCGGTGGGCGCAGGCTACACGATCAACAGTCAGTTCGACGTGACGGCGACGTATACGAACGTCCAATACATCCCGGGCGCGGGCTCGGCGTTCCGCGACCAGGCGACCTTCAATACTGGCGGGATGGTTCTGCACTGGAAGGCGGCGCCCGTGTGGGACTTCGCTGCCGGTTACAGTTACACACGCGCTACGGAAGCGAACGGCATCAAGAGCAGCGCTCAATATCAACAGGTCACACTGTCCGAGTACTACTCCCTATCCAGAAGAACGGGCGTATATGCGTTGCAGGCGTATCAGCGTGCAAATGGTCAGACGTTGGGATCGAATGGCCACAGCATCATCAATGCGACTGCGACGATCGGCGATGGCTTTCAGTCGACGCCTTCCTCGTCGCGTAGTCTGTTCGCGGCTGGCGTAGGGATCATTCACCGGTTTTGACATCGTTTAGATAGATGCGCGCCGGGGCTTCTGAACAACGAAGCCTTGGCACGTCAAAGGCTCCGCTCCGATCGCAGCCTTCGCGCCGCACGCGACCCGTCCAATACACGAAATTCTGGCGTTATAGAGACGATGACCAGAAACGGGCGGTGAATGTCCCAAGACCGTCGTAGCTAAAGCGACGGTGCCTATTCACGCAACCTAAACTGTTCTTATCAGCGGTCAAGAGATTGCTGATCCTGGCAGGCACAGGAACCTGGTGGCAGGAGCCACGAGGTAATGCACAGTTGGACTCGGAACGGATGGCGCTAGATGCGTCCTCTTTTCGCAGTCGGATTTTGTCTTCGTGTACCTGTGAAAGCGTTGGCTCGGCCAAGGCAGCAACAGGTGCTGTCTGGCTCGGATTTGTGACAGATATCGGGTGTGAGCCCGACTGAGGACAGAATCACCATGATTACGCGGAATCGGAAAACCTCCTTCCTGTTTGGAGGCAATGCTCCTTACGTCGAAGAGCAATACGAAACTTATCTTGCGGACCCGACCACGGTGTCGGAGGATTGGCGCGGCTATTTCGACGCGTTGCAGGACGTGCCGGCTGTCGATGGATCGGATACAGGTGACGTCGCGCATGGACCCGTCGTGTCGCGTTTCGTCGAACTGGCGAAGCAGACGCGCACGGCAGGGCGCTCGGAGAACGACGTACTGAGTTTCGCCCGCAAGCAGGTCGCCGTACAGGCATTGATTTCAGCCTATCGTATGGTTGGAACTCGCAATGCCCATCTGGATCCGCTGCGCTGGACCGCGCCCGTGCCAGTGCCTGAACTGAATTCGAGCTACTACGATCTGTCCCACGCGGACATAGGCGCTAAAAGAAACCTATTGCGGAACGCTGGGCGCCGAGTTCATGTATCTGGCTGATCCGGAACAGCGCAACTGGTGGTCCATGCGGCTCGAGTCTTCGCGTTCGAAAGCCGCACTCGATAACGGCGACAAGCTGCACATCCTCGAACGTCTGACTGCTGCCGAAGGGCTGGAAAAATATCTGCATGCCCGCTATGTCGGCCAAAAGCGTTTCTCGCTCGAGGGCGGAGAGTCGCTCATCGTCCTGCTGGACGAACTGGTGGCATACGGCGCGACGAAGGGCGTCAAGAGCTCGATTCTCGGCATGGCGCATCGCGGACGCCTGAACGTTCTCGTCAATATTGTCGGAAAGCCGCCCGCTGCGCTGTTCGACGAGTTCGAGGGAAAGACCGCGCATCTGCTTCCGGCCGGTGACGTGAAGTATCACAAGGGCTTTACCGGCTTGCTCCCAACGGCGACCGGGCCTGCCGAAGTGACGCTCGCGTTCAATCCGTCGCACCTTGAAGTCGTCAACCCGGTTGTGCAAGGCATTGCTCGCGCGCGCGCCGAAGTATTGGGGCAGGGCGCAAGTGCGGTCCTGCCGGTGGAGATCCACGGCGACGCCGCGGTTTCAGGTCAAGGCATCGTCATGGAGACGATGAACCTGTCGAACACGCGGGGCTACGGAACGGGCGGCACGATACATGTGGTGGTGAACAACCAGGTCGGCTTCACGACTTCCGACCCGAGAGACGTGCGGTCGTCGTTCTATTGCACCGACATTGCGAAGATGATCGAGGCACCCGTGCTGCACGTGAACGGCGACGACCCCGAGGCCGTCATTGCCGCAACGCGTCTCGCCATCGACTTTCGCGCGACGTTCAACAAGAGTGTCGTGATCGAACTGGTTTGTTTCCGCCGCCACGGCCACCAGGAACAGGACACGCCCAACATCACGCAGCCGATGATGTATCGTTCCATTGCGGGTCACCCTGGCGTCCGTACGCTCTATGCGAGGAAACTGGTGGACCAGCAGATCCTGACGGCGGAAGACGTGGAGAAGTATGTCCATGATTACCGTGAGCGTCTCGACACGGCCCAATCGGTCGAAGAGAAAAAACCGGGCGCTCAAGAGAACGAAGAAGAGAACTGGCCACAACTGCTCGATGGAAACGTCAGCCGTATCTATTACGCGCCGCCCTTGCCGGACCTCGTTCAAAAGCTTGCACTGAAGATCACCAGCATTCCGGATCAGTATTCGCTGCATCCGCTTGTTGGAAGAGTGGTGTCTGCTCGCCGTGACATGGCGGAAGGCAAGCGTCCGCTCGACTGGGGTATGGCGGAGCATATGGCCTTCGCGTCACTCCTTTCCGCAGGTATCGACGTGCGCCTGAGCGGTCAGGACAGCGAACGCGGTACCTTCAGCCATCGACATGCGGTGTTGCACGATCAGAACCGGGCGAGTCGGGCAGAGGGCACTTATATTCCGTTGGAGCACGTGTCGGATGACCAGGGGCGGTTTTCGGTCACCAACTCGGTGTTGTCCGAGGGTGCCGTTCTGGGCTTCGAGTATGGATACTCGGTGGTTCGACAAAATTCACTCGTGCTGTGGGAGGCGCAGTTCGGCGACTTCGCCAACGGGGCACAGGTCGTGATCGACAACTTCCTGTCGGCGGGCGCTGCCAAGTGGGGACAACGTAGTGGCGTGACGATGTTGCTGCCGCATGGGCAGGAAGGCGAAGGTCCGGAGCACGCGTCTGCGCGCCTCGAGCGCTATCTGCAACTTTGTGCGCAGGACAATATGCGCGTCTGTCAGCCCACGACGCCGGCCCAGATTTTCCACCTGCTGCGGATGCAGGCGGTGCTGCACGATCGCGTTCCCCTCATTGTGATGACGCCGAAGTCGCTTCTGCGCCACCCGGAGGCTGTCAGCAGTCTCGATGATCTCGCCAAAGGACGATTCAACGAGATCCTCGCCGAATCGCCGACGAAGGAAGCGGCGTCCAAGGTCGACCGGGTCATCCTGTGTTCGGGCAAGGTCTATTACGAACTTCTCGAGCGTCGGCGTAAATCCGGAAAGGACAACATCGCTTTGATTCGCGTTGAGCAGTTGTATCCGTTCCCCGCGAAGCAGATCAGTTCGGAACTGGAGCGCTATCCGAATCTGAAGAGCGTGGTGTGGTGTCAGGAAGAGTCAAAGAACCAGGGTTCGTGGAATTTCGTCATGGAGCAGCTGCTGGAGATTGTGAAGGCACCTGCAACACTGCGTTATATCGGACCTGAGGCGACCGCATCGACCGCGCCGGGGTACAAGTCGATGCACCTCGCGCGTCAGGAGAAGTTCCTGCACGCAGCGATTGACGAATAAGACGGCGGAAAAGGCGAGTCGGACACGGTCACACCGATTCGCCTTGCCCGATAAGTGCACACGGCACTGCAGGTCAATTGTCGAAACATAGAAGGCGACACGCAAGCATACGATGGACAAGGTCTCCGCAATCAAGGCGTACGTGAAGGTGATCGAATCGAATAGCTTCACGGGGGCCGCCGAAGTACTGCATACGTCGACGGTCTATGTAACGCGTATGGTTCAGGCTCTGGAGTCGGATTTGGGCGTGAAGCTTCTGAACCGGACAACGCGGCGAAGCAAGCCGACTGATGCGGGCATTCGCTATTACGAACGTTGCGTGGCGCTTCTGCGAGACCTAGAGGAAATGGACGCCGACGCGCAGGCATCGAAGGGAAGCAATAGCGGAAAGGTCCGCGTGAGCATGCCCTCACTGGTGGCGAAGTCCGTCGTGATCCCGCAGCTGCCGGACTTCTTCGCCAATAATCCCGACATTCAACTCGACATCAGCATTGCCGATCAACACCCCGATCTGATTGAGGATGGGCTTGACTGCGCGGTGCGCGTGGGACCGGTGAGCGAACTGGGACTGATTGCCAAGACAGTGGGTATCTACAAGACGCTGACCTACGCATCGCCTGACTATATTCGGGCGCATGGCGAGCCCGTTACATTGAGTGACCTCAGCGACCACATCGGTGTCAGCTACGCGATGAAGTCAGGCCGTATCAGAGGTTGGGAGTTCATCGACGGGGACGAGGTCCGTACCATTCCACTGAAGAGCGCGATCCTCGTGAACGACGCCGATACCTACGTGGCGTGCGGGCTGGCGGGCCTCGGGCTGATACAGGGCGGCACCTTCATACTCGATGCCCACGTACGAGCTGGCAGGCTGAATATGGTGTTGCGAGACTATCCTTCGAATCCCCGGCCGGTTTCCGTTGTGTATATGCCTAACCGGACGAGGCCGAGGCGGGTCGACATTTTTATCGAATGGTTAATGGAGTTGTATTCGACGCAGTTGGCCAAGTGAGCGGAAAGGCGTCGGCGGGCGTTGCTCGATACGCACTCATTCTTTGCTAAGAGTCGATCCGCACAATAGTTTCTGTCAGCAACAGAATTCAAACGACGCGACAGGAGCGAATCGTGAATCGCAAGCACATTGCATCAATCGCAGTAGCGGCAACGGCACTGGCATTGTCGATCGGCACGGCAGAAGCCGCGCAGGGCTGCGGGCCGGGAGGTTGGCGTAACGTCTGGGGCCAATGCCGCTATTCGGCGCCCGTTATCGTGCAATCGCCTGTGGTCTATGCGGCACCGGCTGCACCCGTTTCGAACTATGCATGCCCGCCGGGATACTGGCTGGGGCCGTGGCGGCACTGCCGCGATACGCCGTATCACGGTCGGCTGCCTAATGGGATGTATCAGTGAGAGATGCCCTTGAGCCGCCGACGTCGTCGTTCCGCGAAAGCGAATACCGGCAACGTCTGGCCGGTTTGCGGACGGCGATCAGGGGTCATACGTCTGCACCGGCGTTCGGGCTTGTTTCGGAACTTTTTATTGACGTTCGTCACGCGCGGCAACACGTCGTCGCGTCGGCGTTGCAATACTGGATCGCGAAATGCCCGGTAGATCACAAATGCCACCCACAGCGCCAGCACGGCAAAGCTCCACCACCGCAGAAACATTCCCCATCCCCAAATGAGCGTCCCAAACGCCGAAAGCGTTAGCCCGCGCCTGCCAGCCAGGACATCGGTCAGAACTTTGCCAGCCTTGGATCCGGTGCCTTCCTTTGTGCGAGCTACAACCAGATTAGTCACGGTGTACGCAAAATAGTGGCGTGATGCCAGTAGCAGGCCGGTGATTGTTACTATCGATCCGGACCGTTCGAACAGACTCCAATGTGCTGAGGTTTGCGCAAGATACGCGCATATGACCGACGGAAAAACCGCTAGCACAATCAGTGCGATGCTGCGGACAATGTAGCCCCACGGCGTCTGTAAGGTTCCATTGTTTGGCGCGTTACTCCCAGCACGGTGGATAAGCTCTTTACTCAAAATGGACCCCTTCGAGTCGGTTCGCGCGTGTCAATTCCCATCGCGTCATGACACGCACACCGGATGCGGCGAAACGGCGCAATGTGCCAGTCATCAGCATGTATCTGATATGTCAGATAAGTAGGTAAGTAACATGCCACTTCTACAGTTGCGCTGTTTGCCGGTAGGCCGGCTCAAGGGCACAAGTCGATCTCCGGTTTGTAGCGGGTCTGCGCATTCTCTCAGCGCGAGCGAAGGGGGTCCAGACCGCTTCGGTTACAACACCTGTGACGCCGAAGAACATTTCGTGAAGCTAACAACGTGGCCACTTTTTTGGGCAACTTGCGTCGTTGCCCGTGGCTGGTGAGATGGGTTCGCGCGACTATCCGCGACTATCCATTTGGCAGCATTGAAGGACGATGCTTGATGGCGGACTGTATGCGTTCAGCGCCATCACCGTAAGCCATCAGTCAGACATACCCGCTGCGCCTACGGCAGCTTCGCGGCGTCATGGCTTGATGAGTGCAAGCGGCCCTGCCAACAGATAGTGTGCGCAGCTCCGTAAAGGGTAGGCACACTATCTGTACAAAGAACCGTCGGAGCTGGCACTGGACTTACTGTCCTGTGGCAACCTGTTCGCGTGTGCTGCGCCCGTTCGAGACCCACGCGACCGACAGTCCCGCTCCGAGCAGTGTCAGGCAGATTACGGGCACTAGCATCGGCGCACTGGCGTTACCCGCGAGCTTCCCGACGTAAGGCATCAGATTCTGCGCAAAGAAGCCGCCGAGATTGCCGATCGAATTGATCGCCGCAATGCTTGCGGCGGCGCGCGCACCCGTAAAGAAGCGCGGCGGAAGCGACCAGAAACACGGGTAAAGCAGCGGGATACATGCGCCTCCAAGAACGAGGGCTGCGAAGCGCAGCGGCAAACCAGGCAGGACGAGACTCAGCGCGAAGCCGATCACGCCGACACCGGCCACCATCGCCATCGCCTTGAGCACCACGTCTTCGCGCTTGAGTCTGGCCGGCAACCAGAGCAGAAGCAGCGCGGCAAGCAACCACGGAATCATGTTCAGCAAGCCATTGAGCGAGTGCGAGACACCGCCGCTCTTGAGCAGCGTCGGCATCCAGTAGGTCACGCCATAGAGCGAGGTCGACATCAGCATGTAGCCGCAAGCGAACATCAGCACGCGTTTGTCGATGAGAGCACGCCATGGGTGCTCGGATACAGCCTCGGTCGGTGCTTCACGCCTGATTGCGGCGACGATGAGGTTTTTCTCTTCGCTCGACAGAAACCCCGCGCGCTCGACGGATTCCGGCAGGAAACGCAAGGCAATCAAGGCGACGACGATGGCGGGTGCGCCCGTTGCGACGAATACCCACTGCCAGCCCGCAAGGCCAAGACTGCCGTCGAACGACAGAAGCAGGCCGCCTGCGAGTGAGCCGAGCATGTTTGCCAGCGCGCTGCCAAGCGTGAAGAAGCCGAGCATGCGCGTGCGATGGCTCTGCGGGAACCACAGCGTCAGGTAAAAGATGACGCCAGGATAAAAGCCAGCCTCCGCCACGCCCAACGCAAAGCGAAAAACATAGAACAAGCCCATCGAATGCGTGAAGGCCATCGCGACCGTGACAGCGCCCCACGTCGCCATGATGCGTGCGAGCCACAAACGCGCGCCGAAGCGATGAAGCGCGAGCGTGCTCGGCACTTCGAACAGAAGATAGCCGATGAAGAATAGTGACGCCCCCAATCCGTATGAGGCTTCGGACATTCCCAGGGCGCCGAGCATCTGCAACTTGGCGAAGCCCACGTTTTGCCTGTCGATGAAGGCGATCAGGAACATGACAATCAACAGCGGCATCAACCGCCACGCGATTTTCTTTACGACGATCTGCTCGTCTGTCAGGGTTTGGGCCACAACCAGTCTCCAGTTAAAAATTCATATATATGTTTAGTTGAATTTTGCATGTCAACAATGGGTATAAACCCGCCGTGTCAAGGGATTGCCGTGATATCAGGGTAATTCCCGATCGGTCAAAACGAGAAACTCATGCAAACATATATATGAATTTGACGGAGGAAAGCATGCACGCCGATGATCGACTGCCCCGCTACCAGCGCTTGCGCGACGAAATGGTCGCACTGGTCGCTGCCCGCCACTGGCGGCCCGGCGAAGCCATTCCGACCGAGCAGGCGCTCGCGAAAAGCTACGACGTCGCTGTCGGCACCGTTCGTAAAGCCGTCGATCTGCTGGTCGCAGAAGGGCTGCTGGAGCGGTTCCAGGGGCGCGGAACGTTCGTGCGCCGCGCGAGCTTCGACAGTTCTCTCTTCAGGTTCTTCAGATTCCAGACCCGGCAGGGC
>WNGR01003577.1_pt1 | contig 16951 bp, 15 predicted proteins | sample 5407581 | NCBI WGS metagenome assembly WNGR01 (sample SAMN13153383, study PRJNA577476) | soil metagenome | isolation source: 80 cm soil or saprolite under Garry oak tree replicate 2 | place: USA:California | collected 2016-06-15 | reverse complement strand
GTCATGAACCCCCGCATACATGACGGGGGCTTGTCCCTGCCTTTACGCACCGATCTGATGATATCCAGATCGACTACCGAGCGAGACAATAGGCACCATGACCGATGCCCGAGAGATATTGATCGCGGCATTGATGTCAGCGTTCATCGTATGACCGCACTCGACACAACAGAAGGAGGCTTGACTCTTGCGGTTCGCTTTTGCACAGTGGCCACACGCGCAACACCTACGAGACGTGTTGCGGGGATCAACGGTATGCAACGGTATGCCAGCAAGAGCCGCCTTGTAGGAAAGGAATTGACGGAGTTGTCCAAAGGCCCAGGAAGTCTGGCGATTGCGCTGCGAACGTCTAACCGTGCTATCGGTTCTTTTCCGAATGTGCCTAAGTTCTTCAATCGCTATTCCTTGTCCAGTGGCTTTGGCTTTCTGAACAATCCGTTTGGAGATGACATGGTTGGTGTTTTTGCGGAACCTGGCTTCTTTGCCAGAGAGTTGCTTGAGATGGCGTTTCGCACTCTTTGTCCCCCGCTTCTGCAAGCGTTGGCGCAAGGCATGATGGCGTTGGCGCGTCTTCTCAACGGCTTCTCCGCTAAATGTCTCGCCTTCACTATCGGTGGCAAGGTTGACAATGCCCAAATCAATGCCAAGCGTTCCATCAGAAGTACCAGGAGGAGGGGTGGGAACATCCAGCGTCACCGCCAGAGAGAAGGACCCGTTGCGGTAGAGCAAATCGGCTTGTCCTTTGATGCTCCCCATCCGGGACGCTTGATAGCTTCCGATCAGGAACGGCACGAGTACACGGCCCGAAAGCGTCAAGAGGGAGACGGTAGTCAGGCCCTTAAAGGACATGACTCGTTCATCGTAGACAAGAGCGCCTTCAGGCTGAAAGGTGGGTTGGATGCTCTTATCGCGTTTGTAGGCTTCACTGGCCTTGCTGATGCATCGGATAGCCAACTGAGCAGCAAGCTTGTAGGTAGTACGCAACTCACCATAGACCAGCTTTTGCAGTTCAAACGTATTGGCCGTCTTTTCCGCAAAGGCGATTTCTGCCACATAGGTAGCTGCCTGGTTAAAGGTGTACATGGTGTCAAGCAAAGCCTGATGCTGTGCAGTTGTTGGGTGAAGCTTCAAGAGCATCGTTTGTTTCATGTCCCAAGTATACATCCATTGATGAAAGCTGTCAGGAGGCACGGTACTTTCTGCCTGCGGGCAGCTTTCTTTCCTCCCCGCCTTAAAAGGACGGGGCTTCCAGAAAGGCCGTTCTGTGATTTTCCAAAGGCGCTATGCTTCTTTATTATACTGAAGCTTTTAAAGAATGCTTTCCTATGTCAACAGTAGTTACGTTGGTTGCTGGCGAAGGTTTTAGAATTCCTGTCAGGCTTTGTATTTTTTTGAATCCTCATCGCTGCGCTCTTCGCAAGGTTTTTTTTGTGCGGTTGTGGGTTTGGCAGACTGCGTCTGCCAAACCCACAACCGCACAAGGAGTTTTTGTGTCGCCTGCGGCGAAATGCGAAGTTTTTGTGTCGCCTGCGGCGAAATGCGAGGTTATCGAGTGTGGGAAAGCATATGTATTGCATGTGACGGAAGTGGTGGGGAAATCGTCAAGCTTTTATTGATTACAATTGAACTGTTGAACTATTGAACTGGTGGGATATGCAAGCTGAGACAACTATGCTATACTGCACAGAAATCAATGCATGAGGGCATATTGCGCCCTGCATAACAAGTTGCTTGCAAATTGTCTATCTGAGCGTGTCTCAATCAAAGATAGAAAAAATGAGGGGATAAACACCTATGCGTCGAGGAACACTGCTACTCCTCCTGGTTATTGTTTTGTTGGCTGTTGGCGCGGCCTTCGTGGATTTCTGGCCACACTCCGACACTGGCCAGAAATGGCATGGTATCAATAATCCATATTCCATCAAGCTCGGACTTGACCTGCAAGGCGGTGTAAGCGTCCTGCTGGTACCCGATCCTGTGCGACACTATACGAAAGCGGAGGTCGACGGCGCGATAGATTCTACGCTTCAGCAGATTAGCAAACGTGTCAACGGTGGGCTTGGCGTGAACGAGCCAAACATTCGCAAATTGACCGATAGTAATGGCAATCAGAGTATTGCCCTTGAACTTCCTGGATTAAATAGTGGTAACCAGGAACAGCAAATCAGGACCATTCTGAAGCCTGGAAACCTGGAGTTCTGGGATACGGGCCAGACGCCCCTGGCAGCAGGGACAACACTGGACCCGGCACAATTTGCCCAGTACAACCCCGGTGGTAAACCCCCATTTACCGGCAAAGACCTCGATCCTAACCAGATTAGCGTCGGCTCAGACTCGCAAACAGGCGCTATCGTCATCAATTTTGAAATGCAAGGTGGCGCCATCGCAGCATTCGGCGAATTTACAGGGAAGCATATTGGCGATCAGTTAACCATCACTCTTGATCGCAAGGTGATCTCCTCGGCGACGATTAACAGCCAGATTAATGGACCCGGCATTATTACAGGCCAGTTCACGCAATCTACGGCACAGGCTATTGTGACTGTGTTGCAGTATGGTGCGCTGCCGCTCTCGCTTTCCATTGCCAGTGAAGAAACCGTCGGAGCGACGCTCGGCTACGATTCAATCATCAAAAGCTTGATTGCGGGAGCTATCGGCTTAACTATCGTCGTCCTCTATATGATTTTGTACTATCGCCTGCCAGGATTGCTGGCTGATATTGCGTTGATACTCTATGCACTTTACACGCTGGCCATCTTTAAAATCTTCGGCTTCACACTGACACTGGCAGGTATTGCCGGTTTCATCCTTTCAATCGGTATGGCAGTAGATGCAAACGTACTGATATTTGAACGGGTCAAGGAGGAGTTGCGAGCAGGTAGAATGCTCTCCTCGGCCATCGATATAGGTTGGAAACGCGCCTGGCCCTCTATTCGCGACTCAAACATCTCAACATTGATCACCAGTGCCGTGCTCTTCTACTTTGGTAGTAACTTTGGCGCGAGCATGATTGTTGGTTTTGCGACAACCCTGTTCCTGGGTGTCTTAGTCAGTATGTTTACAGCCATTGTTGTCACACGCACCTTCCTGAACGTGCTCGTGCCGACAGGTGTTGTTAATCATCCCGCACTGTTTGGACTTCCCGCAGGCAGCATTGCCTCGGCATCCCTGGCGCGGCGGAATAGCACAGTCTAGAGGAGGATGCCGTGTTCGATCTTGTAGGAAAACGTTACCTGTTTCTGATCATTTCGTTGATCGTCATTGTGCCTGGTACACTCTCTTTGCTGGTAAAGGGCCTCAACGTTGGCATAGACTTTAAGGGTGGTGCCAACGTTGAGCTACGCCCAAGCATTTTACTCACTGCCACTCAGGTGAAAAATGCGCTCCAGCCTGTCAGGCTTGAGAATTTACAGGTTCTGACCGGCAACAACGCAAATTTGCCAGGTCCCAATGTCATCTGGGTCCGTCTAAACACCCAGATCGATCCCAATGTGACGCAAAATATTATCAGCACCTTGCAAGCTCAGTACGGGTCTCAGCTCACCGTGCAGGTTGATGACCTGACCATTAATGGCAAAAAGGTGAGCGTACTAGACATCACGAACTTCAAACAGGGCACTACGCCCCCGACGGCAAACGAGATTCGAACAGTATTGAGCAAGATACCCAATACAATCGACCTTTCTAAATCTACAGGCACGCCAACGGTCATACCTACCACTTCGATACAACAAGGACCTGTAGCGACAGCCACGGTAACAGGTAAAGGTACTCCGACTGCTACAGTCGGCAAAGGAACGCCAACGCCTGCTGCTTCGCCAACTGCGAGCGCAACACCCACCACAAATCTTCCAACTATTCCGGTACACGTGGTCGATGTGCAGTCGGGTACTACTACGCAGACTATCATCCTGTTGACAAGTAGTGTCGTGAATAGTGACAAAGTCCCCGCTATCAAAACGGCCATCCTCCAGGGTACTGATGCATATACCTATTTAGTCGCCAATGCCTCGGTATCGCCTTCAGTCGCGAGTGAGACGACGCTGAGAGCTTTTCTGGCCGTTCTTGCGGCGTCGGTCTTTATCCTGCTGTACATCTGGTTCTCGTTCCGCAAGGTAGCAAGACCGTGGCGCTACGGAGCATGTGCGATCATTGCGCTGTTACACGACGTGCTGGTGGTGCTCGGCGTCTTCTCTATCCTGGGATGGCTGCTGAATGTCCAGGTTGACACGCTGTTCATCACGGCCATTCTGACGGTTGTCGGTTTCTCTGTTCACGACACCATTGTGGTCTTCGACAGAATCAGAGAAAACATGCAGCGCCGCACGTCCGAGACATTTGACCAGGTTGTCAATGCCAGCCTGGTGCAAACAATGGCTCGTTCGCTGAACACGTCATTGACCGTAATCTTTACGCTCACTGCTCTGACGCTCTTCGGTGGAGTCAGCATCCGTACTTTTACGCTGGCCCTGCTAATTGGTATCATCAGTGGTACCTACTCTTCTATCTTTAACGCCAGTATGCTGCTGGTCATCTGGGAAAAGGGAGAGCTGGGCTTCAATCGCCTCAGGCGTGGAGGACCAGGTGGGCGCTCGTCCGAGGCTCGCGAGTTAGCAGAGTCGCGCAGGTAGCATTCAGCGGATAAGGCGATGTTGACAGCACTTGACCATATTATCATCGGCGTGAATGATCTAGAACAGGCTACAACCGTTTTCAGTCAGAAGCTCGGGCTGGCCATCAGTGGAGGAGGCATTCACCCTTCTGGTGGTACCGCCAACCGTATTATCGTGGTTGGTGATACCTACCTTGAACTGATTGGCGTGCGTACGCCTGCGGAGACGCAGCAGAGTATGCTAGAGCGACTGGCTAAGGGTGATGGATATCTCAATTTCGTCCTCTCTTCTAACGACATTAAAGCTGAAACAGCGGCGATGGTGCGGCGGGGCGTCTCGGTGATCGGGCCAAAACCAGGTCAACTCACAGCGCCGGATGGTCACACACGCGGCTGGTCGCGCACTGATGTCGAGCGTCCCGACCTGACCCAACACTATCCATTCATTATTCAACACGACAGTACTGGCGAAGAACGCCGCTTTCGCCTGGCGGGCTGGTCGGAGCCGCCGAGGCATCCCCTTGGCGTCGTGAAAGTGCTGAGCGCAACCATTGCAGTAGCGGATCTCGCCGAAGCTACCAGGCGTTTTGAACATATCTACGGTTTAGAACCGTCAGTAGCGTTTACTGGAGATGCAGATGCCTGGGAGGCCGTACTGGTGGCCTTTCCCCTTGGTGAGAGCGGGCAGTGCTTCGAACTGGCAGAACCCTTGCCACTTTCGACCGAGGAATCCGACTTAGAAAGCAAGCTGTTGCCAGAGCCAGGGGCACTGTCTACACATTTACACACATTTGGCGAGAGCCTGTGTCGCATGACGCTGGCGGTGGAGAATATGGCGGAGTCGCGTCGCTTCCTGGATGAGCATGAAGTGACGTATATGTATGACGAGCAGCCACGGCCAGTGTTGTGGATACTCTCTGACCAGGCTTGTGGTGCAGCGATTGTGCTGCACCAGGCCACACAGGCCACACAGGCCACACAGGCCACAGAAGCTAGCAACTAAAGCGTATCGTTGATAAGTAAACGCAACTTCCTCTGAAAGACTTTCTCAAAGAGATCAGCCTTTTCATAGGCTTTTTCTATTTCGACATCCAGATCGGAGAGCGGACGGATATCCAGGCCAATGGTCCAGATAGAATCATTGCATAGCTCTGGTTTAGCAGCGAGATGCATAACACGCCCATCATGGCTGTAATCGAGAGCGTCAGCGATGCGCAGCAGGGCAGCAAGAGCGGAAACACGTTTGCGTGCGTCGCGATCCAGTATGGCGTACTCTTCATGGGAGGTGCTGGGCAAGGCGCGGCGGTGATAACGCGCAATGCAGGCTATTTCATGCCGTTCCGCGCCGGTGAAGTCAGGTAACTCAGTTTCTTTGATCAGGCGGAAGGAGTGTTTATGATGACGACGTGCTTCAATCAGCATACCTGTATTGTGCAAAAATGCCGCTCGTTCCAGGAGGCGTAGGCTGTTAGCATCCAGCTGGTGCAATGGCTGCGTGGCCTCAAAAAGCTGTACCGAGAGGCGTTCTACCTGGCGAGCGTGAGGCCAGTCTTCTACATGCAGGCCGCCGCTCAAGCGGAGTTCTTCAGGGGTGGGTTGAGGACGCTGCCACCTGTCCAGATCCTCTATTGAATAAAACTTCATGTGCAATCCTGCCTTTTTGCTTTGAAAGGTTAGTAGGTATTCCTACGCACTTAGTATGCGTCTAAGATGCTGAGAATTTCACGGCGAAAATCTCGTGCTTGCAATTCATACCAATGTTGACGAAAGGCGCTGTATTGCTCCTCACGCTGCTGCTGCTGTTTCAGCAACATCCGTTCCAGACCATAGCGTTCCTCGGCAGTGGGAGCAACACCCGGTTCCTGCAGATCAGTCACTAAATCCGCCGGCAAGGCAAACCCCTTTTTACCTTCATACTTCTTTGTATCCAGCAGCGCTTCCTCGTAGGCCGCTCCACTGTCCTGGCTGCCAAGGCAGAGTCGCAATAGGGCAATCATCACATCGCTGTCATGCAATGCACCTAGCTCGTCCTGTATATGGGTCAATTCCTTGACGATGGCGCGGCTGGCTTCAGGTAATACTTCTTCAAATACCTCAAATGTATAGCGCAGCCGCTTGGCCGCAATACGCATATTATGCAACTCACGCACATTGTATGGGTTGTCAACATATTGACTCCAACTATACAGCTCCTCGAGGCGTATCCTGGCGATAATCCGAGCATTCACGCCTGTAGCAGCCTGGCTATCGAGCCCTGTAATCGGTTTAGCCCTGGCCATTGTGTGTGGCTCCCTTCTGAATGCATGATTCGACTTGCTGGCGCAACGCTGCCTCATCAAGCTTCTCAAAGTACGCTTCTAGCTCCTGTTGCCTCTGTTGACGGTATTCACTTAGACGGCTAATCAGCCACTGCATACCGGCACGTTCTTCAGCCGGCACATGCTCAGACTGTATGCGCAGTCCATCCAACATGACATCTGTGTCGCGAGCGGTGCCGAGGATATCGGCCATTGCTTTGACCTGGCGATAGGCACTCTTAAACTGCTTTGGTTTACAACATGGCTCAAAGGCATCAAGCGTGGCGCGAAGGCGACGCGAGGCGACACGCATCTTATGAATCGCCTCGATATCCTCATTCACGAGTACCTCATCTCGCAATTCTAGCATTTTCTTAACGCGATCACGCAGCATACGCTGCCCAGCTTCCGCAAACGTTTCCTCGCTCACAATATTTTCTGATTGAGTGCCATGCGCAGCAATTTCGCCGACCTGCTCTAACCAGTTTTTACCGTAGCGCGCATAAGCAAGCAAGGCTCCCTCACGAATGCCATGCGGGCTAATAGCAATCTTGTTTAGTTGGAGACGCGACATCATTTCTCGAATAATCAAAGCTCCCGCAGGTAAAATGCGCGCACGCGCGATTGGCTGCCCATAGCGTTGAGCTATCTCTTCAGCGGTCAGGGCGGTCAATAAACCCTCACAGCGCAGCAGGTCATCACGGGTCAAATGCTGCGTGGCACTACCCAGCCGGAAAGCTTGTTGCGCAAGCAGTAAAAGCGAATTCGCACTGCCGCCGGTCACAATCAGTTTGGGGGGCTGAAATTTGATGGGCATCCTTCGAATATAGCGTTGTAGAAATGCATGAGCGACGTTCAATTCATCCAGTGCCGGTGGATCTGATTTGAGGTAACGATCATGCAGCCAGCCGGAGCCAATGGGAATGGAGGCGCGCCATGAAATACGCATATTCTTCGAGGTGACAAGTTCAGTGCTGCCGCCGCCAAGGTCCATGACCCCCAGGAGAGCGGGGGTACCGGGTTGCTTTTGTTCCTCGTAGGTTGCGCCATAAAAGGTCAACGTCGCTTCGACTGTGCCGCTGATGAGGTGGATCTTGAGCCCTGTCTTTCGTTGTACATTCTCAAGAAATGTGCTACTATTGCTCGCCTGGCGTATGGCCTCTGTTGCTACCACCAGTATCTTATCGGCTCCATGTTGTTCAGCCAGCGATTTATAGCGGCACAGCACATTAATCGTTGCCCGCAGTTTCTGCTGAGAGATCTTACCCGTCGCTGTGACGCTTTCGCCGATACGCACCAATTCAAGCTCGTCCGCGAGAATGTCCAGGTCATCCGGTTTACAACGAGCGACCACGAGATGAATGGTATTGCTGCCGATATCAATAGCGGCATGAACGGGTGCATTTTGCTTTTGCATGGGTCGTTCCTTCTGCCACAATGGCGTAGTTTTTTCTTTTAACCCATCCCATGAGCACAGAGCCAGTAAGAGAGACTTATGCTTGTTGAAAAGAGTGAAGTTATAGAATGTAGTGGTTATTATATCATGTTTAGATTCACGTTTGCCTGATGGGGGATGGGGGAAGTTGACACTATATGGTAGAATTGCGGTAATGCACCCATAGCTCAGCGGATAGAGCATCGGTCTTCGGAACCGAGTGTCGGGGGTTCGAATCCCTCTGGGTGCGCTTTAGATTAAAGGGATAGTCTTCTTCACGCAACAACTCTGCCCTCCTGACCTTGAAACTTTTCCATAGCTAACTGCGTTATACCCATGTGAGAATTTCGTATACTAATTTGGGACGTTGTTATCGTCCAATATATGTAAGATGAGAGCGGCGTTATACGTATTAATGAAGGATATCACTGAAATGTCTCTGTGACTGGTGCAACAAAAATTAATAAGTAGTGAGTGTCGATAATAGAAAGAGACTTTTTATGCAAACAGTAATAAAAGATCTCCAAGCGCTACTTGTTTATAAATCCCGTATTCTTGTACGACCGGGCCTGGGACTCGTTACAGGATTGGCAGGCATAGCCAATATGGTGGCTGCCATCGTTCCCAAGCCAAATTGGGATATGCTCCTGGGTGCATGGCCAGTAGATACCCACCACGGCGCGTATAAACTCACCGTTATGGTTGGCTTCTTGTTGCTCATGCTCTTGCATGGATTGTTGCGTGGGAAGCGTGAGGCCTGGTGCACGGCAGTTATCCTTCTGCTCTTATCTGTTTTTCTTCACATTCTGTGTGGTGGCCAGGTACTTGTGACCGTCATTACGGGAGTGGTGCTTACACTTCTCGTTGTCTTCTCTCGCTCCTTCCGAGCCAGGAGTGACCCCCTTTCGATCTGGCGCGGATACATTGCTCTCCTTGCCGGTTTGGGCATTGTCACCCTGTACACTGTTGGCGGCTTTCTCTTCTTGTATGTTCAACTTGAGCCACTCGTTGATCGTTATGGTATTGAAGAAGTCCTGCTCCGTCTGCTCACCAACTCACACCTGGGCCTCACTCACGGCACCGAGGCCTTTTTCTTTGGACGCGCACTTCCTGTGCTGTGTTTGAGTGCCGTGCTCTACGGTATCGTGATGATTCTGCGTCCTGTGGCGGCAGTGCTTTTTCCTGACGAGCAGGAGTGGCAGGCCGCCTCTACCCTCACACACATCTACGGGAGGAACTCGATCTCCTACTTTGCCCTGAGTGCAGACAAATCGTACTTCTTCTCGGCGTCAAGGAAGTCGGTCATCGCCTACGTTCTGGAAGGCAATGTTGCCGTGGCCGCAGGCGACCCCATTGGACCGGAAGAGGAGATGCTATCGGTCATCCAGCAGTTCACGGCGTTCTGCCATGAGCAGGATTGGACCATAGTCTTCTGGCAGGTACACGATACGTTGGTTGACCTCTATCGCATGGCTGGGTTGCATCTGATGAAAATTGGTGAGGACGCGATCATCACGACGCGCACATTTATCCTCGCAGGGAAAGCCATGGCCAATGTGCGCTCAAGTGCCAAACGCGCCGAAAAAGAGGGCGTACACATCGTGTTCTCCCGCGGGCGAGTACAGGACGCTGAGCACCTGGTACAGATGGAGCAGATTTCACGTGCGTGGCTCACGAGCAAAGGTAGTGCGGAGATGGGATTCAGCATGGGCCATTTTGACCCCAATGGCGATGAGGAACAGGTCTACGCCCTGGCCGTCGATGGCACTAACCAGGTGCATGCCTTTGTGACCTTTGTGCCGATTTATGGACGCAATGGCTGGGGACTCGACCTCATGCGCCGAGCCAAATGGGCCGTTCCTGGCACGATGGAATTCCTCCTGGCTCGGTCTATAGAGTACTTAAAAAGGGAGGGAGCTGACATAGTGAGTCTAGGCCTTGCGCCACGGAGCAATGTCAATAACACAGATCAAACCTTTCTAGGGACGAGTATTGACTTCCTGACCCACCGTTTTGGCAATCCGAGCAAGGATCGCTTACTCTTCGCCTTCAAGAAGAAATTTCAGCCACGTTGGGAGAATCGTTACCTCGTCTACTCCAACACGCTGACACTCCCCAAAGTCGGCTGGGCTCTTTACCATGCCCATCAGCGCGATACATCCTTGCACACCACATGTTACAGATTCCTCAAGGATTGGCAAGCGAAAAATCGAGGAACACGCAGAAGTATAGCCGATCTGTCAGGTGTTCCTTGACATTCAACAAGTGGCGGATTATCGTTATTAAGTAGACGTTTTGGGCGAGACGGCGAACAAAAAAAGTCCATTGAAATGAAAATGCAGCAATACCCATCTTTTCTTCCACACCTCGTGGCACTGCTGATTGCACTGCTCAGTGGCGTATTGCTCTTCAATAATAGCGTAATCAGTGCTCTGGTCTCGACGATCATTACCATTGGTCTTGATCCGCAACGTGCTCAACTGTTAGCTGCGCTCATGATGACAGTTGGAACGGCTCTTCTTGCCGCGATTGGTGGGCGACGAAAGTTAGGAGCTATCCTGGGAGCAGTCGTTATTTTCTGTTTTGGTTACCTCGCAGGTTTTATTCAGCTTGAACAACAACCTGTCCATGATCCCGGAGGGATCCTGGAGCCTCTGAATACTGGCGCGCTGGTTCACACGTCTTGTGTGATGCTTTCTCTTGCCTTCCTCGTTGCTTTTATCGGGGCAGCGGTTGGGGTGGCACTTGGCGAAGTGCTCCTGGACCCTCCCTATCGGCTTGCGCGGCTCATGTGGGCGCGCAGTGCACATGCACGAACGCATGTCAACGCGACATCGCTGTCAAAAGGTGCGACAGGGGATCGCACCTCTAAGGGAGAAACCACGCAAGAGAGGGTTGCCTCCTGGCTGGGTGCAGTCACGATGATTGCCTTCATCGTGCTCGCAAGCAGTGCGAGTGACCTGTTCATTTTCTCCCCCGACATTGGTCTACATATGGAACCAGCTATCCATAACGTGCACGATAACGCGTTCGGGCCGACACATGGTAGTATTGTGCAGGACGAGGTCGTCAGTCCAGCGCTCGGTGGGCAAAAGAGGCCGTTTCTCGTCTACCTGCCACCTTCCTACAATACGCCGACGGGACGAACAAAACGCTACTCCACACTCTATCTGCTACATGGATCACCGGGCAATGATAGCGACTGGTTTACTGGTGGCAAAGCGGATCAATCTGCTGACACCTTGATTTCTCTTGGCAAAATACCCGAACTCATCTTGATTTTGCCCGATGGGAATGGACGTCCAGGGCAAACAAGTGAGTGGGGCAATGCTTTCGATCACCACCAGAACATTGAGACATATATTGCTGTCGACCTGGTCAAATATGTTGATGTGAACTATCGCACTATCGCTGATGCAGCGCATCGGGGAATTGGCGGTCTCTCCATGGGCGGTTTCGGAGCCATAAACATCGCGCTCCATCATCCCAATATATTCGGCACGGTCATCTCACTTGGGGGCTACTATCGCGCTGAGGGGAGCATTTGGGGAAGAAATGCCGCCTATATTCAAAAGAACAGCCCCATCGATGTGCTCCCAACGGATAAGTCTGCGTGGCGATTACACCTGTATATTGGAGCAGCAACGAAAGATCAGCCATACTATACCGACGCCAGGCAATTTGTGGACGAACTGGTCAAGCTGCATCAATCGTATCAGCTCGATGTGCAGAACGGGTATCACTCGTGGAGGGTCTGGCAAGTGCAAATCTATAATGCTCTGCTCTGGCTCCATTGGGGTTCAAGTTGAAGTAACTGTCTTCATGTGTGAATCGTTCAGCACTCCTCGTCCAGGACCCGGTTCATTGCCCGCAGGCCTTGCAGTAATGCGGCCAGGTCGTCCTCGTCCAGCTTCTGATCCTGGCACTGCTCTCTCAGAAGGGACCGGATGATAACGCGAACGTGGTCATCCTGTCCATGCATACGGAAAGCGACCTTACTTGACGGAGGGAGGGGCCCCGGGAGTGCCTTTCCCCGTTTCCAGGTAGGACTTCAGGCTGGCCAGGAAGTATTCCCAATTCCCTTGCGTCTGTTCATATACCTCATCAATCTGGGCGAACCCATCATGCGTGAAGACCAACGTTGTCCGGTTCTGGACAGGCGTGAGTTGCCAGGTGACGCTGGTCCCTGCCCATTGCGCCATAGGGCTTAGCCTGGAAATCCAGTGCACTTTCGATCCTTCGTCCAGTTCGGCCACCTCAAACCGAAGGACAAAATCCCCCCACTCCCCAAAGCGAAACTCAGCAAGAGAGCCCACCTCTGGTGTGGCATTCAGATCGTTGGTCCACCAGCGAGCGATTTCGTCAGGCTTCGTCAGGGCATTGAAGACGCGCCCTGGGGCTGCTGCGATGGTGAGTTCTTTGACAATGGTTGCCATCGTTGTTCCTTTCCCTTGAACGTCGCCAGGCGACTATACTTAACCTATAGGTTAAGTATAGTGGAAAAGGGGAACGCTGTCAAGGGGGTGCCTCGCCTCCAAACCTTTCTGTTCTGCTTGTGCTTCCCAGAACTGCCGGTAGTGTTCAAGCCAGGCGGCGGCCTCTCACATGAGACGGGCAGCGAGGCGAAACCGGTGAGTCCGTCCCATGCGGTGCAGGATCAGATCAGCAGGTTCCAGGTACTCGAAGAAAAGGACGGCTTCTGGGAAAATTGGTCTTCATCTGCGATGAGTTTGGAGCCAAAGTCGCGTCCTATGAGTGAAAGTTGATCGACCCGGCTGGCACATCACGGTGAGCCGTGGACGGCTCGCGGATCACCAGGAAGCCGTTCTCGCGCAAAGGCGGCAAACCGTCGGGTACCCCGGAGTCTGAGTGAAAGAAGCTCTTTCAGGAGGAACAGGAACAGATGGAGACACCATTGACACACCCATCGCTCTTAACACATAAGCACGCCGTCATTTTTGGCGCAGGTGGTGCCATCGGAACGGCGATGGCCAAAGAGTTTGCGGCCCAAGGGGCCACGGTCTTTCTCTCGGGTCGGCGGCTTGCCGCCATTGAGCAGGTGGCTGAGGAGATTCACCAAAACGGCGGTACCGCCTACGCCGCAGGGGTAGACGCGCTTGATGAGCAGGCAGTGCAAGCGTACCTCGATCGCGTGGCACAAGAGGGGGGAAGCATTGATATCCTCTTGAATGTGATGGGTCCACAGGCAAAAGACTATGGCGAGGGGACAAGCACCCTGGAACTCCCCCTTGAGCAGTTCCTGTTGCCGCTCTCCACCCTGGTCCCCTCGCAATTCATCACGGCGCGTGCCGCCGCGCGACACATGGTACGGCAGCATTCAGGGGTCATCCTGTTTGTCACAGCGCCCCTCGCCAGTAATCGCACGCCAAACGTCACTGCCATTGGCTCGGCCTTTGGTGCCATGGAAGCGCTCTTGAGATGTCTTGCTACGGATCTGGGTCCTGCTGGAGTCAGAGTGGTTGGCATTCATTCGGGGCCTATGGTGGAGAGCAGAACTATCCAGCAAGGGATTGAGAGAGCCGTAAACACGCTGGGGGTCTCGAAAGCGCAAATCGTGTCCAGGTTTGAACAGGCAACGCTCCTTAAGAGCCTCCCGACCGTTGCCGACACGGCACAGGTGGCTGCTTTTCTCGCCTCGGATAGGGCGCGAACCATCACCGGTACTCTTGTGAATGCGACAAGCGGAAGCGTCATTGGTTGATCTCCCCTGGGAAAAGTGGCAGTGTCGATGGGGCGCTGAAATCGGAGTCGATGGTGGTGGAACGCAATGAGGTAGGAAGGGTGGGCGGAAAGGCAAAGGGCAAGAGGTTGGACAGTTCCAGGAAGGCGACGAGGCTGGCAATCTGCTCGCCCACCACACCCAGGACAACCAGGCCAAAGAGCTGATAGACGTCTGCCTCGGCCTCCCGCTGGTAGAGTCCGAAAGCCGGACTGCCATTGGCGCGTGTTGGAAACAGGCACCATTGCCTGCCGGGAGTGAAGATCCTCGTCGAGAGCAGCGTGGCGATAGCAGCCCGTCCCTGGAACCAGACGGGAAGCGGCGGCATGGTGAACCAGGCGTCCTCTCGTAGGAGCGCCACGAGTCCAGGGATGTCCGCTTGCTCCCACAGGGCCACGTAGCGGTCAAGGAGGTTTTGTAATTGGGGGTGAGGCTCCGCAATCGGAGCCTCACTTCCCTCGTGGAGCTGGTGCAAAGCGCGTCGGGCACGCTGCAAGGCGCTATTGACGGCGGGAACGGAGAGGTGTAACCACTCGGCCACTTCGACTGCCGGCCACTCCAGCACTTCGCGCAAGAGCAGAATGGCCCGCTGCGCTGGCGTTAAGTGCTGCAGCGCCACCAGGAAAGCCAGGGTGATACGTTCGCGCTGGAGCGCGCGGTCTTCCGGATCGCTGTGCGGATCGGCGAGCAGTTCATCAGGGAACGGTTCCAGCCAGATCGGCTCCCGCAGCCGTGACGGCACAGGGCTGCTGGGATCGCTCTGTGGATGCGTGAGTGGTGGCAAGGATCGTCGAGGAACGCGGGTGAGCGTATTCAGGCACAGATTCGTGGCGATGCGGTACAACCAGGCACGGTACGATCCCGGGCTTGTGAGCGTCGCGCGTTTCTCCCATGCGCGCAGCAGGGTCTCTTGCACGAGGTCTTCGGCGTTGTGGAGCGAGCCTAGCATCCGATAGCAATGCACGAGCAATTCACGCCGATACGGTTCCACCAGGGTATCGAAAGCCGTCTGATCGCCCGCCTGAGCGGCGAGCACCAGTGCGGTTTGGGTTGAAGTCTCCATTGCGGTCCCTCTTCCTCTCGTCTCTTCCCGTCCGATCCGGTCATGTGGACCATGAAATGGGCATCGATGCCGTAGGATTGGGGTGACCGGATCATCTCAGAAAACCACGGCTGTGAGACAGCTCATCCATAGTAGAATGAGATTCAACCAGAAGCATGTTGTGATTGGCACTCACTCTAGTTGAGGTCTGGCAGAATGCTTGGTCGTTAGTTCGACTGCCTCAGTTCCATCGATCACCCAAATGGCATCGCGGCGCAGAGTGAGCAGGTCGGCAGCGGCCTCCAGGGTCTCTGCCCTGACATCCGTTTCCACAGATCGATACCTTGCACAACCGGTGCTACCATGGGCGTCCCTCCAGAAGCGCGGCATGTGGTTCGAGACAACGGTCAGTCTGAGACAGAGAAACGCAATTTACAACACTCAGTTGAAGTATACCAGATGGGGAGCGGTTTTCCCAGGTGGTAAATGAACTGAAGAGTCATGCAAATTTGAACCGAAGGATGGGAAATTGACGAGAAGGGGTGGAATCACGACGGTCATCACCTGGAGAATCCGCGCCCCATCTGGTATACTTCTCCTGAGAAGAGGGAAATTCGGCTCCTCTCGTGATCGGGTACATGAAAGGAGTTTGCACATGCCTGAAGTGCACACCCTGTTGACCGGTCTCGCCTTCGGTGAGTCCCCGCGTTGGCACGATGACCGTCTCTGGTTCTCCAACTGGGTTGCCCAAGAGATCGTTGCCGTCGATCTCGAGGGCAAGAGCGAGGTCATCGCTCGCGTCCCGTTCCCGTCATTTCCATTCTCCATCGACTGGCTACCAGATGGGCGTCTACTTCTCGTCTCCGCGAGTGATCGACCTCTCCTGCGCAGGGAGCCCGACGGGGAGCTTGTGACCCATGCCATTCTCTCCCGCGGCTGGAATGAGATCGTCGTGGACGGTCGCGGCAACGCCTACATCAACGGCGTCGGCTTTGACCTTCTCGCCGGTGAGGCGTTCGCCCCCGGAATCATCGTCCTGGTCACCCCCGATGGGTCGGCTCGCCGGGTGGCCGATGGCATCGCCTTCCCCAATGGCATGGCCGTAACACCTGATAACCAGACGCTGATCGTCGCCGAGTCCTATGCCAGGAGGCTCACAGCCTTCGACATCGAGGAAGACGGCAGCCTGTCGAACCGGCGCGTGTGGGCCGACCTCGGCGACGGCGTCCCCGACGGCATCTGCATCGATGCCGACAACGCCGTCTGGTACGGTGACGTTCCCAACAAGCGTTGCGTGCGCGTCCGCGAAGGTGGTGAGGTGCTGCAGACGATCAACCTTGACCGCGGCTGCTTCGCCTGTATGCTCGGTGGCGTGGACAACAGAACCCTGTTCATGATGGCGGCCCAGTGGGACGGCCCTGCGGCCATGGCCGAAGCGCCACGCACAGGCCAGGTGCTCACCGCTCAGGCGCCGGCACCGCACGCCGGTTGGCCGTAGCAAAAGGTGGATGACTTCTACCACGATCAAGCTGGATATTCTTTTGTATGAACATGACGGTTTTTTACAAGCATGAAAGGGGTTGCAACTATATACTACCACCAGGTACAGATATAAATGAGGAGGTAACTGTTTGTCAAGGACCCATGGCAAAAGCCAAGGGGCTTGTAACTACCCACGTACGGGTGCTACCAAGGGCTGCTTGACTTCAGCCCGGGAGATAGTGATCGCGGCGTTGATGTCCGCATTCAAACAGAAACCGCACTGCTTACAACGAAAGGAGGCTTGGGTTTGTCGATTGGCTTGTTCGCAATGTCCACACTGGCT
>WNGR01003572.1_pt1 | contig 16957 bp, 19 predicted proteins | sample 5407581 | NCBI WGS metagenome assembly WNGR01 (sample SAMN13153383, study PRJNA577476) | soil metagenome | isolation source: 80 cm soil or saprolite under Garry oak tree replicate 2 | place: USA:California | collected 2016-06-15 | reverse complement strand
ACGCAGTGGGAGATCAAGAGTGCCCTCCTTGGCTTCACGCGACTTAGCAATGCTCACAATGGCGAGCGGCTGGGCCAAGCACTGTTTAAAATCATCAAACGAGTTGGCATAGAGCACAAGGTAGGTACATTGGCACGGTGTATGACTTCACACTCATCAATACTTTACAGACCGGCCACATAACATGTGATAACGCATCTAATAACTCCACAATGATGCAGGAGGTGGCTGTGCACTTGAAGGCCACAACTGGGAAGAAGTATATGTGGTGAAAGATGAAAATCAAGTTAGTGTTTTCCGATGTCTGCTTCGAGCTACTTACGATCCTTTGCAGCTGTCTTGCACATGTCATCAACTTGGCGACTCAAACCCTCATATCGGCATACAGTAAGGCACCACATTTCGACCCAAAGAATCCAGAAGCACATGTTCCAACAAGTCATGATGAGGTGGGGCTAGTCAGAGCGATTTCAGTCAAGGTATGTATCATGTCCTTATTGTGGTGCGAACACTGAGTGTTTTCCAGGAGCGATCATCATCCAAGCGAAAAGAAATGTGGAAAACTGTTCAGTCCAAGGCAGGTGTTGCGAGACCAGTCCAACTTGTCCTTGACATGAAGGTTCGATGGTCTTCAACGTATCTAATGCTTGACCAGGCCGAACGAAATAAGGCAGTGAGTATACAGCAATTTCTCTATGACTGGTGCTCACTTATTTTTCAGTCCATTGACACCTTCATTGACGAGCTACGCTGGGAAGAGACTGATGGTTCAAAACGTGACAAAATCTGTGCGCTCAAACTGGACACTGATGAATGGCAGAGGGTTAGCCTGTTTTTGGGCCTCCTAGCGGTACATGTATCATATGGCCACAGTTCAAATATCTGACACTTTACCAGCACGCTGACAATGCACAGCAAGCCTTTTCATCCGACCAAACATCAACCCTCCACTTGGCAATACCTGCTCTCGAAGCTCTTCACAGGGCATGGTTGTCTCGTGCTGGACGCCTCAAGTATGTGCGATTCATCCCTGCACTTGAAGCTGCATGCATGAAGATCGATGAATATTATGAGAAGACGACAGAATCACCTGCCTACCTTATGGTGATGAGTGAGTGGTTGCACTTGATGTCAGTGATGCCACTAATGTGATGGTTAGTCCTCAATCCAAAGGAAAAGATGTTGTATTTCAAGAAGCATTGGTCACCAGAGCTCCAGGGGGACGTCATAGAATGTGTTGAGCAAGTGGTAAGCAAATATTTCTCGCAGTTGCTTTATGTGCTGAATTGTATTTAGTTTAAGGAATGGTACTTGCTACTAAGTAAGGATTTGAACCCCCAGAAGTCTATGACGTTCAAGAAGGCAAAGCAGGGGCTGCATGCATTGCTCTGTGAACTCAGTGATGATGAAGTTGACACCACTGAGACAGGTACTGATGCTTCAGAAGACCCTGACCGGCCATGGTCTCGGTACTTTCGGGCATACATGGATGTTCTTGAGCAGGTACCAGATGGCTGGTCTCCGATTAAATGGTGGGGGGTGAGTGTTCCTTCTCCGATACTCAATATTTCAACAGCTTATTGGTGTGATTGTCTAGATTAATTCCTCACGCTATCATCCTGCTTGGGCCTCACTTGCACGTGACTATCTATCTATAATGTCATCTTCTGTTTCCAGTGAACGCACATTCTCACAAGGTGGAATTACAATCACCAAACGACGAAACCGGCTGAAAGGAGATATTGTTGAGATGTTACAGTGCGTCAAATGTGCTATTCGACATGATCTACTATTTCAGGATCCAGCTCCTTCTTCAAACCTTGAAGCAGAGTTTGATGACGATGACAGTGATGGTGAGGACACTGAGGGTGACAGAGAAGAGGGTTGGGATGACTTCTTGTTGGAAGATGAGGATGATTGTGACAATGGGGCACTAACTGTAGGTATGGACACCGAGTTCAATTCCAATTAGTTGATCCCTTGTTAGTTGTTACGCTTATACCATTTTTTTTTTTTTTTGTCTACTGAAAGCCATGGCTTGGGCCAAGCCAGGCCAGAGCCAAGCCATGAGTGGGGGCTTTGGCTTGGCCCAGCTTTTGAGAAAGCCAAAGCCCCCTTAGGCCAGGCCAAAGCCAGGGCTTTTGGGCCAAGCCGGGCCCGAACAACACTACACCCACAGCAGTACCCCAGCAGCACATCCACTCCAACACCCACACCAACTCACTCATGCTCCAACTTACCCTCCCGCACTCACTCATGCACACACCACCAGCACTGCCAGGAGCCCAACCAGCTGCGCTCACTTGCAGACCAACTTGTGGACACAGACCACTCACTCACCCCCCACGCTCTCCCACACTCACTCACGCACATGCCACCAGCACTACCAGTATATATGTATGTGCCAAGACAGTTACTTCATCTGTACTAACTTGACCACATTTAGATGCACCACCCTCCAAGCCCTATGCGACCAAGTAAGATGCTTTTGATGTATGAAAGTTTGTGCAGGAACATGCACTTGGGACTGATGGCGGAGGCGTATTTATGTGGAGGGCAGTCTGGGATATGGTGAGAGGTCGCCAGTGGACTACTAATGTATGACACGCCATGTGGGGCCCTACCTACACTCCCTTCTATATATTTTGTATCTACTGATTTATCATTTCTGCAAGTTGTTGACAATGCACGCATAATGGGGAAACATAGCACACATGTGCACCACATAGCATGAACAGGATGTGACCCAAGACTGGCAAAAATAAACAGCTGGTAGTTGTCTAGAATTTATAACACTCATTTCTGGGACTACCTAGACACAGATTATGATACTGGTGTGACTGGGAGAATCTGTAAATATTTTGCATCTAGCCTGGTGTGACTAGGATTCATGGTGATTCCTGGCACTAGCTACCCTAGTGCCGCCAGCCACACCAGGAGTTCCAGCAGATTCCATCTTGCTGATGCAGGGAACAGAACTCTATGTAGGAAGGACTTTACTAAACACATTATACTAATACCATTAATATCAATCCGCCTTCTAAAATCTGCTACCTTTTATCCAGATATTTCTCCGGTCTCGAAGTGGGAGTGGCGAATTCGGGAGGGCGTTATGCGCCGGGGCGTAGGGAGACAGGATAGCAGCATGCCCTTGCATACCGGGCATAGGAAATTAATCAACGCGCAGGTCAACGTGCACTCGCCCATGCAGCGGATGAGGTCCGAATTTCGTTGTCACTCGGAGGGGTCGTGGGCTATCTCACGTTCGCCTATGTCATCCGGATGTCCCTTCCTCATTTTCTTGATAGGGCCTCGTTGCTCATCCTGGAAAGAAGTTGAGTGGTGAAAATGGATATTTCTAATTCTGCTTGTAGGTGGATGTCGCGCGGGTCGAGGACTCGGAATTGATGTAAAAATACTCGTCTATTTCCTTGGCGTCTCGAATGGGAACTGCTGTATCGCTGATGTTCAGTCGTCCTTCCGAGATAGCTCGTCCTTGGTTTCCCGGGCTTATTCTTGTACTACGAAGTATGTTCTGCAGTTCGAGAAAGTCCGGTGTCCCAAAACCCGTGACCTATGCCACCCAAAGTCAGCCAACGTCGAAGATAAAGAGTCAAGATCTCGCAGGACGAACAGGGTCCCATCCAGCGATGGCGGGAAATCCCTCGGTGCCGCAGCCCGGGTTAGCGCCAGATTTGATGTCGTTGAGGCCAGCGATTGCGTCACTGTACAACCAGGGATTTAGGAACCCAAGCGGTTTCTTCCCTTTCGAAATTAAGAAGTCGTTAAGTAGCGAGATTATGCCTGCCACTGTCTGTACACTGGCGGTCAGCTGGATGCTCGCGGAGCCGACGACGGAGACTGGAGCGAGCGGCGAGTGGCGTAAGACGCACCGGTGCCGCTGCGCTTGTGCCGCTCGCGGGAATGGGATTGGTGTCGATGACGATCCTGTACTTGAGCGCCTGCGCTGCGATGTCGGGGATCCCGCGGCCGGAAGGGCTGTGAAAACCACAAAATTACAAAGTAAGAATAGATCGGGTCAGGTCACGGAAGAAAACGCACTTATACATGCCCTTATACTTTTTGCCGAGACTCCGGAGGAATTTGGCCACAGGTTTCTCCTGGTAGTCGGGGCGCGGAAAATAGTTCGAGAAACCGCCCGTGGAGAAGTCCGCTGCGACCTCGGGGAGTGAGCTCTTCGTTCCGCCGACGCTAGTGATATAGGGACCTGCGAGACCGTGACGATGTGGTAAGCGAGTTATGCCTGCGTTTGCGTACTGCTTGCAAGGAGAGATAAACGCCACACATACAGGATGAAGGGAACGTAGGAATAAACTGGACTTTTCCGGAGCCGTCTTTGCAGTCTCCTTTGCCGACGCCGTGGTCGCCGGTCGCAAAGAGGACGCTGACGCCACGGGCACCGAGTTGTGCGAACAGGTCGCACACGCTCTTTAAATATTCCGGCGGGTAGTTCTTCTCGTCCTCACCATACGAAAAGCTGATCGTCTGCGGGATGTTCTCCTTCTTGAGCACGTAGGCGAGCCACGAGAGAAATATGTCGTCCGGAGCTGGCTTGCCGCTGGGGTCAAACCACAGGATCTTGCTACCGACGCTGTAGAAGACGTGTGGGGTTGGGTACGCTATGGCCTGTGCGTACTGCATGTTGAGGTTCCCCTCGATACCAGGGTGGCTCGTGTCGTTCGTGCCGCCGTTGACCGGCTCAACGGTGAAGATCGCGTCTACCGCGTCGTTGCGAAGTACGGTCATGAACACCGTCAGATCTAACCGGCTCGGGATCTCATTGTTGTAACCCGTAATCCCGAGCGAATTCTTGCCAGTCGCGGCGGGGACATAGTCAAACGTCTTGTACAGCCTGCGCAGGTACTCCGGAGTAACGTCCTCAGGCTCATCGCGGCTCGACAGTACCGTCACGGGCGCTCTCGGCGCCGCCGTCGCCGGCGCCCCTGCTACTCTAACAGAGTTCCTGTGTGGTGTCTGCTGCAGCGTGCGCGTGGAAGAGAAGAACGTCGTCGGCGCGACGGTTTGCACGTGTGCGTGCAGCACTGTGGGCAGTGCATAGCCGACCGTGCGGAGAATCGCGGTGTTGTTCGTCCCGGCATGCCGGTAGAGCTGGTACGACGCACCGAGCAGCTCGTTAGCTTGGGACACGAGAACGCCGGTGATCGTCAGCCAGTTGCCACCATGTGTCGTCGAGATGGAGGAGGACTGCAAGCCATGGTATGCAAGCCAGGAGTGGACGAGCTCGAGTGTGTCTGGATGCGGCGCGACCAGCTTAGCGACCTCCTCCTCTGACAGATGTGCGCCATATCTGCAACGGGGCAGCAGTACATAAGTGCATCGTGCGTGGAGTAGTGTTAGAGAGGACGTACTTTGGATGGCTGGGGGTGCTGACCGCGTAGAGCGCATCGATTAAGGCGTTCTCGTCTTGGGGCTTGAGCGAAACGTAGAGGTCAATCGTGGTGTCGAGGGGAGGGGGACCAAGGCTCTCCCAGTTGGCTGGGACAGCATTCCAGGCGTGCTTCACACGCATGTTAGCCCAAGGTTGTGCTAGAGGCGTCGCGAGGCAGGCGAGAGGCACGACGGTGAGAACGGAGATCACAGAGAGCCGATGGTAGCGCATGATTAAGTTACAGGGGGGGTCACCGACGGTTAGGAAGGTCAGAGGTCCAGAGAGCTCGAGCACTGGAACGCTGAGAACGCGCGTAGGAAGAAGAGCTTTTATCGTGCATTTCGGGGTCAGAATCATAGGAGCAGATCCTCGGGTACCTCTATGGTACCAAAAATATGTGACCCGCGGTTGTCGAGAAAGGGTGAGGTCCGGTCGAGTTGAATACCACATGAAATATATATCCGAAGCCTCCTCTAGCCTATGAAATATGAACCTCCCAAATACTCGTGCTCCCTTTCATCTTTTGTCACGACCCTTGTATGTGGGTTGTTTGCATAACCTTCAAAAGGCAAGACTGTGTGTCCTAGTCGTCTTTTCGCCCCCAGAGGATGATCCGGGCCGTACTATGGCTCGCACTAAATTCTTGGCCTTGTAGGGCCATTGTACAGAACGTTCTTTGACGGTTGGGATCCTGCAGACGCTTCTGTGATTGTTCCAGAGAACCCATGATGGACAATTTGTTGGGCCGTACTAAAACGAGAAGTCGGAAGTCGGTGTGTAGTGTGCTTTAAGGGTGAAGGACTGCCAGTGGTGGCGGATGCCTACACTTCCGAAGACTGCGGTCAGGAATTAAAGGGCGGGAGAACCTAGGTTGTGGATATCTACAGAGAATGTAACGTTGAGCAGAGCGCATCCGTCGTGAAGAGTATACCGTAAGCGAAACGAAGCCCAACCAGGTGGCTGTCGGCCATAGGGTCAAGCGACTATGTTCCGACCGATCACTGACACAACCTCAAAGGCTCCCGAGTATAGGTTACTCTCTCGCTCCGACTGCGACGACAGTGACGTGGCTGGGTGTTCCCTTTCTGCCATATCAACGTTATGAACCCTCGGAGCCCACACTTTAAAGTGTCCGAGGAGATAGTTGCGTGCGGTAGACCATAGACGTCATACCCTCTCTAATCCACTACGTCCATTCGGCAGTTTCGAAAGGGCTTGGATACTATCAGGTCGACTCTCTTGGGTTTCGAAAGCCGCGCGAGTTCACATTGCCCGACTGTGAGTTCTTGGATTGTTTTCGGGCACACGGGCCTTGCAGAATCCGCTGTAGTAGCATATACGCCTCATCGGTCCTAGGCTCATCCTACTGCCGGGGTCCTAGGCACTCGTTTCTGCAAGGTGGCTCGGCTGACCATACGCCCCCCTACAGAACCTTGTCAAAAACTCCCCCCTCCTCGACTCACTCCGCATACATGGGTGCCGTGCTGCACGCATAGACCCCTTGGATCTGCCCTACCGCGAGGACGCCGCCGTGCCCAACACAAGCGGTATGAGCTTGTTGACAGGTCGGACCCATACGACGTCAACGAACAAAACGCATTGACGAGGCGCTTGAAGTTCCAGAGCACTAGACCCTGTGTGACACATGAACCACAGCTTCCTCGTCGCGAGTGACGCTCTTCTCGTCTGTAGGCGAGAGAGTTCTGTACTTGTACGCGGCAGAGAGGTGGATGGTGTAGGATAACATAACGAAAGAAGGAGAAGATGGAGTAGCACGCGTCGCGTTGACAACGCGATTACCTTACGCCCACCACTTCCTTGATCCCGGCTCGCCAGCGAATCGCCTCAACGGCCAGCGGATGAGGACCGAATCTCGTTGCGACTCGGAGGGGTCGTCCGCCGTCCCATGTTGGCCCGTGTCATCCAGGTGTCCCTTCGTATCTTGAAAAGGCCCGTGCCTCAGCCCGGAAAGTATGAAATGAATATAGTTCATGTATTCTCTAGAAGTGACGTGCTACATGGGGTATTTTGCCCCGAGGCGCACAATAAAGGATTCCAAAAAAAAAAGGTATGAAATGAATATTTTGTCTTCTCAGGCTTGTGGGTGTCGTGCAGGTTGAGGGATTGATACGAAAACTACTCGTATATTTCCTGGTGTCTCGAATCGGTTCGTGACGTCTATGTGGTTTGTGAGTGGGACTGCTGTATCTCAGTTGTTTGGTGGTTTCAGAGCCCATGACGCAGATCTGGGTCATTGTACTTGGTAGAGCCCATGTGACAATTTCACGAACACCTTGGTAAAGCCAATGTGGGCCCATTGTGTAACTTAAGTGCATATAGATGTAGGGGCCCATGAATATATATTCTGTATGGGCTTCGTATGGGCTGACCAAACACATTAGGGAAACTGCACGAGGCCCATGTATGGGCCCAGGACAGATGGGGGTATCTGCCTATGAGCTCATATTGGCCCAGAATTAACTTGCAATGTCATTGACAATATGCATGAATGGGCCCATAGGATTGACATTTGCTGCTGCCAATGCAATTGTAATGGCCCAGGGCAAGCAGGAAAGCTGCTGAACAAAAGTTTCGTGTAGGCCGACGATGTGCCCATAAGACAAAGCTCGTGCTACTGCCGATGATATTGTGATGGCCCATAGCAGGTGGCAACAGCTGCTGAACATATGTCTTGTGTGGGCCCATGATGGCCATGTGCGTATTCTGCCAAATAGCTTGTATTGGCCCATGATGGCCGCTTGTATATTCTGCCTACGAGCTTGCATCGGCCCAATTCAACTCATTATGTATCTGACAATATACACATTTGGGTTGATAGGGAGGAACTTGTGCAACTGCCAATTAGTTTGTAATGGCCCACAACAGGTGACAACTGCTGCCAAACATATGTCTCACGTGGGCCTATGATGGCCATGTGTGTATTATGCCAACTAGCTTGTATTGGCCCATGATGGCCACTTGTATATTCTCCTGACCAGCTTGCATCGGCCCAATTCAACCTATTATGTATCTGACAATATACACATCTGGGCCAATAGGAGGGAGCTTGTGCTACTGCCAATTAACTTGTAATGGCCCACAGCAGGTGACAACAGCTGCTGAACATATGTATCGTGTGGGCCCATGATGTCCATGTGATATTCTGCCAACAAGCTTGTATTGGCCCAATTCAACCTATTATTTATCTGACAATATGCACATCTGGGCCTATAGGAGGGAGCTTGTGCTACTGCCTATTAGCTTGTAATGGCCTACAGCAGGTGACGATGGCTGCCGAACATATGTCTCGTGTGGGCCCATGATGGCCATGTGTGTATTCTGCCAACTAGCTTGTATTGGCCCATGATAGCCACTTGTATATTCTCCCAATGAGCTCGCATTGGCCTGATTTGTTACAATTTGGACATGTTCACCTTACTTTTCTCACACCCTACTCATTACCATACACGTGCCAAGACCCCATGACTCACTTGACTCAGACTCATGACTCATTACTTACAAACCGTTCCATATGACATCATTACTGACATCACTATGATGCACACTGACTCATGCTTACTCATTTACCTACGTCACAATGACTCATACTAACGAAGGTCGCGTCATATGTTTGTTCAACACAAACATCCTGTACTAGTATATAAACCCTAGTCTACCTAGCTTGTACGGTAGACTTGACTTCTTCCACAATCACGACCTAGTCTCCACCAGATAGGGAACTCTTGGGTTGTTCCAAAGGAGGGCTTTTACCTTTTGCCTCTCACCGACGCGGGCCTTTGTATTTGCCTTGCATACCCAACCAGAAGTGGACCTTCGTTTTGTCTCACACCCGCTAGTCGTGTTGATGACTTGGCATTTCCTCTCACACCAGTCTTGAGTGAAGCTCGACTTGGTACTTGTGCACCATCGAACTGAAGCCTTGATACGGTTTCACTCTACGAAGAACCAGACCCCGAATGCACATCACACGATAACGCCAGTTGTGGCGTTACACTAAGTCAAGTCTCTCACCAACGTGGCTTCCACCAGTAGAGCCAGAGCAACTTTCCAGTCAGAACTCATCGAAAGAAGTACAGAAGACGATCTTCCAGACAACGTCAAAGGAACAGCAGTCTACAAAAGCTTCCCAGACCAAGAAGGGTACTATGTATTAAACAAAGACCTTCAAGGTTACCTTCCAATCCACTACCTTGAAGATAGATGTCTTTGGACACTAATCGACTACGACGACAAAACCCAGAGCTGGTATACGACAACTCCAGCACCACTCGAATACGGTCTAGGACCATATAGAATCAAACTTGCACACGGGATAGACGTTGATTCCTCAGAAGGAGAACTTGCAGACACCGAAGATCCCACAGAGAAAGGGAAACAAGCTATAACCACCCCTCAAATTTTCACACCCTATGCCATGACCAGCACTCAAGCACAAACCACTACCACTCAACTCGCAACCACCAGCAGAAGTGGACTTACCATCCAAACTATTCCCCTAGGCGGTGGCAGTGGTGGAGGTGGGGGAGGAGGAGGAGGAGGCGGGGGTGGCGGCGGAGGAGTTCCCGCAGCACCACCCGCACTCACCGGGAAATTAGGAGGCAACCCACCAAAAGAATTCCACAGAGACCAAGAGGAAAGCAAGGCTTTCCTACTCAACTTCCTCCTCTACCGAGGAATGAACCCACACGTGGAACAGCTTGCCATCCCCTACCAAAGAAGTATGACATTCCTGTCATACATCCGAGGACCCCTCGTAAACGATTGGGTCGAAGAACAAGCACAGTGGCTCATAGATCAAGTCACTGGAGGAGTACCACACGCCCAAGAAAATCTATGGGCCACGATCGAAACACGATTCCGCCAAGCATATACCGATACCGCGGAAAAGCAAAAAGCCCAACATAGCATTAGGGAGCTCAAGATGAAGGGCGACGATTTGGACACATTCATATCCCAGTTCCAATCAATCGCAAAGAAGGCAGGATACCATCTCAACGGAGAAGCAACTCTCGATGTATTCCAAAGAGCGCTACCCTACAAGTTGGTCGCCAACTGTATACAGTTCGACCACCCAGTAAAATGGAACGACTGGACAAGAGCTGCTTGTCGCCATCAACAAGAGTACATCTACCTCAAAGAGAGGGTCAAAGGAGGGGAACGAAGAGGAGGAGCCACAAAATTCCAGTGGAGGAACGCGCTCAGTAACCGCAATCCAAACGCCATGGACATAGGACGAACCAGGGCTCGTGCCACATTCACCGACAAAGAAAAACGGCAGCGAATTCAAAGCGGACTCTGCTTCCAGTGCAATCAAAAGGGACATATCACAAGATTCTGTCCTCAGAAGCATGCAAGAGTCGCTGAAACCTCTACGTCTAATGCCCTGGTCATCACCATCCAAACAAATGGACCAGTTAGCATGGCCCAAAAGGCACAAGCACTAATCGCCACACTCCACGCGGAAACCGAAGAAGTTCGAGACTGCTTCGCAGACGAGTTATTCGGCAAAAAGGATTTTCTCAATGCCTAAACCCAGCAGCCTGGGCAAGGGCATTACGAATTAGCATGTACAATAGCAGATATCGATCCATGCGAATCCCAGTCTTATTTGAATCTGCACATGCGACGGCTGAATGAGAAGTCCTTGTTGACTCAGGAGCAACAGACAACTTCATCTCCAAAAACCTACTCCATCGGCTCAAAATAGCCTATCTCCCTGTAGAAACCCCTATCAAGATATGGAACGTGGATGGGACACACAACCAGGACGGGGCCATCAGTCATTTCATGGATTTACAAGTGCATACGGGAACAGAAACCAAGACACTTCGGTTCCTCATTACAAACCTAGGCAGAGACGAAGTAATCCTAGGATACCCCTGGCTAACTGCCTTTGAACCAATTATCCACTGGAAGGATGCGACTCTGGATAGAACCTGTCAACCAGTGATAATATCCAGTATAAACCCCAAAACCCACCTATCCATGACAATAACAGAAGAAGAATGGGAGGAGATGAACGAAGAAAAAGAGAAACCACACGCCATTCTTCGCAAAACCACAACCGCCTTAGAATTGGCTCAAAAAGCCATGGACAAGACGAAGAAGACCTTCGAACAGATGGTCCCGGAAGAGTATCGAAGGCACGCACGAACCTTCAACAAAAAGGAATCACACAGATTCCCACCGGCAAGGACATGGGATCATGCGATAGAATTAGTGCCCGAAGCTCCCAAGGCATTTGACTGCAAAATATACCCCATGGCAAAGGGAGAAGAAGATTCACTACAAGAGTTCATCAAGGAGCAGTTGGAGAAGGGGTACATCAGACCATCAAAATCCCCTTACACATCGCCATTTTTCTTCATAAAAAAGAAAGACGGAAAGCTACAACCAGTACAGGATTATCGACGACTAAACTCCTATACTGTCAAGAACCAATATCCATTACCCCTCATTCCCGAACTCATAGATCGACTCAGAGACGCCACACTATTCACAAAACTTGATATCCGGTGGGGCTACAATAATGTACGCATCAGAGAGGGAGATCAAGAAAAAGGAGCCTTTAAAACGAACCTAGGACTCTACGAACCCTGTGTCATGTTCTTTGGACTAACCAACTCCCCGAGCACCTTCCAAACCATGATGGACACAATATTTAGGGAACTCACGGCAACAGGAGAAGTTGTGATCTACATGGACGACATCTTGATCGCCACCCCTAATAACGTCACGCACCACCGTCAGTTGGTACACCAAGTATTGGGCAAATTAGAGGAACACGATCTATTCCTCAAACCAGAAAAGTGTACCTTTGAAGTACCAGAAATCGAGTACCTGGGATTGGTCATAGGAGGAGGAAAAGTTCGAATGGACCGTGTAAAAGTCCAAGGAGTCGACGGGTGGAAACGTCCCAAAAACCTCACCGAACTACAAGGATGGATGGGTTTCATCAACTTCTACCGACGCTTCATTAAAGGATTTTCAAAAATCACGAGAGTCCTGAACGAACTCACAAAGAAGAACGTACCTTGGGAATGGACAGATGAGAGGGAAGAAGCCTTCCAAATGCTCAAAAGGCTAATATGCGAAGAACCAGTACTCCTTATGCCACGACTAGAGCAACCATTCGAACTAGAAGTGGACGCGTCAAATTACACGATAGGAGCAACACTCAATCAGAAGGATGAACTTGAACGGTGGCATCCGGTTGCCTATTACTCCACAACACTCTCAGAAACGGAGAGGAACTACGACATCTATGACAAGGAACTATTAGCAGTCGTAAAATCACTTCGTCACTGGAGGACATACCTGGCAGGAGCACCACATCAAATCGTCATCCATACCGACCACTCCAACCTATTATATTGGAAGGAGCCACGCAAAATCAGCCGAAGAATAGCCTGAGAATTCCAAGAACTGCAGGAGTATAATTTCATACTCAAACATATCGCAGGCAATAAAAATGCACAGGCAGATGCCCTCTCCAGACAACCTGACTATGACACTGGAGAAGAAGATAACGACAATGTGGTGGTATTACCATCACATGTCTTCATCAAACTAGCCAGCAACGAACCTGTCAAGGAGATAGATACCCGCTCAAAAATCAACATGAGCAACCTAGAAAACGAAGAAGTTATCAAAAAGTGGGCCAATGCATACCAATTACACCAAGAGCATAACACATGGTGGAAGGAGGGCGCTCTGGTTGTTGCCAGCAACAACAATCTTAAGAGGGGGGTAATTTCCGCATTTCACGACCCACCATATTGCGGACACCCTGGAATTGGCAACACCACCGCACTCCTAAAACAGAACTATTGGTGGCCAAACCTGAAGAAGGATGTGGAGGAATACGTCAAAGGGTGTGCAGTGTGTCAAGCCAACAAAATAAACACGCACCACCAAAAACCACATCTATACCCTATCACAACAGACCCAGAAGTGCAACCATTTGAAGTTGTCACGATGGACTTCATCACCAAACTTCCCCCGTCGAGAGGATACGACTCCATCCTTACCATCACAGACCACGACTGCACCAAAGCCGCCTTGTTCATTCCCTGTAACGAGACCATTACTAGTGAAGGAGTCGCAAAATTATACCTGCAACACACGTACCCTCACTATGGCCTCCCCAAGAGACTGATTACCAACAGAGGAGCCCAATTCATATCCATCTTCATGAGGAACCTCTGCCAAGTCCTGGGAATCAAACAGAACATCTCGTCAGCATACCACCCGCAGACGGACAGACAGTCAGAGCGAAGTAACCAATGGGTAGAGCAATTCCTCTGACACTGGAGCGACACGCAACAAGACAATTGGGCCAATCTATTACCCATCGCTCAGTTTGCCCATAACTCATGGCCAAATGCGACAACAAAGAGCTCACCATTCAAACTGCTCATGGGGAGTGAGCCAAGGACGACATGGGAAGAGAAAAGAATGACAGTCCAAGCAGTAGACGACCGCCTCCAAGATATACAATGCGCCTGCAGCAAGGCACAAGACTGCATCAAACACATGCAACGCCTCATGGCAGAAAGGGGCAAAACCAAATTTATGCCCTATACCCAAGGGACGCTAGTTTGGCTAGAAGGGGTAAATCTCCGAACCCACTACCCCACATCAAAACTAGCCCCAAAAAGATACGGACCTTTTCCCATCAAGAAGGTTCTATCAGATGTCTCCTACAAACTTGAACTTCCGGTGCAATGGAAGATACACCCAGTAATCCACACTAACCTCCTGACACCCTATAAGGAGACGGCGTTACACAGCCCCAACTTCACCCGACCTCCACCTGACCTTATCAATGGAGAAGAAGAGTACGAAGCCGAGGAAGTACAAAAAGTCCGATGACAAGGATGAGGGCGCAAACTCCACTACCTAGTCAAGTGGAAAGGATTCCCCACGAGTGACAGCACCTGGGAACCTGTGGAGCACCTGAAACATGCCCCAGAACTAATCACCGACTTCTATCGCCGATACCCCAATGAAGAAGGAGCGCCCAAGCAAACATAAAAGGAGGAGCCCCAGACACGAAAGAACAGCATCCTCTCCCTTCCAAATCCCACATCACTCACACTCTACATCATGAACTTCTCAGTTGACGAATACGAATCAGTAGGGGAGCGTGGCGCCTACCGCAATGCTGTCCTGGCTAGTGAAGCCCAAAGAGATACGATATCTTCCCCCAGAGTTACAACTGTCATTCCCTCATCACCAGTACACATCGCCACCCCACCTCCGCTCATGATCCCATCCGCTGACACCATCAGGGAGGCCCCTCATGCAACCTTCATTGACATGCTTGAGAGTCTATCCAGTGCCGCCACCAGAATCAAGATGATAGAAGAACCTATCAACTATCATCGAGAGACGGAGGTCGAAGAAGAAGACGATGAGCCCAGTCTCCCATTCTTCCCAAACAACCCCGCATCCTTACGTTTCTACCCCCTCTACATCCTCCGCAATGACCACACTGACGAGAAGGTGCTTGCACCTTACATTTACTACCGCAACTGGGGACAAGAGGTGGTAGGTTGTATGAAGAGAGGATCCCCTCCATATGCGGGACCAGTCTATCTCCACACACCAAACCCAGTGCACATGCCCATACCGCTGACAAAGACGCAGATTCATCAATTTTCGGCAGACGACCCTCGCGCCTACGCCATTGATGAGGTGCTGAGATGACTGGAAGACCCACGCATCGACGCGGAAGTCTCCAGACTGCGTGACAAGCTGGCCCTGGAGATCAAAATCCAGAAACAGCTTGACGACATCCGACGACAAGAACGACAACTTGTCGGAGTGCAGTTCGAAGTCGAACAGGTGATCGACGGCATCCAAGACCGCATGGAGAGGGCATGTTTGTATCAGACACTGGCAGACGTGTATGCACGAATGGTCGTAAGACCAACGCACTCACCATCTGACCGTCCTCTAAACCTGCGACCCCAAGGGCCCCTCGAAATGCCCCAGCTACATGACAAACCTAGACGTCGGGGGTGTTGGGAGTGTGGCAGTAGGACGCATCGACGCAAGCAGTGTCCCATCCGAAATCACCCAAACCGACAGTGTACATACTGTCAAAGCCGTAGTCATCGATCCCTGCAGTGCCTTTTCAAAAGGCTTAACCTAACACCACCACCGCCACGCACTGTGGAAGAGGCACTCAACCACCAAGACCACGTTCCAACGTGGTGCGGCAAGTGCCTACGCAACAACCCCAGTCATAAAGAGGTAGACTGCCCCACGAGAGAACTGTGCAGGAACTGCAGACGAAGGGGTAATATCTACTTCCTGCGTACTCACAAGTGCGATGAGGTTGATGACCAAGTCATGCATGGCGAGGACAACGAGGAAGCGGACCCCGAACTCTATGGCGACGGCGAGAGTTGAAGTCGAGCTGACTTCAATCCAAGAGGGGGGGTAATGTTACAATTCAGACACATTCACCTTACTTTTCTCACACCCTACTCATTACCATACACGTGCCGAGACCCCATGACTCACTTGACTCAGACTCATGACTCATTACTTACAAACCGTTCCATATGACATCATTACTGATGTCACTATGATGCACACTGACTCATGCTTACTCATTTACCTACGTCACGATGACTCATACTAACGAAGGTCGCGTCATATGTTTGTTCAACACAAACATCCTGTACTAGTATATAAACCCTAGTCTACCTAGCTTGTATGGTAGACTTGACTTCTTCCACAATCATGACCTAATCTCCACCAGATAGGGAACTCTTGGGTTGTTCCAAAGGAGGGCTTTTACCTTTTGCCTCTCACCGACGCGGGCCTTCGTATTTGCCTTGCATACCCAACCAGAAGCGGACCTTTGTTTTGTCTCACACCTGCTAGTTGTGTTGACGACTTGGCATTTCCTCTCACACCAGTCTTGAGCGAAGCTCGACTTGGTACTTGTGCACCATCGAACTGAAGCCTTGATACGGTTTCACTCTACGAAGAACCAGACCCTGAATGCACATCGCACGATAATGCCAGTCGTGGCATTATATGATTCAACCCATTATGTATCTGACAATATATACATCTGGGCCCATAGGAGGGAGCTTGTGCTACTGTCAATTAACTTGTAATGGCCCACAGCAGGTGGCAACAGCTGACAAACATATATCTTGTGTCGGCCCATGATGGCCATGTGTGTAATCTGCCAACTAGCTTGTATTGGCCCATGATGGCCACTTGTATATTCTCCCGATGAGCTCGCATTGGCCCAATTCAACCTATTATGTATCTGACAATATACACGTCTGGGCCAATAGGAGGGAGCTTGTGCTACTGCTGATTAACTTGTAATGGCCCACAGCAGGTGGCGATGGCTGCCGAACATATGTCTTGCGTGGGCCCATGATGGCCATGTGTGTATTCTGCCAATTAGCTTGTATTGGCCCATGATGGCCATGAGCATATGCTGCCAACAAGCTTGTATTGGCCCAATTCAACCTATTATGTATCTGACAATAT
>WNGR01010212.1_pt1 | contig 16960 bp, 19 predicted proteins | sample 5407581 | NCBI WGS metagenome assembly WNGR01 (sample SAMN13153383, study PRJNA577476) | soil metagenome | isolation source: 80 cm soil or saprolite under Garry oak tree replicate 2 | place: USA:California | collected 2016-06-15 | reverse complement strand
GATCTGTCCACACGGGTCTGCTTCGATGCGCTCGCGCTCGAGCGACATCTCCCGCAGTTTTGCCTCGAGTTCGCCGACCAGGCCACCACTTGCGGGAGCACCCAAATTGCTGCTGCTGTCGTCTTCTCTTCGTTCTCCGTCTGCTTCTCCCGGGCGGCCCTCCAGCCGCTCACGTTTCGCTCGGAGCTTCTCGAGGCGCGCTTCGACGGCCGCGAGCTCGGCCTTGGCACCTTGAAGCTTATTGCCGGTTTCTTCCTCCGCCTTCTCGCGACGTGTTCGCCATTCCTCGGCGCGGACGCGCGCCTCCTCGAAACGGCGCAAGGCGTCGGCAAGTTCCGCTTCTTGTTCGACGCGGGTCGCCTCCAAAAGAGCGTACTCGGCTTCGACGTCCTCACGGCCCTTGACAGCCTGCTTGGCGGCTTCTTCGAGCGCGCGCGCCTTTTGTCTCATGCGCGTATCTCCGGCGGAGTGTTTCTGTGCGGCCCGCTTGAGCGAGGATATTTCTGTACGTTGGGCGGCCTGGGCTTTTTGGGAGTCCCGACGAGCGGACTTGAGTGAGTTGGAAAGCGTTTCATGCTCAACCTGGAGGTGGGAGAGAGACAGTCGAAGACTGCCAAGATAATCCTCGAAGGTCTGGGAAGAGTAGGAGGGACTACCATTAGGTGTTGAGGGAGGAGACGACGGCGGCGGTGAGGGAGAATGATCGGCCGCAAGAGAATGGGAGGCAGATGACGAGAAGACGCCGATTGGTTGGGCCCCCGAATTGCTGTCCAAATTCGCCCGAGCACCGTCACTAGCTACTGGCGAAATGAGCGGATAGCGTTGAGTAGGAGAACATCGACCTAGTACACACCGACACTCTCTGTGACAATTTGACCTCTGAGTTTTTCACCTGCAATGAGGCCAAGTTCGATATCATAGTGACGGCCAGGCATAAGTCCGTAAACGATGATCATGGCTTCATCGGCATTGTCGGACAAGCGTGCAAGGCATTTCGGCCAAGGGGTTCCGTTGACCTTGACTGAGACACCCTTTGAAAGAGGATCTGGAACCACAGATTGATTGGACGATGAGGTCGGGGTCGGGCCGTCATCTTGTTCGAAGTGGTCTCGACCAGCAAGGCTGACGATGACAAAGGTTGCAGAAACGGAAGTGATCTCTTTGACGAACAAAGAGAGACGAGGGTGCCAGGGTCTTATGAAGTGCCATTTTGACAAAGAATCTTGTTCGGACATTGTCGAGTCGAGGGATCCGGAATGCGGAGCTGATGCCGACTCGGAGTCTGTGTGTACGGCAAAAGCCACGTCACTCGACCACGTCGTCTATTCGTATTTCCTTTTTACCCCTCCCGCCACCTTTCTCCGCCTCCGCCCGCTCCCCCCTTACTTAACATGTCCTCTCGCATAAGTATTGCTCGCCCCCAGGGTCCCAGCTACAGCCCCGACCCCCACGGTATCGGTAATTCACGTCCCTCGTCTGGCTACAGGGCGGCAGACCCAGAAAACCCGGTCGAAAAGCTCCGCTATTATGCAAAGCAAATCGAGGATTATGTTGAAATTTATTCCCAACCTCTCAGGCCTTACCTCCCAGCTATCGGTCGCTTCTTGATCATAGTCACCTTCCTCGAAGATTCGCTCAGAATCGCCACGCAGTGGGGTGACCAGCTCTGGTATTTGCAGAGGTGCGTTTTCTGACCCCTTTTCTCGAGCTCAACCAATCCAGCTGCTTTCCATCCCTTCTAGACACCGGTCCTTCCCTCGAGGAATCTCTCACATCTTCCTCATGTTAAACGTCATTGTAAGCCCCCCCCCCCCTTTTCTCTTCCCTTTGTTCATCATGCATGTTTGATGTCACCTGACACGCTCCCCTCTTTTTTCTCTTTGCTCGCATAGACCATGCTCGTTGCCTCTGGCGCTGTCGTGGCGAAGCGTCACACTGAATATGCTGTCGCTGGACTTCTCGCAGTTGTCATCGTTCAAGGTTTCGGCTATGGCCTCATTTTTGATATGACCTTTTTCCTCCGTAATCTTTCCGTGATTGGTGGTCTCTTCATGGTATTCAGCGATTCCATGGTCTCTCGCAAAAAGCTCTTCGCCGGCATCCCGAGCATCAGTGAGAATGACCGCAGGAAATAGTACGCTATTTTTTTTCTCCCCTGTGATGTTCATCGTTCACCTCTCTTCCGTAGCTTCCTCCTCGCTGGTCGCGTTCTCCTTATCTTCTTATTCCTTGGCTTTATCTTTCAGGGCAAGTGGAGCATCGGTCGTGCATTCCTCTCTTTGTTCGGTCTGGTCGCGTGCGTCATGGTTGCCGTTGGCTTCAAGGCCAAGTGGTCCGCTTCAATCCTCGTCATTACACTCAGTATCTTCAATGTGGCTGTAAACAACTGGTGGAGTGTACACTCTGCGCATCCCGCGAGGGACTTCCTCAAGTGCGTTATCTTTCTATAGGGGGAATCAGCTTGAGTCTATATACTCACTGGCCCCTTGGATCATGCCACACAATTGCTGACGTACCGACCCCTAGATATGACTTCTTCCAGACCATGTGTAAGCCTATCTTAGCCCGCGAGAACCCTCATTCAGCGCCTATCGGTTTGATTCTTTTTCAGCGATCGTCGGTGGTCTCATCCTTCTCGTCAATATGGGTCCCGGTGCGTGACGTATCTTCTCGCCCTCTCCGCCGCTTTTAAATGCTTCCGAATACTACAGGTGGCCTCTCGGTTGATGAGAAGAAGAAGAATTTCTGAAACAGTATTTCCCGCTCGGCGACGTGGGTAGCGGATGTAGCCGTTAATAGCTACATGACGGATCGGCCCTGTGTTCTGCAGATGAATCACAGTTCAGTTCTATTTATGAGCCGTATATGTACCAACGAATATCCGTGTACACAGTGAGAATCAACTTCTCTTTCGCCGTTCATACCCCTTGATCCTTCCGCTTTCCCCCGCGGCGACACATTTGGCTTTGGAGAAATAAAAAAAGAGTGCGACAATCAATGCATGTGACAGTTAACGAAACGCAACATACAATTGTCTCGTCAGATGATCACAGCACTCATCAGATCAGAGCCTTGTGTGGGGTCAGTTCTCCAGCCGATTTTTGTGGCTGACCTAATTTCCCGGATAAAACAATTGTGGTACTGTGTTCAACGTGGACTCTTCAATGACTCAGTTATCACAACAGCCCTCAACAACATCTGCACATCAAACGCGTAGTATGGTTGTAAACGGTCACCAGAAAAAAGACGGGAAGTGAGCACAGCACACACGCGTAAACTTACAAGCTAACGCCGTTCTGAGCAACGAGCCAACAACTCGGGAATAATACTTCTGCACAGGTGTGCCGCGTATCGCGACCATGCCAAGAAAAAAGGCGAATTTGCATATCATACTATCGCGCGTCCCATGACCATGGCCTAATTGAATCAGATCAGCGATACCCCACACTTGAAATTCTGCAACTTTGAGAGCAGGCCAGAGCGAGCGCTGCATGATTTTGCTTATTTCTTGCGTGCGTCAGTCGGCCTCCCCCTTGCCCCGCGCCAGTCCAAACAAGGTTTAATTGTCCCACCGACCGCGGTTGGCAAGGGAATGGACAGAACGCTACTAGTACATAGCGGCCTAAGTTACTGACATCAATGCATCAACGAAAATGCCTTGATCCCCGAATTCAAGGATCATCATCAGGCAGGGTCACTCACCTCAATCTCGTTTCATTTTGCGAGTGATCTAGACCCTGCACGCGTCCCCAAACCAAATGCAGCCAAATCGTGCCAGAGCGGCGGGAGGCGTCCCCCGGCCCCGACCGAGAACTTTCTCGAAGTCTGTAAAAATCCTCGCTTGAAGTGGGCTAGCTTTCTTTGGGCAGAACAGAGAAACATAATACGCCCTTCGAGTTGCAGTCACGCACGACTAGATTCTGGAAGCTGCATGTGCGTAGCCTAGAAGGCGCCGCTTATTTCCCGCAGACACACTGAAAGCATAGATCGTGGATCGGTTTACTGTGCACGTAAAAAAAAGCGGCGAGATGATCTCCTTGACAGACACAAAATGTTTCCTTGTTGAGAGGAGGGCCTTGAATAAGATTGGCTTTTCCCTATTTCAAAGGCAAAAGAGAACTTCCTAGTTTTCGTTCACGGCTTTGCGTTTGGTCCGATAAGGGGTTTTCAGGGGGAAGAGAGGGGGGGAGGGGGATCGCGTAAAACAAACTGATCCAGTTCAGGCTTATGGTGAGACACCGAACCGCGAGGTGGGGGACCTGTCCAAACAGCCGGGGTGGTGTGGGTGGGTACACGTACTGTATGTACCATGGTTATACTTACCGAGCGATCCGACGTTCGCAAGTGCCTGTCGATGCAAGATTGGCCCAAATAGTGGGCGGAGATGAATCGCCCCGATTTTTGACAATCCATTTGGGAAACGGCGTATAAGTATGGGTCTTGATTCCCACAGTTATGAGCAAATCACCCGGGCGAATCCCTGCTTCCCGACCGACGGATTGAGCTTTTTGATTGAGGGTTCTTGAGATTCTCGAGCTCGAGATCGACCCGCAATTACAGGGAATAGCCGAAGCCGTTGTCACGCCCCGAGTCATCTGGCGAGAAGGGAGAGGGGGAAGTGGGCTGACCACGGCCAAGATCGACCGCAAAGTCACGGTAAGAAAGGAAGGTCGCGTGTCGAAACGTATAACGCATGGGGCATCGCGCCCACGTCCCCTTGTAACATCCAGTCCAGACCCGAAATCTCGTTATGCAAAAAATTGACTGCTGGGCGGCGATCGCGCCCCACCAGCCTATCCGAACCTCGCAATAAGCACAAAGCTTCTGTGCTAGAAGTGAAGGGAAATCCGTATTTCGATTGCGGCCTCTCAATTCTGCAAAATCTTATCAATATGTGTGTCTTCTGACAGCATACCAAGGAACTGCTGCGCACATGGCTTCAAAGGACGTAGAACTGATGTAGATTACGCGGCCGCCACTCCCCGCTCGAGGCCGGTGATAGGTCATTGGGCGCCCTTCTTGCAGCCACGTAGGTCGTTATTGGCCAGCGGCGTGCTACCTGTTGGGTAAAGTCCAGCTGATTGGTGCTAGCTTTTGTTTCTGCTTTTGCTTTTTTTTTTTCTGGGTAGCGTGACCGGGACCGGACTGCTGCCTATTCTGTACAGGCGTAGCCAGCCTGCATGCTCTGATCTCTCCTTGAATTCCCAACCCAAACACTCGGGCCACGCCCCTTTAGCACGCACTTTGTCAAACCGACTGTAACTGCTATAGGGTTGCCTGTGGACTAACAGGAGAGCCGAGCAAAGCAACAGCGACGCGTCATCCGTTGATTCGAATGTCTTTACCCGATGAAGACGTTGCGGTAAGGTAGGGGCCTCCGACCGGCCTTACGACGCGGTGTCCGTTGCCCAGCCGTAGTCTTGAGCATCGCAAGACCAATAAAAATAAAAATAAAAGCCGTGGAGAGAAGGAATGCCCTTGTCCGTGAACCAGGGGGAAACGAGAGAAATCGGCACAAATATGGCCGACCAAAGAGTACACCAACGGCGAGGCCTCGCACGCACGTGCAAAACACCGGCAAGCCCGAGGCCAGCTAACGGAGAAAGCAGGACTCGCGAGCGACACCGCTGTCACCGGTGAGACCGGTAGGCTCCTCCGAGCATCGTATGATGCCTGTGAGGGTTGATGGGCAAAATATCAGCGCAGCAAGCCGCGGCCCAAACCGCCGAAGTCGCGGTATCAAGACCCACGTGGGTGAAGGGTGGTGAAACGTGGTGCAACAATCGCTTGCTCTATGCGCTCCGGGAGATCCTTCTCCTTCGGCGAAGACTCGGATGGAGCGAAGTCATATAATCTCCTAACATCCTGGGGGGTCTAAAGATACCGCACTGAAGGTGGTATGTGGAGAAGGGGTGCGGAAGGGAAAGGGGAATGCAGAGCTGCTGTCGTCCGTCGTCCGGTCATCGCCACCAAAAGCCATTCGCAAGGGTCATAGCAAGTCCTGCTAGTAGCACCAACGAACGGCTCGCAGTCCAATCGCGTTGTGGGCAAGCCATCAGCCGATAGCGTATTCGGGCGCTTGACATGAGGAAGCGTTAGGCACAAGGGGGCAACGACGGGGCCCAATGTCGCTGTCCAGGCTAGCCAAGGTGCCAATTAGGTGTCAAAAAACACCGAGAGTCGCTTCCGAGGCAGGATCTGGGTTGGAAGTACCAGAAAAAACATGGCCAGGGTAAACCGTGATCGGTGAGCGAATGTGGCGCGGTTGAACTGTGGACGCACGAAAAGTTGCATGTTTTTCCGGGAACACATGTGTGAAAATGTGCGCGTCCGAATGCCACGCTAGAGACGAGATGCAAGTAGCAACGGCCCTGACAGCTGCTGACACTAACGCGTCGCGATGTATCGCATCGGGAGTGTCCAAGAACTTCATTGGCAGCTTTGTGAACGAGTCTGGTTCTCGAAGAAGCGCAGAGACCACGATACTTTTTTTTCCTAGTCACCACTTAGATAACCCCGGCAGAGATCATGCGAGCCAACGGGCCATAAGTCCGAAGAAGTGGTGGCTGTATAGTGACGTTGTCATGTCTCCAACGCCACTCCACAGCTTTGACACGCGGAACAGAACCAGTACCCTTGAATGGTGAGTTATCTTCAGCGCCGTGAACTCGCACGAAGCGTTGCGCAGTCGGAACCAACCACGAGAGGATATATCGTGCAGGTACAGCCGCTTTGTGCGAGTAAGCCGCTGGCTAAGGATCCGAGCAACTCCAGCTTCTTTACGTTACGAAGAAGAAGTCAATTTTTGTTGTTGGGCCCCTGCAGTACGGGCCCTATCAACTGTCTGTCCGTCGTTCGTCCCCACCACCAAGGTGCCGCTTCCGCGGAAACGCCCTCCCGGCATTGGAAGGGTCTGGCTGCTGTAACAAGCCCAGCATGGTTAAATGCAGGTGCGGCTCCCCTTGCACTTACGTCCGAGTTCTTTTTGACGTTGCGTTTTGCTTTTTGATCTGGTTCTCCAAGGAGGGGTGACACACCATTGGCACGGTCGCGTCCCGTCGGTGACTAGGGGAAATTGGTATACTTGTACTAGTTACAGGCCCACTGCTCGCGTGCCGATGCAACCGATGACCCACACCTCCTCATTTTTTTTTTTTTTGGGTACAGCTCGCGCGTTGAGATCACACGGTGTGAATGGCATCTTCAATTTCGGTTTGCAACAACTACTGTTTACGACGTGAAAAAAAAAAAGCGGCCTTCATCGAATGGTTGGTTGCCATAGGGCGGTCTCTTTCTCGGATTGGCCAGTATCGTGCATACTACTATATATGATATGAAAGTTCGCGCGGCCGCGGAACGCAAGTCGCTGAGAAGGGTTTCCTGCTGGACGGGCTATTCGTGCCCATTGTTCCGGTCATTCGGTTGTGACCTGACTGACCGTTGTACCGCAAAGGAGGCGATGCAGGCAAGGAAAAAAAAAACCGGTCGCCAATGTGCACTTCTAGCTGTTGCGCCCGCTCTGTCGTATCTTGGCAATATATGCAGTGCCAGCTCCGCGCATGTATCTCATCGCCCTCCGCGCTGGATCCTTGTGTAAGGAGTAGGACCCTGGAGATTTTGTTTTTGCCTGGGCCTTGATACCGCGCCAATAAGCTCTTAATACATTTGGGACATTATCATCATACGGGTCCAGTAGAAACATGCACAAATGATTGCAACCGCCAAAAAAAATTGGAAAGAAGAACTATTTGCGGTGTGGATCGTAAATTGTACGGCCGGCCGTACATCGAGTTGTGCTCGGCCAAGAAATAAAGGGAATGGGATGATTCGTAGTCGTCTAGCTAGGGTACGAAGCGAGCTAACAATACACAGTCAAAACAACAGGTACAACGAATTTGCAGACGTTCATTCTGTCTTTGAGAAACGTAGTATAAACTTGAAAGGAAGCAATGTCGCATGTGAATGGCGATAGGAACTAGGTAAGGCAGCAACCTCCTCTAGTGTGGTGCAGGTCCCACCCAAGTCGTTTGTGCCCCTAGTACGGCACCAAACGAGGTGGTAAGACACGTGAGTGATGGTGTGGCATTGTCACAGGTGCCTACGGTGTCCGAAAGCCGCTCTTGGGAGCTGCGCGGCCGGTGTTTGACCCGTGGCCCGATGACGGTCTAGTACCCGGGTCTTGGTTCGAAACAGAAAGTTTCTCAACCATGCGTTGGTCAGTGGGACTCCTCGTGTTTGAACACGCTTGGAGATATTCGAGTGGGACTAGAGCTGGGGGCTGTCGGATACCTGGAGGTCTTGCTTGGGCAGTCGGAGGCATGGGGATTGGAAGAGTCCTTGGGAGGGTCGACGATGGCCCAGCGTGAGGGTGGGAAGAGCGGGGGGAGTGAACCCCAGAGTGACCCAATCGCGGTGAAGGATTTACTGGCACTGACGCTGCAGAGAGGCTTCGTGAAGAAGAGCCGTCCTGGGTGTATGGATGCGTAGTTTGCGGCCCATTTCCCGAAGAAGGGAATATAGTATACAGGGCCCCGGATTCTGACGATAATGTGTAACTCTCTGACCCCCCAGACGTCATAAAGGCATTACGCCTCGGGTCATCTCGCTTGCTCTTGGTTGCACGAGCACTCTTGAAGAGACTTTCCGGAACTGGGATCCGACCGACGTTGGGGACATCTTCGATCGGAGTCAGCTCGTCGACTGTACTCTGGTTAAAATAGGCAGCTAGCGGTGATCAATATCAGGGAGGAATGGGATGTGTGAACTGGTCGCCTACTCAAATGCCATTTGCGAGTGATATCCTGGCCTCTGTCCTCAGGTAAAAATACGTAGACACTGTACGTCTGCTTTATCAATTTGTCATTGTCATGAAGAGGGAAACTCATTCTCCTGAAGAAAGGGAGTGCGCTGAGTTTGGTCAAGGGCGTGGGAGAGTAAAGTACCTACCCTCCGCCGCTAGGGAGGCGTTCCTGGGCCGGGTCTCTTTGGTAATAGAATAAGAATTCCTGCAATAGGATGAAAGAGGTCAGCCCCTGTGCATGTCAATGAGGCGGAATATCACGAAACGGCAGACCTCTCGTATACGCGATGGACCCCATGACATTCCGTCAGTCCTGGCAGAAAACGTACACTAAATACACCGTTCGGGACAAGATAAGCAAGGCTGCGAGCGTACCACCGTTCCATGGTGAGGCCGCCACTATCCACGGTGGACGCGCTGCGGTCCTCCCAAATATAGACGTTTCCGGAACGGATTGCCTTGCGCTCGTCGGCATCGAGCCGACGGGTGAGCAGGGTGAGGACGTTGCGCGCAACAGCGAAGAAGACCTGAAGGGCATCTTGGGCAGTGCGTATGCGTGCGTTCTGAAGGGTCGGCTGCTGGTGGTAAGTTGGAGGCATGTGGGCGTGAGGGGGTAAAATGGAGACATGGTGGGAGGAGAGAGCGAGACCATATAGCAGACAGGCCAGGGACAAAAAAGGGTACCGGGCCTAAGAAGCTTATATTTGACTTTTCTAAAGGGATTCTGCATCGAGCTATGATTAAATTTGAGGCCGATCCGGTTCTTGGATACAAGTAAGCGCGTAATGGTAACTTGAACGGAAGGGGTAAGGAGACTCTCAGCAGCGTGATCAATAAGGTGGCGCCGAGGAGCCTCCAATAGCCAGTCTTGTCTCTCTTACGGCTCTTACGGTAATTGAACGCTCTAGCCGTCGATCCGATGAGATGCAGTTTTGACAGCGGCCTACCCGTCTTCCCGATGGGGCGACCTCAGTCAACCGACCCCCCCGACTGATGAGGGATCCAGTGATGCGTTGATCGATAGATTCCTCTTTCCTTGCTTCCGTCTCGTCCGAGTCCATTATCGGCTTTGCCCACAGTTTCTCTTCCGCGACCGCCCGCACGCCGGAGTTTCCTCATCAATTTGAGCTCCCCCAAATTTGGTAATTCCAAAAACAAAGTTCGGTTCTCCTTTCGTCAACTCGGTGGCTTAATTATAAAATGAACGGGTCCAGACAAAGTGGTGGATAACAACAATGAGCGGGGGTCGGTGCACGCAGAAACAATAGCAGTTACGCCACACTACCAAACTCGTTCGACAAGGTGGTCTGAGTTTTCGTCGCCCCGACAACGAGAGAGAAAGAAAAATATCAGTAAGCAAGACGGCATGGACAGGTGACCACCGGTCTACTTACCTCCCAGAGGAAGGACAACTGGTTTATAATCAGGAATCTCACAATAGTGCATGCGACCTCCAAATGTATAACGTATGCGCAGGGATTTGGCACACGATGGCACGGGGTCGTAAAACCCCTGTAAGCCCGACTGTTGTCGAATAGTGGGGTAGCATAAAAGACGCCCGTAATCAAGCCCGGCATACATACCTTTGAGCGATGACCAGGGATGTACAGTTGGCTCTTGTGAACAAGGGCCTGGATTGCGACCGTCACGTCTACAATGAGAGCTCTGGCCTCGGGATCCGGATCTGTTGGCCCGTATGATGCTTCTAGAACCACCAGACCTTCGCAGGGACGATTCGGTTAATCAATTCAGCCACGCGAACGATCAATCGCATGAACATGCCTTCCTTGATCTTCTCTGCCTGAGTATGTCTCCGGGCCGTCTCTCGGAGGAGAAATGTCGTTTCCTCAATCTCGCGGTGTATGTTTGACTTCTCTTCGAGAAGCTCTTTGCGCGCTTGGCGATAGAACCTGGGGAGAAACTCAGCACATGACAAGCTTAACGATGCCAGTAAGAATCTTACTCCGCTCGCTCTTTGCGCCGCCGGGGCTTCAGGATGAACTGGTACGCTAGCAGGAACCCAGCAGAAGGTAGAGATGTGATCAGGCAGGCCAAAGGCGCATTTCCGTTTTCAGCAAGAACTATTGGTAGCACCAGTCGCTGACCAAGGTAGGAAAGACTGCACACGTTCATCAACCGAAGGCACGGAAATTAAATGACTCACGTACTTTAACGTTAGGTCTACACCCGCGGCGTTGAAACCGACAGTCGTCGTGATACCAGCGTGCTCATCCCCCCATGCCCCCGTGACTACCCATCCAGGGCCAGCAAGTGACAGCTGTAGTCCAAGTGATGCTTGCGCCATCAACTCAGGGAGTTCCAGGCCCCATTCTGCTCTTAGACTTGTTCCCAAGCCCGCCAGGGTAATACCACAAGACCATTGCCTCACACCAGTGCCGAAACCCGACCAGGACCCTAATTCCGTCTGTGGTTCTTCCCGGTCGAAGTACAAAGGGTCAGACTTAGCTCCGAATCTATGAGGCGAGACGATGTTGACAGAGAAGTGGGGTTGATTTCCCATGTGACAAATGAGAATGCCTTGTGTCATAGAATCCTTGAACAGACGACGGGAATGTGTTACAGTGATCGGTGGAAAGGCGGGTTCGAAAGAAGGGGATAAAGATGTCTGGAGCACGTAGGTACCCGCCTCATTTTGATATCGGGCCCTCATCATCACGAAATGCGCTCGAAGCAGACTCGCGGTGGCCTAATTCCGAGATTTAATCGGTCCCATAAAACGTAGAGGATTGTCTGAGATGCTAACCTCGAAACTTAGTCGTGGAGAATACTGGTGTTTTACGGTACCAAGCAGGCTACCCGTTCCGGACTTGCCTGAAGGCGCACGAGTCGTTAAAATGAGCCCAGTCTTGTCATCGATTTCCTTCTAAAGTCTACGTGAGGCCGTGTGACGGATGGTAAGTAATTGCCCCCATTAATTACCTGAAAGCTATGTTTCAAAGCAAAGGAGGATATGTGGATTCCTTGCAGTCGCCCGTACCAGCCGTGGAAGCTTTGATGCAGAGGAGCGGAACCCACATGTTCAATATTACTGAAGAGAGAACTCGCATTGACGCCAATTACCACACGGCCCCGGGAGTAGACGAGGTCCTCCATTCTCTGAGCTTCGAGTTCCCATTTGGAACGATTAAGGATTTTTACTAGCTGCACACATGATAAGAAATCGCGAATTGCTGCAAAACTTCCGAAGTACCTCATCCCTGGGTTTTGACCGAAGTTCTGGCGGCCATTTCATGTGTGTCCCTTCAATGCCTGTGGTGGACAGGTTGTCATAAAAAAGAGCTCTACAAGAGTAAAGCATGTTCGGCGCACCATGGATATCATAGACGGTTCTGTAGCCATGTCACAGCGATAAAACTCAAAGGAAAGATGAGAGCAGTACCTTAGGAATGGATCAGATAACACTGAAATTGACTCGGTCAGATTGAACTCCGAAACGCAAAACAGGTATATATACCTTCATATGCCTTCTGGATCTCTAGGAACCGCTTGGACGCGGTGTCTTTTGTGCTCTCTTCACGCTGCTTGTCCGGATGAAATAAGACTGACAGGGCCTTATATCTTTCCCTGACTTCTTCTGCGGAAGCCGTGTCTGGAAGGTTGAGAACTGAACTAGTTTCTCGTAAACAAATGACCAGGGGAGAATGGAAGTGTTGACTGACTATAGGAAGCCTTCCCTGTCAAAGGGATTCTCCTTCTCTTTGGAAGCGTCACCGTTCCTCTTGGACTGGCTCATGCGGTGAGACTAAGGGAGTGCTACTGCTGCCAGCTGCCACCGTGACGGTGAATGGCAAGGCGCCGTGCTTCGGGAATTGCCGTGTCAACTCTCGAATTTGATTAGCATGACCCCAGAACGCCGGCCCTTGTGCCCAAAGTCATTAATTATGCCTCACTCGCCCGTCCTCCGGCTGCGAGTTACTGTATTTGTTCTCGGTCTGTGGAGACGGCTCATGCTCTCGTGGGTTAGTCCTCTGCTTTACCGGCATGGAATCATCCGGAGTCTTGACACCTTCAATTCAGTTCAGTGCACTGTACGAATCGCCGCCGCTGGTATTGATATGGATCACTCCAGTAGCCCTTGGACTATGGCCGATACCCTGTGCGCACGCTGACCCGTTTCGTGTGAAGTGCTTAATGACTGCAGTTCACGTTGCGAATTTGGTTATGTCTATTAATACCACGACGTGTGTCATTCAATGCGCAGCGACACGGAACAAACCGACCCCAACCCGACATCAACCCGATGGCTGCGGCGGTCCTGTGACGATCCTTACAGTACGAGATCTCTGCAAGGCTATAAGCACCGTTAACGGGTGAAGAGCACGATCGGTGTGTATTCAGCCCCGGTTTGGGAGTCTACAGTAACGTGATACGCTGTGCCTAATCCGTGCGCAGGAGTCCAGCCCCTCTAAATTCGTACTTTCAGGGCTGCAGCGCCAACGTCTGGCATCTGTCCAGGTTAACACATCTCCGACGCACACGGAATAAGAATAAGACACGTCATCAGCCGCCACGAGGCGAGATTAAGGTGATCAGCATCCAGGGGACGACACAGACAGCCGAACCGAGATCGCGAGGACACAAAGGTGGCATGCAATTGCCTACCAGCGCCTCACATGGCATCCATCATTCCGACCTTGAAGCTATGGAGTAGAGGTCAGTTTATACGAGGAATCAACGCTTCAAGCTTCAAGATCGTAAAACTGGTGAATATGTTGCTGAAGTGACATGACTCCTCTTCGCCGGCGCTAAAAATCGGAGCCGATTTAATTTATGCCATCATGCTAGTTACAGCGTAAATTTGCTGACAGACAAGGCGAGTGGGGACGATCGTCTCCAATTTTCCTGTCGTGTCACCTATTTCCAGGGGTGCGGAAGGAGGCCTTGAAGTCTGAAGTCGGTTGTTGATTCGCCTAGATAATGATAACGAACACCGTGGCGCTCTAGACGACAGCTGAAATATCCTTTGTAACTCATCGCAGAGTCCCGGAATTCATTGGCAGCCCAGACCAAGTTATAGGATGCGCAGAGGCAACCGTGATTGAATGGGAGCGGCGCCGTCGCCGTCGCATCGTCGCATCGGTGCCGGTGATGGTGGGCTGCGACGAGCAACGGTGCCGTTCCCGGGGAAATGATCGCGAATACGTTCGAAGCAGCGGTCACGATGATGTTGTACGGCATGACTCTACCCAAACCGACGAAGAAATTATTTTGAGACTTTCGAATCCTCGGCCATTGACGACCAGCCAACTCCATCGTGTTGATCCGCCGGTGTTTTACGGGCAGAGATTAAACGAGCAGGTACTGTAGGGCTGCAAGTAATGGAATGCGCATGGAAGGTGCTCGGCGGCTCACCTGAGATAAGCGAGCTGAAAAGAGGCATTTATTCTTCGGAAACGGTTTGCCATCGCACCGCAGAGTGCAATGCCGGACCCAAACTCAGCTAAGTGATTCTCGCCGCAACGCGAACCAAGAGTGTCTAATAGCATAGATATCAGAGACCCCTGGTAAGTTGACAGTTCCGAGTCTCGGGAGTTGTGCGGGGACAGATACTCCGCCGAGTGCTAGCCTCTCACCACGGTGGAATAAAATTTGTCAATTCGAGTTAACTGTGAGAAATAACCATCGGAATTTGGGAACGGTGAAGTTTACGACTACAACCGAACGCTTCTAGTGACCAAACAGGCACGAGAACATGCGGCATGGGTCGCGAGAAGTGGGGTGTACTGCGCCACAGATTCTTTTAATTCGCCAAGGCCATGGGGAAACCAGCGTCAGAATGTCCGCCGAGCCTCATAGGAGACGCCGAACGGTTCCTGTCGTGGAAAGACGCGGTTCAATACAGTACAGTACAGTCAAGGCTGGAAAGGGAGTATCACGTGGAACACGACAAATGGACTTAACACAACTTTGGGCTGTACGTACGTGAGCCCCCCAATATCAATGCGACCTTCTCACTCGAAAAAGCAGAAGCCATATGACAGCGCGGGACAATCGGGTAGCCCGTTTTTCGGACAGGAACGACGGTAGAGCACTTGCAACCACCAGAGTCGGAGACAAGGTGAGGGCGACAACCGAATATGGTCACTCGGGAGTATCTGTGAACGGTGCGGCAATCTGGACGAAGGTGCCAAGACGTGCATCCTATCCCCGCGGCCTCGATAGAAGCTACTGGCATGTGGCGAATGGGTAACCAGAATAGCATCAAAGCATACAACAGAACTACTATAGTAGGTATCGACAAAGTGAATTGGTTGACGCCTATGGCGGGGCCCTCTTGTGGAGTTGAGTTGTGGCCGCTAGCTAACGGACAGAGCCTGGTCCGCATTCGGGGGTGATAGAGCATGCCTCCGCGGTTCCATAGAAAGTAACGGAGGTCAGGAAGCGATCTAAGGACCAGGGCGCTATTGAGTTCTGACAGCCATGTATGGTTCGGCCCGGCTCCCGGATTTACTCCTGACAATTGACACAACTGGACAGACCCCGTGCACCCGTCGACCGAACGTCTTTGAAGGCGGTGCGCTATTGGATAGTGGAATACCGCATACAGTCGAGTTCCCGTCACGATGGGTCGCTTGAACTTTTCCATTGACGAAGCGTCTTTACTCAAGGCGTATAGAGTATCCTCGTTAGCTCCAACGTGAGTACGAGGTTGGCCACTACTGTGTCTATACTAGACGCGGCCTCACGCTAGGAAATGGGAGGACGTCGACCACGAAGATTCAATTGCTGGGCAGCTCGCTGGTCCGACTGCAAGTTCAGAGGGAGAGGGAGATCCACTGGGTCTCGGAGCATTCGTTGAGTGCGTACCGTGTATCAACTAATAACGCGACAGTCCTGCTCAGATTCTGTATCAGTGTGAAAGACATGGACATGGAATCCCGTTTGTCTGCGCCGTACGCATCCGTGACGTGCGCAACTTAATTGAGTGGCGCTGAGCAGGTGCCGCTGTCCTTATCACTTCCAAGTCATTCGACCCAAAAGCCTTCCTTTCTGCGGTGCACCCGAACGCCACGTACCAGGGTTTGGCCGCGGGGATAGCACACCTGCGAGACTCCATCGATTCACGCTCGGAGGCCATCCGAATTCTGGTCGAGGACAATTTCGACAAGTTCGTAGCGGTCAAGGCCTCCACTGACGGTGAGACGGATGCATTGATTATCGACCATGTGAGGCATCTGACATACTACCTTAGCTTTGCATGCCGAAATGCGCGAGGGTCTACTGTCAGAATCAAGCGATTATGCCTCAAGACCACTCCGAGACCAACTGAAGCGTATGTAAAACAACGTTGTTTTTCGACGTGCCTGACAGCTCTACACAGAGGCAGCGGCGAAGGCTGATCAAGTGTTCCTGCCCGTTCTCGAGAATGCGAGCAAAGCGCATAAACTGAGGACGACGCTCGCTGTCTTTGAGAGATCCAAATTCTTCTTCAACCTTCCGGCATCGTTGATAGAGTCCGTAGAAGCTGTGCGTGCATCACTTCCATTCTTTTTTTCGTTTCCTTGTCTCAGTGATTTGTGGTAGGGTCGATATGAGGTGGCGTTACGCGACTACAAGAAAGGGAAATTCATGATGGAGTCCCGTGCAGGACAACTACTTCCGATCAGTGGCCCTAAAGACGGTCAAAGTGCCCTCATCGCTGAGCGGCAGCAGAAACGCGTTCTCGACAAGGTGTGGGGCACAGTCGAGAAAGCGATGGGCGAGATGCGTGCTCTCCTGCTCGGCCAACTGCAAGAACCTGGGCGCCCTATCGAAGATCAAGAAAAGACTATTGAGCACGTTTTTCTCCTGTTATCTGAGGCCTCGCGCTGAGAGGTACCCATAGAATTCTCCTGGAACTCAACATGCCAGAAGATCCAGTGTGGACATATTTCGATGCCCAACACAAGTTTATCCTTGACCAGATGAAGAAGGCGTACCAGGTGGCTCTGGCCGTTGTCAAACGCATGTATCTTCCAGGGTCTAGCCATCTTGACTGCTAATTGGCAACTTAGGCAAGCGAGATGCAAACACAGTACCGTCTCAAGACTCAGAGTCACTCAGACCCCTCATCGCCGCTCAGTTGAAAATGTGCGCAGCTTCACTGAAAGCAAACAAGCAGGAGCAAGTCATACGTACGCTTCTTCATACGCGATGTGC
>WNGR01005019.1_pt1 | contig 16962 bp, 29 predicted proteins | sample 5407581 | NCBI WGS metagenome assembly WNGR01 (sample SAMN13153383, study PRJNA577476) | soil metagenome | isolation source: 80 cm soil or saprolite under Garry oak tree replicate 2 | place: USA:California | collected 2016-06-15 | reverse complement strand
AGGCGGGGGCGGGGCGGCGATGGCGGAGATCGAGGGCGGGGTAGGGGCCGCGCCCGCGCAGAACAGGCTGCAGTTCTTGCAGCTCGACCTGGCGTCGCTGCACGCGACCAAGGCTGCCGCGGAGGAGTTTGCGCGACGCGAGGAGAGGGTTGGACGTCCTGAGTGCGTTGCCGTCCACCTACTCCCTCCCCTCTTCAAAAAAGATTTTTTTCTTCTGACTTTTGTGCTTCGAACGCAAGTCAATAATGCCGGGAGGCTGTACGACGACTATATATATATATATCGTGACGGTGGATGGGCTCGAGCAGTCGGTCGAGGTCAAGTGAGTCCCTTCATCCTTGTCTGCGTGTTCGCGCGGAACACCTTGACTAAACGGTATGGCTATCATAGCCATGTCACTTTTGTCCGTGTTCACGCACACGCTACTTCCGCTGCTCAAGACCACCGCAAGCCAGCCAGGAAGCGACGTCCGCATAGTGGTGGTGCGCACATTTACGCTCTTCGATTTTCTCATCAATCTACCCCAACCTGCCGTTTCTGCCCCCAGGTCGGCTCCAGAGCGTACCTGTACTCCCCGTCGCCGCTCAAGTTTGGAGGCCTGTACGGCTTCAACGACCATTACGGCACACCGGGCAGCACTTGGTTCTGCCCAAAATTCATGCGCTACTGTGAGTGCCCACGAGTGCGGGGAAGGAGTCTTCTGAGCTCCTCGTTAAAAGGCGTTATGCGTCTCTAGGCGTGTCAAAGTTGATGAACCTTCTGTGGGTGCCCAAGCTGCAGCGCCGGCTGGACGAAGAGGGTGCTCCGATCACCGTGATGACGGTTCACCCAGGTACCGTGTCAACCGGTACGCGCCCCCTCCATCTCGAAACGCAACAACAACACGCGTTGACGTACGCACTTCAGACGCGCTGATTGGATACAGTCCGTGGTGGCTAAACCTGTGCATTACGTGACGTGCATACCGCCAACCAAAGGCGGCTGGACGACGCTCTTCGCGGCGACGAACGCGCACTCGCGACGGAGCGCGAAAAGTACAAGGGGGCGTTCATCGAGCCGTTCGGGAAGGTCGTCCGCCCGGTACGTGTATATGAAGTATAGCTCATTCTGTGGACGAAAGTAGATACGATTGTTGAGGCTCACTAAGAGGGTGTTGGAGTGTCTGAAACGTTTGTCAGCATTTTGGCTCGCGCGCGGAGGTGCACGACCGCGCACTCGCGACGCAGCAGGCGACCGACCGCGTGGCCGGCGAGGTGTTGGCGTTGTCACCGCGGCCGTGAGGCGCGGGCCAGCCCCGGCTGCGGCCCGGGTCCGGGCATCCGTGAACATAAGGCCAAAACCGACGCGCTCGATTCGGAAATCCCTTTGTCGTCGTTTTAGTGCGCACGTGGCGGGCCACTTTAGGTCGAGGTCCAGTTTTGGATTTGTACCTGGCGTTGGGTGGATTGTGGCAATAGGGCAGATCCATGGTCACTCCTCTTGAATTTACTCACTACCCAAACGACTTCTCGATTGTTAGGTGGTAGAGACGACACGGAACCCCGTACGGTAGCAGGGTTTTTTTTTCCCAATTTGTGGAGACTCTCCATAAGCGACGCGCCCGCTTGGACTTGAAAGTGCTGCGTTGGCTCTGCAAGGCGTGGCGCGGTGGTGTGATCTCGCGACCAACTCGGTCGAGAGAGAGCAAGGTCTGACTCACGCTTACATTGCGTTCACCCACTCCCACCATGAGTACCACAATCGACGGCTCAGCGCTCAGCCTCCGCGCTCGGGGCTCTCTTCGCATTTCTATCCTACGCTCTTATACAGGCAGAGTCTGTCTTTTATAAAATATCTGGATCCTATATCATTACTCGCTATAGCACCAGCGCATCAACGGGACCTCCTTCGTTTTCTCCGCCGCGGTCCCGGCGCTCCTCGCGGTCTCCGCCTCGGAGGGCATCAACATCCTCCGGAACACGCCGTCGATCCTCAGAACGCTGCAGGAGAACGTGCGCGCGATCCGGGCCGTGCTCGACCGCGTCGAGGCCATCATGATCAGTTCATGATCCCCTCGCACGCGGCCTCGTCGGTCATCCACATCCACCTGCGTTCTGCGACGACGCCGTCCGCATCCGCGTCCGCGGAGCCGCTGAACCCCGCAACCCCTGCGCCGCGCGATGCTCCGTCGTTCGACATCGCGGGCGAGGAGCGCCTGCTGCAGGATATCGTGGACAAGGCGCTCGCGCAGGGCGTGTGGATCACGCGCGCACGCCGGCGGCGCAGGCAGGAGCTCGTCGAGGCGCGCCCGAGCATCCGCCTTGCCGTCACGGCTGCGCTGTCGCGCAAGGAGTGCGAGCGCGCCACCGGCGTCATCAAGGCTGCAGTCGCGAAGGTGCTCACGAAGCGCAAATGAGTGCGCCTGCTAACGCTCTCCCTTCATACTTTTGCCATTACCTTATTTTCTCCCACCCTTTACCCCGGGTAGAATGCTATCTCTATTACAATAATGCATGCGTGCAGCTAAGCATACGTCAGTTAGGAAGCATTGAACGCTTGTCGCTAAATTGTGTGAAACGTGGTCGATATGCAGGTCGCGCTTCGCAGTGTTGGGTCGAACGCCGCCTTTCTGAGGTTGTGATGGTGGGGCGTATTCTGTGAGAGCTTCCGGCTTCATCTGACAGTTAAGCACCTATACAAAGATTTTTAGTATTGCAGTAATAGATTTCTACGTGTCGGTAACTGAAAAGCCTCTGAAGCGACTTGGAATGGGGTCCTGCCCTTCCCATCCTTCTCATCTACGTTCGCTCCGTAACTGAGTAGCACTCGAGCGACCTCGAGTAACCCCTCGGACGAGGCTTGATGTAACGGAGTCGAGTGGTCGTGGCCACATGCATTTGGGTCCGCCCCATGCTCCAGTAGTCGCTGCACGACGTCGACCCTCTTTCCCTCGGGATGATCTCCATCGTTGGACATGGCCTTGTATAACGGAGTTTTGCCTTCGTCATTCTGCGAGTTGATGTCTGCGTTGTGTTCGAGTAACACCTGGACGGCGTCGAGATGCGTATTGTATGCTGCCAGGTGCAACGGTGTCCAGCGGTCATCCTGCCGAGCATTTGCATCTGCGCCGTGATTGAGTAGCCACCGCATGACATCGACGATTCCAGAAATCGACGCCTTGTGTAGTGGAGTTCTATCTTTAATGCTTTGAACATCCACTACCGCACCGTGCTCGTGGAGTAAATTCGCGACACGAAAGTGTCTCTTGTACAAAGCTGCCGGAAGCGGGGTTAGGATGCGACCACCACTTGCGTTTACTTGTTCGGGATGCTTCATAATCAGACGTTCTGCCAGGTCATAGAGCCCACAGAATGCAGCATAGTAAAGCGGGGAACCACCGTGTCGCGTCCAATCCGAGAACATGTCCCATTCTTCGTCCATGTCGTACACCCGGAGCCACGCTGCGAAATGTGGCTTGGAGCTGTCAAATAGATCATCCATCCCATCCCGTATGCGTGATGACACTTTCCCGAATTGTGCATGGTCCACCCAGTGTTGAGCAGCGTATTCGACCAGAGGAAACCCTTCGGCACCACTATTTCCAGCGTGTTCGTCCAGCCGGAGCAGTGTTCCCAGGCACGCCTGCGCCAGGATCGTATGCGCCGCATCGAGATCAATATGAAACCATGAAACATCTCCATTTGACTGTGCGAGACGAGGCGACGTGAGGTATTCTTTCACCGAAAAGTGCGAGAATTGCACCACCAGGGAATCACCGTTGGGGACGATGGCGATCAAACTTGAACACGTCGAAAGTACAGCTTCCTCTTCATCATCCCACCGCCAGTCCTCCTTCAATTTCGGAATCCCTCCCGAGCTCGACGCCTGAAAATCGAACGCCAGTAGTTCTGCGAGCTCCTCCACTCGAAGTGGCCGGACAGCGACAGTCAGGCACTGTAACAGACGACGCGCGTCATCCTTTTGAGCCTTGTTGATACCCCTCAATATGCGTTCGTATGTCTCATCCAGGGTCTCAGGCAATTCGTTAAGAAATTGACGGAGATTCGGTGGGAAGCAATGTCGCAGCGTGTCCAACTGGCAGAATACCCATCTGAACCTGTACAACAACGTAAGAAACTGCTGTTAGCGTAGAATAGCTTGACGCTCTCACATTCCATCGGCTCTCTCTGTCAGCGTCTCGGTGACAAGGTTTTTATCATCTACTCTCCATCTCCTCATCGCCGTACTCGGGGACGAGTTGACGACGCTTCGAACGTAGTCAGCGATGTCCGTTTTCTGTCCACTTTCGTCATGTAGGGAAATCGAGCGAAACGCCAACGGCTGGAGGACAGCTCGGATGTCGACCTCTGAGCGACTGGTCGCGCAAATGTGAAGTCCTTGCAGGTCAAGGTCGACGAGGTCCTTCACGAGTTGGAGGACTTCATCACGAGGGGATGGAATTCCGGACGAGTCTGGACATTCGTCGAGCGCATCCAGGATAATAAAAATTGGCCCCTGTCCCAGTAGTCTTAGCATCTCTTTCAGGCATTGCTTCAGAGTGTCGTCACTGGGTTGTTGAGCGCCACATTTGTGTGCAGTGTAAACGCGGTTGAGAATGTCACAGCAAGGACTAGAGGAAGTAGAAAGCTGGGATACGAGAGAAAGCAGCAGGTCGTGACAGCTTTGCTTGTTGAGATCCCTAAAGTCGAAGTAAAAGTAGGCCATGATAGCCGATCCCGCTTCGCATACAGCCATAATGTCTTGAATAATGGAGGAACTGGCGAAGAATAAGTCTCGAAATGAAGCTTGCAAGGAACAACAAACCAGATAACGCTTTTCCCAGAGCCCGCTGCGAAAATCGGAGTCTGTCAGAAGGTGCGGGGCTAAAAAGTGCTAACAGAAACGCACGTTTTCCATGGATCCACAAGAGGGAGCCAGTAGACTTCCATTCGATGAAGATACTGTCTTGAAAGAACCACACTGCCGTTCCCTTTTGTTGAGCCTTTTGTGCAACGTTGTGATTTGTGGAGGGATCCGCGGGAGAGAGCCACGCTCGTAGGAGCTGGTTCAACTGGTTCCCTGTGAGTAGGTTTAAGCGCGAGCAACGAGCAATGGTGAGGTCAGGAGATGACGAACACTTAATTTCGTCTACGCTGTTTGCCGTCTGTTGGATAATTAATTTTATTTCCTTCGTCGCCACTCTTGCCTTCTTTCCGTCTGAAAGTAAGAATGTTAGAAGGTATCGATGACTGGCTGGACACGCCTAGCGCACCGTCAATGACTACTTGGACCTTATCATCAACGCATTGCACTTTGTCGCCTATGTCCTCCACTTTGTCACCCAAGTCCTCTACTTTGTCATCCATGCTCTCCACTTTACCATCGACTACTTTTACTTCGTCGCGGACACTGTGTGTGATCCTCAGGACTTCTGTAAGCGCCATCCGGGCCTCCTCTTGTGTTAATCTGTCTAGCTTCTTGAGCGCATCATCCAGATCTGTCCTTCCGGCCAATTTCTTCAGGAACTTTTCTACGCATACGTCAGTGGAGATTGAAGACAGCAAATCGGAAACTCACTTGCTGATCCCCGCCTTAGCTCTTTCGTTGCAATCCCAAAGATCGTAAGCACTTCCACCATTATCTCCGTGATTATGTCTGTCATCGCCGCAGTCGGTGTCACCTCTGTATAAGTTTCGAGCCGTTTGAAAAAGAATCCCATGCGTTCGAAGAGCTCTGCGAGAGCATCTTTACTTGCCGCAACATCCTTGGCAGCCTATAAGACCTTCAACGTGAGAATGATCCGCCCAAAGGAATAGATAGGATACTTGCTAAAAGGAAGACACCAATACCTGCAAAGATCGCTTTCGCAGGCGAAAATACCTACAAAATATATATCAGAGGAAGCTTCAAGGCTTACATTAGCTCAAGTGTCGAGACTCACCAGACCGACGCCGTCGGAGACGGCGGCAGAAAACGCGTACAGGACGTTCACAGTTGGGATCAACCACTTGGTCAATCTCTCATCGCCACTACGAGATTCGTCAAATTCCCGAACTTGATCTTGAAGCACGGCAACGAGGGCGCCAGCAGAGTCGCATGTTCGCAACTGGGAGGCAAGTGGATGTGCGAGAAGGTCTTTCTTGGTCTGCTTTTGGTACGATTTCAATGCAGCATTGAAAATGGCTTGGAAGCGTGAGGATACTGCAGCTGTGGTTGGTGTCTGGGACATGACAAGAGTGGCGATCGTGGACGGACCGATCAAGTTATGCGGAGGATGACCTGCCTACAGGTAAAGGCGGGGAGGAACATGGACTGTGGGCAGATGGTGTACACCGCCTCATGGTCAGGCCCCCCAGCAAGATGTCGGCGACCGCCGACGCAAATATGGACGTGACGATAGGCGCGAAGATAGACGCGCGGACAGACTGGGATGCTGTCAGGACAGCAGTCCCAAGAGATGTGGAGGAAATAATCAGCCGAGGGTTCGCCGTTGTGTCCAACCCGATTGATTTGGGATTATACTCAAAGTGAAGAACAATCATAGATCGCGGAACACAGGAGGTCACGGTGGTCTGAAACGGCCAGCAGGTACTTCCACTGTGTATCAAATTAAGCGGACGATGCCGATGTGCTCAAGTCCAAACATTACATAACATAGAATTCGCACGGGTGGCCGTAACGAGATTGCGAGCGCCTGGTGTTTATAAAGGATCAACGCCCAGGCGCATGCATGACGCTTACACACTTGCTTACACATTCCTCACGTCCTTGATCTGATCGCTGGAAAATCCATTGTGACTAGATGTAGTGCCTGCGGGCGGCAGCGCGTGCAGTATGTGTTCTCCGACTCGGATTAGCGTGGTCGTAATGCCAGCCATCAGCAACATGAGAAGCCCAAAGCACCTGGCCAAGCTTGCGACAGTATCACTGGCTGCCCGTTGCCACCTTTGACTCTATCGTAGCACTCGACAATCACGAAACGTGATTGAAATAAAATTCCCTGCTGTATGTGTTAAAAAGAACACCTACATTACAAGTCTGACGCCGACGCCGGAACAGCTTCTCATCACCCCAGCATTGTTCGTGATACCCACCCACCTCCTTTCATATATACCTTCCTTGTATGCCAATACATTGTATATCCACATTCGCACTCTCCCATGGCCTACGACCCAATGCGCGACATCCCAGACCTGACGGGTAAAGTCATCATCGTCACCGGAGCAAAGTAAGCTATCCAAATACTCCCTTCTGCTTTCCCTTCCGAGTTCTCCACACATCCTACACACATACTGGAGTTCCTACTGACCTACACACACACAGCTCGGGCATCGGCTTCCACACCGCGAAGCAGCTCTACGCGCGCGGCGCGACGGTCTACCTGGCCTGCCGGAGCGAGGCGCGCGCTCATGCGGCGATGGCGGAGATCGAAGGGGAGGTAGGGGTCGCGCCAGCGCAGAGCAGGCTGCGGTTCCTCCAGCTCGATCTGGCGTCGCTGCACGCAACCAAGACTGCCGCGGAGGAGTTCGCGCGGCGCGAGGAGAGGCTGGACATCCTGAGTGGGTCACGGTTCTCCTCCCCCCTAGAATACTTTTTCTGATTTTTGTGTTGAACGCAAGTCAATAATGCTGGGAAGCTGTACGACGACTATGTCGTGACGGTGGACGGGCTCGAGCAGACGGTCGAGGTCAAGTGGGTCTCCTGCATTCTTGCCTGCGTGTTCGCGCGTGTACTATGGATGGGTCTAATGGTGACTGGTTAGCCATGTCGCTTTGTCCGTGTTCACGCAGGCGCTACTTCCGCTGCTCAAGACCACAGCAAGCCAGCCGGGGAGCGACGTCCGCATAGTGGTGGTGCGCACATTTACGATTTTCTCATCAGTCTACCTCAACCCGCCGTTTGTGCTCCCAGGTCAGCTCCAGAGCGTACCTGTACTCTCCGTCGACGCTGAAGTTTGGAGGCCTGGACGGCTTCAACGACCATTACGGCACACCGGGTAGCACTTGGTTCTGGCCCAAATTCATGCGCTACTGTGAGTGCCCGCGAGCGCGGGGAGTCTTCTGAGCTGCTCGTTAAAAGGCATTATGCGTCCCTAGGCGTGTCGAAGTTGATGAACCTTCTGTGGGTGCCCGAGCTGCAGCGCCGGCTGGACGAAGAGGGTGCTCCGATCACCGTGATGACGGTTCACCCAGGGACCGTGTCAACCGGTACGCGTCCCCTCCATCTCGAAACGCAACAACATGCTGACGAGACTGCACAGACGCGCTGAGAAGCTACAGTCCGTGGTGGCTGAACCTATTCATTACGCTGACATGCATCCCGCCGCCCAAGGGCGCCTGGACGACGCTCTTCGCAGCGACGAGCGCGCAGGTAGCGACGGAGCGCGAAAAGTACAAGGGGGCGTACATCGAGTCGTTCGGGAAGATCGTCAGGCCGGGGCGCAAGGAGGTGCACGACCGTGCGCTCGCGAAGCAGCTCTGGGAGGCGACGGACCGCGTGGCCGGCGAGGTGTTGGCGCGGTCGCCGCGGCCATGAGGCGCGAGCAGCCTCGCCTGCGGTCCGAGTCCAGGCGTCCGTGGACACCAGGCCAAAGCTGACGCGCTCGATTCGGAAATCCCTTTGTCGTAGTTTTAGTGTGCACGTGGCGGGCCACTTTAGGCTTTTCTGTCGAAGTCTGGTTTTGGATTTGTACCTGAGTGTTGGGTGGCGCGGTTGTGTGATCTCGTCTGTCATGATCATGTTATTTTAGTCTGGAGAGTCGAAAATTATGAATGATTTGGTTATTCAGCTAACCCAGCTGGGGAACAAGGACAATGGGTACTATGGTCTAGTTTGGCATCTCGGACTAGCGAGTAGCGAGGAGGGATCTTCGCGACAGTTGCGTAATTCCACGGTGACGACTGTGTATCTGGGTGCTATCATTTCTTCTTTTCTGTGGCGCACCCCGTGGTGCAAGCTGTTCCCAGGCACAAACTCAGTGGACTAGTAAGTCGAATGTTGTGTGAGAAACCATGGAAATAAGGTAAAATAAACAAAGCGATGATAGTACAAGGACTAGCGATTCTTGGAAAGGCAAAGCTTGAAGGAGGAGTGCTAAGTCGTCGAGTGTTGAGTTTACAAACAAGGCAAGCCAAAGCGAGCAACAAACGAATTCCCAAAACGGCGCGAGTCGCCTTGTAGCTTTTCGCAACGCTCGCATATTCACCTTCAACTTGTCTTATATTTAACCACTTGCCCTCTTTGCCTTCTTCGTACTTTGCTCAGGAAGCGATCTCTTCTCTTGTTCTCTCCTACCGACCGCGTATTCAACCCGACCCTTCAAATCCTCTTCAAAACACTTATACGATGTTCCACGTTTCTGCTCGCCCATCACACCAACAGCACCACGAAATGTATCAGCACCAACACCCCGCCGCTCCTATCCCAAACCTCCAGCTCCCGCGCACGCTCAACCGACCCGCATTCACAGAGGTGCAGCGCGACGCCATTCTTGCCGTGGAGCCCAACCTTGGGCAGGTGCCTTTCGAGTATATCCGGAAAGGCCTCCACGCGCGGGGCGAAGAGTGCGTTCCCTAATCATTCATTCGATCAGTTAGCAGCGGTTCCTGACCGAAATCCCCCTTTTTTTGTAGGCTCATGGCGTCCATCAATGCGGCCAAGGTGCCGCCTCAGCTCCCGCGTACCCGTCTCCCGGCGTCCTTCGACATCGCGCCGACGCACGGCACCCCGCCCCCGACGCACATCCTCGCCGTGCAGTCGAGCCCATCCTCTGGGCGCCCAGTCTCGGACGCGGTCTTCCTCGTCCCGACGCACCACATCGTCCTCGCCGCGCACTGCGCGCACATCCCGCGTCTACCCGTCTCGCGTCCGCAGGCGCGCTCCAGCGGCGCGCTCGTCGTGCCCGTGATGCCCCTCGTTGTGCCGCACGCCGAGGCGTTCGCCCCGCTGCACGCCTTCATCGTCGCGCACCGCCTCGACCGCCTCATGGCCAACCTCCTCCCAGTGCCCCCCGCTATGCTCGCCGCCTCCCGCGGCGGCGGTGCCAGCGCGGCGGCGGGTCCCTTTGCCCACGTCTCCGCGCCCCAGGTCGCCACGTACCTCGCCGCGAGCGCTGCAGGCGACAAGATGAGCGCCCTCATGGCGCTCACGCGCACCGTCAGCGCGATCTGGCGCAATGCGTGCGCACTCGGCGTGTTCGACCGCGACCTCTGGGCCGCCCTCGACTTTTCGTGGGAGGTCATCCTCGGCGCGATGAACATGGTTGCCACCGGCGCCGTCTAGACCCATATGCCCCAACAACAAACGACGCATCTCTGTTTTCTGCTTGCAAGATATTTCTTTTTTTAGACTCTGTTTCATGGGACCGCCGCGTCGTGGCCTCACGCCCTGGCGGCGCCGCGCGATGGACTGGGCACATGCGATAATCCTTCCCAAACTGCTGTATCTCTAGCTCTTTTTCTCCTCGTCTCTCAAACTCAAAACTGCCGGATCTCTTTCTCTCTTATATACCTTTCGTGCACAGGAAGGCCACAGCTTTACATCTAGCCCCCAATACCCTTCGCTCACACACACTTAATATCGATCTACACACCACACTTTCCGCGCTGCCTTCTGCTGCCACCCCCTCTCTCCCCTTTCCCAACGTGCTACTAGTAGCTACTACTTATAACACATCACTAATTTATCGTGTATTGACTTTTGGCACATAAAGACAATCAAAAACTGTATCCTCTTTTTCCCCCCTCTTCACCCATATCGAGCGACCTTGGAACCACAAGCCCTTCGTTATCAGTAAGTAATCTGCGTCGGAATCAAGGGCCAGGGACCGCATACATAGGATAGGTGTCGACTGACCAATCCTACGTTTTTTTGACAGATGTGCGCCCAACTCGAGGAAAACCGCGTTGTCGGGCACAGCTGCCGGATCCAAGTCACGGGAGGCCTTCCAACGTGGTGTGGCCTTCGGCGTTGAGATGTGGCCTCGGGCGTTACTCAGATAATTCAAACGGGTTTATCGCATTGATTGTAGTTTTCATAATGATGGAGCGCCCAGAACCCACCCATACCTCTCAGCCTATCACGGTTAGGGAGGCGACTGTAAATAAACGAAGCACAGAGTCGTGACCGTGTGAATGTTCAGTACTAAACTGTATAGAGGGTCGTGACGCGTGATGCAGTCACGTCCAGTATGAAGTAGACTGCAAATCATTGGCACAACTCTTAACACGCGTCCAGAATATCCGATTTTCGAGGTGACATGGGCCTGGGAGATGAACGTTTAATGAACTTGCAATGGGCGCGGCTGATTCGCCCTCCTCGCTCGTATATACAAGAGATATAGTACAGTTGGAAGATCTCAGCCGCGGGGGGACCGAGCTTATAAGGGGATACGAAGCACCAACCAAGGGCACTGTGATCGCATGGCCCCAATTCAGGCACAATCCAATTAAGTTGAATTCATTGAATTGAAAGGCCAGGCCTGGCACCCACACGTGACAGCAAAAGAATGAGCCGTATGGTTTCTGTTTCCATTTGTAGCAGAGTCTCCGATTCGGACTCGGAGTCGTCATGCTATTAGGGACTGTCGTCTACACGGCGTAGTACATGGTAGTACACGCTGGCCACTCCGATGCTTCCAAATCCAGAAGCCACACTACATTTGTGTCTTCGTCCCGGACCCAGCATTCGTCTTCCCAGTACGTAGAACTAAAGAAATCATCTTCCTCATCCAAGCAGAATCCCTTCTACATTGCCACGAGTCGGCGTATTACGCTCCACCCCTAATTAGCCTCTGCTACCTGCTGTGCTTGCGCCACCCGACTTGCCGCTGTTGCCTTCGCACTCGCCTTCCTATGTGCCAACTTGCACCGGGATTCTCAGACCGTTGTTTGTCTTGCTCCAAAAGTAAACAAAAAAAGATGTGGCGCTTGACTGCTTTTGGGTCTATCGTTTCCTCGTTGGTCATGCACAATATATGCATGAAAAAATCGCTTCAGGCCGACAGGGTTGTCTCATCCCGGTCAACGGCGACGCGACTCCTCCTTGATCTGCCACCACCACCATCATGGGAAAAGCTCGGTACCTTCTCATTAATTACGAACCCAAGCCTACCTTCGGAGAACCCCTCTTTGAGTGCTTAGATCCCAAAGACACGATTCACGATCTGAAGATGGAGATCAAGAAGGGTGCGAGCATGAGTAACCTCACCGGCATTACCGCTAACAGGTTGCAAATTTGGAAGTGCAAGAGCTTGAAGCTATCTGCCAACGACTCCTTTAACCGAACGAAAAAGCTACTCAAAAGCATCAAGTTCTCCCACGACGAGAACAGTGACGTCCAGCATCTTGCCCCGGCGCAGATTGTGAGGGACCTTGGACTCGCGGCCGATGAGCTGTTGCTTGTGCTAGTACCCGACAAAGGTATTGTATGCGGCGTGGTTCCTCTGCTTCATGTTCCTTACTAAGTTTTTCCTATGTCCCAAATAGCTTCAATTTATTAGCGAATATCATTGTTCTCTGTGACCATCGGACTGCGCTGTTCCGAGCGTCTTAACTCGCTGTGCATGCGCCGCTGTAGTTCTGGCCCATAAACTCTTCTCAATTGCCTTACTATTCAGCCAATGTTTCACCTTTTGTTCTCGTAGTCCTTGCCGTGGGTACATAACCCTATGTAGCACTATTACAGATCAATTTCTCACTAGCTCACTGCCTGAATCCTCTCCCTTCGATCAAGGTTTGTTTCAAGTTCTATTGGAGTAATACTGCTGCAAGTGGTAACGCTACTACTGTCCCCTGTCCCCTCCTTCCTCCTTTGTGCAGAAAGTGATTTACGGGATGCGAACTACCGGACTACAATATAAAGTAGAAAGAATTAAATCAGTAGAAACTGAAGCGCATAAGATAAAGCAAGTCGTTTGAGGTAATCGATCTAAGGATTATGAGATGTGTGATACGCTACAATGTGGATCCAGACTCGATGTGAGGTATAATGGTACAGAGTGTTCTAAAGCTTTCGAGGTAAAAACAAAGGCGAGAATAGACTAATGTCAACAAGGAAGAGAAGCCACTGTTCATGACGATGAACCAAGCGGGTGGGCATCGGCGTGCCTAGTCGTAGTCGTGGCGGGCGCGCCTGCTCGCCATGCGGATTTGCCCGCCGTACTTGTAAAGTAGAATGGGAATTGGAATAAAGGCGCACGAGAGAAGAGCCAGGAGCGTGCTCGCCCATCCTACACCGAGGTTGCGGTACATAGCCCCGGCGAAGAGGGGGAACCCGGCGCCAAACATGGATCGAATAAAGTCGTTTCCGGCAAGCACGCTAGCCGCGTAGGTGGGGTAAGCGTCGGCGAGGTAGTTCAAAACTGCGTTCTGTGGTGGTTGTACGATTGGGGGTCAGTTAAGACTACGAAGATATTGACAGAAGAACGGCACTCACGAAAAGAAGCAGTGCCGCGATACCGAACAGGCTGGAACCGATGATCGGGACAATCCAGTGCACGCTTGCGCGCGATGTCCATCCAAACCATAACAGACAGACGGGGACGATGAACGCGCCAAATATCGCGACGGGCATCCGCTCCTCCGGCTTGAGTTCGCCCTTGTCGTTGTACTTGGGCTCCTGAACGAAATATAGGTACGCGAAGAACGGGGGAATGATTACGAAGACGCCGACAAAAATGCCAAGGAAGGATAAGCCAAGCATCTGCTCACGCCAGTGGTAGATGCCGACGAAAACGATCGGGAAGGACTCGAACCAGATGTAAAGAAGGGCGTATATGAGACCGATGTAGACGTTAAGGATGAAGACGATCGGCTCTTGGAAGTTGAGGGCGAACGGGCGCACAAGGATGTCGACGGCAACATCTCGGGGTGTCATAGATGCTACAGCGATCTCGGAAGCCGACTTGATCGAGGGATTTCCGGTCACCTTGCGAAGACGCTTGGCTCGACGGTAGAGGATGTTGGCCGCGGACGTCTCCGGAAAGAAGAAGAATAGCAAGACGAGGGTGGGACCAGAGAGCCACATGATCTCCCAGATCGTCCAACGCCAACCTTCGACGTGGGCAGCGAAACCACCGACCAGCGGACCGAGGCTCGGTGCGCAGGTAGCGAAAAGGCCCCAAATCGTCATTCCATAAGCCCGCTTCTTCGGAGCATAGATATCGGCGATAGTCGCTCCACCCGTCGCAAGGATCGGCGAGCCAAAGAAGCCGGTAAGAAACCGGAAGGCGATCAGCATACCATAATTGGTAGCAAGAGCTGTAGGCACTTGTAACACGACGAACATGGCGAGGGTGAAAATATAAATAGGCATGCGACCAATTTGCGGGACTTCGCTCAAAGGAGCCCAGACCATTGGACCTACATTAATTTCTGAGTCAGAAGACAATGACGGAAATATAACGGCCTGTTATACTGACCAAGTCCGTAACCAGCCACAAAGGCTGTCAGTCCGACAAGCGCGGCGACGTCGCTGACATGGAACTCTGAGGTGATACCGGGTATGCCAGCGGTGTAGATGGCAGAGCCAAGGTACACGGCGAAAGTCAGAAGGCACGCCTGAAACATGACCCATGCCTTCTTCCAACTCGACCAGTTCTGCGGATTCTAATGCTTTATGAGAGGCAATGCATTTGCAAAAAGAACGAGCCGATACTTACATCTGGATCCGTGGGCCCATACCAATCTACCAGCAGCGTATCCTGACCCTTTTCTGGATCTACCTTGGCTGGGGTATCTGCGATCATGGTCGCCTCCGAAACTATCGACCTGACGTCAGGACTGGGAACGTCATTAAGGGTGAACGGTATGGAATCCCGAGGAGACGCCTCTGTTGGACGCTTGCTTTGCCAGACTGCTGGGAGCTCCCTCTCGTCGGGGTGTGGAAAGATTCGCGACCCGAACGCCAAGCGGGGGGTATAAGCAAAGAAGGTATCGTGAAATGCTGCCGCTGCGAACATCAGGAGACAGATCTAGTAGAAATGAAATGTGTGGGGAGGGGATTGTTCGGTGAGAGGGAATGAGGACCAAATTCCGAGTCCATCTTTGGTGGTTAAATAGTGAAATTCTACGTTGTTTTATGAGAAGGTATATGTAGATGTGGATTCGTCATGAGGTTGGCAGGAGTCGGTGGGCCATTATGGATACCCTAGCAGACTACAAGCGCCCTGAAGTGAAGTATTTTCCTTTTTTGTCGAAGGTCTACCGTAAAAGATCCACTTGCAGGACGGCTTATTGAGCACCTGCCGGCATGCTGACCCACCCTCACCGTCTGAAGGCCCACTTGCATTACAGTACACAGGCACAGGTCCATTGTTCCCCTGACTCTCGGTGACATCTCATTCCATCTCATTCCAGAACCTTTCCCTACCACGCATTCATCCCGACTATATCAGCCACTTCGGAGTTACACACGTTTGTACATTAAGCAACTTGAAGGCCCCATCCCCTTAGCTAACGCCGACCGCTCTCGGGCAGGACTGAAGAGAAACGCTGCTATTCTGCATGTTCAGCACATCCCAGGGCCCGGTGTCATAGTGCAGAGTGAAGGTACGTGACTATGGCCTGCTCGAAACCTTGGCGGGTGTTGATATCAGCACGCTTTTGGACCTACTACCTGAGCCGTCTCTCCACAAGTTAAACGGAAATAATAGGACGTGACCCTGAACGAGTTCACACATTTTTGCATTAGTGGCTGGTCTGAGGTAGAGTAAGGCACGAGCGGAGCCTTAGAGCTATGTCTTTGTGTGAGCGGGCGAGGTGGCACGTGCTCATTCCTCTCTTGCGTGCCGCTACCTGTCCGCCCACTTTTCCAACCGGTCTAAAGAACCGGAACTCCTTTATTATTTACATTCTCAAACTCCCTTTCCCACAACCAAAGCCTTATCTGAACTGTCTAAGACATGCCTCGCATCGTTGAAGACCCGACTCAAGCAGTCTGCCCAAGCTTTGAACGTGAAGAATGGAATTTCCTGCGGCAGTCGGTGATAAATGGCCACCAGGGGATCAACCCCCTCACTGAAGAAGAGGCCACCCAGCAGATGAAGGAGGCCTGGGCGCGAGAGAACAGTAGCAAAGTTGCTGCTTGGAATGCTCAGCTCGAGCATGACCAAGCTGAACAAGAAGAACAGGACAGGCTGGCGCAAGAGGAGGAGGCTGCCCAGCGTGCCCAGCGCGAGAAGGAAGCCGAAGAGCAGCGCAAGGAGGCCGACAAAAAGAAGCCCAAGATGAATGTCTTCAACCCAGATCGCGGTATCCCTGACTGGGTCGAGCCGAGGCCAGCGCAATACGCCCTCAACAAAATCAGCAGCCTCGAATATATCGAGCTTGACTACTTCACGGCAAGAGGTTGCAAGGCAGCAGGGGCTGATACCAGCAAATCCATTAGCCATGACACCCTAGCCTTCACCCAGTTTGAAGACACCATTGCCATCCGCCCTCTGGCGGCTGTGAGGCCTTCCAGGAACATCAGAAACGATGAAGACCTAAGCTGGGACGAGATGATGGATGCCAAGAACACCATGCTACACTTCATCGCAAAGTCCGGGGTCTGGCCGTCGGCCAATGCACAGTCCTTGGCGGCATTCTATGTCATTTTGGACCTACACCCGAGAAGGCTGCAGGTGAATGGCAGGCAAGCCCTCCTGCTATACCAGAGTCGAGCCAGGCGTGAATGGTTTGACGCCCTCAAGCGTGACGAGGGTTTCAACATTGAGATAATCAACGAGAACCTCCTCCGGACCCTCGCGGATGGCCTAAACGATAGGATCCGAGACAAGAAGATTGACCAGGTGCGAGCCAGCCTATTCTCCATGCCAGAATGTGCGCTAACTTTCCTCCCCTCCTCCCTCTCCGACCTCAAAATTTTCCCACTCTCTCATCTGCCCTTTGCGGTGTGCTATTGGCCTGTTCCTTCCGAACTCGCCCCCTGCTATTAAAACTGCCATTTGCCATTGCACCTGCCATTTGCCACTGCCATTTGCCC
>WNGR01003568.1_pt1 | contig 16962 bp, 14 predicted proteins | sample 5407581 | NCBI WGS metagenome assembly WNGR01 (sample SAMN13153383, study PRJNA577476) | soil metagenome | isolation source: 80 cm soil or saprolite under Garry oak tree replicate 2 | place: USA:California | collected 2016-06-15 | reverse complement strand
CTAGCGATCTTTGGTCGCGGGCTTCTTCACATCTGTGTCAAGTTTCAGGCTGCCGCTTTCAGGCGTGCCCGGTCGATGTAGCTCTCGACGTGCCGGTCGAGGGTGCGTAGCGCCTGCCGTAACTCCGGTGGGGCTTGGGCTTGATCGGCGGCGGTGAGCGGCATGAGTAGCCGGTTGTGGACCTTGGTGTAGAAGACCGCGATCCGAATGCCGTCGGACGTCAGCCGGTAGCGATTGCTGTGCGGCAGCCGCTGGATCAGCCCGGCCAGGCGTAGCCGGCGCAGATCATAGGTCATCTGGCCTGGTCGGTAGTCGCTGCCGAGCAGCCCGGCGATCAGCACACGCAGGTGCTTGTTGGTGAAGCCGGTCGCGGCGAGCAGCGTGGAACACAACGCGCCGGTCAGGGCCATGACCCGAGGATCACCGAACCGCAGGGCCGGGGTCCTACGCCCCTCCGTATCGACGGTGGGGTGCGCGATCCGCTCAAAGGCTGGACTCGCAAGGACACAACCCTGGCCGACTCGTTCAGCATCCAGGATGCGTTGGTTGACCGCACGGGCCTTGGCCTGCAACTGGTCGAGGTTGGGCAGGCGGGCGTTGCAGCCCAGGTCACGGGGTGCGTTGATGACGGTCTCGATCCGCATCGCGCGACCGTCCTTCAAATACTGCTTGATCCGGGAGTGCCGGTAGAACACGTTGAGGATGACCCCGCCGTTGTCCCGGCGGTCGATCGCGGTGCGGAACGTGCCGATCGTGTCGCGCCGGACCCGACGCCCGAAGATGATCTCGATATTGTGCGGTCGACCCAGATCGAGGTTGTCCACGATGAGTGCTTCGAAGAACCCGCGGGCGTGGCGGGGTGCGTCGAACACGATCGTGCGGGAGGTCTCGATCTGCCGCATCGAGGTCTCCCACCAATAACCGGCATCCCGGTCCTGGTCATCGAAGGGTAGCGGCAGCCGGGACAACCACCGCTGCACGAACACGTTGATCACACCAGGTCCGAGCCGGTCGCAGATCGCCTGCAACACCACGGGATCGTTGGTGGCGGCGAACCCGTTGGACAACTCGGTGAACCCGATCCCGGCCCGTGCGGCTTGCTGTTTGGCCCACTCGTGGCCATTCAGCCAGATCTTGGCTGGGTACGGGAAGTAGGTGCAGATCTTGATGAACGCCGGGCCGAAGTCGATGTCCCACAGGTAGAAGTAGTAGACACTGACCCGCCGGTCGGCCTTCACGAACGACCACGCGGGACGGCCTGTCGAGGTTGAGCGTTCGTAAGCGGTCCATACCCGCTGGAACTCCTGCGCCACCCCGATCGCGGCGACCCCCGAATGCCCGGTAGCGGCTTGGCGGGCCAGGTGCGGGCGCATCAGTTCCAGTTTGCCGCCCACATCGTTCTTCCCGAACTTCACCCACGGGATGTCGTTGGCCTGGGCGAAGGAGGTGACCGCCTGCCGGAACCGCTGCCCGATCCTGTTGAACAACGCCGGTGACGGGACCGGGTAACCCAGGCGGCCGGTCAGGAACGCCACGACCTGCGCCGAGGTTTGCAGGATGGGCACATAGGCGTTGAGGTAGATCCGGTCCAGGCACTGGATGTCCAACGCGACATGCCCATCGAGCACGTCGTTGACCGTCACCGCATGCGCGCTCATCATGACCGCCTCCGTCACCACTGCTACGGAGTCGAGGATGCCCCCTACCGCAAGGGAAGTACCAGGTCAGGGCGCCACACTGGGCGGTCCGAGGCGAAGCCTCACTGTTACATCTGTCACTCATGTGGCGCAATGGGGCACAGCCCCGGACACCGTGTCCGGGGCTGTCTCCCCCTGGTCGAAAGGGCGGAGAGCTAGCTCGCCTGCCGGTGCCGGTCGAGGATCGCGGCCCGCAGTTCCGGTGCCGACACCTCCAGCACCGACAGGATGTGCGCCGCAGCGCTGGACTTCGTGGTGAGCAGCGCGAGGGCGAGGTGTTCGACCCCCAGGTAGCCGCTGTGCAGCTCCGTCGCCTCATGGAGCGACTGTTGCAGGCACTTCTTGGCGCGCGGCGTAAACGGGATGTGCCCGGATGACTTCCTCGGCCGGCGGCCGGCCCTCGGCCTGCGCCACCAGCGCCGGTCGGGCTGCCGTGGCGGCCGCAGGGCGTTCGGGCCGAACATCTCCTCCACCTTGCCGCGCACGACGTCCAGGTCGATGCCGATGGCGGCCAGGGCGTCCCGGTCCAGGGTGTCGAACAGGTTGGGCGGCGCGTCCCGTTCCGGGCCGATCATGCGCAGGATCTCCGCACGCACCCGTTCCGGTCGGACACCGGCCTCGCGTAGCGCCGCGCCGGTCGGTTCCTCGGCCGACGCGACGGCGAGCAGCAGGTGCTCGCAGCCGATCCAGCGGTGGCCCAGGAGTCGTGCGTGGTGTTGCGCGGCCACGACGGTGGCGCGGGCGTCCGGCGTGAATCGCTCGAACATCAGCGCCTCCCGTGCTTGCGGTGCACGGTCTGCTTGGTGACGCCGAGGCGGGCCGCGATCTCGGCCCACGACCAGCCCAGTCTTCGTGCGTTGTCGACTTGAAGGACTTCCAGTTGTTCGGTAAGGGTTCGTAGTGCCGCGACCGCGCGCAGTCCGATGTCCGGGTCGTTGCTCGCGGCACCCTGGGTCAGTTCGAGTGTCGTCTCCATGTCCGTCAGCATATGCTGACGGAGCGCCGATCGTCAACATATGCTGACGGTCGACCGCGAGTCAGATGAGAGGTACCTTGAAGGTTCAACCACTAGGGAGAACGGTCATGCCGATCCAGCGCCTCAACCACGCCGTGCTCTACGTCCGCGATGTGGCGGAGAGTGGCGCCTTCTACCAAGATGTGCTCGGCTTCCGCACGGTGATGGAGATCCCCGGTCGCGCGCTGTTCCTGCAGGCGGCAGGCTCGACCAACGACCACGACCTCGGCCTGTTCGCCATCGGCACGAACGCGGGCGACTCACCAGCAGGCCAGTCCACGGTCGGGCTCTACCACCTGGCCTGGGAGGTCGACACGCTGACCGAACTGGGCCGGGTCGCCGACCGGTTGACGGCTGCCGGCGCACTGGTCGGCGCGTCCGACCACGGCACCACCAAGGCCCTGTACGCCAAGGACCCCAACGGCCTGGAATTCGAGGTCTGCTGGCTGGTGCCGGCCGACCGGATCACCGAGGACGTGCGCGCCGCGCTGCGCGAACCACTGGACATCGACGCCGCGATCTCCCGCTACGGCGCCGACACCCGTGGTGGCGTCGGCGTGTCGACACCGGCACTGGCCTGACACCCGGTGAGCCGGGCCGCGAGGCCCGGCTCACCGACCGCCAATCCGTCTGGCCAGTGGCATTGCCAGCAACAGCAGGACCGCGATCTCGAACACCAGGCTCAGCAACGCCTGCGGCGCCGGCTGGAGGCCGTGCTCCACGAACCCGTACAGCCCAACGGTTCTGGACAGCACGAAGCCACCCAACGCGCCCGCGACCAGCCCGGCGGCCAGCACGCGCAACACCGGCGACTCACTGACGACCAGCAGCACCGCGACGGCGAACGAGCCGCTCGCCTGCACCAGAAAGGCCGGCCCGATCACCGGAATAGTCTGGTAGCCGTGCACATACAGGTCGGCATGCAGGTAGCCGGCCCCAGCAAGACACGCTCCGGCGGGAAGTCGAAGCAACAGTTGCCTCATGCCAGCCTCCGATCCTTGACGGCCAGCCGCTGCCCGCCGCCGACGTAACCGACCTCGCGCACGCCCAACGCGGCGTGCAACTGGCCGGCTGGCAATGTGACCGGGCCCGGTGCCGGCCCGTCGCCCGGCTTGGGCAGCGGATAGGCGGTCGTGGTGGCGCTGAAGAACGTCACGTTGCCCTCGGTCTTGGTGAACAGCTGATGCACGTGGCCGTTCAGGCACGTCACCGAGGCGAACCGGCGCAGGTAGCTCAGCGCCTGGACCGAGTCGTCGGTGGACCAGCCCCACTTCGGATACATGGCGAACAGCGGAATGTGGCTGAACACCACGATCGGCGTGTCATTGGACAGCCCGGCAACGTCCTTACGCAGGAAATCGAGCTGGTCGGTACCCAAGTGCCCCAACGTTTCCAGGCCCAGCGTGTTGACCAACGCGATAAAGTGCACACCCTGCAGATCGAAGCTGTACCAGCCGTCGCCCTTGGTGCCGGCGCCGAAGAACTGCCGGTACTGCTTGCCGTTGTCACCGATGCCGTCGTGCTCACCGGGCACCGCGAACACATGGCCGGTGTGGAGCCCGCCCAACATCTGCTTGACCTGGTCGAACTGGTCCGGCGTGGACAGATGGGTGAGATCGCCGGTGTGCATCACGAAGTCCGGCCGGTAGGGCAGCGCGTTGACCTCCCCGATCGCCTCAGCGAACGATTCGGTGACCATCGTGTTCGCGGGGCCAGTGAACCCGATATGGCTGTCGCTAATTTGTACGAAGCGCAACGCTTTCGGATCAGCGATCACTGTTGGTTCCTGGGCGATATGGCTGATCACCTCGCCTCCGCTGACGGTGAGCACTACTGCGGCACCGAACCACGCGGTGTGCCGCAACAGTTGACGCCGGGTCATGCTGTGTGGTTCTGGTTCGGTCATGGCGTCACCACCACCGTCGCCGTCATGAACGGATGGATGGTGCAGAGGTAGTCGTAGGTACCCGGCTTGGTGAACGTGTAGTGGTACGTGGAGCCGGAGTTCAGGGCTGGTGAATGGAATGCGCCGTTCTTCGAGGTCACCGTGTGCGCCTCCTGGTCGGTGTTGGTCCACGTGATCGTGGTGCCGACCTTGACCGTGACGGCGGCCGGCGCGAACGCGAAGTTCTTGATGCTGACGGTGTTCGCGGCAACCGGCGCCCCGGCCGCGGAGGTGGCGGGGGCGGACATCGGCATGCTGTCGCTCGTGGCCGGTGCGCCCGGCGCGACCGCCTGCGTCGTGCCGCCGCAGGCCGCCAGTCCGGCCAGACCCGCGACGGTCGCCAGCGCGACCACCAGGCCGGCGGTCCGTTCGTGCAGTGGCATGGTGCTCATCTCCGTGCGGAGGCCACCGCCCGGTGCGAGGCCCTCACCCACCAGATAGGGCGGCGGGTTACACGGCTGGTCGACGAGCGTCAGATCGTGTCGCGCACCTTGATGAAACCGGCGACCGCGCGGCGCACGTCGTCCTCGGAATGTGCTGCCGAGAGCTGCACGCGAATGCGGGCCTTCTCCTTGGGCACCACTGGATACGAGAACGCGATGACGTAAATGCCCAACCCCAGCAGGGCCTGCGCCATCCGGTCGGCCTTGGCGGCGTCGCCGATCATGACCGGGGTGATCGGGTGACTGCCGGGCAGGATGTCGAAACCAGCGGCCGTCATCTCGGCACGAAACAGCTCGGTGTTGCGCCGCAATTGATCACGAGCATCATCCGAAGTAGACAGCAGCTCCAGCACGCGCAGCGACGCCGCCGCGATCGACGGTGCGAGGGAGTTCGAGAACAGATACGGCCGGGACCGCTGCCGCAACAGCGCCACGATCTCCGCCCGCGCACTCACATACCCGCCGCTGGCCCCACCGAGCGCCTTACCGAGCGTGCCCGTGATGATGTCGATCTTGTCCATGACCCCGTGCAGTTCCGGCGTGCCAAGGCCGTGCGCGCCGATGAAGCCGACCGCATGTGAATCGTCGACCATGACCAGGGCGTCGTGGCGCTCGGCGAGCGCGCAGATCTCGTCCAGCGGCGCGAAATAACCGTCCATGGAGAACACGCCGTCGGTCACGATCAGGCGATAACGCGCGCCGGCCGACTCCTTGAGACACCGCTGGAGGTCGGCCATGTCGCGGTTGCGATAACGGAAGCGCTGCGCCTTGCACAGGCGGATGCCGTCGATGATGCTGGCGTGGTTCAGTTCGTCGGAGATGACCGCGTCGGCGTCGGACAACAGTGTCTCGAACACGCCGCCGTTCGCGTCGAAGCATGAGCTGTAGAGGATGGTGTCCTCCTGGCCGAGGAACTCTGACAGCCGTGCTTCGAGTTCCTTGTGCGGTTCCTGCGTACCGCAGATGAACCGCACCGACGCCATACCGAAACCCCACTCGTCCAACGCCCGCTGCGCGGCGGCGATCACGTCGGGATGGTCGGCGAGACCAAGATAGTTGTTGGCACAGAAGTTGACCACGTCCGCGTCGCCGACCCGGATACCGGCTGCCTGCGGGCTGGAGATGACGCGCTCGCCCTTCCACAACCCGGCCGCCCTGATGTCCTCCAGGGTCGCACGCAGGTCGTCGCGCATGCGGTCGAACACCGTATCCTCCCTAATGGACGGTCTCACGGGTCCAGTCGATGATGATCTTGCCACACTGCCCGGAACGAGCGGCGGCGAACGCATCGGCGTGCTCGGCGTAGCCGAACCGATCGGTGATCACCGGCGTGATGTCCAAGCCGGCTTGCAACAACACCGACATCGCGTACCACGTGTCGTACATCTCGCGCCCGTAGATGCCCTTGATCGTCAGCATGTGCGTGACGACACGGGCCATGTCGATCGTGATGTCCTCGGACGGCAGGCCGAGCACCGCGATGCGGCCGCCATGGGTCATGTTGGCGATCATGTCGCGCAGCGGTTCCGGCCGGCCGGACATCTCCAGGCCGATGTCGAAGCCTTCCTTCATGTCCAGCCCCTCCTGGGCGGCCGCGACGGTCTCCGTCCGCGCGTCCAGTGCCAGGTTCACGCCGACCTTCCGCGCCAACTCCAGTCGGTAGGGGCTGACATCGGTGATGACGACGTGCCGCGCGCCGGCGTGTCGAGCAACGGCCGCGGCCATGATGCCGATCGGGCCGGCGCCGGTGATCAGCACGTCCTCGCCGAGCACCGGGAACGCCAACGCGGTGTGTACGGCGTTGCCGAACGGGTCGAAGATCGCCGCTACGTCCAGGTCGATCTCGTGCCGGTGCACCCATACGTTGCTCTCCGGCAGCATCACGAACTCGGCGAACGCGCCGTCGGTGTGCACGCCGAGGCCGACGGTCCGGATGCACAGGTGGCGCCGGCCGGCCATGCAGTTGCGGCACGTCCCGCACACCAGGTGACCCTCGCCGCTGACCACGTCACCCACCCGCACGCCGACCACGCCGGGGCCGATCTCGGCGACCTCGCCGACGAACTCGTGGCCGAGCACGCGCGGTGGCGTGATCGTGCCGACCGCCCAGGAGTCCCACGAGTCGATGTGCAGGTCGGTGCCGCAGATGCCGGTCCGCAACACCCTGATCAGCACCTGCCCGGTGCCGACGGCCGGTATGGGCACGTCAACCAGTTCCAGCCCTGGCCGCGCGGCGGTTTTCACGAGCGCGTGCATGCGTCACCGTTCCTCGTCACTGTGCAGGAGTGAGTCCTGTGCGGCGGCACGCCCCGAACGGTGTTGGGCGCACTGGTTCCCGGCGTTCTCAGTCCGGACAGCGACACGCATCCCGTGCGTGGTCCGTTCCGGGCGGGCCGGTTCCCTCACGACCTGGCCAGCTGGATACGGCCAAAAGCGACGGGGAGGTCCCAGCCCATCACACTGGTGGGAAAGGAGCCCCGCACGCCGGCACCGAACCCGGTGTCCAGATCGCAGCCCGAATATTACCGGGCAGCGACCGAGCACCCAGGATCGGGTGTCAGGGGATGCGGGCTTGTTCATGCGCACAGTCACTTATGCTCACCCCCGAACGAGCGGTTGAACCCCTCATGAACCGACACTCTCCTGCGGCCACTCTAGTACAGTCCATCGCGTTTTACCGGCGCGCGCTGTGAAGGTAAGCTTCATAGTCGTGATCGACCCTCGCCGGCTGCGTGTGCTGCGTGCCCTAGCCGACCACGGCACGGTGACCGCGGCCGCGCGGGCGCTGTACCTGAGCCCGTCCGCGGTGTCCCAGCAACTTGCGGCACTCGAGGCCGAGGCCGGCCAGTCGTTGCTGGAGCGGCGGGGCCGCGCGGTGCGGCTGACCGCCGCCGGTCACGTGCTGGCCGCCCACGCGAGCGTGATCGCGGCGCAGTTGGAGCGGGCCGCCGCGGATCTGGCGGCGTGCTCGGCGGGCAGCGTGGGGGAGGTGACGATCGCGGCGTTCGCGACCGCGATCACCGAGGTCGTGGCGCCGGCCATCGCGTCGTTGCGGACCAGTTCGCCGTCGCTGCGGGTGCGCGTGCGGGACGCGGAGGGCAACGCGAGCGTGCCACTGCTGATCGACCGCAAGGTGGACTTGGCGGTCGCCGTGGAATACCGGGGCGCACCGGCGGAGGACGACCAGCGGGTACTGCGCGAGCCCCTCTACGCGGAACCGTTCGATGTGGTCCTGCCGCCCGGCCACCCGTTGGCGGACACGCCGGAGATCAGCCTGGCCGAACTGGCCCCGGAGCCGTGGATCATCCCGTGGCCGGACAACCCGTGCCACGACGTGGTTTTACTGGCCTGCGAACGCGCAGGCTTCCAACCCCGCGTGGACTGCCTGTCCGACGACTTCCGGGCCGTAGCCGCATTGGCCGCGGCCGGCGCCGGCGTCGGGCTGGTGCCCAGATCGGCGTTGCGCGGGGTCGACCTGGGCGGCGCGGTCGTGCGCCCGACGACGGGGGAGCGGCCGACCCGACGTGTGTTCACCGCGGTCCGCCGCGGCGGCGAGTCGCACCCGCTATGGACCGCGGTGCTGGCGGCCCTACGCCAACACGTCCCCGCCGGGCACTGACCATTCCGCGAACCGAGACGTCAACACCCCGGATCCACCCGTGATGTCCGGCAGCAAACGCTCCAGCAGCCGCACCCGAGCCGACGGCACCATGGCCGTCAACACACCACGGACCGACGGCTCATCCGGCAGACCGCCACACCGCACCACCGCGGCCAACACCGGACTGACCGAATCGGCCGGCACCATGAACTCCACCCGATCCCACGGCTCACACACCACCGTCCCCGCTTCGCGCAACGCGGCCATCAGCACCAACGGAGTCAGACTACGAAAGTCACCGGCGGTACTGACCGCACTCGAATATCCGGTATGAGTCAACGTGACCAAACAGTCCACGACCTGCCAGCCGTGCAGCCCGGCATGCAAGGTCGCATGCACCGTTTCCTCAATGGCGGTCAGGAAGGCCCGAGGCAACGACCCCCGTTCCACCGCCAACTGATATCGCACCCCGCTGTCCACCGGACCGGGCTCGATCCGAAGGCCGACCGTCGCCGGGAAGCGATTCTTGCCGATCAGCTCCAGCCAATGGCCAACCCCGACGGGCCGCTCGACACACACGACACGCGGCGCCGAGAACTCGACCTCAACCCCGTACTCCTCGGACAGCCGAGCGGCGATCACCTCCTGCTGTACCTCCCCGTACAGCGACACGGTCAACTCGCCCTGCCGGCCCCGCCGAACATTGATCAACGGATCCTGATCGGCGAGTTCACTCAACGCACGAAACAACAACGGCGCATTGCGAGCCGTCACCACGGTCTCCATCGTCGGCGGCCGAAACCTCGGCAACACCGGCCGAGCGGTGGCCGACCCGAGCCGATCGCCGACCCGAATGCCCCGCAACCCGGTCACATAAGCGATCCCACCGGCCCCCACCCGATCGGGCCGCCCACGAGGTGGCCGAACCAGCGTCACCTTGCCCGCCGAACGCACCACAGTCCCCGCCGAATCCCGCCGCGAGAACGTAACCGAGTCACGAGCACCGAGCGTCCCGGTGAACAGCCGAACCACCGCGGCCCGTCCACCGTCCCGCTCCATCGCGAACACCGTGCCGTCCAACGGTTCCCGGTCAGCACCAGCGGCGGCCGGCAGAAATGACGTGATCCCACGAAGCAACTCGCCGATCCCGGCACCGGTGATGGCCGACCCGAAGAACACCGGATGTACCAGCGCACCATGCGCCTGCGTAACCAGCTCACGTTGGAAATCAAGTGGTTTCTCAGCGTACAAATAGGACTCCAGCACGGCATCACTGTGCTCGGAAAGAATCTCGGCGAACTCAACGGCATCCGGCAGTCGCGGCGAGACAGAAGCCGATAGCGTGCCAAGGAAAGACGGCGTACTCAGCGCGATCAGCGAAGGACTGAGGAACCGCCGCAGGTCCGGCAGCAGATCGAGCCCGCGCGCTCCCGCCCGGTCGATCTTGTTGACGAACACCACCGTCGGCACCTCGCACGCGGCCAACGTCCGCATCAGGACACGGGTCTGCGCCTGCACGCCCTCCACCGCGGACACGACCAGGACCGCGCCGTCGAGCACGCCGAGTGCCCGCTCGACTTCGGCGATGAAGTCCGGGTGACCAGGCGTGTCGATCAGATGGATCTCGTGGTCGCCGGTGGTGAACGTGGCCACGGACGAGCGAATGGTGATGCCACGGCGGCGTTCCAGGGCCATGGTGTCGGTCTGTGTGGTGGCGTCGTCGACGGCGCCCATCCTGGGGATCGCACCGGTGTCGAACAGCAGCCGCTCGGTGAGGCTGGTCTTACCTGCGTCGACGTGCGCGAGAATGCCCAGGTTCAGCATGCGGGACAAGCGGGACGTCCTTGGGTGTGAGTGATCGACAGGTAGTGGGGTCTGTCGACACTCGGCCCATGCTGACTCCTTGCTCGCGATGTGGTCGCGGAAGGCTAGCAACGTGCCGTCCGCGCGGCATCCGAATTTGAACCATCACTCAGGTCATCCCACCTTTCGTGCATACCAGGGCCAACGAAGCGGCCAAATGGGCTAATCGTGGGTTGACCGGTCCGATCTCTCGCTCGTAGCCTGCATGGCGAACTGTAAACGTTTTCAGGCGGCAATGGAGCGTTGGAGGACGAATGAGAGGCCGGATTCGGGGTCTCCTGGTGTTGGCGTGCGCGACGGTCGTCGCGGCGGCACTGATGACGACGAACCTCGCGGGCGGAAATGCGGCGCCCCTGGCGGATCCGCTGCTGTCCCAAGGCAAACCGGTGACGGCATCGTCGTCCGGTAGCTGTTGTGCCGCGGCGAACGCGGTGGACGGCAACTCGGCGACCCGCTGGGCGAGCGCCGCGGGCACCGACCCACAGTGGATCTACGTCGATCTCGGCGCCGTCGCCCACGTGAGCCGGGTGCGGTTGCAGTGGGACCTGTCCTGCGCTACTGCCTACGAGATCGACGTGTCGAACGACCACGCCACCTGGTCGAAGATCTTCTCGACCACCGCGGGCAAGGGCGGCGTCGAGGACCTGACCGCGCTGGACGGCGTCGGCAGGTTCGTGCGGATGTTCGGCACGAAGCGCTGCCGCGCCGACGGGACCCACGGCTACTCGCTGCAGGAGTTCGGCGTCTTCGGCACGACCGGCGGCGACACGACGCCACCGACCCCGCCGGGCACCCCGACCTTGGTCAGCGACACGTCCAACAGCATCACCGTCTCGTGGACCGCAGCAGGCGACAACGTCGGCGTGACCGGCTACGAGGTCTTCCACGACGGCCAGCTCTGCCAGACCGTCAGCGGCACCACCCTGACCGGCACGTGCGCCAACCTGAACCCGAACACCCAGTACGGGATGTTCATCAACGCCGTCGACGCGGCCGGCAACGTCTCGCAGGCCAGCGGCACGCTCAACGTGACGACGCCGCCGTCCGGCGACCACACCCCGCCGACCGCGCCGGCCAACGTGCACACGACCGGGGTGACCAACGACAGCATCAGCCTGGCGTGGACGGCATCCACCGACAACGTCGGCGTCACCGGCTACACCGTGTTCAGCGTGGTGAACGGCGTCGCCACCAAGGTCGGCCAGTCCACGGGCAACACGCCCAGCGCCACCGTCGCCAACCTGACGCCGAGCACGACCTACCACCTGGACGTGACCGCGTCCGACGCCAATAGCAACGCCAGCGCCGCCAGCACACCGATCCTCGACGCGACCACCGCGGGCGGCTCGTCGTGCACGCCGGCACAGGGCGTCTGCACGGCCACCCAGGTCGGCACCGACGACGATGTCGTGTGGGGCCTGGTCACGCTGCCGGACGGCACGATCCTGTTCAACGAGCGCGACGCGCACGACATCGTCCACCTCAACCCGAAGACCGGGGCGAAGAAGTCGATCGGCACCGTGCCCAACGTGCAGAGCACCGACGGCGAGGGCGGCCTGACCGGCCTGGAGATCAACCCGGCCAATTTCGCCAGCGACCACTGGCTCTACATCATGCACACGTCGCCGACCGACAACCGGATCGTGCGCATCAAGTACGACCCGACCGGCGACACGCTCCAGACGAGCGCCGAGCAGATCCTGCTGACCGGCATCGCGCGCAACAAGTTCCACAACGGCGGCCGGCTGCGGTTCAGCCCGGACGGCAAGTTCCTGTTCGCCGGCACCGGTGACGCGGAGAACGGCGCCAACGCGTCGAACACCAGCAGCCTCAACGGGAAGGTGCTGCGCATCAACCCGGACGGCTCGATCCCGCCGGACAACCCGTTCCACAACGCGGTGTGGAGCTTCGGCCACCGCAACGTGCAGGGCTTGGCGTTCGACTCGCAGGGCCGGTTGTGGGAGCAGGAGTTCGGCAACAACGTCATGGACGAGACCAACCTGATCGTGAAGGGCGGCAACTACGGCTGGCCATCCTGCGAGGGCACGTCCGGCACCTGCGGTACCGCCGGCTTCATCGCGCCCAAGCACACCTACCCGGTGGCGCAGGGCTCGTGCAGCGGTATCACGATCATCCGTGACTTCCTGTACGTGGCATGCGAACGCGGCACGCGGCTGTACCGGGAGCAGATCAGCGGCAGCAGCCTGACCAACGTGCGGCAGTTCTTCGTCGGCACGTTCGGCCGGCTGCGCACCGTCGAGCCGGCGCCGGACGGCGGCATGTGGATGACCACGTCCAACGGCGGCGACAAGGACAGCACCCCGCACAACAGCAACGACATCATCTTCCACGTGACAGTGTCCTAGCCCGCTCCACCTTGACACTGTCACATTGACAGTGTCAGTATCGAGGCATGGACGAACTGTGGACGATCGATGAGCTGTCGGCGCTGGTCGCCGATGCCCTGGTCGTCGACTACCCGGGTCCGCCCAACGGGCGGGCCCGGGTCGTGCCCGACCAGCGCACCATCCGCTGGTACTCGACGATCGGCCTGCTCGACCGGCCGACCGCGATGCGCGGCCGCACCGCCCTCTACGACCGCCGCCACCTGCTGCAACTCGTGGCCATCAAGCGGTTGCAGGCCGACGGCCACACCCTGGCCGACGTGCAACAGCAGTTGGTCGGCGCGACCGAATCGGCCCTGACGGACATCGCCCGCCTACCCGCCGACTCTCGGTCGACCCGGCCCGCGCCGGTTCCTCGCAATCGCTTCTGGGCGGCCAAGCCCGCCCTTCCCACGAGCGCGCTGGTCCACGGCGTGCGCATCGCCGACGGTGTCACTGTCATGGTCGACGCCGCTCGCGTCCCGACCCAGGACGACATCGCCGCCATCACGGCAGCGGCCGCCCCCCTGCTCGACGTGCTGCGCCAACGCGGCCTGAACCATGAAGGGAACGCCCATGACAACGCACGTTGACCAGATGACCGCCGACGAACTCGCCCGGCACGCCAACCCGCTCGACGACGCAGGCCCCGGCACGCTCGGCACCGCACGCGGCAACCTGCCGCTGGACGAACTGGACCTGCGGGCCAGCATCGCCGGCCTGGCCACCGACATGGAACTGACCCAGGGCTTCCACAATCCCTACGACGAGCCACTCGAAGCGACGTACATCTTTCCGCTGCCCGACCGCGCCGCCGTGACCCGTCTTCGGATGGAGGCCGGCGACCGCGTGGTCGAAGGCGTGCTGAAGGAACGCGGCGCCGCGCGCGCCGAGTACGACGAGGCGATGGACGCCGGGCAGCGGGCTTCGATTGCCGAAGAGGAACGGCCCGGCGTGTTCACCATGCGGGTGGGGAACATTCTGCCTGGTGAGCGGGTCACCGTTCGGCTTTCACTGGCCGGCCGGCTGCCGTTCGAGGACGGTGAGGCCACGTTCCGGTTCCCGCTCGTGGTGGCGCCCCGGTACGTTCCCGGCTCGGTGTTGCCCGGCGGTTCGGTCGGTGACGGCGTGCTGCCGGACACCGACGCGGTGCCGGACGCGTCGCGGATCAGTCCGCCGGTTCTGTTGCCGCACTTTCCCAATCCGGTGCGGCTTTCGGTGTCCGTCGACATCGATCCGGCCGGATTGCCGTTGGGGCGGGTCAGTTCCAGCCTGCATGTGACCACTGTGGACCAGTCCGACGGTGGGTGTCGGGTCAGGCTGGCGGTGGGGGACCGGGTGAATCGGGACTTCGTGCTTCGGTTGCGGCTTGGCGCTGATGACTCGGTTGCCAGTTCGCTTTCCGTGGTGCCTGACGAATCGGGTGGCACGTTCGCCTGTACCGTGCTGCCGCCTGCTCTTGCCGTGCCGGATCGGCCTCGGGATGTCGTGTTGGTGCTGGACCGGTCGGGCAGTATGGATGGCTGGAAGATGGTGGCCGCTCGGCGTGCCGCCGCTCGGATCGTGGACACGTTCACGTCCGATGATCGGTTCGCGGTGTTGGCCTTTGACCATAGCGTGGAGACACCGCCCGGTTTGCCTGCTGGTCTGGTTTCCGGGACCGATCGCAATCGGTTCCGTGCCATTGAACATCTGGCTGGTTTGGTTGCGCGTGGTGGTACCGAGATGCTGACGCCGTTGCAGCAGGCTGCCGGTTTGCTGGCCGGGTCGGACGCGCGGGAGCGGGTGATCGTGCTCGTCACCGATGGCCAGGTTGGCAACGAGGATCAGATCCTGCAGTCGCTGGCATCGTCCGTTTCGGGCATTCGTATCCATACCGTCGGTGTCGACACCGCGGTGAACAAGGCGTTCCTGCAACGGTTGGCGGGCCTGGCCGGTGGCCGGTGCGAGTTGGTGGAGTCCGAGGATCGGTTGGACGATGCCATGCGGCACATCCATCAGCGGATCGGTCGGCCGTTGGTCACCGATCTGCGGCTGGCGGCCACCGGTCTGTCCGTTGACCCGTCGACGATCGCGCCCGCGGTGCTGCCGGACTTGTATCCGGGTGCGCCGGTGGTGATCACCGGTCGTTATCGTGGTGCGTCCTCGGGCGGTGTCACGGTTTCCGGCCGGGCCGCCGATGCTGCGTGGCAGACATCGGCGGTCGCGTCGCCGAGCGACCATCGTGGGTTGCGGGCGGTATGGGCTCGGGCTCACGTGCGGGATCTGGAGGATCAGTACGTCACCGCGTCATTTGCGGATCACGATGCTGTGGAACGACGAATCGTTGCCGTGTCGTTGGAATTCGGGGTGCTGTGTCGCTTCACCGCCTTTGTCGCGGTGGATGACCGGGTGGTGAATGAGGGCGGCAAGGTGCATCGGGTCACGCAGCCGGTGGAACTGCCGCAAGGGTGGCGGATGCCGTCCGGACCAGCGACTCCGATGCTCACCGCGATGTCCGCCGGGTCGGCCATGCCTCGGCCGCGGCCGCGTGTTGGCCGTCCCCTCATGGCGTCGGAGATTCACCCTGAGGTAGCAAAGGCCGCGGCGTTCAGCGCTGTCATTCCGGCGCTTCCGGTTGCGCTGCATACGTTCGCTCGCCAGGCTCTTGATCGTCTGCGTGCTGCTGCCGGCCAGCCGGTGGCCGAGCGAGTTCGGCTGCTGGTTGAACTGGGTGCCGAGCTCGGTGCCGTGTTGGATCGCGTTTCCGGTCTGCCACCGGAGACCCTGACGCAGTTGCGTGACCTGGCGACCCGACTGTCCGGTCTGTCTGTTTCCGGTGTCGACAGCGAATGGCAGGCTACTGTCGCTGCCCTGGAACCCTTCGCCGGGCAACCGACTCGTCGGCGACCGTTCTGGAAGCGGTAGACCGTCTGATTGCCGGTCCCGCACTGCCCAACCGACTCTTCCTGTCGCCCGGTGTTACGTTCCAATAACCGGGTGCGATGAACCCCTTGGCGAAGGATTTCATCTCAGGGACGGTCGGGGGACCTCGGATGCCCACCTCGCAGGACGATGGCCAGCTGACCACGGCGAACGCGCTGTCCGGTGCGATATCCGGCCAGGTCGTACAGGCCGGCACCGTCGGCGAGGTGCATTTTCACGCCCGAGCGGCAATTCCGGCGGTGCCGGCGCAGCTCCCGGCGGCGCCGGGCCGGTTTGCCAGCCGTGACCACGAGCTGCGCGATCTGTCGCGGTGGCTGGGCTCGGCCGACCAACTCCTGGTGGTGATCAGCGGTCCGGGTGGTGTCGGCAAGACCACGCTGGCCCTGCGGTGGCTGCACGAGCGCCGCGTCGATTTTCCCGACGGCCAGCTCTACGTCGATCTGGGTGGGTTCTCGCTGGCCGAGCCGGTGTCGCCGACCGAGGTGCTGGAGTGGTTCCTGCTGGCACTGGGCGTGGCCGCCGAGGGGATCCCGACGACCCTGCCGCAACGGGAAGCCCTGTACCGGTCGATCACGGCGGATCTGTCGGTGGTGGTGTTGCTGGAAAACGCCGCGTCGGCCGCGCAGGTGCGGCCGCTGTTGCCGGCCAGCCAACGCAGCCTCGTCGTGGTGACCAGCCGTTGGCGGTTGACCGGTCTTGCCATGGTGGGAGCCCGATTCGTCGACGTCGAGCCGATGGACGTGACCGGGTCGATGGACCTGTTACGGCAGGCTGTCGATCCCGAACGGGTCACGGCCGAACCGGATGCCCTGCATGAGATCGCCGAGTTGTGCGACGGACTGCCGCTCGCGTTGTCGCTGGTCGGCGCCCGGTTGTCCACGCATCCGCGTCGTCGGCTGTCCCGGGAGGTCGCCGACCTGCGGACCGAGCAACGCCGTCTTGCCGTGCTGCGGGTGGGGGATTCGTCGGTGGAAGCCGTGTTCGACCTGTCGTACCGCAGCGTGCCCTCGGCCGCCCGCCGGTTGTACCGGCTGGTCTCGCTGCATGTCGGTCCCCGGTTCGGCGCCGACGTGGCCGCTGCTGCCATCG
>WNGR01003567.1_pt1 | contig 16963 bp, 10 predicted proteins | sample 5407581 | NCBI WGS metagenome assembly WNGR01 (sample SAMN13153383, study PRJNA577476) | soil metagenome | isolation source: 80 cm soil or saprolite under Garry oak tree replicate 2 | place: USA:California | collected 2016-06-15 | reverse complement strand
ACTCCCATCTGATCGGCGTTGGTGGAAACGTCGAGCAGCGCGAACTGCTCCTGCTCGAAGCCCTGGAAATACCTGTTCCAGATCGCTTCGTCCGATTGGCCTGCGGGCGCGGCGGCCATCATCGCGAGTTGCGCGGCCGGTGGAGGTCGTCCGGCGCCCGCGTTCGGCGGCGTCAAGGCAGCCTGAACGTTTGCGACAACCTCGTTTGCAGCCTCGGACCAGACCGCAACGGTCTGCTCCTGTGTTCCGAGCGGCGCGAAGGCAAAGCTCGCGTCGACATTGTCGGGGTCTTTGTCGTTCGCGGCCTTGGTCCAGCCGACCGATGCAACGAGCAGCATGCTGGCCTGCCGAACGCGCTGGTCGCCGCGGCCGAGTCGCCGCAGCCAGGCGACGTTGGCCGCATAGGGATCGGGCAGCGTCGGCAGCAATCCGTAAAGGCCCATGCCCAACAGCAGGATCGCCTTGTCGACCGTCTCCTCGTCGCGCAGTTCGGCGAACAACAAGAGACTGTTCACCGGCGTGATCGTGAACAGCGCATTGCGGATGGCGAGCGAGATGGCTTGCCCCGGGTTGACCGGCCAGGTGGCGTGCGGATCGAGGCTGTCGACCAGAATGTTGTCGTCGTAGAAGAAGGCCCATTGCTTGGCGTCGGTATAGGTCAGCACCAGACGCGAGCCGCGGGTATGGACAGGAAACGGCGTGCCGGTCACGTCGACCGGGCGATCGAGCCGGGCGTCGGCATCAGCTACCGCAAGCAGCAGCTCGGATCCCGACGCGGCGGCCGCGTAGGAGACCAGGAACGCGTCGGTGTAGCTCACGTCGAGCTCGGAACGGAAACTCGAGCTCGCATCCTTCCACAGCCGAAATCGCTGGCGCGCGAAGCGGTTCGAGGCCAGCGGGTCGATGATGAAGATGAGCCCGGGCCACAGCGAGACCCATGGCGCGCGCAGCCGCACTGGACCTTCGCGCAAGCCGCGCCAGCCCAAAGTGAGCCCGTCCTTCGCGTGCACGGCGAGCCCGCCATTGCCGGCCGCTTCTGTTGGAGCGTTGACGTCGATCATCGCGACCGGCAGCGCCCAGCCGGCGCGCGCGATCGCGGCCTCGGCGGCCAGATGCGTGAACGGCGATCCGGCCTTGTCGACCTTCAGGGTCTTCACCGAGGCGGCGAGGGGAACGAGGACGGACTGCAGCAACGGCTCGTAGGCGGGCGCCGCCGCCTTGTCCCACGCGAAGTCGACGGCTTGGCCGTAAAGCTTCCAGTGCGCATCGGCGAGTTGCGTGACAGTGGTGTTGCCTGCTTCGAGCCGGAAGGAGACGCTGGCCGGCAGCGTGAGTTCCGCCTTGGCGGCATCGATCCCGGCTTTGCCTGGGCCGGCTGCCGGCACGGCCGGGGGCGACAAGTTCAGCGACATGGTGCAGCGCCCGCCGGCCGGGATGGTCAGCCTGCCGTTCGCCTCGATCGGCCGTGGCGCGAAGACGAGTTGGCCGCCGTCGATGCGCAGGCCGGCATAGCCGCCAGCCGGCGCGCCGTTGGCCAAGAGATCGGCGCGCATCCACACGCTGCCGGGTGCGAGCTCGATCCTTCTGTTCCTGAGCAGCTCGAGGATTCTCTGGAGCGGGAATGGATCGCTGAGCCTAAGGCCGAGCTGATGCAGATGGACGAGCAGCGCCGGATGGGGATCGCCCGCCAAATAGATCGGAACGAGCCGGACGACTGGATAGAAATCGAACCAGAATTGGCGGCCATCCAGGCCCTTGAAGGGCCCGACCGTTTGCTCGATCGCCGCCCCACGGCCCCAGGCCGGCGTCGCAAGATCGAGCGCAGGCGCCGTCACCGGCGCTTCGCGACGGAAGACCCGATATTGCGGCTGCTGCTGCGGGTCGGCCTCGGCGATGAGCCGGCCGAGACGTTGCTGCCGGTCCGGCGGCAGATTTTCCGCGGCGTACCAGCTGGCCCGTTCGACCGACAGTTCCTTGGGCACCGGCTGCGCGGCCGAATCGGTGATGCGGGAACGCACCAGCAGCCGCTCAAGCTTTAGGAGAGCCTCGTTGTCTTCCCTGTTCTGCGGGCTGAGATTCGCCGAAAGAGCGGCCACGCGGGCGTGCAGATCAGGTTGAGGCGACATGACGACCTCCGCACCTAATGTCTGGAATCAATTTTCTAGAAACTTGAGACGACCCCTCTGGCGATGGCCTGCGGGAACCATCAAGCCAAGGCTGCAACGCGATTCCAGCAGAATTAAGCCGACAGTCCCAGATGCCTCTTTCTCAGGTCCGCGAGGTCGCGTCATTTATGAAGAGCGGTCTTTAAAGCGAGGTGGCTGATGAGCCATCGGACCTACGATGGTCAGCGCTTCTCGCCGCTCGGACGCATCAACAAGGACAACGTCAAGAACCTCAGGCTCGCCTACGCCGTGCCGCTAAGCGGAATATTCAGGCGTCGACTCGCCGCGCATCTCCGGCTGCTTCGAGCCGCGATGCGGAGCAGGCAATTGCAGAACGGTCGCCTGTTGACCTTCGCTCAGCTTGGTCAGGAGCACGACCTTTCCATTCGGAAATTCGAGCGCATCGTGATGCACGTTGGGATTGTCCATGCGGACCTGGCAGAACCGGGCGACTTGCGCCTGCAGATTTCGTTTGCGCAAGAACGGGAAAATCGGGTCGACTTGGACCTCCTTCTCGAAGGCGACCTCGGTCCCCGGAAGCAGGCAGACCGCCAGGTTGGGTTCCCCCCACCGCCGCGAAGCCGCGGGTGATCGAGTTGCTGAAACTAGAGGTCGTCAGCTTGTCGCCGACCCTCGCAGGCCGCGACATGACATTGTGCAGGCTGTAATCGCACATGGAGCGCTCCTCGCGTTTGGCACCTGGCAAGCGAACGCTTGAGCACCGGAGTCGTTCCGGCTGAGCTCTTTCCACGACCGACGTTGGCCTTCCTGACCGGAATATTGCTGCTGGTTTATTTATTCCTGCCCGACACGAGGAAAGATTCGGCTCTGCATCGCTACCCCCCAGGCCGAGATGGGTGGCGGCCCTGTGATGCAACCAGTTCTCGAACACCATGCCGGAACTCGAAGCGAGCAGCTCGAGCTTGGGCCAAGTTCTGCCTGCGAAGGGCAGAGAACAGATCGGCTCTATGCGCGGCCAAGGTGCTTGACTCCCGTTCCAAGTTGGGGAATCGATAAGAACAAAACATGAACATCAGCCAGGAATGGGCCTTCAAGGATGCCTTCAGGAATGCCTGCAGCCGGGCCGATCCCGGATTGCGCTTCGCTCCATCCGGGCTACGCCGCCGCCCTTGGCGACGCGCTTGGCCAGCTCCGGCGCGTGGTCGCAGAGATCGACCCGAGCCCGGTCTTCGGCGCGGAGGCCGCTTCGCTGGGGTTGGGCGTGCCTGCCGTCGATGCCGCGCTTGCGGGCGGGATCGCGCTCGGGGCCTTGCATGAGATCGCGCCCGCGAGGCCGGTGCAGTTCGGGGCCGCCTTCGGTTTCGCCCTCGCGCTCGCGACCCTGAGCGTCGCCGGCAGCCGTGGCGGCAGGCTGGCGCTCCTGGTCCAGACCGAATTTGCAGCGCGCGAGGCCGGCGTCCCCTATGGGCCGGGCGTCGATCTCCTCGGGCTCCCCATGGCGCGGCTGCTGCTCCTGCGCGTGCCGCGGCCCCTCGACGTGCTGTGGGCGTTCGAGGAGGCGCTCAAATCCCGCGCCATCGCCGCTGTCCTCGCCGAACTGCCCGAGGCGGGCGCGGGGGCCGATCTGACTGCGACCCGCCGGCTCTCGCTCGCGGCGCGCGCGGGCGGCGGGATCGGCCTCCTCCTGCGGCACCGCGCCTCGCCGCTGCCGGCCGCGGCGATGACCCGCTGGGAGGTGGCCGCCACCCCCGGCACGCCTGACGCGTTCGGCGGGCTCGGACGCACCGCCTTCGATCTTTCGCTGCGCAGAAACCGACGCGGCCGCTGTGGCCGCTTCATCGTGCATTGGGATCACCATGAGTGCTGCTTCCTCCCGGAGGCGCTATCTCTCGGTGTGGCTGAGACGGCTCGCGACCGATCGGATGACGCGCGGCCGCTCGTCCGCGCCGGCTGAAGAAGCGCCGCTCGTCATCGCCGAGAAGGTCAAGAGCGCATTGCGCCTTGCGGCGGTGAACGATGCCGCCGCGAGCCTCGGGCTCAAGGGCGGCATGGCGCTCGCCGATGCCAAGGCGATGTATCCGGTGATCGCCGTTGCCGATGCCGATCCGGAGGCCGACCGGCGCCTGCTCGCAGCCATCGCCGACTGGTGCGACCGCTACACGCCGCTCGTGGGTCTCGATCCGCCGGACGGCCTCATCCTCGACGTCACCGGCTGCGCGCATCTCTTCGGCGGCGAGGCCGCGCTCTGCCGCGACATCGTCCGCCGCCTCGCCGCTCAAGGTTTCCGCGCCCGCGTCGCGGTCGCCGACACGGTCGGCGGCGTCTGGGCGGTGGCGCGCCACGCGGCCTCTTCTCCCTCTCCCCGCATGCGGGGAGAGGTGCAAGCCGGCCGCCGGTTTTCTCCCAGCATGGTGCGCGGTGGACCGACCCTTCCCGTTCAGGATTTGCAGGACAGCGTGGTCGTGGTCCCTTCGGGAGTCATTCGGGACGCGCTTCTTGCGCTGCCGCTCGCGGCGCTGCGGATCGCGCCGGAGACCGTCGCCGGGCTGGCGCAGGTCGGCCTCAAGCGCATCGCCGACGTGATCGAGCGCCCGCGCGCGCCGCTCGCCGCCCGCTTCGGGGAAGATTTCGTCCGCCGTCTCGACCAGGCCATGGGGCGCGAGGACGAGCCGATCGCGCCCCGCCTGCCGATCCCGCCCTATCTGGCGGAGCGCCGCTTCGCCGACCCGATCGCGCTCGCAAACGACGTGCTCGGCACGATCGAGAGCCTGGCGCATGAGCTGTCCCGCCTGTTGGAGCGGCGCGGCGAAGGCGCCCGCCGCCTGCAAGCGGCGCTCTTTCGCACCGACGGCAAGGTGCATCGGATCGAGGTCGGCACCAGTGCGCCGCTGCGCGAAGGCGCGCGCATCCGCGGCCTCTTTGCCGAGCGGCTCACCGCGATCGGGGACGACTGCGATCCCGGTTTCGGTTTCGACGTGGTGCGCCTCTGCGCGCTCGCGACCGAGCAGAGCGATCCACTGCAGACCGGGCTCGTCGCCTCCGATCATGCGGCCGAGTTCGCGCATCTCGTCGACCGCTTCGGCGCCCGTTTCGGCCTGCGCCGCATCACCCGGCTGGTGCCGCAGGACACCCACATCCCCGAATTCGCTGTCGCCGCCATGCCGGCGGCGGAGGACAGACGACGGACGCCAGACGACGGATATCCGTCCTCCGTCCTCCGTCGTCTGTCCTCCGATCAGGACAGCCTCGCCCCGGTGCGGCCGATCCGCCTGTTCGATCGCCCGGAGCGGATCGAGGCCTTTGCCGAAGTGCCCGACGGGCCGCCGATCCGTTTTCGCTGGCGCCATGTGTGGCACGCGGTCGCGCAGGCCGAGGGGCCGGAGCGCATCGCCATGGAATGGTGGCGCGACGACCGGGGCAATGCGCTGTCGCGCGATTATTTCCGGGTCGAGAGCAAGGAGGGTTTGCGTGTCTGGCTCTACCGCGAAGGTTGTTGCACTCCCGAACCGAAGCAATCGCAGTGGTTCCTCCACGGCCTCTTCGCGTGAGGCTGCGGCCTATGCCGAGCTCGCCGTCACCACCAATTTCTCCTTCCTGCGCGGGGCGTCGCATGCGGAGGAACTGGTCGAGCGCGCCAAGGAGCTTGGCCTCGCCGGTCTCGGCATCGCCGACCGCAACAGCGTGGCCGGGGTCGTGCGCGCGCATATCGCGGCGAAGGACGAGGATGCCGGGATTGCGAACAGAGCGGATTTCAAGCTTGCCGTCGGCGCCCGGCTGGTCTTCGCCGACGGCACGCCGGACATCCTCGCCTATCCGCAGGATCGCGCCGCCTGGGGCCGGCTCACGCGCCTGCTCAGCGTCGGCAAGAGCCGCGCCGAGAAAGGGGACTGCATCCTCTTCCTCGACGACCTCATCGAGCATAGCGCGGGGCTCAACCTCATCGTCCTGCCGGGACGTCTCGAGCGGGAGCTGGTGCGCTTGCTCCTTCGGCTCAGGAACGCGGCCTCCCGACGATCGGTCTGGCTCGCGGCCAGCATGCTCTACCGCGGCGACGACGCCCGCCGGCTGGCGCGGCTCATGGCGATTGCCGCCGAGGCCAAAGTCCCGCTGATCGCGGTGAACGACGTGCTCCATCACGCGCCCGAGCGGCGGGCGCTGCAGGATGTCATGACCTGCATCCGCGAGCACGTGACGATCGACGCCGCGGGGCGCCGCCTCGAAGCCAATGCCGAGCGGCACCTCAAAGCGCCGCAGGAGATGGCGCGGCTCTTCCGCCGGGCACCCGAGGCAATCGATGAGACGCTCCTCTTCCTCGACCGCTGCCGGTTCTCGCTCGACGAGTTGCGCAAGACCGAATATCCCGACGAGACCCGCCGCGGCTTCGCCACGCCGCAGGATGCGCTCGTGGCGCTCGCCGAGGAGGGCGTGCGCCGCCGCTATCCGAGCGGCATGGATGCCAAGGTGCGGCGCGCGCTCGAGCACGAGTTCGCAGTCACCGCCGAGCTCGAATACGCGCCCTATTTCCTCACCGTGCACGAGATCGTGCGCTACGCGCGCGCGCAGGGCATCCTCTGCCAGGGGCGCGGCTCGGCGGCGAACTCGGTCATCTGCTATTGCCTCGGCATCACCGAGGTCGATCCCGAACGCGTCGATCTCCTGTTCGAGCGCTTCGTCTCGGCCGAACGGCGCGAGCCGCCCGACATCGACGTCGATTTCGAGCACGAGCGGCGCGAGGAGGTGATCCAGCACATCTACCGGCACTATGGCCGCGACCACGCCGGCCTCGCCGCCACCGTCATCTGCTATCGCGGCCGCAGCGCCATCCGCGACGTCGGCAAGGTTTTTGGGCTGTCGGAGGACACGATCGGCGCGCTCGCGAGCACGCTCTGGGGCTGGTCGATGGAGGGCGTGACCAGGAAGGAGGCGCGCCGCGCCGGCTTCGACCCCGACGATCCGCGGCTCATGCAGGTGATTGCGCTCGCGCGCGAGCTGATGGGATTTCCGCGCCATCTCTCCCAGCATGTCGGCGGCTTCGTCATCACCCGCAGCCGGCTCGACGAGGTGGTGCCGGTCGAGAACGCGGCGATGGAGGACCGCACCGTCATCGAATGGGACAAGGACGATCTCAACGATCTCGAACTGCTCAAGGTCGATGTGCTCGGGCTCGGCATGCTCTCATGCCTGCGCCGCTCGTTCGACCTCCTGAAGGCGCATTATGTCGCCTCGCCTCTTCCCTCCCCCTGCAAGGGGGAGGGCGGCGCGCGTAGCGTGTCGGGTGGGGGTAAGTCTAGCCGCACGGACCCCCACCCGATCGCTTCGCGATCGACCTCCCCCTTTCAGGGGGAGGTAAAGATTCCCCTCGACCTGGCATCGATCCAGGATGAGGACCCCGCGATCTATCGCATGCTCTCGCGCGCCGACTCGATCGGGGTGTTCCAGGTCGAGAGCCGGGCGCAGATGTCGATGCTGCCGCGGCTGCGCCCGGAAAAATTCTACGACCTCGTCATCGAGGTCGCGATCGTGCGGCCGGGGCCGATCCAGGGCGACATGGTGCACCCCTATCTGCAGCGGCGGGAGAAGCTGCGGGAGACAGGCGAGGAGCCCAATTACCCGTCGCCGTCGCCGGCGTGCGGCGACCAGGACGAATTGAAGCAGGTGCTGCACAAGACGCTCGGCGTGCCCCTGTTCCAGGAACAGGCGATGCGGATCGCCATCGTGGCGGCGAAATTTCCGCCGGCCAAGGCCGACCGGCTGCGCCGCGCGATGGCGACCTTCAAGCGGGTCGGCACGATCGACCGCTTCCGCAATGAGTTCGTCGAAGGGATGGTCGAGCGCGGCTATCCGCGCGACTTCGCCAAGCGCTGCTTCAGCCAGATCGAGGGTTTTGGCGAATACGGCTTCCCCGAGAGCCATGCGGCGAGCTTCGCCATGCTGGTCTATGCCTCGGCCTGGATCAAATGCCGCTACCCGGATGTCTTTGCGGCCGCGCTGCTCAACAGCCAGCCGATGGGTTTCTATGCACCGGCGCAGATCGTGCGCGACGCCCAGGAGCACGGCGTCGAGGTCCGCCCGGTCGACGTCAACCGCTCCGATTGGGATTGCAGCCTCGAGCCCAGCGAAGCGCTCGCACTCCCCCGCTTGCACCAGCCGGATTCCCTTCTCCAACCCCTCCCCCGCTTGCCGCTTAATCATCCCCGCTTGCGGGGGAGGGTTAGGGAGGGGGCTCTCGCAACGGACTTACCTCCCGCAGAGAGCTCCCTCCCGCCGCGCTTCATGCGCCGTCCTCTCCCGCCAGCGAGGGAGACGAAGAAGCTGCATCCGCGCCATGCCGCGATGGCGGAGGACATCCGCTCGACCCATGCCATGCGGCTCGGCTTGCGCCAGATCAGCGGATTTTCCGAAGCCCATGGGCGCAAGATCGAAAGCGTCCGCGGTGAAGGCTTCGACTCCGTCCGCGATCTCTGGCTGCGCACGCGGCTGCCGCCGGCCGCGCTCGAGCGCCTGGCCGAGGCCGATGCCTTTCGCTCGCTCGGCCTCGCCCGCCGCGACGCGTTGTGGGCGGTCCGCGCGCTCCAGCGCTCGGGCGACAAGGACGACCTGCCGCTGTTCGCGCGCGTGGCTATGCCCGAGCTCGAGCCCGACGCCGACCTGCCGCCGATGCCGCTCGGCGAAGAGGTGATCGAGGACTACCGCCACCTGCGTCTGTCGCTCAAGGCGCATCCGGTGTCGTTCCTGCGCGGTGACCTCGAACGCCGCGGCATCCTGCGCCATGAACGGCTCGCCGCGCTGCCGTCGGGGCGGCGGGTCACGGTCGCGGGCCTCGTGCTGGTGCGCCAGCGGCCGGACAGTGCGAGCGGCGTCATCTTCATGACGCTCGAGGACGAGACCGGCATCGCCAACACGATCGTCTGGCCGAAAATCTTCGAGACCTTCCGTCCGATCGTGCTGGGCGCGCGGCTCGTCAGCGTGACCGGCAAGCTGCAAAACGAATCCGGCGTGATCCACGTCGTCGCCGACCGGATGGAGGATCTCTCGCCGCTGTTGCGCCGCCTGTCCGGGGATTCTCCCCTGGTCGAGGCGAGCGCGCGCGCCGACGAGGTGCCGCGTCCAGTCGTCGAGCGCCACCGCCACCCGCGCGCCGGCGATGCGCTCGTCATCTCGCTCAAGGGGAAACCGGCCCTGGCGAAGGAATTGGGCCACGCAACCGATGCGGCAACGGCAATGCCGAAGGGACGCAATTTTCATTAATCAATGCCCGGTCGCGATCGCCGCCAGGCGCTTCGGCTCCTCGGGCAGGCGGTTGCCGCGCCACACGACATGCAGGTCGGGACGCAGCAAGATGAGATCGCAGCCGTAGACCGCTCGCGGCCGCTCGTCGTCGATCCTGAGAATCTGCAGCGGCGCGCCATAGGCGGCGAAGGCCTGCGCCAGCGCGGAGACGTCGCTCGACGATCGCCCGAGACAGAGCAGCGTGTAGCCCAAGCCATAGCCGATGCGGTCCTGCATCGCGATGCCGTCGTCGAGCCACACATGCGGCAGGCGTGCGCCGGGCCAGGTCGTCGGCACATAGGCGATGAAATCCTGCGCCGGACCCTCGCCCGGTTCGGGCCAGATCAGCGGCGAGCCGACATAGCGATAGCCGAGCTCGGCCCCGATCATCTCGTTCGACTTGCGCTGCTCCACGTCGGCGACCCGCGCCAGCTCTGCGCGCGTCTCGGCGCCCGCGGGCGTGTGGTCGCGGATGTTGGGCTTCCACATCGCGCGCCACTTCCTGCGGCCGAGGGTCGCGAAGCGCGAGGCCGCGACATTGCGCTCGCCGATCTGGCGGCGCTCGATCTCGTAGGACGGCAGCAGGTTGGGGCCGCCCCAGCCGGCAAGGACCGCGGCGAGCTTCCAGGAGAGATCGATCGCGTCGCCGACGCCGCTGTTCATGCCGAGCCCTCCGGTCGGGATGACGAGATGCACGGCATCGCCGGCGAGGAAGACGCGGCCGGCGCCATAGCGCTCGGCATTGAGCAGGTTCTGCCGCCACGGCCCGACATAGAGCATGTCGTACTTGAGCGGCATGGCGACCGTCTGCTCGAACATCGTCGCCATGTCGGCATCGCTGTCGACGATCGAATGCAGGGTGAAATGCCTGGTCGAGTCCTGGACGATGAGCTGGGTCGCGTGATTGTCGGCGACATGGTAGTGCCGGCCCTTCCCGATCGGGATGCGCTCGAACAGATCGTCGCAATGGTACAAGGCCTGTCGGAACTGCAGCATGTTGTCTTCAGTGCCGGCGAGCTTGATGCCGAGCTCCTTGCGCACCAAGCTCGCGCCGCCGTCGCAGCCGGCGAGGTAGAGCGCCGTGATCTCCGACAGCGCGCCGGCGCCGTCCTTCACTGTCGCGGTCACCGAGCCCGCGTCCTGCGTGAACGAGACCAGCTCGCAGCCGTAGCGCACGGTCACGCCCGGCAGGCTCTCCGCCACCGACTTGAGCAGCGGCTCGAGCGTGTACTGCGAAATGAGCTGATAGGGCTCGAGCGGCAGCGTGCCGTCATGGGTCGCGGCGATCTCCTTCTCGGCCTGCGCGACCGACGGATAGGGCAGATGGAGGAGCGGCGGCTCGGTGAGCGAGAGCACGATGAAGACGTCCATCGGGCAATCGCGCGGCAGGCCGGCGGCGCGGATTTTTTCCGCAATCCCCATGCGCCGGTAGATTTCCATGCTGCGCGCGTTGCAGCGCTCCATCTTGGGTAGGAACTGCGGCGCTGGCTTCTGCTCGATCAGGGTGCAGCGCCCGCCGCGCAGGCCGAGGTCGACGGCAAGAGTGAGGCCGGTCGGCCCGGCACCGGCGATGAGAACCTGCGTGTCCATGGCCCCAAGCTCAATGCATCGCCCTGCCGCCGTCGACAAGGATCGTCTGTCCGGTCATGAAATCGCTTGCCGGCGAGGCGAGAAACATGACCGCGCCGACGAGGTCCTCCGGATATTGCGCCCGCTCGAGCGCTCGGCCCTCGATCCGCGAGGCCAGATAATTGTTCGACGACGACTGGACCTGGGTCTCGCTCAGCGTCGCGCCGGGCGCGACCGCGTTGACGGTGATCCCGAACTCGCCGAGCTCGCGGGCGAGCGCCCGGGTAAAGCCGATGACGCCGGCCTTCGACGTGGTGTAGTGCAGGCGGTTGGGCGTCCCCTCGAAGAAGCGGGAGGAGGAAATATTGACGATCTTCCCGCGTTTGCGCGCCTGCATCGCCGGGAACACGGCGCGGCAGGAGAGGAACATGCCGCGCAGGTTGACCTCCATCACGCGGTCCCATTCCTCGACCGGGATTTCCAGCCACGACCGGCGCGGCAGCACGCTCATTAGGGAGGCGTTGTTGACGAGGACGTCGATCGTGCCGAAGCGATCGAGCGCGGCGCGCGCCCTCGCCTGCGTGGACTCTTCGCTGGCGATGTCGGTCGCGAGCCCGAGCGCCTCGAAGCCCTGCGCGCCGATCGCCTCGGCCACGGCCTTCGCGGCGGCCGCATCGATATCGGCGGCGACCACGCGGGCGCCGGCTTTGGCGAATTCCTGCGCATAGACCTTGCCGATGCCCTTGCCGCCGCCGGTGACGATGACGGTGCGGCCTTCGAGATTGAAGCGCTCGTTGGTCGGCATGGCGGATCTCGGGCGGCCTGCGTATGCCACGAGACTCGGCGAATTGCTCAATCCCGCGCCGCAAGCTCGCCCAGCAGCACGTGGATGGTCTTGACCTCGGTGTAGCTCAACAGCTCGTCGACGCCCTCTTCGCGACCGAGGCCGCTGTTCTTGAAACCACCGAAGGGCGTGCCGTAGAAGTGGCCGGAGGCGCCGTTGATCCAGATGTAGCCCGACTTCACGGCACGGGCGGCGCGGAACGCGGTCTTGAGGTCGTTGGTAAAGATCGAGGCGGTGAGACCGTATTCGGTCGAATTGGCGAGCGCCAACGCCTCCTTCTCGTCGCGCCAGCCGAACACCGAGAGGACCGGCCCAAAAATCTCTTCGCGCGCGATGCGCATGTTCGGCTTGACGTCGGCGAAGACGGTCGGCTCGATCCAGTAGCCGCGGGAGAAGTCGCTGCCGGCGGGGCGCTTGCCGCCGGTCATCAGCCGCGCCCCGTCGGGGACGCCCGACTGCACCATCGCGCAGACTCGCTCGTAATGGCGCTTGGAATTGATCGGACCCATCTGCGACTTGTCGTCGAGCGGGTCGCCGAGGCGCAGCCCCGCGACCCGGTCGACAACCCGCTCGAGCACGGGCTTGTAGAGCGACTCATGCAGCAGGAGCCGGCTGGTCGAGCCGCAGGATTGGCCCTGCCAGGCGAAGTTCATGCCGGCGACCGCGATCTTGGCGACCGTGTCCGGGTCCATGTCGGGGAAGGCGATCAGCGGATTCTTGCCGCCAAGCTCGAGCGTGACATGCTTGATGCCGCCTTCGGCCGCCGCGCGCTGGATGGCGCGGCCGGTCGGCACCGAGCCGGTGAAGGCGATCCGCTTGACATTCGGGTGCCGCGCGAGGGCGTCGCCGGTCGGCATGCCCGTGCCGGTGACGATGTTGACGACGCCCGCCGGCAGCACCTCGCGGCAGATTTCGCCCAGCATGGTCGCCGACAGGGGGCTCGTTTCCGGCGGCTTGAGCACCACGCAATTGCCCGCCATCAGCGGGGCCGCAAGCGCATTGGCCGCGAACTTGATCGGGTGGTTGAACGGGATGATGCGGCCGACCACGCCATAGGGCTCGCGCAGGGTGAAGTGCAGGTTCTTCGTGGTCGCCGGGATGGTCGCGCCTTTGATCTCGGTATGGAAATTCGAATAGAAGTCGAGCGTGTCGCCGGCCGAGGCGACATCCGCCCGCATCTTGCTGATGGTGTTGCCGGTATCGACCACCTCGATGCGCAAAATCTCGTCGGCTCTTTCGCGCAGCTTTTGCGCAAGCTTCTTCATCAGCTTGGCCCGCTCCTTCGGCTCGAGCGCGGCCCAGGCCGGATGCGCCGCCTCGGCGGCCGTGACCGCGCGGTCGACGTCCGCGGCGGTGCCCTGCGGCACATGGCCCAGCATGTCCTCGTTCGCCGGGTTCACCGATTCGAGCCACTGGTCGGCTTCGCTCGCGACCAGCTCGCCGCCGATCAGCATCATGCCGCGCATGAGATTGGATTGATGAACGTTCATCTGGTCGACCCTCTCGCAATCACATTGGTCGGGTTCTACTGGCGCAATCCATGGCCGCGATCAAGCCATTGCTCCATCAGCCTACTCGGCCTTGATGTTGGCGTCCTTGATCACCTTGCCCCACTTGGCGATCTCGGCCTTGATCTGGGCCGCGAACTCGTCCGGCGTATTGCCGACCACGTCGACGCCGATCGACTCGAAGCGGTCCTTCACTTCCGGCATTTTGAGGATTTTGATGACCTCGCGGTAAAGCAGGTCGAGCACCGCCTTCGGGGTTCCCGTCGGCACCAGCATGGCGAAAAAGGTGTCGGCCTCCTGGTCCTTGAAGCCGGCCTCTTCCATGGTCGGCACGTTGGGCAGAACGGGGGCGCGCGCCTTCGCCATCACCGCAAGCGCGCGCAGCTTGCCGTCCTTGATGAGCGGAATCGCGGGCGCAAGCGTGGTGAACATGATCGGGGTATGGCCGGCGACCGTCGACTGGATCGCGGGGCCGGCGCCGTTGAACGGCACGTGCACGAGGTCGAGCCTGGCCGAGAGGTTGAACAATTCGCCCGAGAGGTGCGGCGTCGTGCCGACGCCGGCGTGGGCGTAATTGTACTTGCCCGGACTGGCCTTGATGAGGTCGACGAGGTCCTTGACGGTCCGTGCCGGCATCGAAGGGTGCACGATGAGGGTGTTCGCGACATCGCCCGCCACCGTCACCGGCGCGAAATCCTTGTAGGGGTCATAGGGGACCTTGGCGTAGAGGCTGGGATTGACCACGTAGCTCGAGGACACGAACAGGATCGTATGGCCGTCGGGCGCGGCACGAGCGGCGTTGCCCATGCCGAGATTGCCGCCGGCGCCGGCCTGATTCTCGACGAAGAACTGCTTGCCGAGAGCCTCGGTCAATTTCTGCGCGATGATGCGCGCAACGACGTCGACCGGACCCGCGGGCGCGAAGGGCACGATGATGCGGACCGGACGGTCCGGATAGCCGGGGGCCTGCGCTTGCGCATTTGCGACTCCTCCGAGCAGGAGAGCCGCGGAGCAGGAGAGAATGCGCGCGATCGCGTTCATGAACCTCTCCCTGGTGCTAGTCGGCCCGGATGTTGGCGTCGCGGACCACTTTGCCCCAGCGCGCGATCTCGACCTTGATCCGCTCGCCGAACTCCGCGGGCGTGCTCGCGACCGGAGCGAAGCCCAGCGTTTCCAGGCGCTGCTTGACGTCCGGCGTCGCCACCATCTTGGCGATCTCGCTGCGCCACTTGTCGATCAGCTCCTTCGGTGTGCCGGCCGGCGCCACGATCCCGGTCAGGGTGTCGCTTTCGAGGTCGGGCACGCCCGCCTCGGCATTGGTCGGCACGTCGGGCAGGGCCGCCGAGCGCTTGCTGGCGAGCACGGCGAGCCCGCGCAAGGTCCCTTCCTTGATGTTGGCCATGGCCGGCGGCAGCGCGGTGAAGGCGATCGGCGTGTGTCCCCCGATGGTCGAATTGATCGCCAGCGCCGCCCCGTTGAACGGAACCATCACGAGGTCGAGCGCGTATTTCTGCCTGAACAGCTCGCCCGCGAGATGCGGAGTCGAACCGGTCGCCGGCTGGGCGAAGCTGTATTTGCCGGGATTGGACCGCACGGTATCGATGAGCTCCTTCAGCGTCTTCGCCGGCACCGAGGGCGTGACCGAGACCACGTTGGGAGATGCCGCCACCAGCGTGACCGGCGAAAAATCCTTGATCGGATCATAGGGGATTTTCGCATATATGCTCGGATTGACCAGGAAGCCGGTGCTCACGACCAGGATCGTGTAGCCATCCGCGGGCGCCTTCGCCGCCATCGCGATGCCGGTATTGCCGCCGGCGCCGGGAAGGTTCTCGGTGACGATCTGCTGCCCCCAGGCCTCCGACAGCTTCTGCGCGACCACGCGCGCGATCACGTCGGTCGGCCCGCCGGCCGCAAACGGCACGATCATCCTGATCGAATGGTTGGGGTAGCCCTGTGCGAGCGCCGCATCGGCGCAGGCGAGCGCGGCGAGGAAAACGAGGCCACGGATCAGCGTTGTCACGGCGCCCTCCTTGGTGTTTTGTGTTGCCATCATCGCGCCTGCGTACGATGCAGTAAATGGGCAAACACGCGAATGGCGGCGTGCCGCGGCCCGCCCGTCCGAGGAAGGTAGAACCATGTCGAACAGGAAGCTGACGCGGCAGGACCTCCGCGACGCTGCGGAGAAATACAAGAACTGGGGCAAATGGGGGCCGAACGACGAGATCGGGACGCTCAATTACACCACGCCCGAGGACATCATCGCGGCGGCACGACTGGTGCGCAAGGGCAAGGTGATCTCGCTCGCGCTCAACTTCGATCATACTGGCCCCCAGGGCGCCAAGAGCAATTATCCCGCGATGGGCCGTACCAATCCGATCCATACCATGCTGCGCACCGGCACCGACGCCTATTCCGGCGTGCTCGACAAGCGCGGCATCCGCGCCGCCGACGACATGGTCACGATGCCGCTGCAGTGCGGCACGCAATGGGATGGCCTCGGCCACGTCTTCTACGAGAACTCGATGGGGAACGGCTACGACTGCCGCGAGGTGACCTCGAACGGGGCGCAGAAATGCGGGATCGAGAAGACCAAGAACAAGATGGTCGGCCGCGGCGTCTTCCTCGACGTCGCGCGCGCGCTCGGCCAGGAATGCCTCGAAGATGGCTACGGCATCACCTGCGAGGACCTCAACAACGCCGCCGAAGCGCAGGGGGTCACGGTCCAGCGCGGCGACTATGTGGTCGTGCGCACCGGGCAGATGGAACGTTGCCTCAAGGCCAAGAGCTGGGACGGCTATCCGGGCGGCGATGCGCCGGGCTTCGCGTTCGAGACGTTGGAATGGGTGGCGCGCACCCAACTGGCCGCGCTGGCGAGCGACACCTGGGGCTGCGAGGTGCGGCCGAACGAGACCGAGCCCGGCATCAACCAGCCCTGGCACTGGATCACCATCCCGATGATGGGCATGACCATGGGCGAAATCTTCTATGTCAAGGACCTCGCCGAGGATTGCGCCCAGGACAAGGTCTACGAGTTCATGTTCGTCGCCCCCGCGATCCCGATCACCGGCGCGGTGGGCTCACCGACCAATCCGTTGGCGATCAAGTGACTCCATGCTCGGACACAATCGCAGAATGACCGGCGCCGAATGCCTGGCCGAGATGCTCAAGGGCTATGGCGTGACGCATGTGTTCATGGTGCCGGCGGTGCTGCGCCGCACTTTTGCCGAGATGGAGCGGCGCACCATGATCAAGCGCATCCACACCCATGGCGAGAAGTCGGCCGCCTACATGGCTGACGGCTATGCGCGCGCGTCGGGAAGGCCGGGCCTGTGCATGGCGCAGGTGATCGGCGCGCTCAATCTCGCCGCCGGATTGCGCGACGCCTGGCTCGCGCATTCGCCGGTGATCGCGTTTACCGGCGGGCGCGAGCCGAAGACCAAGTTCCGCAAGGTCTACCAGGAAATCGACGATGTTCCGGCGTTCGAGCCGGTGACCAAGTTCAACGCCACGGTCGATGACGTCGCGCGCTTCCCCGACCTGGTGCGGCAGGCCTTTCGCGTCGCCGTCTCCGGGACGCCTGGACCGGTGCATCTGCAATTCCGCGGCAACGAGGGCCAGATCGATCTCGAAGAGGCCGAGCTCGA